>Ga0315268_10001350_pt1 | contig 28152 bp, 23 predicted proteins | sample C1_top_MG_FD_204535 | JGI IMG/M metagenome (GOLD analysis project Ga0315268, IMG submission 204535) | Sediment microbial communities from Yellowstone Lake, YNP, Wyoming, USA - C1_top | ecosystem: Environmental > Aquatic > Freshwater > Lake > Sediment | place: USA: Wyoming | collected 2017-08-01
CGCTCGCCTCCTGGGCAGGCAGGAATTCTACCAGCGACTCTCGCTGGCCGAGGGCACCGACCCGCCGGCCCTGGACGAGGAGCGCCTGGCAGCTCTGCGCTCGCTGGTGGACGAGCGGCTGGGGGTGCTTGCCGAGGGGCTGGCTGTCGAGGCGGTGGTTAACGACGACGTCATCGATGCCGCCTCGGCGAAGGTCTACCTGGAGGACCGGCTGGCCTTTTTCGGGGAGTTGCTGACGGAAGAGCAGCGTCAGGCGGTTCGCAAGGGCTTCGAGCGGCTCACCAAGCGTTGGGGGTAGGGGCTGTCAACGGATGGGAGCGGATTAAAGGATGCGTCGGGGTGGCGCCATCCGTTAATCCGTTTTCATATCCGTTGGCAGATCGCGTTTGACACGACCGCTCGCCCCCGCTAGACTAATCGCACAATCGAACAAAGGCGACGACGGAGACGAGTAGGGCGGCCATCTGCTCGCCCCGACAGCATGGGGGCGCAGCGAGTCCCGACGGGTGGAAGGGGACGCAGCCCTGGCCTCCCGAAAATCCCTCCCGAGCCGCCGACCGAACGGGTCCGATTTTGGCGGACAGAACCGAGAACCGGGTGGTTCTAAGTTCTAGGTTCTGGGTTCTGCCCCGACGAAGTCGGGGCCCCAGTAGGCTCGGCCGGAGCGCCCACCGTTAGCGAGGGCAGGGGCATAATCCGGCTCAGGCGGACGTGCCCTGCAGAGTGCTCTCCCCGCCTCTGGCGGGGAGAGAACCAGGGTGGTACCGCGGGCAAGGCCCGTCCCTTTGGGGCGGGCCTTTGTCATGTAGGGGAGATGAGCGTGGCAGCTGACGTCGTCGTGTATCTCGGCGCCACCGCAATCGCCCTGTGGGGGGTGGCCCACATTGCTCCCACCAGGGCAGTCGTGGCCGGCTTTGGGGCGATATCGCAGGACAACAGGCGGATCATTCTCATGGAGTGGACGGCCGAAGGCCTAACGCTGGCCTTCATTGGGCTGCTCGTGCTGCTTGTCACGGCGCTGCATGGGACCGCGAACCCTGTCTCGCACAGTGTGTACAGAATGTCGGCCGCCATGCTCCTGGTCATGGCGGCATGGACTCTGCTCACCGGAGCGAGGACGTCCATCGTGCCGATAAAGATCTGCCCGATCGTGAAGACGGCCGTTGCGGCCCTGTTCCTGGTGGGGAGCGTCCTGTGAACTGGCGGCCCTCCCTGTCGGGTCTCTAGTAGGTGACGACATGTTCCAGCCTGTATCCAGCAAGGTGAGCTTCCCTCAGATGGAGGAGGCAATCCTCCGCCTCTGGCGCGAGCGGGACATCTTCCCCAAAAGCATCCAGCAGCGGCCGGAGAACCGGCTGTTCATCTTCTACGAGGGGCCGCCCTACGCCAACGCCAGCCCCGGCGTGCACCACGTCCTCTCCCGCATCTACAAAGACGTGATGGTGCGCTACAAGACCATGCGCGGCTATCGTGTGCCGCGCAAGGCCGGCTGGGATACCCACGGCCTGCCCGCCGAGCTGGAGGTCGAGCGCGCCCTGGGCTTCAAGAGCAAGGCCGACATCGAGGCCTTCGGCATCGAGGAGTTCAACCGCCGCTGTCGCGAGAACGTCTTCGCCTACCTGAAGGAGTGGGAGGCCCTGACGGAGCGCATCGCCTTCTGGCTCGACCTGAAGGACGCCTACGTCACCTGCCACAACGACTACATCGAGACCTGCTGGTGGGTGGTGAAGCAGCTCTGGGACCGCGGGCTGGTCTATCAGGACTACCGGGTGACGCCTCACTGCCCGCGCTGCGGCACTTCGCTTTCCGACCACGAGGTGGCGCAGGGATACAAGGAAGATACGCCCGACCCCTCGGTGTACATCAAGTTCCGCCTCACGCCCGAGAGCGAGGACAGGCTGGCCCAGCACGTCCCCGGCGATGAGCCGACCTACTTTCTGGCCTGGACCACCACCCCCTGGACGCTGCCCGGCAACACCGCCTTGGCGGTGGACCCGGAGGCCGAGTACGCCGTGGTGGCCGTGGGCGGCGAGCGGGTGATCCTCGCGTCCACCCTGGTGGGCGTCTCGCTTGACGATGAGACCGGCGTGGTCGGTAAGCTGCAGGGCCGCGAACTGGCCGGCCTCCACTACGAGCCCCTGTTCGAAGCGTTGAACTGGGGCATCGATGCCCTCTGGTTCAACCACGAGGGCCGGCTGACGCCCCTTCAGCGGGGACAGGCCGTAGAGAAGGCCTACGCCGTGATCGCCGCCGATTTCGTCTCCCTGACCGAGGGGACGGGCATCGTGCACATGGCGCCCGCCTTCGGCGCCGAGGACTTCGAGGCCGGGAAGGCGGAGGGCCTCCTGTTCGTGCAGCCGGTGGACCTGCGCGGCAACATGACGGCGCCCGGCACCTCCTTCGACGGTCTCTTCGTCAAGGATGCTGACGGCCCCGTCCTGGACGACCTGAAGGCGCGCGGTCTCCTCCTGCGGCGGGCGACCATCCACCACACCTACCCCTTCTGCTGGCGCTGCGACACGCCGCTCCTGTACTACGCCAAGCCCACCTGGTACATCCGCACCACAGCGGTTAAAGACCGATTGGTGGCCCTGAACCAGGAGATCAACTGGTACCCGTCCCACATCAAGGATGGGCGCTTCGGCAACTGGCTGGAGAACAACATCGACTGGGCGGCATCGCGCGAGCGCTTCTGGGGCATACCCATCCCCATCTGGCGCTGCGAGAAATGTGGGGAGACCCGCTGCATCGGCTCGCTTGCCGAGCTGCGGGAGGCGGCGCAGGACAAGGCCGAGGTGGAGGCGCTGGCCGACCTGCATCGCCCCTACGTAGACGACATTGCCCTGGCCTGCGCCTGCGGCGGCGGCATGCGCCGAGTACCGGAAGTCCTGGATGTCTGGTTCGATTCGGGCTCCATGCCTTACGCTCAGTGGCACTATCCCTTCGAGAACGCCGAGACGTTCCTCAAGAGCTTCCCCGCCGACTTCATCTCCGAGGCCGTGGACCAGACGCGCGGCTGGTTCTACACCCTCCACGCCCTGTCCACCCTCCTCTTCGATAGCGTCTGCTTCCGCAATGTCATCTGCCTGGAGCTGATCCTGGACGCCAGGGGCGAGAAGATGAGCAAGTCGCGGGGCAACGTCGTGGAGCCGTGGTCGGTCATCAACGCCCACGGCGCCGACGCCCTGCGCTGGTGTCTGTTCACCGCCAGCCCGCCGGGGGCGGCCCGCCGCTTCTCCGTCGACCTGGTGGGCGAGGCCCTGCGCAAGTTCCTGCTCACCCTCTGGAACACCTACTCCTTCTTCGTGACCTACGCCCTCATCGACCGCTTCGACCCGTCCGCCTCAGGCAGTCCGGCGGCCGGTGAGCGGTCGGACCTGGACCGTTGGGTGCTCTCGGAGCTGAACGCGCTGGTCGACCGGGCCACGCGCTACATGGAGGACTACAACCCCACCGAGGCTGGCCGCGCCATCCAGGCCTTCGTCGACGATCTGTCCAACTGGTACGTGCGCCGCAGCCGCCGCCGCTTCTGGAAGAGTGAGAACGACGCCGATAAGCTGGCCGCCCACCACACGCTCTACACCTGCCTGGTGACCGTGGCCAAACTACTGGCGCCCTTCGCGCCCTTCGTGGCGGAGGAGATGTACCAGAACCTGGTGCGCTCGGCGTTCCCGGCCGAGCCGGAGAGCGTACACCTGGCCGAGTGGCCGCAGGCCGATTCGTCGCTGGTGGACGACGCCCTGATGGCCGACACGCGATTGGTGATGCGGGTGGCCAGCCTGGGGCGCAACGCCCGCGCCAAGGCGGGGATCAAGGTGCGCCAGCCGCTGGCGAAGGTGCTGGTGCGACCCCGCCATGCGGCCGAGGCGGAGTCCCTCCGTCGCCTGGCTCCCCAGGTGCTGGACGAGCTGAACGTCAAGGAGCTAGCGGTGGCCATCGAGGAGGCCGCTATCCAGACCCCGGGCCTGGCCCTGGCCGAGGAGGGCGGCTACGCCGTCGCCCTCGATACTGCCGTCACCCCCGAATTGGCCGACGAGGGCCTGGCCCGCGAGATCGTCCACCGCCTCCAGACCATGCGCAAGAACGCCGGCTTCGACATCGCCGGCTACATCACCACTCACTATCAGGGCGACGCCGACATCGCGCGGGTGCTGCGTCAGTTCGAGGACTACGTGCGCCAGGAGACGCTATCGCGGGAGCTGGTGGAGGGCCCGCCGCCCGAAGGGGCCTACGCAGAAGAGCACAAGCTGGGCGGCCGGAGCGTTCGCCTGGCGGTGAAGCGCGAAGGCTAGCGGCGCGAGGTCGCCCCGGGCGTGCAGGGGTTGACCGCGACCCTCGTTCGCGTTTATAGTCAAACGCGTGTGTCCTGAGTCCTTGATGACGCCCCTGGGCGAGACGCTGCAACGTGCGCGGCTGGCCCGGGGGGTGACCCTGGAAGAGGCAGAGCGGACCACCCGCATATCCCGCCGCTATCTGGAAGCCCTGGAGAACGAGAACTTCGGGCTTCTGCCGGCGCCTGTCTATGCCCGCGGCTTCCTGCGCACCTACGCTCGCTACCTGGGCCTCGAGCCGGCCGCTCTCCTTCCCCTGTTTCCCGTTGGCTATCTGGATGTACCTCTACTCGAGCCCATGCCCAGGGTCACGACCCCGCGCACGTGGCCGGGCAGTGGCCTCCTGGCCGCCGGCGTGGTGGCAGTGCTGCTGCTGGTGGTGGTGGGGCTGTACGCCATAGGCGGCAGTGAGGGCGGCAGCCCCCCTCTCTTCGGCCCCCAGACCCAGAGCCCGGCATCCGGCGCCGCGCCGGGGCTGGCGCCGACGCAAGCGCGCGCGGTGGCCAGCATTACCGTGGAGCCGGTGCTAACCGCTACTCCGGCCGCGGCGAGCGGGACGCCTGCTGCGGCCCAAACGCCTGTCCCCGGGGCGACGCCGACGGCTCCGGCCGTTGCGCCGCCGGCCGGCACGATGCCCGACCTGCGGAACCAGCCCCAGGCCGACGCCACGTCCGCTCTGCGAAGCCTGAACCTGAACTACCTGCTGGTGCAGGTGCGCAGCGACCTGCCTGCCGGTCAGATTATCCGACAGAACCCCTCGCCCGGCGCCGAGATCAACCCCGACCAGGTGGTGACCCTGGAGGTTAGCCGGGGCCCCTAGTCCATGGCCGGCTCAGGCAGGCACAGCGGGTGGGGTGCGTCCCTGCTGATCCGCCTCCTCCGGCCTCTCCTGGCGATGGGCCTCGGCCTCGGGGCCCTGATGGCGGCAGCGGGCTACCTCTGGGTAAAGCCGCCGCGTCTGCTCCTCAGGGAGCCCGTCCCGTCCGACGTTTCCCCTGAAGATGTCTACTTTCCCAGCCGCGATGGCCTTCGCCTGCACGGCCTCTACATGGCCGGGCGGTCCGGGTCGCCGGTTCTTCTCCTCTGTCACGGCTACTACCGCAGCCTGGCCGAGACGTTCTCGTTGGGCTGCGAGCTGAACCGTCTAGGCCATCACGTACTGCTCATCGACTTCCGCGCTTGCGGGGGCAGCGAAGGCCGCTTCACCACCGTGGGCTACCGTGAGGCGGGCGATGTGTTGGGGGCGGTGGACTACCTGCAGCGGCGGCTCGGCCCAGGGCCGCGGGGCGTGCTGGGCATCTCGATGGGCGCGGTGGCCGCCCTCAGGGCAGCGCCCGACTGCCCGGCCATTGCCGCCGTCGTCGCCGATTCCGCCTACGCCGACCTGGAGGACACCATCCGCCACAAAATGGGGGAGATCCTGCGCCTGCCCTTCCTGATGAGACTGGGCTGGGCCTGCATCGGCGTAGGGGAGTGGGTATCGGGCGGCAAAGTTGCGGCCGTGCGGGCTGTGGACGCGGTTGCCTCCGCCAAAGGCGGACCGCGACCGCTGCTCCTCATCCACGGCGAACGGGACGACTATCTGCCGCCCGACAACGCCCAGCGCCTGTTCCAGGCGGCGGCCGAGCCCAAGGAGCTGTGGCTGGCGCCCGGCAGCGGCCACGCCATGGCGCGCCTGGACCACGGGCGCGAGTACGTGGCGCGGGTGCACGCCTTCTTCAAGCGGTGGCTGTCAACGGGGTGAGGCCGCCGTAGGGGTCGTTCGCGAACGACCCTACAATCCGTTCTCGAGCGATCCCTCACCCAGTGCGTGCATCACCTCGATGCGATAGTCCACTATCTCCGCGTCGGGCCGCTCGTTGTGGATGAAGGCCACCACGTTCGAGAGTATCTGGTGGGCGTGGTCGGCGCTGGTGCTCACACAGCTTATCCCCAGCGAGGCCATCTGCCAGCGGTCGTGGTCGCCGACTTCGGCGGCGGAGACGTTGAAGCGATTGTGGATGCGGGCGATGAGGGACTTGAGCACTTGGCGCTTGCCCTTTAGGGACTGGTTTTCGGGCAGGCGCAGCCAGACCCGGCACAGGCCGACGGTCATGCTAATCGTCCGGGGCGGCCTCGCCCTCCGGGTAGAGGCCTGCCCCTGTCGGAGACGGATCAGCCTCTGCCTGAAATACGTCCGGCAGGGGAGGCAGGTCGTCCGGCTTCTCTAGGCCGAAGTGCTCCAGGAAGCGGAAAGTGGTGCCGAAGAGGTAGGGACGGCCCTGTGCGTGGGCCCGGCCCACCTCGGTGATGAGCCCTCGTGCCTTGAGAGAGGCCACCGCCCGCTCGCAGTTGACGCCGCGGATAGCCTCGATGCCCGGGCGGGTGATCGGCTGCTTGTAGGCGATGATGGCCAGCGTCTCCAGGGCCGCGTGTGAGAGGCGATGGTCCTCGTCCAGGCCCAGGAAGCGCTCAACGTGGGGCGCTGTCTCCGGGGCGGTGACCATCTGGATGGCGCTGTCCGTCTGCTGAAGGCGGACGCCGCGCTGACGGCAATCGGCGCTCAGCGCAGCCACAGCCTCCTCTATGGCCGGCAGGCCTACCCCCAGCGAGCGGGCGATTGCCGCCATCTCCAGCGGCTCGTCGGCCACGAAGAGGATGCTCTCCAGGATGGCCTTGAGCTCGACGGGGGACGACTGGCTTTCCATAGGGACGCTAGGCCTTCTCGTCGGGCGCGTCCGCCTTTGGCGGAGGCGGCGGTGGTGCGGGGGAGCCGAACCGGATCTGGACGGTAGGCAGGCCGACCAGGGCCACGCCCATCTTCTGCTCGATGGTCTCCTGAACCAGGTGGCAGGCCTCCTCGGTGGCAGTAGCGACGTTGGCATCGGGGGCCAGGGTCAAGTTCAGGGCAACGGCCAGCCCCCGGTCGCGCGTGGCCACCATCGCCTGCGCCTCCTGTACCGGGGGCAGCGAGCGCAATTCCTGCTCGAGGCGTTGGGTGATGGCCTCCGTCGGCAGGATGGCGGTGGCGCCGGTGACGCTCTCCAGGCGCACCTCGGCCGCAGCCGGCTCGGCGGGCACCAGTTCGGCCACGATGACGGTGAGGCTGAGGACGATGAGAGCGGCGGCACCGAGGGTGAGGATGAGCTTGGAGGCGTTGTCAGTGTGGTCGTTCAGGTAGCTGACCAGGTCGCCCAGGCGGTCGATGGTCTCGCTATCAGCGCCCCAGGCCAGGAGGATGACCAGGGCCATAAGGATGACCCAAGCGAACGCCAGCCCCACAACGGCCGCCCGATTGAAGGCGTCCACGCTCCCTCTCCTCAGCCTAGCTTCTGCCTCCGCCGGAGGCGGAGGGCTCACCCGACAGGCCGTCGTCGACGGCCCGGCCTAGACGCGTGGGCAGGATGCGATTCGTCAGGTTCTGCCCGCCCGGCAGGTACGCAGCCCTATTTTCTGCATCAGTGTAGACGCGTAAATAGTTGTCGGTCAACCCCTGCCAGAGCGTTCGGGCACCCCGCCGGGGGCGGGCCTCCTCCCAGAGCACGGCCATCGTCCGGCCCTGGAAGCGAGCGCGAAACGCGTCGGCCGAGGCACGGGCAAGAGCCAGCATTCGCTCCAGGCGATGGCGCTTCGCGGCCGGCGGCACCTGCTCGCGCATCAGGGCAGAGGCGGTACCCGGCCGGCGGGAGTAAGGGAAGACGTGGATGGCCGCGAAGCCCGCCTCTTGGCACAGGCGATGCGTCTCCTGGAAGTCCGCCTCCGTCTCGCCCGGGAAACCGACCATGACATCGGTAGTAATGGCGGCGTCGGGCACGCGTTCGCGGACGAGCGACGCCGCCGCCAGGAACTGGCGGGCGCTGTAGCGGCGGCGCATGGCTCCCAGCAGACGGTCGCTGCCGCTCTGGAGGGGGAGGTGGAAGTGGCGGCAGAGGCGAGGGTCGTCCCACAGGCGCAGCAGGTCCTCGCTGATGTCCTGGGCCTGGAGGGAGGAGAGGCGAAGGCGAGGGACGGTGGTGCGGGCTAGGAGGGCGGCCAGCAGCGGCGCCGGCCCGCCTGCCGCCCCCAGGTCGCGGCCGTAGTTGCCGAGCTGGGTTCCGGTGAGCACCACCTCCTGCACGCCCTCCGCCTGGCGAGCCAGCACCTCCGTCACCACCAGGTCGATGGGGACGCTGCGCTCACGGCCGCGTGTGCGGGGGACGATGCAGTAGGAGCAGACCTCGTTGCAACCTTCCTGGATCTTGACGAAAGCGCGGGTCCGCAGCCCATCGCTGGCTGGCAGTGCCGTGCGCCAGCCGCTGCCGTCGCCCAAGCGGCGCAGGAGCTCCTGCGCGAGCGATGCCTTGTCGCCGTTGCTTACCACCAGGTCGGCGCCGACGCGTCCGGCCAGGTCGGTTTCGCCGCTCGCAGCATAGCAGCCGGTCAGGACGACGGCGGCATTCGGCGAGAGGCGGCGGGCCAGGCGCATCAAGTGGCGGGACTTGCGGTCGGCCACGTGGGTGACGGAGCAACTGTTGATGACGTAGGCGTCGGCCGGCGCCGGCCGCTGGATGACACGGCAGCCGTGGGCCAACAGGTCGCGGGCCAGGGCCTGGGAGTCGGCCTGGTTCAGCTTGCAGCCCAGGGTGAGGATGGCGACGGTGGGGACGTCCATGACAGAAGCTATGGTAGCACAGGTTGAGGCGCTGGCTAAGAGGGAGGCGGTGGTTCGCGTGAGCGGGTCTGCTCCTCAACACCGCAGCTTGAAGGCTGCCGCATGCACCGCGATATCGATGCCCTCGCCTTTGAGGCGGGTCCGAAACGCGATCCGGCGCGAGCGAGCCTAGCACCCCTTGGGCGGGCTACTGGAGGGGCCAAGCAGGCTCGCCGGCCGTGCCCTCGACGGTGAAGCTGCCTGTCTGCACTACGTGGTCGTCCATGTATAGCTCGAACTCGTAGTCGCCGCCGGGCAGGGAGTCATCGCTCTGGTAGGCCACCCACCAGTTGCCGCTGTCGCCGCCCTCCCAGGGATAGCGGTCGGACTCGTAGGCCCGGTCCTGGGTGCCGGAGGGGTCCTTCCAGACCCAGACCCAGCGGTACTCGCCCACGCTGGCCACGCGGTCGTAGTCGAAGAAGGCGAAGAGGTTCTGGGTGCCGGCGGCGAAGCTGCTGGTGGGCCCAATGGGCTCGTCGTCGCTGCTCACGTCCTCGGCGAAGGTGACCGGCCCGATGGACGGCCCCACCGCCGACCGGCCGACATAGGTGGTGGCCGAGGCCACCTTGTCCCCTTCCACAGACATCTCCAGCCGGTACTCTCCCAAAGGCAGAGGGTCGTCAAAGTCTAGGGTGGCCCAGGCGGCCCCGTTCTCGTCCAGGTCCCAGGCTGGCCGCGGCCCGCTCAGCTTTTCATCCAACACGCCGTCCACGTACCACTCGTCCACCCACTCGTATCCGTCTTGCATCCCGGCGTAGTCGAAGGCGAAGACCAGTTTCGTGATGCCGGAGGGGAACTCATCCACAATGTCGACCAGTTCGCCGTCTTGGGTGACGTCGCGGGCGAATACAAGGTCGCCGATGAACACCTGCCCGGCCTGGGGTGTGGCCACCGGCTCCCGTGTCCGCTGACCGCGGGCGACAAACTCGCCGGAGCGGGCGCGGGTGATGACGTCCTCGGCCAGGTTCACCGGCCGCACGCGGTTGATGGACCCGCCGACATCGATGGTGGCGCGGGTGGGCACGCCCACTAGGAGGCCGTTTTCGTCCAGGGCAGCGCCGCCGCTGTTGCCGGGGGCGGCGGTGGCGTCGGTCTTGACCCAGGCGCGGCGCTCCTCCACGCCGTCCTGGGATAGGAAACCGCTGACGCGGCCGGTGCTCAGGGTGATGGTCTCACCGCCGATGGCGGGGTAGCCCAAGATGTTCAGCTGCTGGCCGACTACGAGTTCGGCGGCGTCGCCGATGGGGATGGTCGGGAGGTTCAGGGTGGCAGGGTCGATGCTGTTACCCTCGCTGTCGGCGTAGGGCCGGATGACGGCCAGGTCCAGGAGCGGGTCTTGGGCCAGGACCTGGGCGAGGTAAGACGGCTCGGGCGGCGTGTCAGTCTCAGCAGTGAGCGCAACGCCCAGCTCGTCCCAGCGGAGGATCTCGCCCGATTCTGTTTCCGTCTCCTCCTGCACGACGTGGTAATTGGTGAGAATGAGGCCTGTGTTATCGATGATAGTGCCGGAACCGCCCCACAACTCCTCGTAGCCGTCCGCCGTCTCCCGCAGGGCGACGATCTGCACGAGGGCGCGAGAAAGATCCTCGATGGAAGGGACGCCCGCGGTGCCCGTGGGCGCGGCGGTGGTAGTGGCGGTGGCAGGCGTCGGTGAGGGCGTCTTCTCCTCGCCGCCCCCGCATCCGGCGGCCGCGAGGAGGAAGGCCAGACTCCCAAGGAATGCAACCAACCACCGGGCGCGTGTCATGGCACCGCTCCTTGTCAGGCTATCGAAGGATTGTAGCCGTTGACGGGGAGGGGCGTCAATCTCTGGTGGCGGTCACTGTCCCCCGAGCCGTGGGCCGCGGAACACGCCGCCCCTTCTCATCCTCTGGGGCCGGAAGTAGTCCCTCACGCTCTGGCATATGTAGTGGACTTGATCCACGGTCAACTCGGGGTACATGGGCAGCGAAAGGATCTCTTGGCTGCTGGACTCGGTCACCGGAAGAGAGCCGCCCGAGTAGCCCGCCGCCAGCCAGGCCCGCTGAAGGTGCACCGGGATGGGATAGTGGATCCCGGTGGCGATGTTGTGCTTCCGGAGCTGTGCGCTCAGACCGGGCCTGTCCGGGGTCCGGATCACGTACAGATGGTAGACGTGCTTGGCGTAGGGCCGCTCCGTGGGTCGGACGACCTCCTCGAGGCCGAAGAGCTGGCTGTTGTACTCCGCAGCCAGGGCGCGGCGCATGGTGTTCCACGCGTCGAGGTGGCGGAGCTTGACCCGCAGGACGGCGCTCTGGAGCTCATCCAATCGTGAGTTGGTGCCGATCATCGCGTGGTCGTGCCTGCTGCTCTGGCCGTGGTCGCGCAATATCTGTACCTGGGTGGCGATCTCGCGGTCCCTGGTCACCACGATGCCGCCTTCGCCGTAGGCCCCCAGGTTCTTGGAGCAGTAGAAGCTGAACGCCCCGGCATCGCCGATGGTGCCCACCTTCACGCCCTTGTATTCGGCGCCGTGGGCCTGGCAGGCGTCTTCGATGACTTTGAGACCGTGCTTGCGAGCGATGGCCATGATGCGGTCCATGTCTACCGGATGGCCGTACAGGTGGACCGGAATGATGGCTCTGGTTCTTGCGCTGATTGCCTCCTCCACCTTGCTGGGATCCATGGCGTAGGTATCTGCGTCCATGTCGACGAAGACCGGTCGCGCCCCCGCCTGCACGATAGCTTCCGCGGTGGCGATGAAGGTGTTGGCCACGGTGATGACCTCGTCCCCCAACCCGACGCCAACGGCCCGTAGGGACAAGTACAGGGCATCGGTGCCGGAGCCCACGCCTACAGCAAAGCGCGTTCCACAGTAGTCGGCGAACTCACGCTCCAGCTGGTATACGTTCTCTCCCAGGAAGAGCTGCATCTTGTCCAGCACCCCTTCGATCTCCGCCATGATCTCTCTCTTTAGGGGCTGGAACTGCTCTTTGAGGTCTACCAGCGGTATGGTTATCACACTGTTTCGCCCTTCGCCACCAGTCGGGACCGCCCGTTGCCGGAGAGCACCGCCGGCGCCGACGCCAGTGGCTCCATGGCGCCGCCATTGTACAGGGACTTCTCTACCGTCTCCAGGATGCGTACTACCTGGAGCCCAGCCCGGCCGTCGCTGCGTGGGCGCTCGCCGGTGCGGATGCAGTGGAGGAAGTGCTCGCCCTCGTTCCGCAGAGGTTCCTGGTCACCGATATAGGGGATGCTGATATCGCCGAAGGCGTATTCCACCGGATGATAGACGGGAGATCCGTTGCTGGTCGTCAGCTTCACCCGCTTGTCGTAGATGCGCACCATTTCCCCGGGCAGCATGTCGTCACAGATGGCCATGCGCTCACTGCCGACCAGCGTGAGGCGGCGCACCTTGCAGGGGTCCAGCCAGCTCAAGTGGACGTGGGCTGCGACGCCTTGAGCAAACTGGAGGTCCATGTGGGCCACCTCTTTAAGCGAGGGGTTGACGTGGGCAGAGCCGCGGGCGCCGACGGCTATGGGCTCCTGCTCCAGCAGATAGAGAATGATGGACAGGTCGTGCGGGGCTAAGTCCCAAACCACGTCCACGTCCGGCTGCAACAGCCCGAAGTTGAGCCTCGCCGCGTGGACGTAGTACAGCTCGCCCAGTTGACGGCGGTCCAGCAGTTCCTTCAGGAACAGGACGGCCGGGTTGTAGACGAAGGTGTGCCCGACCATCAAGGTCAGCTCCCGCTCGTCCGCCAGCTCCACCAGTTGGAGGCCTTCGGCGCTTGTAGCCGTGAACGGCTTCTCCACCAGAACGTGCTTGTCCGCCTGGAGGGCGGCCTGGGTCAGGCGGAAGTGCGTCAGCGCCGGCGTGGCGATGACCACCGCGTCGACCGGGCCGGCCAGGAACTCTTCGAAGTCTGTGGTCGCCAGCTCCGGCTCGTACGCACCTGCTGCCCGCTGCAGCAGCTCCGGGTTGGCGTCGCAGAGAGCGTGCACATTGCAGCCAGGGAGAGCGTTGAAGACGCGGAGGTGCTTGCTCCCCCAGTAGCCGCAACCAACGACGCCGATCCTAACCATTTGCCCCCTCCAACTCAGAACGTCCACCGGCGAAAGAGGATCATCGGAATGGAGAACAGAATGATCTTCAGGTCCAGCCAGATGGAAAAAGAATCGATGTACTCGAGGTCCTGCGTAATAACGTCGTCGAAGTTCTGGGTGCCGTGTCGCCTCACCTGCCACAGCCCGGTGACCCCCGGACGCACGACCAAGCGGCGATAGTGCCACTCCTTGTACAGCTCCAGCTCGTAGGGGATGGCCGGCCGCGGCCCCACGACGCTCATCTCGCGCCGCAGAATGTTGAACACCTGGGGCAGTTCGTCCAGGCCGGTCGCGCGCAGGAACTTCCCCAGGCGCGTGACCCGGGGGTCGTCTACCGGCTTGAAGAAGCCTTGCCCGTTGACCCTGGCCGCGGGCTCCCCCTCCACCAGCTTCTTCAGAGCCTCTCGATGCGGCCTGTCGTCGGCGTTCACATACATCGAGCGGAACTTGCAGACAGTGAACTCCTTGCCGTCCTTGCCGATACGCTTCTGTTTGAAGATGGCCGGGCCAGGGGAGTCCAGCTTGACGAATAGGGCGACGGTGAGCAGCACTGGAGAGAAGACCACCAGGGTTGCGACGCCGATGACCAGATCCAGAACGTCCTTGAGCCAGTAGTGAAGGCGGCGGCTCGGCACGGCGGCCGCGACCTGCGACTCGCGCGAGATACTGCGCTTGAGCTCGGATGATTGGCTTTGCATGCGGCGTCGCCGGCCTCTCTAGTCTTATGCTTGGTGGGAGGGGCGCCCGCCTACGCAGTGAATACGCGCTTCCCGTCCGCGTCCACACGGGTCGGCTGCGGACAGAACGTTCCCCTTCCCGGCCGATGCTCAGATAACAGTTCGCCGCTGGACATACCTTGGGTCGGAGGGCGGCCACGACGCATCTTTGGCCACTCTGCCGGCCTTCCGGAACCCGGCGGAAGATGAACCGTTTCTAATCCATGATGACGCGGGCGTGTTTGTTCTGAGTTTGATGTCGGTTATAAAATCGTCTGAATTTAGTCACCCAGCGAGGAAGGAACGTTTCGGGCGGCCAAGGGGCTGGGGTGCGGGAAGACATAAGGCTTTCACGATTCCTTTACAGTTCGAGGTTCTGTCATCACGGCTTCCTCACGGAGAAGGTTAATAATGGGGAGTAATCATCCTCTAGATGCGGCCTGGGCGGTCAGGAGGTGGGGTCGGGGGTCTTGACAGTAAGTAGGGTAGAGGATATCCTACGGAAAAGGCGCTTTTTACCGTAGTTCACTTTTTAACTCCTACGGTTTCGACGATAGTTTTGATCCCTGTGGTGGCCTTGCGGCGGGGGAGAGGCTTGCTCACAGGACCGGGGTTTGCCCCATCGAGGGCGGAGGTGGGGAAGAGATGACGGTTCTGCTGATAGATTCGGATTCTTATTGGCTTGAGTTCAGTTCCCGCTGGCTTCGGGAAGACGGTCATGAAGTGATCGTCGCCGGCGATAGCCTTTCTGGCCTTCGGCAGCTGTTCAACCACCACCCTGAGGCTGCCGTAGTGGACGTGACCCCATCGGGGTCCAACGGCTGGGAGACCGTGCAGCGCATCCGCGACGTGTCCCACATGCCGGTCATCGTGACCTCCGCGACGGCCGACCAGGTCTCCCTGAAGAAGGGGTTCGATCTGGGGGTGGACGGCTACATCGTTAAGCCGTTTGAGCAGGCCGAGCTTCTGGAGCGGCTGTCCGCTGTCCTGCGCCGGGTGTACGGCGGGAACGGACATAACGGCACCGTGTTCCACCAGGATGGCCTGAGCATCGATTGGCGCAGTCACGAGGTGCAAGTAGATGAAAAGCCGGTCCACCTGACAGCCACCGAGTTCAGGCTCCTCTCGCTTCTGGTGGAGAGGCGCGGCTGGGTCCTGACCCACGACCAGATCCTTTCCCACGTTTGGGGGTCCAACCACCTAGGCGATAGGAACAACGTGAAGCTCTACGTCTGGTACCTTCGCCAGAAGGTCGAGGCGAACCCGGCCCGTCCGCGCTGGATCCTGACCAAGCGCGGCATCGGATATAGCTTCGCGGGCTAGCGAGCGGACGAGGCCGTATCCCTCCGAAGTACCCGCGGCCAGCGACCACTAGGGTCGCCGGCCCGGCGTGTCTTGCGCTGCTCCAGACCCACGCTGCTTCGCACCGGATGATGAGATGCCGCCCCGGCTCTCATTGCCGCGCAAGGGTCGAGTGAAGGAGATGGTCCCATTTTCCTGTCGCCCCATGCCGTGGCAGGCGTTACCATCGGGGGGTAAGAGCGTCTACAATGCAGGGGACATGAACATCTTCCGGCAGCCGGCTCAAGCCGCGAGCCAGCGGTGACAAGGAAAGGCGTGAACACAGACTTCGACGCCATTGTGGTCGGAGCCGGGCCCGCCGGCTCGGCCACGGCCAGGGACATCGCGGCCCGCGGCTTCCGCACCCTCGTCATCGAGGAGCACGAGGCGGTCGGGGAGCCCCTCCACTGTGCCGGGCTGGTCACGCCGCGAACGCTGGAGCTGGCGGGCGTGATGGACGGCTTGGTCATCAACGAACTGCGCGGTGGCTTTGTGAACTCGCCCCTGGGCACGCGTTTGCCCTTGGGCGGCGACCGGCTGCGCGCCGTGGCCATTCACCGCCAGCGACTGGATGAGCTACTGGCGGCGGCTGCCCAGCAGGCCGGGGCGGAGCTTCGGACCAGCGCTCGCCTCGTGGGTCTGGAACGGCAGCCCGGCACGCTGGCGGTGAATGTTAGCTGGCAAGGCCGTCCCCAGGCCCTGCGCACACGCCTTCTCATTGGCGCCGACGGCGCTCAGTCCCGTGTCGCCCGCTGGCTCGGACTGCGGGCCCGCGATGAAGAGCGTATCGTGGGCCTGGGGGTGGAGGCCAGGCTGGAGACGGAGCGGTCCGACTTCCTGGAGATCTTCGTGGGGAACAGCATAGCCCCCGGTTTCTTCGGCTGGGTCATCCCTTTGGGAGAAGGCCGCGCCCGCATCGGCATCGCCACCAGCGACGGCGCGCGACCGATCCACCATCTGGGCAGCCTGCTCGAGGCCTTCCCGCGGCTGTTCGACGGCGCCCAGTTCGGCAGGCTGTACGGTGGCGTCATAGCCCTCAGGCGTCCGCCCCGCATCTACTGCGAGAACGCGATGCTGGTGGGAGATGCGGCCGGCCAGGTGAAACCCACCTCCGGCGGTGGCATCTACACCGGCCTAGTGGGAGCCAAGCACTGCGCCCGGGCAGCGGTCCGAGCGCTGAGTGAAGATGACCTCTCGGCGGGTTCCCTGGCACGCTACCAGAAGGCCTGGGGCCGGGAAATGAGCCGCGAGATGGCGCGAGGATGGGACTTGAGGCGCATCTTCCTCGCCCTGAATGACCGCGAGCTGGACGGGCTGATCTCCATCTTTCGCTCTCAGCGCCTCCGCCGCCTAGCCGAGCGGCACGGCGACATCGACTTCCCCTCTCGTCTCTTTTCGCGCCTGCCCCTGGCCGTCCCTATCCTACGTCCGTTCCTGCACGCAGCCCTGCGGCTGCTGGGGCAACAGGCACGGACCCGCTGGGACCTCCCGGAGACCGAGGGGGGCGGCGATCCGCCGCAGGGCTAGCTGACGAACAGCCGCCTGGCCAGGCCGGCGGTGCCCCGAGCGTACATCTGCCAGTAGCCGTGCATGCTCCAGAGGAAGAGCGCGCCCATCACGCCCGCCAGCAGGAACGCTGCTGCCACGTCGAGGTCCACGCTGCCCGGCAGGTGGAAGGGCGCGGAGCAGGAGCCAACGACTCGAAGATCGTCAAGGGAGTAGCACGCCCTTCGCAAAGCTCTATCCGACGGGCTGTTGGAGGGGCCCACAACGCTCAGCAACCCGATCAGGATGAGGCCGATCGAGGCCAGAAGGAGGGCGGCTGAACGGAGCGCCGGCCAGAGGCCCAGCCGCGGCGCGTCGTGGCTCACATGGGGAGCCGCTTCCAGTTGCGGGGGGTCAACGGGCAGCATTATGTAGATCATCGCGGACGGCGTCGCGGCTTGTCAAATGTTGGCTACGGAATGAAAGATTACGCCGCAGGTGGGGCAGTGAAACGACGGCGACCAGCGCTTCTCAGACGCTGTGCTCAGTGCGGGCGATGAGCTCGTCCTGGACGAGGCGGTTGAGGTCGGTGAAGAGGGCGCTGTAGCCCGACACGCGGACGATGAGCCCGCGATAGGCTTCCGGGTCCTGTTGCGCGGCGATGAGCGTCGCCCGGTCCACGATGTTCCACTGCAGGTGCTGGCCGCCCAGGTCGAAATAGGCCTCCACGAGACCGCCCAGCACGTCGGGCGCGTGCTCGCGTGCTGCCGCGCCCAGGCTCAGCATCTGGTTGAGGGCCAGCCCGTTGGAGACCAGCGTGTGGTTAAGCTTGGCGGCCGACTTCAGCGCGGCGGTCGGGCCATTGCCATCGCGGCCGTTGGTCGGGCTGATGCCCTGCGACAACGGCTGGCGGGCGCGGCGGCCGTCGGGGGTGGCGCCCACCATCAGCCCGAAGACGATGTGCATCGTGACGCTGTACATTCCCGGCGAGTACCAGCCGCCGCGGAAGTTGGGGTGCTTCTCCACCGCCCGGCAGTAGATCTCGGCGGCCACACGGGCGAAGCGATCGACATCGTCATCGTCGTTGCCGTACTTGGGGGCCTTGTTCAGCAGCATCTGCCGCAGGGGCTCCTGCCCGGCGAAGTCCGACTCTAGGGCGGCCAACAGTTCGCCTATGGTGATGCGCTTCTCGCGGAAAACCAGCCGGTCGATGGCGGCCAGGCTATCGCCCACGGTGGCAGTGCCAACGCCCTGGTCCCCGGTGAAGTTGTACCGCGCCCCGCCGGCGGTCAGATCAAGGCCGCGCGCCAGGCAGTCGTCGGTTAGGCACGAGGCCAGCGGCAACGGCCGCCGCTCGGCGTGGGCGCGGGCCAGCCCCTCCTGCCCCTCGGTCATCTGGCCCACCAGGTATTCCACCTGCTGCCGATAGGCGTCGATGACATGGTCGATAGTGGTGAAGCCGCGCGGGTCGCCGGTGGCCGGGCCCAACTGCTCCGGCAGCATTCGACCGCGCCCGTTGTTGAGCGCCAGTTCCAGGCAGAGCGGAAGGTTGAACAGCGCCGCGTCGGAGGAGGTGAAGCTCTTGTTGGGCACGGCCGGCTCCACACAGCCGATGATGCCGTAGTCGCGTGCGTCCTCCAGCGGGATGCCGCGGTTGGTCAGGGCGGCGATGATGGCTTCGTCGTTGAACAGCTGCAGATTGCCGATGCCTTCGGCCGCCGCCTGCATCACCGCGTCGCGGAAGGGGCGCGGCGAGCCCTTGTGCAGACGGACGCCGAAGTTGGGCTGCGGCGAACGCACCCGCTTCATCGTCTCCAGCATCAGGTAGGAGAGCTCGTTGGTCACGTCTTCGGCCTGGGCGTCCATGCCGCCGATGACGGTGTTGGCGAAGTTGGTGAGGCCCGAGAAGGCCAGCGTGACGACGCTGTCGAAGAGGGGAATGGACTGGCTGAGCTTCAGGTAGAAGCAGGCCAGCAGCTCGAGGGCGCCCTCCCGCGAGAGCCGCCCCGCCTCCACATCGGCCCGATACCAGGGATAGAGGAACTGGTCGATTCGCCCTAGCGAGATGGCCGACTCGAACTGCTCGATCTGAGTGGCGTAGTGCACGAAGAGGATGGCCTGGAGCGCCTCGCGGAACGTCCGCGCCGGGTAGGCAGGCGCGCGGCGGCAGGCCGCCGCGATGGCCAGGAGCTCATCGCGATTGGCCGCCCCGGCGCTGGCCAGCCGTTCGGCCTCGTCCGCGTAGCGGTTGGCCCAGGTGACCACCGCCTTAGCGGCGGTCGCCGCCGCCTCGTAGAAGGCGCGGCGCTCTTCGTCATCCGTCTCCCGCAGCCTGCTCTGCGCCTCCTCGGCGATGGCCAGCAAGCCTCGCTCCAGAACGCGCTCGTGGTTGATGAGCATGTGGCCGATGCCGCCGACCTCGGTGAGGATGAAGGGCGCCACCCTCTGGAAGTTCTCAGCGACGGTGGGTGACCAGTACCCTCGGGCAGCGGCCTCCGTGGTTTTGTCCTGCCAGTAGGGCAGAATGTCCATCAACTCCCGCTGGTCGTCCGGAGCGATGGTGAAGGGGTTGCAGGCCCGCTGGGCGATGTTAGGCAGGTCTGCCAGGATACGGCCGGGGACGCCTTCGGGGTACACGCCGGCGCCCAGCCGCTTGCCGGTGATGCTACCGACTATCAGCTCGTCGGGATCGATACGGACGGTCAGATGGCGCAGGATGTGCTCCAGCGCCTTCGCCTGGCGCAGCACGGCGGGCTGACCCTCGCTCTGGCGGTAGGATTCTGTGAGATAGCGCGCCCGCTCGATGCAGATCTCGCGCCGGCCGCGCAGGAACCGCTCGCGCAGGCGGCTCACCCGATCTTGGTGGCCGGGCGCGGCGTCCGGTGGGGGCGGGGTCTCGCGTTGTGAAAGCGCCATGGCTTCGCTCTTGCTGGATTGTAGCGCGAATCACAGATCTGTGCCATTCGCTGGGGGCCCCAGGATGTAGCGGCGACCTTCAGGTCTTGGAGAGAATGGAGACCTGAGGGTTGAAACCCTCAGCTCTTGGGGAAGCTGCGGGATTTATCCCGCAGAGGTGAATCTTAACACCTGAACGTCTTCGCGTCGCCACCGATAGCCGTGGAGGCCTAAAGGCCTCCGCTACATTCTTGACGTGCACAGGTTTGACAGCCTCGGCGTCGCCGCCGATAATTCCAACGCCCATGAACGAAGCCTTTCTCAAGGTTGCCGACCGCTGCCTCGCCCAGACGGAGGAGTTGGTGAACTGCCCCGAGTGGGGCGACTTCGTCCTGGCCGAGGGGCTCATGGCGGCGACCGATGTCTCCGGCCGCCGCGCCTACCTCGAGCTGGCCAGGCGGATCCTGGACCTGCGCATCGAGGCCCTGGACGGGCGCCGCCAGGTGGAGGCGGTGGCGAAGCCCATCAAGACGCCCACCGGCTTCACGCCCGAGACCCGCATAACCTTCAGCCGCTCGTCGCCGGTCATCATGTGGTTCGGCCTCGTATCACCGCTAGTGATGCTCTACCGGCGCCTGGACGACCGGAGCTACCTGAGCGCCGCCGTCTCCCTGGCCGAGGACGTGGTCCGGCGGGCGCCACGCTCCGCCGACGGCGCCATCTACATGCACCCGCTGGCGCCTCAGGCCTTCGTAGACAGCGTCTACTTCCTCGTGCCGGGCTGGCTGAGCCTGGCGGAGGCGACTGGCGAGGAGCGCTTTCGGCAGGAGGCTGTCCTTCAGCTAGAGGCCCACGCGGACAAGGTGCGCGACGATTCCGGCCTGTTTTTCCACGCCTGGGACGAAAGGGCGGGCCAGCACTCGCCCTGCCTGTGGGCGCGCGGCAACGGCTGGATGGCGATGACGCTGGCCGCCATCTGCGAGACGCGCCCGGAAAGCGATCCGCTACGGGCGCGGGCCGTCTCGCTCCTGCAGACGCTGGTCGCCGCGCTGGTGCCGCTGCAGGACGGCGGTGGGCTGTGGCACACGGTGCTGGATGATCCCTCTACGTATCTGGAATCGTCCGCCGCCGCCGCCTTCGCGCTGGCCATCGCGAAGGGCATCCGCTGCGGCGTTCTCTCGCCGGAGCTGCGGCCCCTGGCCGCACGGGCGTGGGAGGCGGTGCAGGCCTACGCCTCGCCGGCGGGCGACTTCACGGGCGTGAGCGGCGGGACGCTCCCCGGCGACGCCGCCCACTACAACAGCATCCCAGTGGGTGTGGAGCGCTTCGGCACCGGCATCTACCTGCTGGCCGCCGCAGAGCTCGGCTAGCGCCGCTTACGCCTCGACCTCCTTCTGCGCCCTGGGTTCCGACTTGAACTCCACCTTCCGGTGCGTCCCGTCGCAGAAGGGCTTGTTCTCGGAGTGGCCACAGCGGCAGAGGGCGATGACCTCGCCCTCCAGCGTGAACTCGGCGCCGGTGGCGTCGATGAGCTTGAACGGGCCCGATACGCGGTAGGGGCCGTTGTCGCGTACCTTTATCTCAACGTCGGCCATGCCTCCTCCTCACCTATCTCCATGATAGGTGGGCGGTTCGCGACACCACAGCCCACCGGCTTGTAGCACATGGACCGACATATCTGGGCACCTTTAGACCGAATGTAGGCGATGGTCTTCAGACCCTCGCGCAAAATCCCCGTCGGGGTCTGAAGACCCCGACCTACAAGCTTGAGGGCCTGCAGCCACGAATTGGGGTCCGGTCGTAGCTGCAGGGCTCTGTCTCTTATCATCTTGACGATGGCGCCGCCGGCGCTACCATGGGGCGGGAGGCCAGATGAAGCCGGCCTACTTCGAGGTGCTGAGTCCGGAGGAGGTGGCACAGATCGACGCCGCCTCCATGGAGATCCTGGAGACCGTCGGCTTGCGGGTGGACCTGAAAAAGGCCCGCGACGCCTTCCGCGAGGCCGGCGCCCGCGTGGACGAGGCCGCACACTCGGTGCGCATTCCTGAGGGGCTGGTGCGCTGGGCCACCGAGCAGGCGCCCTCCCGGTTCGCCATCTACGGCGCCGACCCAGACTATCGGCTTGAGGCTGGGGGAGAACAGACCTACTTCACCGGTCTGGGCGCCGTCGTCAACGTCATCGACACCGAGACGGACGAGCTGCGCCCGGCGACGCTGGACGACCTGCGCGATCACCTCCGCCTGGTGGACGGCCTGCCGCACATCAGCGCCACGCCCATCGGCATCTGGCCCAGCGATATCCCGATGACCACCATCCACTCCGAGGCCATTCTGACCTGGGCCCAGAACTGCCGCAAGCCCTTCGGCATGGGGGCCTACGGCGTGCTGGCCAGCCAAGACATGATGAAGATGATGGCTATTGCCGTGGGCGGCCGGGAGGAGATGCAGGCGAGGCCGCGCTTCTTTGCCGGCTGTTCGCCGGTGAGCCCCCTGCAGATGGCGAAGCTCCAGCTCGAGGGCCTGTTCCAGTTCGCCGAGTACCGCCAGCCGGTGGTCATCGGGCCGGAGGCGATGGCGGGGGCCACAGCGCCCGCGACGCTGGCCGGGCTGCTGGCCCAGCACAACGCCGAGGTGCTGGCCCACGTCACCCTGGCCCAGATCGTCTCGCTCGGTACGCCGGTGGCCTACGGTTGCGCCTCCACCATCGCCGACATGGCCACAGGCAACGTGGCCCAGGGCGCCGTCGAGGCTGGGCTCATCACCGCCGCCACGGCGCAGCTGGCCCGACACTATGGCCTGCCCTCCCGCACGCTCGGCGGCACGACCGACGCCAAGACCATCGACCTCCAGTGCGCGCTGGAGCGAGTCGCCACCCTGGCACCGCCGGTGCTGGCCGGCGTCAACTTCGTCGTCTCCGCCGGCACGCTGGAATCCGTCTCGACGGAGAGCCACGCCCTCTTGGTGCTGGACGACGAGATCGCCGGCATGCTGCTGCGCCTGGCGCGCGGCATCGAGGTCAACGAGAACACCCTGGCCCTCGATCTGATCAAGCAGGTCGGCTGGGAGGGCAACTACCTGGCCGAACGCCACACTGCCCAGAACTTCCGCCGCGAGCACTTCCTGCCCAAGCTCATGCCCCGCGACGTGCGTCAGACCTGGGAACAGAAAGGGGCGAAGACCACGCTCGACCTCGCCCGCGAGCGGGTGCGGGCCATCCTGGCCAAGCACGAGCGGTGCCCGCTCGACCCGGCGCTAGAGAAGGAGCTACAGGCCTACGTGGCCATGGTGCAAGGGCGGACGGTGGCCGACTACTATGCGGCCGAGTGGGAGGACTAGGCGTGGCATGGCCCACGAATGTAGCGACGACCTTATGGCCATTAGCCAATTAGTGGCCCAGAAACGTAGGGGCAGGGCTCGCCCCTGCCCGCCGCCGCAGGCGGGCGCCCACGAGGGGCGCCCCTACAAAACGGGACAAACGTCTAGCGCCACCATTTTCTTCATGGCCATTAGGTCGCCACATGGAGGCCTGAAGGCCTCCGCTACATTCGAGGGTTGGAGGCGCGCGTGTCGTCTCAGTCGCCCATCAGGGTGTGGTCTTGCTTAGGCAGCCGGGTTTGCGGCAGCAGTCGGCTCCACCTACAATGCGCTTGGCGAGGCCTCCAGCGGGCCTCCTATCGGCGGGAGGAGTTGGCCGTGAAAGCGAACGAAGGTATCTCTGCCACGCGCCCCATCGTCACCATCGCCGACACGACCAAGGGTCTGCCCGCCGCGATCGACCGTGTCTTCGCGCCCTACGGCGGCGTGGGCAGGGTGATCCCGACAGGGAACAAGGTCTACCTCAAGCCCAACGGCGTCCAGTTCTTCCCGGGGCACCACACCGACCCGGCGGTCGTGGGCGCGCTGCTGGGCTACCTGAAAGACCACGGCTACACCCGCCTCGCGTTGATGGAGAACGCCAGCCAAGGCATCGCCACCCGCATCGTCTTCGCCGTCAACGGCTACGCCGACATCGCCAAGCGCTACGGTGCCGAGCTCGTCTACCTGGACGAGGGGCCTACCGTGCCCTACACCCTGCACGGTGAGGACGAGCCCATCCGCATCTCGCGGCGCCTGTTTGAGACGTTCATCGATCCGGCCCGGCGACCCGAGAGCTTCTACCTCAGCCTGCCCAAGCTCAAGACCCACTCCATGACCACCGTGACGCTGGGCGTGAAGAACCAGCAGGCCTTCCCCATCCACGCCGACCGCATGCACTTCCACAACCACGAGCTGCTGCACGTCCGCCTGGCCCGTCTTTACCGCATGGTGCAGCCCGACTTCTGCATCATCGAAGGCGTGACGGCGATCTTCAACGGCCACTTGCCGGCCCCGCCCCTGTTGAAGGAGAGCAGCGTCCAACTGGACATACTCATTGGCGGGCGCGATACGGTGGCGGTGGATACGGTGGGCTGCCGCGTGCTGGGCTACGCCGTCGACGAGGTGGAGCACCTGCGCCTAGCAGCGGAGTGGGGTTTGGGCGAGGGCCACCTCGACCGGATCGAGGTCATCGGCGACCTGGGCCGCTTCCAAACGCGCTATCCGTATGCCCTGCTGCGGCGCTTCCCTGCCGACGTGCGAATCGTCGAGGGCCGCGAACGGGCCTGTGTGGAGGGCTGCAAAGGCAATACCGAGTGCGCCCTGGAGATTATCGGCAACACCTACCGAGGCCAGGGTGGCTTCACGATTGTCTTCGGCAAGGGCTTCGCAGACGCCGATCTGGAGGGCCTGCCGGGCGATATCCTGGTGGTGGGCAACTGCGCCGTCACCGAACGCGCTGTGGACCTGCGGCGCCGCTACCCCGACCGCCGCATCATCGAGGTCGATGCCCACAACGATATCCGCGGCATTACCGCGGGCCTCGCCACGATGATGAAGATCAAGCCGGTGGACATGGTGCCTCTGAGCCCGCTGCGCTCGGGCTGGCTGCTGCTTCAGGCCAAGCTTCACGGCCTCAACTCGCGTATGTCGCCGCTGCTGGGCGGGCCGGCGCCCACGGGCCTAAGCGAGCGCGAACAGCGCTGGTATCGCGAGGGGAGCGGGCGCAGCGGCTGACGCCGCCTGTGGCCGCTCATCCTGAGCCTGTCGAAGGAGGAGCGGCCCCAAGCCCGGGGCTACTGTGGACCGGCCCGACCTGCACCAGATTCGAGTGGCAGCCGAGAGACTGCGGCCCCTCATCCACCGAACGCCGCTCGTCACGTCGCGGTTGCTGGATGAGGCGGCGGGCCGCCGTGTCTTCCTGAAGGCGGAGTGTCTGCAGAAGGCCGGGTCTTTCAAGATCCGCGGTGCCGCCACGGCGCTCCAGGCGCTCGGCGCCGAGGCCCGCGGGGCCGGGATCGTGGTCCATTCCAGCGGGAACCACGCTCAGGCCGTGGCCCTCGCCGCGAGGCAGTTTGGAGTGGATGCGGTGGTGGTGATGCCTGAGGACGCCAACCCTCTGAAGGTCGCCGCTACCGCCGCCTACGGCGCCACCGTGGTGCAAGACGGCGTGACGACCGCGAATCGGGCCGAACGCGCCGACCGATACGTCAAGCAGGGCCGATATCTCATCCATCCTTTCGATGACTGGGCGGTGATCACGGGGCAGGGGACTGTGGGACTGGAGATCGCCGAGGATGCGCCGCGGGAGATCGAGATGGTTCTCTTCCCAATCGGCGGCGGCGGTCTGATCTCGGGGAGCGCCATCGCGCTGCGTGCCCTACGCCCCGACGTCCGCATCATCGGCGTCGAGCCGGCCGCCTGTGCCGCAGCCAAGGCCTCGCGGGAGGCGGGAAGGCGCATCAGCTTGCCTCCCGCGCCGACCGTTGCGGATGGGGCCAGGGTTAGTGTGGGGGAGAAGGCGTGGTCAGTTATCTCCGAGCTCGTGGACGATATCGTGTCTGTCAATGACGAAGAGATACTGGCGGCGGTGCACTTCATCCTCACCCGCACGAAGCTGGTGGTGGAGCCGACGGGCGCCATGACCGTGGCGGCGCTGTTGTCGCGTCGATTTGCGGACGGTGTAGCAGTGGCCCTGCTCTCGGGTGGCAACCTCGATCCGGAGATACTGGCGCGGCGCTAGGGCAGCTCTGCCAGCCCGTTGCGCATCTTCCACAAGTAGTACTTCTCGAACAGCAGCTTGGCCCAGTGCGACCAGGGCCCGGGGATCAGGATCTCGTACTTGCGGGGCCGGAAGACGCGGTCGGAGAGCATGATCACGCCCTGCTGGCCGGCGTCCATGACGCACAGAGCGCTGATGTCGGCGAACGGCAGTTCCTTGGGTGACGCGCCCGTGATCTCGGCGGCGATGTTGTGGGCGGCGACCTTCGCCATCACCTCGGACATGTAGCCGGTCTTGGGCACGCCGCACGGTACGGGCGTCGGCGCCGGCGGCTTCACGGCGACCGCGACACCGGCGGCGTAGACGTTCTGGTACACGGGATGCTGATAGCGCGGGTTGACGGGGACGAAGCCGCGCTCATCGCCGAGGCCGGGCGAGTTGCGAATGGCCTCCACTCCCTTGAACGGCGGGATGACGATCGCGAACTTGAACGGGATCGTGCGCCCGCCCTGGAGATGGACCTCGCCCGACGTCACGTTCTCTGTCACTGCGTTGGTCACCGGTTCGATCTTCAGGAACCGGTAGAACAGCTCCAGCATCTGCTGGCCCTTGCCCATGCCGCCGATGCCGAAGTGCCCCAGGAACGGCTCCGAGGTGATGAAGGTGATAGGGGCGCGGTCGCGCACCTTAGCCTCGCGCAGGGCGCGGTCAACGTTGAACACCATCTCGTACTCGGCGCCGAAGCAACTCGCGTACTGCGTCGCGCCCAGCACCACCGGGCCGGGCTCCTTCAAGAACTCGCGCCACGCCTTGCGGGCGTCCACGGCATGGGGCAGCGAGCAGATGGACTGGGTGTAGCCGCCGTGCGGCCCCATGCCGGGCACGGCGTCCCAATCGAAATGGGGGCCGGTGGCGATGACCAAGTAGTCGTAGCTGAAATCGCCCGCGTCGGTCAGGACGCGGTTCTGCTCCGGCTCGATCTTATCGGCCCGGGCGTGGACGAAGCGGATCCCCTTCGGCTGCAGGGCGCACCTCAGGTCGAAGGTGATCTGGCTGGGCCTGCGCCAGCCGGGCACGATCCAGATGAGCGACGGGATGAAGACGAACTGCTCTTGCCGGGCGACGACGGTGACCTCGGCCCTGCTCTTCAGCGCGCGCTTCAGGCTGAAGGCCGCGGTCAAGCCGGCGAAACTGCCGCCCAGAACGAGGATCCTGGGTTTCATCTGATCTAGCTTACCAGAGTCGGGCGGGGTCGGTCACCCTGCCGAGGAAGCTGGCTCGACGTCGGGGGTTAGCTCTCGACCCCCGCCTGAAGGCGGGGGCATCGATTCGCCCCGCATGCCCCAGCCTTTAGGCTGGGGTCGTGCGTAGGCGCGCCAGACGCTAGTCCGGCACCAGGACCATCTTGCCCATGACCTCGCTGTTCTCCATCAAGGTCTGGGCGCGGCCCGCTTCGTGCAGCGGGAAGGCCTGGCTCACCACCGGCCTGATGTGGCCGCTCTCGACCCAGCGCATCCCTTCCAGCAGGTCGGTCTTGTTCCCCATGTGCGAGCCCAGGAAGTTCATCTGCTTGTTCCACAGGAAGCGCAGATCTGTGACCGCCTCGAAGCCGGTGGTGGCGCCGCAGGTGACCAGCGTGCCACCCCACTTCAGGCTGGCCACGCTCTGCGGCCAGGTGGCGTTGCCCACGTGCTCGAAGACGACGTCCACGCCGCGGCGGTTAGTGATCTTGCGCACCTCTTCGACGATGTCCTGCGTCTTACGGTTTATCAGATGCGCTGCTCCCAGCTTGCGGCATAGCTCCAGCTTTTCGTCGCTCCCCGCCACGGCGATGGCGCGCGCTCCCAGGGCGTGGCAGATCTGGACCGCCATTGTGCCGAGACCGCCGGCACCACCCCAAACCAACACATAGTCGCCGGCCTGGATGCGCGCTCGGCCCACCAGCATCCGCCAGGCGGTGAGGAGGACCAGGGGGAGGGAGGCCGCCTCCTCCCAGCCGAGCATCTTTGGCTTGGGGATGACGTTGAAGGCGGGCAGCTTCGCGAACTCGGCGTGGCCGCCGTCCAGGGGGCCGGTCTGGAAGCCCCAGATCTTGTACTGGCGGCAGAACGTATCGCGGCCGCTGGCGCAGAACTCACAGCTGCGGCAGCTCACGCCGGGATAGACCATCACCTCGTCCCCCGGCTTGAAGTCCGCCACCTCGCTGCCCACTTCTACCACCTCGCCGGCGGCATCGCTGCCGGAGATGTGAGGGAGGGGGAACTTCACACCCGGCAGGCCGCGGCGGGCCCAAACATCGTTGTAGTTACAGCCGGACGCCCGCACCTTGATCAGGACGTCGTTCGGCCCCACCTTGGGCTCGGCCACGTCCTTGTACTGAAGCACCTCTGTGCCGCCGTGCTCTTCGAATACCGTCGCTTTCATGCCTGACCTCCTGACCGCGGCTGAGTCTGCGCCAATCAGCGGGGATCGAACCTCCTCGCAAATTTCTATAGCTTCGTGGGCTCAGGGTCAAGCGGAAACGGCTGCATAGGGCGCTTGCGCGGAGAGAAAAGCGGGCCAGGAGACTGC
>Ga0315268_10001351_pt1 | contig 28143 bp, 31 predicted proteins | sample C1_top_MG_FD_204535 | JGI IMG/M metagenome (GOLD analysis project Ga0315268, IMG submission 204535) | Sediment microbial communities from Yellowstone Lake, YNP, Wyoming, USA - C1_top | ecosystem: Environmental > Aquatic > Freshwater > Lake > Sediment | place: USA: Wyoming | collected 2017-08-01
GCTGAGCCCTTGCCGCGGGTCCTGTGCAAGGGCGAGGGCCTTCCCCGCGAACGAAGCAGCGCGGGGAACGGTGTAGCCATTATTCCGCGCTGCGTAGTATATACCGGACGCACGCGGCCGTGAACTCCTGCGCCGTGCGAGAGTGGACCTCCAGCTCGACTTCGGCTCGCGGATCCGCGCGCCGGTCAGGCTTCTGTGTGCCCTGACCTCCCCATCGCTCCGCCAGCACCTGTCAGGGTCTTCATTGGGCCTTCCCGGAACCGGGGGCGATGGATTTGGCCTTGATGAATTCGGCAAGAAGCTGCTTGGAGCGCGGGTCGAGATCCACGAGTTTGATGCCCATCCCGGACGGGAGGGAGCTGCGGCTGGACCCGGGATTGGACCAGACCACGATGCCGCCCACCTCGAAGCGGTGCGGGATGCCGGGCAGCATGAACCGGAGTCGAACAGCACGGTTCAGGGGGAGCGGCTCTGATGTCCGCACGAAGATCCCGCCCCCGCTGATATTCAGGGAATAGGCGGACAGGAACTCCTGCGCCGTCCGGTAGCGCACCTCAATCTCAGCTTCGACCCTCGGTTCCTCGCGCCGTTCCTGCATCCCCGTGGCCTCCCCCGGAATCCTGGCCCGGCTAGCTGGCATGCGACCATAGCAAATGGCTCGCCAGATGACAATCCAAAACCGGATGCCCTGTCTGCATTGCGCCGCCGGAGCCTGTCGGGTATGATGCACCCGCCTGGAACCCGGAGGAAGAATGCCGACGCGAATTCCTGGCTTCCTGGTCGGCCATGCCAGCGACAGCGTGGGCTGCACCGGTTGCACCGTGATCCTCTGCCCCGAGGGCACCGTGGGCGGCGTGGATGTCCGCGGCTCTGCGGCCGGCACGCGGGAGCTCGACGCGCTCTCCCCGCTCCACCTCGTGCCTCACGTCCACGGGGTCCTCCTGGCCGGCGGGTCGGCCTTCGGCCTGGACGCCGCGGCCGGGGTGATGCAATACCTGGAAGAGCGGGGCATCGGCTTCGACGTGCAGGTCACCCGGGTTCCCATTGTTCCCACCGCCGTCCTCTTCGATCTGCGCCTCGGCGATGCCCGGGCCCGCCCGGATGCGCGCATGGCCTATGCCGCCTGCCAGCAGGCCGCCGACGGTCCGATCGCAGAGGGCTCCGTCGGTGCCGGCACTGGAGCCACGGTGGGAAAACTCTACGGAATCGGCCGGGCCACGAAGGCCGGCCTAGGCGCGGCCGGACTGGACCTGCCGGGCGGCGTGCAGGTGGCGGCCCTCGCCGTGGTCAACGCCTTCGGGGATGTCCGTGATCCGTCCACCGGAAGGCTTCTGGCCGGAGCACGCGAGGCGCCCGAAAGCCTTCGCCTCGTGGACACGGCGGCCGCAATGCGGCGGGGCGTCGCTCGCAAAGGATACACGGCCGAGAGCACGACCCTGGCCGTCGTGGCCACCAATTCTCGCCTGACCAAAGCCCAGGTGACCAAGATGGCCCAGGTGGCGCATCAGGGCCTGGTGCGGACCATTGTCCCGGTTCACACCACGTTGGATGGCGACCTGGTGATCGGTCTTGCGACCGGCATGCTCGAGGCGGACCTCGATGTCCTCGGTCTCGCCGCCGCCGACGCCGTGGCGGAGGCCATCCTCCGGGCCGTCACGAAGGCGACGGCTCTCGGAGGCCTTCCTGCATGGGCGGACCTCCAGCGACGGCCTTCACGGTAGCGCAGGCTGAGACGGGAATCGTGCTCTCGGGGACGCGGCCGGGACGGGTACGGCGGCTTGCCCGGGAGGGGAGGGAGTATCGCTGGCGGGCTATAGGATGGGCGCCGTGCTGCGGATCTCATGCACCAGGGAGAGGAGGCGCTCGACAGAAAGGGGCTTCAGGAGGACGCACAGGGCCCCGCACTCCCGTCCCTGTGCCGCCAGAGCCTGGGAATCTTGTCCTGTGATCATCACTGCGGTCACGTGGGGGAAGCGCGCCTTGCTCCACCGGATGAGGTCGAGGCCGTTCATCCGAGGCATGTCATGGTCGGTGACCAGGAGGTCCACCGGCTGCTCCTCCAGGATCTCCACCGCTTCCGCGCCGTCGGAGGCGGTGAGCACATGGCAGCTCGCACAGGTCAGCACATCGGCGAGGAGCAGCCGGGTTCCGTAATCATCATCCACGGCCAGTACGCGAAATGCGCGCTTGTCCTCCCCCATCGGTTCCCCTACTGCCTCGGTCCAGGAGCCGAAAGCACAAGGTGTCGTCGCGACCACCAGACTTCAGCGTGCGGCAAGAGGGCCTGAGGATGGCAAGGCCGTGTCGCTCCAGTGCCAGCCCAATCCTCAGGAGCTGGCGGCGCGTTAGGTCACAACCCAGGGCCCTCCGCATGATCTGCACGTCAATAGTCTCCTCGCGCCCGATCCGCTCCGCCGAGACCAGCAGGACCAGATAAAGCTTCAGGGCCTTGCCCGGGAGAGAACTCAGAGTCTCCGGCGCGGACAATTGCCGCAGGAGCTGGATCTTCTGCCTGTGCATCGAATAGACCGACTTCATTTTAGGATGTATATTCACTTGTGTCAACATAAATTATGAATATGTATCCTACGCAAAAGCGATGCGGATTTGCCCCCGCCGGTACCACCCCTGGCCGGATGGATATACATTGACACGGGGGAAGAAGCACAGTAACTTCCCGCTCCATGCGGGAACGAACACAAGGATCTCTTGCAGTCCAGATCGGTCAGCGGGTGAGGAAGATCCGGCAGATGCGGAGCCTCACCCAGAAGGCCCTGGCGGCACACCTCGTTGGGCGGGTGGATTACTCGTACATCGGCAAGATCGAGCGGGGGGAGCAACTCCCCTCACTGAAAGTTCTTCAGCGGGTCGCCGAAGCGCTGAATGTTCCCCTGGATTATTTCTTCTCCGACGAGGCCTGGACAGATCTCCTGCCGGAGGAGATCCGCCGGATCCGCCCGTACGGGGCCCAGGCGACCCTCCTCCGGGAGACGATCCGCCTCCATCCGGATGACATCCCGCTGGTGCGCGAGATTCTTGGCACCCTCGTCCGCCACCGTCACCAAGTCCGAGCTGGGGGCGGGGCGCCTATCCAGCCCAAGAAAGGGCGCGACCTGACACCGCAGGCCTTGCCCAGGGTGGCGGAGGGCCGGCCGGCCTATGTGCGGACAAGGCGGCAGGCTGTCCCCAGAGCGGCGCTGCAGGGGATCAGGAAGGTCATCCAGTCTTTGCGGCGGGAGGAAGGCGAGCATCTGGCCGAGGTCCGGCGCCGGTTGGAGGGAATCTTGCGGGAACTGGCCACCCCGGGGCGAGCCAGGGGAAACGCACCGACCAGCGCAGACGCTTAGGTGTTCTTCAGCTCTTGCCCTGCTTCGGGTCGGTGTCCTTCTTCGGCGTGACGTCAATCGCGTCCTTGCCTGCCATGGAGTCCTTGAACCCGCGGATGGCTTTCCCGAGGCCGCTGCCGATGTCCCCCAGGCGGCTCGCCCCGAAGATCAGCAGGATGATCACCAGGATGACAAGCAGTTCCGGGAATCCTAATCCGAACATGCCGATTCTCCTTCTTGTTCACCAGCGGTGCGGCGTAGCATCCCCCACCGCCTCGGAGATGTCAACCGAAAAGGCACGCCCCTCGGTCCGGCGCCCCTCTGTTCAATTATAGGGGACCCGTTCGTCTCCCTGCCGCCGCGTGATCCGGGCATCGTCCAGGTGTTCGAGGAACGGGATGGCGTACTTCCGGGAGACGCCGAAGAGGTCCTTCAGCGTCCCCACGTTGATGCTCGGCTGCGTCCTGAAATGACCCAGCACCCGTTCCCGCATCTCCTGGTATCGCTCTCGATGCAAGAAGATCTCCGCCTTGACCCTGACCAGGATCCCGTCGTCCACCATCCGACGAAAAACCGCCTGGAAGAGCTTCCGCTCGGCCCCCAGGCTGGTGAGCACGCCGTCGGGCGTGGCCGGCTGGAACCCCGCCGCGCGGTACGCCGCCTCGATCTCTGCCTTCAGCTCTTCCTCGGTCGCCGTGAGCGTCGGACGATGCCCGGCCAGGCGGACTTTGTCGCGCTCGACGCCGATCTTCCCCGCATCCGTCAGGCGCAGGAGCATCCAGCCGAAGGTCGCGGGGGTGAGTTGCGCCGGCAGTTTGCTGCGCAGCTCCTCCTTGGCCAGGCCGTCCTTGAGCGGCTCTTTGGAATGAAACTCCGCGAGGCGCGCCAGCACCTCCTTCTCGAGCTGGGCGACCCGCTCGGCGTGCAGCGCCCCGCCCTCCCCCTTGGCGCCCACCAGGACGGCGGCGCCTTTCGCCGCAAGCCCCTGCAGACTCTCCGCCACGGCGCCCGGAGCCAGATCGCCCCGCACGCGCAGCTCGTCCGGGGTCATCGGCGTGAAGCCGGCAGCCAAGAGATGCCGTTCCACCCGGTCCGTGGCGCTCCCCCGCTCCAGGATGCGCAGGTGCTCGATCATTGTGGCCCGCGCACGCCGCTCGCGCGGGGGGTTCGGATCGAGGATGCTTCCCCCGCCGATGGTGACCGCCGGCGAATAGCTCCGGATGACGTATCGGTCGTGAGGCAAGGCGGCCGAGGGCGACTCCAGACGGACGTGCACGTAGGTCTCTTCGCCCGGCTGCAGTTCCTCCCGGTCCAGCAGAACCACGCGCGCCAGGCGCTCGCTGGTCCCCAGGTGGAAGCGGATCCGGGCCCGATTCACGAGCGGCCGCGGCGCATCCGGTAAAAGCGACAGCGTCGCGTCGAAGGCCTCGGAGGCGCGGAGCGTCCCCGGCACGCACAAGAGGTCCCCCCGCTGGATCTGGGAGACTTCCAGGCCGGGCAGGTTGGCGGCCGTCCGCTGCCCCGCCACCGCCTGCTCGACCGTCTGGCCATGCACCTGCAGGCGCCGCACGCGGGAGCGCAGGTCCATCGGGAGGATCGCCACCTCATCCCCGACCCTGAGTGTCCCCGACCACAGCGTTCCCGTCACGACGGTCCCGAACCCTCTGATGGTGAAGACCCGATCGATGGGAAGCCGGAGGACCCCCTCCGTCCGCTTGGGCTCCACCGCCACGGCTTGGGCCTGGATCGCCTGCAAGAGGTCGGGCAGCCCCCGGCCCGTCGTGGCAGAGCATGGAACGACCGGGCACCCCTCCAAGAACGTGCCCTTCAGCACCAGGGCGACGTCCGCCCGGACCATCTCCAGCCACTCGCTATCCACCAGATCCGCCTTGGTCAGGGCCACCAGGCCGCGTTTCACCCGGAGCAGTTCGCAGATGTGCAGGTGCTCCCGCGTCTGGGGCATCACGGCTTCGTCCGCGGCGATCACGAGGATCACCAGGTCGATGCCCCCCGCGCCGGCCAGCATGGTTTTCACGAACCGCTCGTGTCCCGGCACGTCCACGATCCCCGCCTGCGTTCCGTCAGGCAGCGTGAGGAAGGCAAAGCCCAGCTCGATGGAGATCCCCCGCTCCTTCTCTTCCTTGAGGCGATCGGTGTCGATGCCGGTAAGGGCCTTGACCAGCGCGGTCTTGCCGTGGTCGATGTGGCCGGCCGTCCCGATGATCAGATGGCGCATGGATCTTGTCTCCCGTGCAGGCCCAACTATACCCCGCGACCCGTGGGGAGACAAGCGCCCCCGTGCACCCCAAACCCTCGAGGAGAACGGGCGGCGACGGCGACCGCAGAACGATCGGGCCGGGCAGGTCTTGCCGCAACCTGGGAGGGTGTTATCCGCAGGGGTAATTGCTGGTTGACATGTTCCAACCTGTGAGATACTCTGATCAAGACTGTTGCATTGTATGAAACAAAGGACCCCCCATGCGATCCAGCCAGTCCCCCACCCACCAGTCCCTCGAACGCGGGCTCCGGGTCATCGAGGCCACCGCGGCCGTGGGCGGCTCCGCCACCCTCGCCGAGATCGCGCGCAAGACGGCCTTGCCGCGGAGCACCGCCCACCACCTCCTGCGGGCGCTGGTCGACTGCGGCTATCTCATCCAGGACGGGCAGGCGCGCTCCTACGAACTCGCCCCCAAGCTGTTCCGGCTCACCGGACGGACCTGGACCAAAGAACAGCTCGCCGAGCTCGCCATGCCCTTCCTGGAGGAGCTGAGCCGCCGCACGGGCGAAGGCACGAGCCTTGCGATCCTCCGCGACGGCGTGGTGACCATCGTGGCCAAGTGCGATCCCGACGGGCCCGTGCGCGTCGTCCAGGAGGTTGGGGCCACCCGGCCGCTCCACTGTACGGCCGTCGGCAAGGCCCTGGCGGCGTGGCTGCCGGCCGGGGAACTCGCGGGCCTCCTCGGGCGCCGCGGCCTCCAGCGGAAGACCGCCCGGACGCTCACCACGCGGGCGGCCGTCCGGCGGGAGCTGGCGCGCATCCGGGCCACCGGCTTCGCCGTCGACAACGAGGAGCACATCCAGGGCATCCGCTGCATCGCCACCCCCGTCCGGGATTATTTCGGCGAGGTCCGCGCCTCGCTCTGCATCGTGGGCCCGACGAGCCGCCTGCCCCAGCGGCGCCTCGCCGCCCTCCGCAAGCCGCTCGCCGCCGTGGCCACCGCCCTATCGGCCCGGCTGGGACACGGCTCGACGGAGGGGGAGGCGCCTGGCCGCGGGAAGATGCCGGACGACCGGTGACCTGAGAGTGTGTGAAGAAATCGTCGCCGGGCCGAGAGTCTAACTGTACCCTGTTGATTCTCCGTGGGTGCAGAATGCACTTGGCGGCGATTCGCCGATACTTTCACACACTCTGAGTCCGGCACGAATGCCGTTGCAGTGTGAGGGATGGGCAAGGCGCCGTCTCCTTGGCCCGACGTTGATCAGGTCTTCCTTGACGGCCGAGAGAGGCCCGATCTATGTTTTCTCGACGAGCATGACGACCATCCAGCATCCGGGGGGATTCATGACGGCATCCAAGCCGCACCGGGTCATCATCACCGACTGCGACCACGGCGGCATCGTCCCCGAGCAGGAGATCCTGGGCGGCATCGCCGAAATCGAGCTGCACCAGCGGAACGACGAGGAAAGTTTGCTGAGTTTCTGCCTCGACGCTGACGGCATCATCACTCAGTACGGGCGGTTCTCGCGGCGCGTCCTGAAGGCGCTGCGCCGGTGCAAGGTCATCTGCCGCTACGGCGTCGGCGTGGACACCGTGGACCTCGCCGCGGCCACCGAGTTCGGGATCATCGTGGCCTTCGTCCCTGACTACTGCGCCGACGAGGTGAGCAACCACGCGGCCGCCCTGATCCTTGCGCTCCACAGACACCTCTTCGCCCTGCACCGCGGCGCCAAGGACGGGAACTGGAACTTCCGGCTGGCCGTACCGACCGCGCGCCTCATCGGGCAGACCGTGGGCATCGTCGGTTTGGGCCGCATCGGAGCCATGCTGGCCGAAAAGCTTCGCGGCTTCGGCGTCAAGATCCAGGCCACCGACCCGTATCGGCAGGACTGGCCGGAATGGGTGTGCCGAGTCCCCCTGGACGAACTGCTGGCAACGTCCGATATTATCTCCATCCATTGCCCTCTGACGGATGAGACCCGCCACCTGATCGACTCGGGAGCCCTGCGCAGGATGAAACCCTCCGCCTATCTCGTGAACACCGCCCGCGGCGGCGTGGTGGATCCCGAGGCGATCCTTCATGCCCTTCGGGAGAAGTGGATCGCCGGCGCCGCCCTCGACGTCCAGGAGGTGGAGCCGATGCCGGCCGGCCACCCGCTGGCGGGCCTCGACAATGTCATCCTGACCCCGCACGCCGGCTGGTACTCCGAGGGCTCCATCGTAGAGCTGAAGCGGAAGGTGGCCACGTCCGTTCGCCGGGCGCTGGAAGGACGGATCCCGGCGGCCGTGGCCAACCCCGACGTCCTGAAACGCCCGCGCTGGGCAGGAGCGCGATGAGTCGGGCCACCCGTGCCTGGCGGTAGCAGGTACCCTGGGGAGGTGATGCAGCAAGGAATCCGAGGACGACCGTACCGTTAGCGTGGCGCAGGGGGAAACGGCCTGATGGCATGTGGGGCGATCATGAAGGGAGAGACCATACTGCAATGAGACAACACAGAGAAAGGGGGGATGGAAAACAACTCTGGCAGGACGCAGCGTGTAACCGAAGATCACTGAAAGGAGATTGCTCATGAGGACCGCGACAAGAGTGCTTATGCCGCTCGCCCTGATGGTTCTATCATTGGCGGTCATCTGTGCGACGGCGCAGGCGCAGGCCCCCAAGTACGTCCTGAAGTTCAACCACGTGTTGGGCGCCAAGGAGCCATATCATCAGGGGTTCTTGAACTGGGCCAAAGCCGTTGAGGAGAAGACCAAGGGCGGCCTCAAGATCGAGGTTTTCCACAGCGCCCAGCTTGGTGTTGAGGAAGACATCCTCGAGCAGATACGACAGGGGGCAAACATAGGGCAAAATACCGACTCGGCCCGCATGGGGAACTATATTCCGGGCATTGCCATTATGAATGGCCCCTACTTTGCCGAGAACCTTGCCGAGGTCGCAAAGCTTCAGAAGTCGCCGACGCTCAAGGGGTTTCACGACGACCTGGCCAACAAATTCGGCGTGAAGGTTCTCTCATTTGCCTGGGTACAGGGTTACCGGCACTTCTTCACGAACAAGCCGATCCGAACCCCGGAGGACCTGAAGGGGCTTCGCATCAGAACTCCCCCTGCGCCCATCTGGCAGGAGTCGGTGCGCGCGCTGGGCGCAACCCCAGTCGCCCTGGCGTTCGGCGAGATGTACCCGGCGCTCCAGCAAAAGGTCATGGATGGGGTTGAGCTGGTGTACAACAACATCCCGGCCGGGCGTTTCTATGAAGTGCTCAAGTACGTGAGCGAGACCCGACATATCATGCTCGTCAACTACGAGGTCATCAGCTCGAAGTGGTTCAATGCGTTGCCGGCAGACTACCAGAAGATCCTGGTCGAGGAATGCGATAAGGCTGGGATCGAGACCTCGAAGCTGATCATGGACAAGCTTGAGAAAGAGGTCAAGCAAGACCTGACGACAAAGCGGGGGATGGTCGTCGTAGACAATGTTGACCTGGCGGCCTTCAAGAAGGCCGGACAGAAAGCGTATGAGGTCTTGAAGATTGCCGATGTGAAGGACAAAGTCTTCAAGGAGATCGGCAAGAAATAGGAAGAGTCGAGAACCAGCGTTTGCGGTGCACGGACCGGCCCCTCCTCTGCTGGAGGGGCCGGCTTGTGCCCCGGCCGTCCGGGAGATCGATCAACTCGAAACTGTCTCGCTTGATGAAACGAGAGCGCGAATCATGAAGAAGTTTTATGAGTACCTCTGTAGGCTAGAATCCTTTCTCGCCCGAACGTTCTTGATGGTCATGGTCATTCTGGTATTTGGAGCAGGCATCGCCAGGCTCGTGGGCCACCCCATCAACTGGTCGATCGATGCGGCGACCTGCATCTTCGCCTGGGCATGTTTCTTCAGCGCCGATGTTGCCTGGAGAAAGAACAAGCTGATGTCCGTCGAAGTGCTGACAAACTACCTGCCGGAGAAGGCTCAGAAGTATTGCCGGCTGCTGAACTATTCTATCCTCACGGTATTCCTGCTCTACCTCATCCCAACCGGTCTCTGGCTTTCCTATGTGAGCAGAGAAAGAAGCTTTCAAGGCATCCCTGATTTCAGCTACTCGTGGGTCACCATGAGCGTGCCTCTGGGGGGCACCTTGCTGCTGATCACAACGATCCTCAAGTTCAGGGACGAAATCAAAGTCACTCCAAAGGGGAATTCATAGGCCATCACGCCACCTTTGCCGCTGTCCCCGTGGTCTAAGAGGCTGTAGAAATGCTCCTGGTATTTTGCGCATTCATCGTGCTCATTCTTCTGGGAATGCCGGTGGCCTTTTCCATCGGGATCGCGGGGACCCTGTTCTTCGCGCAACACCTCAATCTGCCGTTCACCATTCCGATCCAACTCGCGATTTCGCAAACCCAGAACTTCGCCCTCCTGGCGGTCCCCCTGTTCATCATGTCCGGCAACTTCATGAACCAATCGGGCATCACCGAGAGGCTTCTGACGCTTTCCACGGTGCTCACGGGACACATGCGCGGGGGTCTGGCCCAGGTCTCGATCGCGCTCGCCACGCTCATGGGGGGAGTGTCGGGCTCATGCATTGCCGATGCCGCCATGCAAACACGTATATTGGGACCCGAGATGCTCAAGCGGGGATTCTCAAAGGGGTATACGGCCGGCATCTTGTCTTTCGGATCGTTGATGACTCCGATCATTCCACCCGGCATCGGGTTCATCTTGTACGGGACGGTTGGCCAAGTCTCCATCGGGAGGCTCTTTGCGGGAGGCATTCTCCCGGGTGTCATCTTGTGGCTCTCTCTGGCCGTCACGGTGTCGCTGACGGCCAAGAAGAGGGGATACAAGCCGGAGAGACCGAAAGGGCCATCGCCAAGAGAGGTCGTAAGTGCGACGCTAGGCGGCATCTGGGCGGTCCTGTTCCCGGTCATGCTGCTGGTGGGATTGCGGTTTGGAATTTTCACGCCGTCAGAGATCGGCGCGTTTGCCGTCGTGTATTCGTTTTTCATCGGGGTATTTGCGTACAGAGAGATGGGGGGGAGGACATTTAAAGAAGCCCTCGAGGGCAGCACGATTGACGTCGGTGCGGTGATGTTCCTGATCGCCCTGTCGGGGATATTCGGTTACGGCATCGTCTGGGATAGGATACCAGAGCAGATATCCAATGTGATGCTGGGAATCACGACGAACCCGTATATCGTCATGATATTGATCGTCATATTTCTCCTCATCGCCGGGTGTTTTGTGGACGGATCGGTGCTGATCATCATGCTCACCCCGATATTCCTTCCCATTGCGACGGAACTCGGTTTTGACCCGGTCCATTTTGGACTGGTGTTTATCATCACAATTACGATAGGGAACTTCACCCCACCGGTGGGATCGGCGATGTACGCCGTGTGTTCGATTTTGGAATGTGACATAAACGATTATACGCTGGAATCTATACCGTTCCTTGTAACCGTTTCGCTTGTGGCCACGGTCCTGATCTTTTTCCCGAATGTCGTGTTGTTCATTCCAGATCTGATTTTTGGAAAAGGATAGACTGATCAGAAGAAGGTCAACCCAACGTGGCCGCCGATCGAGCACTGGGAGTGCAATAGGTCCATCGTGTCTCGCTCATCCTCGCGAGACTCTTTCCGGCGGACTTCCCGTGGGTGTCGAGTCCGACACCGCCTTCCGCAGCCTGATCCGAGGTCTTAGGTGGAGTCTGTCTCGAGGAATCTGCTTGACAGGCGGGAAGGAGGAGGGGCTAGCCTTCATACCAGTTGGGCATGCGCAGGCGGGGGCCGCGCGAATTGCGAACAGGAGGAAGGTCATGAGACAACGTGGTCGATGGTGGATGGCGCCTCGCGCCTCCAGATCTTCCTCCGGATCATCTGCCCGATCGCCGTGCCCGGGACCGTGGCCACGCTGCTCTTCGCCTTCCTGCTCGCCTGGCAGGATCTCCTCTGGGCCCTCTGCCTCATCTCCATTGATGAGAAGCGCACGGTCACATTAGGCGTGGCGTTCACCGTGGGCGAATTCATCGTCAAGTGGCCCATGCTCACGGCCGCCTCCCTCATCGGGAGCCTCCCCACCATCATCCTCTACCTGTTCCTGCAGCGGTTCTACGTCGAGGGCCTCGCCCGCGGGGCTGTGAAGGGTTGAGAGGCAATTAATCATTGGACATCGGGAATGGGTCATTGGTTCTTCGTCATTGCTCATTTTCCCCCAGCCCCCGCTCCCCTACCACACCGGCTAATCCATGAACGCCCCGCCGTTGATGTCGAGGGTCGCGCCGGTGATGAAGCCCGCCTCATCCGAGGCGAGAAAGGCCACGAGCGCGGCCACCTCTTCCGAGCGTCCCAATCGTCCGAGTGGAATCGAGCGCAGAATTCGCTGCCGCATCTCATCCGACCACTGGGCGCTCATTTCCGTTTCAATCGCGTGCGGCGCCACGGCATTCACGGTGATCCCGTAGGGGGCCAGCTCGCGGGCCAGGGTCTTCGTCAGGTTCACCATGCCCGCCTTGGACGGACCGTACCCGGGGGCGGAGGTGATATCCCCCATTTTGGCGGAGATGGAGGCCACGTTGATGATCCGTCCGGATCGCTGCGCGATCATGAACGGCGCAGCATGCTTGCAGCAGTTGAAGGTCCCCTTGAGATTCACGGCGATGACATCGTCCCAATCCTTCTCGGTCACGCTCAGCAAATTCCCGCGCCGGATGATGCCCGCATTGTTCACGAGGACATCAATGGCGCCGTGCTCCCCATGGATTCGCCCCATGAGGCCCTCCATGCGCCCGTAGTCCGAGACGTCCAATGCTGCCGCCACGGCTTTGCCACCCTCATTTCGGATCTCGGCGACGGCCCGCTCCACAGCCGCTTCATCCAGATCCACCACCACCACCACCAGGTCCTGCGCCGCCGCCAGCCGCCGCGCAATTGCCTTGCCGATCCCCCGGGCCGCCCCGGTTACGACAGCAACTCGATGCCTGCCCACGTTGGCTCTCCTCTTCGTATGAAATGATTCCAGTGCTGCGAGGGAACGGCCAATGATCGTCCGCGCTGCGATCACAACGCTCAGGCTTGCAGCGGATGCTATGCCCGCATTCCCTCGCCTGTCAAGCAGCCTGGTGGTGCGTTCCGGACGCAGCCGAGAATCCCCTTGACAGGCCTCGGAGGGAGGAACTATATTTTGCCCAGCATACGAAATTTCATTCCACTATGCGGAACAAAGCCGCCCTCATCACCCCAGCCAGTAGCGGGGGGTCCGGCATCCAGGTTCTCGACCGGGCCTTCGGCATCCTGCACGTCCTCGCCGCCGCAGGCAGCGGGTTGCCGCTGGCGGACCTGGCTGCACGGCTCCATCTGCCCAAGGCCACGCTCCATCGCATCCTGTCGGCTCTGCAGCTCCACGGGTACGTCCGCCGGGACCCCGCGTCGCGCCGGTACGAGCTGGGCCTGCGCCCACTGGAGCTGGGACGGAGCGTCCTCGCGGGCCTTGAGATCCGTCAGCAGGCCCATCGCCACCTGGAAGACCTGATGCTGCGATCCAGGGAGGGCAGCCACCTGAGCATCCTGGACCGGGCGCAGGTGGTTTACATTGACCGGGTGGACCCGCCCGCGGGACCCCGCATGACCTGGCCCATCGGGCACCGCGCGCCCGCCCACTGCACCGCCACGGGGAAGGCTCTCCTGGCATCCCTGGACGAGGCGGCCCTGGCCGCGTACCTGAACGGCGCCGCCCTGATTCCCCTCACCCCCTTCACCATCCGAAGGCCGGACGCACTCCGGTCCGAACTCCGTCGCGTCAGGCGGCAGGGCTACGCCGTGGATCGCGAGGAGTGCCAGGTCGGCGTCTGCTGCGTGGCGGGCGGGGTGCGCAACCACAACGGCACCGTGGTGGCCGCCATCGGGCTCTCGGGCCTGGCCGCCCGGATGTCGCGGGAGCGGATCGAGCGGGAACTGGGACCGTTGGTGACGATGAATGCCCTGTCCATCTCGAAGGACCTTGGGTGGACCCCTCCCTCACCCTCCCTGGCGGAGCTCGAGGAAACGGTGGAGCGCATGCAGAGCGTGGCCAGGAGGCGGGGGAGACAACGCAGAGAGGAGGAAACCGTCATGCGAACCAGGCAGACACGCATCGTCGCAGGCATCGCGGGAGCCGCCCTGGCGGCCTCCCTGGGCCTTGCCGGGCTCGCCCAGGCCGGCGAGGTCAAGACCTTCCGGTACGGACATGCCAACGCCGTGACCTACCCATACCACCTTGCGGGCGTCGCCTTCGCCCAAGACCTGGAACAGCGGACGAAGGGCGCCCTCAAGGTGAACGTCTTCCCCATGGGGCAGTTGGGCGGCGAGCGGGACATCACGGAGGGACTGCAACTCGGCACTATTGACTTCCAGGCCACGTCCCTAGGCGTCACGGGGACCTTCATCAAACCGGTGAACGTCCTGAACCTTCCCTTCATCTTCAAGGGGCCCGATCACTGGATGAAGGTCATGCACGGGCCCCTCGGCGAGTGGATCATGAAGGAATCCGTCCGCGAGGGAGAGAGGGTGGGGTTGAGGGTACTGGGCATCGGGGGCCCCATGTTCCGGGTGCCCATGAACAATGTGCGGCCCATCACCAGGATCGACGACTTCAAGGGCCTGAAGATCCGGACCATGGAGGTTCCGCTGCACAAGGACACCTACAAGGCCATGGGGGCCAGCCCGGTGCCCCTGCCGTTCGGCGAGCTGTACACGGCCCTACAGACCGGCGTGGTGGATGGGAATGAGAACGGACCGGCCACGTTAGAGGCGATGAAGTTCTACGAGGTGCAGAAGTACGTGACGTACCTCCCCGTCGTGAGCAACGGCGGGATCTTCCTCATGAGCCTCAAGACCTGGCAGGGCCTGTCCCCCGAGCACCAGCAAGCGATGGCCGCGTCCGCCAAGGCCTGGGTAAAGAGCATGGACGACGAAGGGCTGAAGCAGGACACCGAAGCCCTGAAGAAGATGGAGGCCAAGGGGACCAAAATCAACACGATCAAGGACATGACCCCCTACGTGAACGCCACGAAGCACATCTACGACCAGATGCTGAAGGACTATCCCAAGGAGTACCGCGACACCGTGGACAAGATCCTGAAGCTGGAGTAGCCGGGAGCATGGCCCGGCTCCTTCGGATCGCGGCGATCCTCGAGGGCGCGGCCGCCGTCCTGGCGGCCGTCGCCCTCGGCGTTTTCACGGCCGTGGTCATCCTCGAGGTGATCGCGCGCTACGTCCTCAATGCCCCCATCATCTGGTCCAACGAGGTCGCCACCTACCTCTTCATCTATGCCGTCTTTTTCGGCGGGAGCGTCGCGCTCAAACGACGGGGCCTCATGGATGTCCGGCTCGTCCGCGAGCGTTGCCCCATCAGGGTCCAGTGGCTCATGACATTGGTAACCCATCTCGTCATCCTGGGATTCAGTCTGGCGGGAACCTTCTATTCAGGCACGCTTATCCTGACCAGCATCCGGACCGGCACCATGAGCCCTGCCCTGGAGATTCCCATGCTCTATGTCTACCTACCCATCCCGATAGGCTTCTCCCTCATGGGACTCTTCAGCCTGGCGAGTTTCCTACAGGAGGCAGTCGCGGGTCCCCAGACCCCGCACAGACCGGATCTCCCATCTGCGAAGCCTGAGGAAGCGGTCCCATGCTGATCGCGGTCTTGTTTACCTCCCTCCTGGCAATCGGGGTCCCCATCATCTTCGTCCTGGGGATCACCGGGCTGGTCTACGTCTATCTGGCGGGACTCCCTCTGGTCTTGCTCCCACAGCGCCTCTTCGTCGGCCTGAACTCCTTCCTGGTCCTTTCCGTGCCCCTCTTCATCCTGGCCGGGAACATCATGAACGCCAGCGGGATCACCGAGCGGATCGTCCGCTTCTCCAACCTGCTCATCGGGCGCGTGCGTGGGGGCCTGGCCTACGTTACCGTCGTGGCCACGATGTTCTTCGCCGGGATCACCGGTGCGGGTGCCGCCGATACCTCCGCCATCGGCGCGATCATGATCCCTGCCATGCGGGATGAAGGTTACCAACCGGAATACGCCGCCGCGGTCACCGCGGCCGGCGCCATCGTCGGCCCCATCATTCCACCCAGCATCGCCTTCGTCGTCTACGGCGCCATGGCTGATGTGTCGATTGCCGGCTTGTTCCTGGCCGGGTTTCTCCCTGGAATCCTGTGCAGCATCCTCATGGGCATAGTGGTGTGGCGTCAGGCTCGGGCCCACAAATTTCCAGTTCGCGAAGCGGTTGTCTCGGCGGGCGAGTTCCTGCAGGGCTTCGTTGAAGCCTTCCCGGGGCTCATGATGCCCGTGATCATTCTGGGGGGAATCCTGGGAGGGATCTTCACCCCCACCGAGGCGGCCGCCGCAGGCGTGCTGTACGCGCTCCTCGTCGGATTCTTCATTTACCGGGAGCTGCGGTTGCCAGTCCTGTGGATCATTCTGCGGGACACCGCCATCATGTCCGGGGGGGTCATGCTCATCGTGGCCAACGCTTCCCTGTTCTCCTGGATCCTGGCGGCGGAGCAGGTTCCTCAACTCGTTGCCGGTCTCATCACCGGCTTCTCTCGCGAGCCATGGGTTGTCATCCTCCTGATCAACCTCCTGCTCCTGTTCGTCGGTTGCATCATGGAAACCCTGGCTTCCATCATCATCCTGACCCCGGTCCTGCTCCCCCTGGTCAAAGGGCTGGGCGTCGACCCCCTGCATTTCGGGGTCATCATGGTGGTGAACCTCTGCATCGGGCTGGCGACGCCTCCTGTCGGGGTCAACCTCTTCGTGGCTGGCGCGATCGCCAGGGTCTCGCTCGAGCGGATCAGCCGAGCGATCTGGCCCTTCGTGGTGGCCACCCTCATCGCGTTGGCCGTCACCAGCTACTGGCCGAGCATGGTCCTGCTGATCCCACGATACTTCCTGCGTTGAGCAGCTTCGGAGATATGGGCATGCCTGACGCCCCCCACCCCCTCGGCCTCGGTCTGATCGGTAGCGGCCGCATCGCGCAGGCCCACCTGGCGGCGGCGGGGCACTTGCCCGACCTTGTTCGCCTCATGGGCGTGGCGGATCCCGTCCCCGGCCGGGCTGAGGACGCGGCGCACCGCTACGCTATCCCTGTGGCCACTGAGGACCATCGTCGACTGCTGACTGACCCTGCGGTCGAGGCCGTCATCGTCGCCGTCCCCAACGATCTGCACGCCTCGGTCGTGACGGACGCCGCCGCTGCCGGCAAGCATGTCCTAGTCGAGAAGCCCATGGCCCTCAACGCGCCCTCCGCTGAAAAGATGGTCGCCGCGGCCCAGATCGCCGGGGTCACATTGATGGTGGGTCAGAGTCGCCGTTTTCCCGACGCGGTTCAGGAGCTGGTTCGACGACTGCCCGACATCGGGGAAATCTTCAGGATTCATATCGCCTTCCTCGTCTCATTCCCTCAACCGCCCACCGACTGGTGGCGCTCGGAGCAACGCGCGGGAGGGTTGGTGATCCTGCTCCAGGGAAGCCATTCTCTGGACAGCGTTTGCTGGTGGCTAGGTCAGTCCCCTCGGACAGTGTTCGCCACGGCCGCACGGCGGAACCCCGCCTGGGAGGGTGAGGATGAGGCGGACGTCCTCTGCGCGTTTCCCGATGGCGCAACCGCCTCGGTGCACCTCTCCCTCAGCACGGACCCGCCCGTCCACGAGGCGCTGGTGATCGGAACCAAGGGGAACCTCCGCTTGGTCGAACGGCCGGTGGGGGCGCCTTTCGAGTTCGCCTACCGGTTGGAGCTGAACGGGCGCGTTCTGAACGATGGACCGCAGTCACCCAGCATGTACACCCACCAGTTGCGGGAGTTCGCTGAGGCCATCCGAGACAAGCGCCCGCCCCTCGCATCCGGCCGAGAGATTCTGTCACTCATGAGGGTGCTGGACGCCGCACGCTCGTCCGTCCGCATCGGACAGCCCGTCTCTCTGGATCACTAGAACGCTTGGAAGCCGGGAGGCATGGAGGCTCAAGGCATCCGAAACTCCCCGCATCCCAGCCCTCTAGCCTCCAGCCTTATAGCCTCCCAACGTTCTCGCCGGCGTGGGCTAGTACAGGCCGAAGAGCTTGGGGACCCACAGGGAAAGGAACGGCAAGTAGATGGTGATCAGGAGAGCGGCCACCATGGCCAGAACGAAGGGGATCACCGCCAAGGAAATTTCCTCCAAGGGAATCTTAGCCAGGTTGGCGGCGACGTAGAGGTTGACGGCCATCGGAGGTGTCACCTGGCCAATGGCCAGGTTAACGGTCATCACCACCCCGAACCAGATCGGGTCCCAGTGAAAGTGGGCCATGATGGGCATGAAGATCGGCAGGAAGATGTAGTAGATGGACACCGCATCCAGCAGCATCCCCGCGATGAACAGGAGCAGGTTCACCCACAGGATATTGATCCACGGGTTCTGGCTCAGCGAGATGAGCAGTCGCGCCGCCTTGTCCATGGCCCCCAGGGTGGAGCCGGCCCAGCCGAAGAGTCCGGCGAAGGCCACGATGACCATGACCACGGCCGAGGAAAGCGACGCATCCCGCAGAGTGCCGTACAGCATCTTCCAGGTGAGCGTCCGGTATACCAAGGCTCCGACGAAGATGCCGTAGAACACCGCCACCACCGCCGCCTCGGTCGGCGTGAAGATCCCACCGTAGATCCCGCCCAGGATGATCAAGGGCGCCAGCAGTCCCCAGATCGAGTCACAGAAGGCCTGCCAGATCTCCGCCAGTGTCCCGAACCGTTCGCCGGTGTATCCCCGGGCCCGCGAGATAAGATACGCAGGAATCATGAGGGCCAGGCCCACCATCAGGCCCGGCAGGATCCCGGCCGCGAACAGGGCCGGAATCGAGGTGGCGGTGATGGCCCCGTAGAGGATGAAGGCGATGCTCGGCGGGATGATGATGGCGATGCTCCCGCCGCTGGCGATGAGGGCCGAGGCGAACCCCTTGTCGTAGCCCTTGGCGATCATGGCGGGGATCAGGACCGTCCCCAGGGCCGCCGTGTCCGCCGGGCCCGACCCAGAGATCCCCGCAAAGAAGACGCAGACCACCACCGCCACGAGGGCCAGGCCGCCGGGGGCCGGCCCGACGATGAGGTTGGCCAGGCGAACCAGACGCTGCGAGATGCCAACGCGATCCAGGATCAGGCCGGCCAGAATGAAGAAGGGGATCGCCAGGAGCTGGAACTTGGCGATGTTGCCATAGATATTTGCCGAGAGGATCTGGATGCCGAGCTGATAATACCAGAGGAAGAGGGCGCCGCTCACCCCCACCGCCACAGCCACGGGGATGCCGAGACCCAGCAGGAGCAAGAAGACGATGAAAAGCCAGAGGCTGGGATCGGTCATGGGGGGTTGACCTCGCGGCGGGCGCGACGGGCCGCCTGGATGATCCGGGCCATGATGATGATCGAACCCAAGGGCAGCCCCGCCGTGTACCACCACTGCGGGATGGCCAGCGCCTCCGAGGTGGTCGCCATGGCGATCTCGTCCTGAATCTGCCGGATGCTGAAATAGAGCAGGGCGAGGAACAGGCCGCCGGCCAGGACAGCGCCCCCCACGCGGATCCACCGCTGCGCCCAATGCGGCAGCCGGTTGACCAAGAAGACGAGACCGAGATGGATCCCCCGCTTGAATCCGGCCGCGGTGCCGAGCATCGTCAGGTACACCAGCAGGCTCACCTCGATCTCCTCGCTGAAGGCGAGGGAGAAGGTGGTCAAGTAGCGGGTCAAAATGTTGAGGAAGGCCAGCGTCGCCATAAAGAGCAGCAAGCCGGCGCAGGCGGCCTCTTCGAAGTTGTCATCCAGCCAACGCCACACGGATCGCTCCCGGCAATTGCATCGGCCCGCGCCTGCCAGAGACGGAACGAACCCCGGCCGGATCAGACCGGCCGGGGCTCTGGTCCGCGGACATGGTTACCTCTTGGTCCCCTTGGCGGGCTTCGCCACCTTCTCGATCTCCCGCTCCGCCTCGGCGATCAGGTCGGGGCCGATCTCTTGCCCCCACTTGGTGTAGACACCCAAGGTCTTCTGCTTGAACGCCTCGACGTCCTTGGGGGCGAGCAGGGTGACTGTCATCCCGTTCTGCTTCAGGGTGTCAACGGCCGCGGTGCTCCCCTGCAGGCCTTCCCGGGCCCCCTTCTTCTGCCAGGCGCACACCTCTTCCCCCGTCTTGCGGAGCAGCGCCTGGTCGGACGCATCGAAGCTGTCCCAGGTCGTCTTGCTCACTCCGAGGATCAGGGGGTCGATGGCGTACTTCCACAAGGTGATGTACTTCTGCGTCTGCCAGAGCTTGTAGGGCATGATGACCGAGACGATCGGGTTCTCCTGCCCATCCACCGTGCCCTGCTGGAACGCCGTCTGGGCCTCGCCCCAGTTCATCGAGACCGGATTGGCCCCGACCGCCTTGAAGATGTCGATGAAGATGGGCGATCCCACGACGCGGAGCTTCAGGCCCTCCATGTCCGCCGGTGTCCGGATGGCCCGCTTGCTGTTGGTCACCTCGCGGAACCCGTTCTCGGCCCAGCAGAGGGGAACCACGCCCCTCTCTTCGACGATCTTGAAGATGCGCTTCCCGGCCTCGCCGTTCTCCACCGCATCCAGGGCCTCGTAGCTGGGAAAGAAGAAGGGGAGCGAGAACAGGTTCAGCTCCTTCACCTGGGGCGACCAGTTGATGGTGGACCCCCACGCGAAATCCGCCACCGCCTGGCGCAGCAGGAGGAATTCGTTGGTCTGCCGGCCGGCGAAGAGCTGGCCGGCGAAGTAGCTCTTGATGTTGATCTTCCCGTTGGACCGTTCCCGAACCAGGTCGCCAAATCTGGTCGAGGCCTCACCCCACGGGCCGGTCGGCCCCACGACCAGGCTGGTCTTGTACTCGGACTTGTAGGTTCCGGCTTCGCCCACGCCCGGTAACGCCCCTGCCAAGGCAAGGACGACCAGGACACCCAGGACCATGAATTGTCTCCGCATTGCCCTCCTCCTCTTTCGTCTGGCCAATCAGTGAGTTGCGCCGTGAAGCTCCCGCCACCGACTCAAAGAACGCGACGGACCGCGGTCATGATATCTGCCGCGTTTGGGATCACGAACTCTTCCATGGGCGGGCTGAACGGCATGGGCACGTCCTTGGCGGCCACGCGCTGGATGGGCGCGTCCAAATGGTCGAAGAGCTCCTCCGCCAGCCAGGCAGCGATCTGGGCGCCGAAGGCTCCCGTCTTGGCGGCCTCCTCCGCGATGATGACCCGGTTCGTCTTCCGGACCGAGTCGAAGACCGTCGCCTTGTCGAAAGGCGCGAGACAGCGGGGGTCCACCACCTCCACCTGGATTCCCTCCCGACCGAGCCGGTCCGCGGCATCCAAGGCCTGGTGAACCATCCAGCCGGTTGCGACCACCGTGACGTCCGAGCCCCCGCGCTTCACGTCCGCCTTCCCCAGGGGGATCAGCGCCTCCTCCTCGGGGACCTCGCCGGTCATCTTGTAGAGCCGCTTGTGCTCGAAGAAGAGCACCGGGTCCAGGCCCCGGATGCACGTCTTGAGCAGCCCCTTGGCGTCGGCGGGGGTCGAGGGAAACACGACGCGCAGCCCGGGCGTGTGGACGAACCACGCTTCCAGGGACTGCGAGTGATGGGCGGCCGCCCCCTTCACGCTGCCCGTCGGCATCCGGAGAACCAGCGGGGCGTCCACCTGGCCGCCGAACATGTACCGAACCTTGGCGATCTGGTTCACCACCTCGTCCATGGCGCAGGTGACGAAGTCGGCGAAGTGCATGTCCGCCACCGGACGCATCCCGGTGATGGCCGCACCCAGGGAGGCCCCGATGATAGCCGCCTCCGAGATCGGGGTGTCCAGGACGCGGTCCTCGCCAAACTGTTCCGCCAGGCCCTTGGTGACGCCGAAGGGGACGCCGGCCCGTAGGTCCTCGCCGATGAGGAGCACCCGCGAGTCCCGGGCCATCTCTTCAATCAACGCTTCGCGCAGGGCTTCGGCCATCGTAAGCTTGCGCATCAAACCCCTAACTTAGCTGCAGGCCACGCAGACCCCGTAACAGGTCCCGGTTTCTCAAGAGGAACATCGCCGCACACCACCCGCTGGTCTCCGTCTCTCCGCCTCTCCGTTTCTCCGGTTCCCCGGCTCTCCCTCTATGGCCGCGGCCCGGCAAATAGGTCGTTCAGCGCTTCCTCCGGCGCGGGCAGCGGGCTGGATTCCCCGAAGGCGACGGCCGCATCGATCTCGGCATGAGCCGCCTGCTCCATTTCGACGATCTGCTCCGCCGAAAGGACGCTCTCTGCCAGCAGCTTTGATCGAAGCCGCGCGATGGGATCCCTCGCCTTGCCATGGGCGACCTCGGCCCGGTCGCGATACCCCTGCGGGTCTCCCTCGTAGTGACCCTGCCAACGGACGACCTTCGCCTCGACGAGCGCCGGTCCACCCCCTGCGCGCGCCCGATCCACGGCCTCCCGGACGGTTGCGAACACCTCCAGCGCATCCATCCCGTCCACGACCACGCCGCGAAGCCCGTAGCCTGCCGCCCTCGCTGCCACATCCTGCACGGCGCACGCAGAAGCGTGGGACGTGCTCGAGGCCCAGCCGTTGTTCTCGCACAGGAAGATGACCGGGAGCTTCCAGATGCCCGCGAGGTTCAGGGCCTCGTGGAACGGCCCCCTGTTGGCCGCTCCGTCGCCGAAGAAGCACAGGCACACCTGGCCGGTTCGTCGCTGCTTGATGGACAGACCCACGCCGGCCGCCACGCTGAGGCCTCCAGCCACCACCCCGTTCGCCCCCAGGACGCCGACCGAGGCGTCTGCGATGTGCATGGAACCGCCCTTCCCCTTGCACGAGCCGGTGCGCTTCGCGTACAGCTCGGCCATCATCCGGGCGGTATCGGCACCCTTGGCCACCATGTGCCCGTGGCCCCGATGCGTGCTCAGCACGTAATCGTCCCCCCGTAAGGCCACGCAGGCGCCGGCGGCCACCCCTTCCTGCCCGATGCTGAGGTGGACGAAGCCCGGGAGCCGTCCCCCCGCGAAGAGATCCCGCACCCGCTCCTCGAACGCGCGGATGCGGATCATGGTGCAGAGCAGCCCGACCTGCGTCTCCGAAGGGATCATCGTCTTTCATCCACGTGCGGGGAGCGCCCAGCCCCGGAATGTCCGGGCATTTACCACAAGTGGCCGATAGAATGCCAGCATTTCTTGCTCGCTCCGCCCAGGACACCTTTCGTCGGATCGGCGTACACGCCCGCCGACGGCTGGCACCGCTTATCGGCAGAGTGCGAACCGATCGGTTAGTTGCCCAGAAAGGGGTTTTCGGACATCCCGGAGGGGAGTCTCAGCCAAGCCTCGCCCGCACCGTCGCCAGCACCTTATCGCGAAGCGCTTGCCCCTGAGCCTGCGCCGCGCGTGTTCGCTCCGCCTGGGTGTTTCGGAATCCCTCGTCCTTCTTGATGGAGCCCAGGTTGATGTGCACGTTCAGCGCGCCGCCCTCCAGGGCCGTCGCCGCCAAGAGCGCAGCCACCCCTGCATCCGAGGCCGCGCTGGGATTGCCCTGCTCCGCGACCTGCGCGGCCAACTCCAGCACCCGGAGCGATCGCGTGCAGACCCGCATGGGAGGCTCGACCGCCGCCCTGTATGCCTGCTGAATCGCCTGCGATCGGGCCGCCTGTTGCTCCGGCGTTTCCTTCGGCATCCGGAACGCCGCCATGACCTGGTCGAAGGCCCTGGCGTCCTCGTCCACGAGGGCGAGGAATTCACCCCGGAGCTGGTCCGCCTCAATCGCCACCTGGTTCATCTGCTCGGCCCGGTCGGCGAACTTCCTGCTCGCCACCGTGGTCCGGGCCACCATCGCCGCGAGACCGGCCGCCAGAGCGCCCGACAGCGCCGAGGCAGACCCGCCGCCCGGCGTCGGCGCACCCGAGGCCAGCGCCTCACTGAAGTTCGTCAGGGACATCTCCTGGAAACCCATCGCGCCACTCCTCGGCCATTGCGGATTTCGGATTGCGGATTGCGGAATGTCTCAGCCCAGATTGTGGATCCCGGGATGCAGAGCACCCAATACCCCTCCAAGATCGCAGACTGGTTGCCTGCATTCTCATGCCTGAGATTCTCTCCTTACCTTGGCAGTCTTGATGGACGACACGGTAATCGCCAGGAGTTCGTCCGACTCTCTCATCAATGGTTCCAGCATGTCCATTTGCGCTACTCGGCCTTCGACAAGCAACTCCATCCAGTACGCGGATTCATCCAGTTCTTCTTCAACAAGGCCCATCTTTGCAATGAAGTCACTGGCGGATCTGGCACGACAGGCAGCTCGGTAATTAGCACCCACGGACGTGCCGGAACGCAATAGTTGCCGACCGAGCACATCAGCTGTGCGTTCTTTGGGCAGGGATTCCACCAGCCGGATTACAGTCAGTGCAAAAAGCTTCGTCCGGCGTCTCAAATCCTCCTTTCTCATCTTCGGCACCCCCCGGGTATTCCGCAATCCGCATTCCGCAATCCGCAATCTACCCGACCTCAGTCGGGCAGAAGATGGTATTCGATGACCTGCTTCGCGCTGAACCCCGGGATCTGGAGGTAGTAGCTCACGACCTCTTCCAGGGCCTCGATGGGGACCATCCCCACCAGCTCGCATTCCTTCACCAGGACGCCGTATCGCGCCGCCTCGGCTTTGATCAGCTCCACCGCCCGGTGGATCGGCGTCTTCTGATAGTTGACGAGGTTCATCGACACCTGGACGATCCCTTTGTCTTCCAGGCTGAGGCCCATGGCCTTCACATAGCGGAGGCCACCCCCCATGTGGCGGACCGCGTTGGCGATCTTCTTGGCGACCTCCAGGTCATTCGTGTGCAGGTTCACGTTGAAAGCGATGAGCGGCATCCGGGCCCCCACCGCTGTAACACCCGATTTCTCGTTGAGCACCTGGGGACCCGCATCCACCTTCCAGGCGGGATCCTGAAGCTTCTTCGGCATCTCCTCGTATTCACCCTTGCGGATGTCGGCGAGGTTCCGCCGCGCTTCGCTCGTGCAGGCGTCCTCGTAGTAGAACACCGGAACCTGGTGCTTGTCAGCAAATGCTCTCCCGAACCGGCGGGCGATCGCCACCGCCTCGGCCATCGTCATGCCCCGGATCGGGATGAAGGGCACCACGTCCACCGCCCCCATGCGCGGGTGGCTGCCCTTGTGGTGCCGCATGTCGATCAGCTCGATGGCCCGCGACGTCACCGCCATGGCGCAGGCCTCGACCGCATCGGGCGCCCCGAGGAACGTCGAGTCCGCCCGATGGTGGTCCTTGTCCATGGAGAGGTCCAGAATCTTGACGGGGAACTGCTTCAACACACGCTCCAGCTCCCTCAGGAAATTGGGATCCCTTCCCTCGCTGAAGTTCGGGACACACTGCAGGATCTTCATGCCCGGACGACCTCCTCTCCCCCGCGGACCGATTCGCCCCTCCCCCAGGGAAACACGGCCGGCAAAATATCACGCCTTTCCCCCGGCGGCAACCCCGGGAGCCGCGCGCCGTTGCCCCGAATCCCCGTGGTCACGCCCCGATGTCCTCGTTCCACAGGTGTGGGTTGGCCTTGATGAAATCCGACATCAGGCGGATGCAGGCCGCGTCCTGGAGGACCGTGACCTTCACCCCCCGCGCCCGCAGCAGCACCTCGTCTCCCATGAAGGTCCGGTTTTCTCCGATGACGACGCGTGGGATCCCGTAGAGCAGGATCGCCCCCGCACACATCGGGCACGGCGACAGCGTCGTGTACAGCGTGCACTCTCGATAGACCGACGCGGGCCGGCGTCCCGCGTTTTCCAGCGCGTCCATCTCCCCGTGCAGAATGACGCTGCCCTTCTGCACGCGTCGGTTGTGCCCGCGACCGATGAGTTTCGCTCCATGCACCAGAACCGATCCGATCGGAATGCCGCCCTCCCTCGCGCCGGTTTCCGCCTCCTGGATGGCGGCTTGCATGAACACATCCATCCGTCGTCTCCTCGGTGGAATCCTGCCGCCCCAAGACCGCCCCGCGCCGGCCGGGGGACCCTACACCTTGTTCGCCTTCAGCTCGGCCAGGGGGTAGCGCGTGCCGCGCCAGTCTATCCCGCCGTGAAAGAGCGCCGCCAGCATAGACCGCCACAGGATGTATATAGAGAGCAGCGTGGCCACCGGAAACGCGACCCCGAACCACGGGGCGACCGTTGATGCGTGCCCACGGCGCCATACACATCCCTGCGCACCAGATTGAACGCTCCGATGCCGATGCACCGCTTGCTCTTCGGGTCCCTGGCCTTCCATGGCCGGGTGTACAGCGAGAAGAAGATGCCGAACGCCCCGACGAAGAGTTGCAGGAGAACCCCGGGCATCCTGACGTCGGGAGCTATGGCGACATGATCCAGTTGGTGCTCACGCATGTACCCGACGGCCCTGCTCACCGCGGATGGATGCACCACGACATCCGCGTCCGTAAAGAGGAGGAGATCCCCACTCGCCTCTTGCCCGCCGCGATAGAGGGCGTAGTTCTTCCCCAACCAGCCCCGGGGCAACTCCTGCAAGTGGACAATGCGGAACGTGGGATACGCTCTCGCCATCTCGTCCAGGATGGAGCCGGTCCGGTCCGTTGACCGGTCGTTGACGACGATGACTTCCAGGTCTTCGTAGTCTTGCTGTAAAACAGATTTCAGGGCCTCCTCGACGTTCCGTTCCTCATTCCGAGCCGGAATGATGATGGACACCCTATGGGAGGGTGACTTTGTCGGCAGAGGGAGGTCTTTCAGGAATTGAATCGAGCGGTTCCCGAAGAACAGATCAATTCCAAAGGCGACCCAGAAGAGCAGGGTGGCCATCGCGAGATATAAGAGGAATCTGTCCATGGGCCGACAATTCAGGGAGTGTCAGCGGACGAAATGTGGCATCTGAACGGGAATCTCCAGGGACAGCTCGACGAAGCCGCAGTACTTCCCATCCTTATGCCAGGGTGCCTGATAGATCAGCTTTTTGATGCCGGCCTTCTCAATCGTATACACGTTCGTTTGCCGCGCCTCCATGAGCCGCTGGAGCTTTGTGCGCGCCGGCTCGGGATGGCAGTCGAGCAGGTTGGTGCCGATCAGCTTCTCGCCGCCCTGGTCCTGAAAAGCCCGCACGGCTCTGGCGTTCATCTCCAGAATGATTCCGTTGGGATCGCACACCGTGATTCCCCCGGGGAATTCACCCACCCAGGAATGATTCGCCATCCTCTCCTCCATGACCCGCCTACCGCTCCTCGGTTGATCCCTCTCTGTTTCCGGCTGAAAGCCAATGCGAAGTCGTCATCGCAGCGCCCATGCGTGTCAAGCCACGCAGGCGGACTGCTTACCGCATCGCCAGGATCAAAACCCACACGGCCACAGCGACTACGATCGAGCAGAACACCGCGGCGGATCCCAGATCCTTGGCGCGACCCGCCAGCTCGTGACGTTCAAGTCCGGCCCGGTCAACCAACACCTCGATGGCCGAGTTGATCAGCTCGACCACGGGCACCAAACACCAGCTTCCGATCAGCAACGCACGCTCAACGCCGCCCCTCCCCAGCCAGAGCCCTGCTGGCACAACCAGCACGAGCACGAGCACCTCGAGGCGGAATGCCTCCTCGCGGCGGAACGCCGCCCGCAGACCCGCCAGGGAATACCGCGTCGCATTCGGCAATCGTCTCAGCGGATTGGCCATGGAATTAAGGGGAAAGGGGACATCGCTTCTTTAGTCGCATTACTGCCTGCCCGACCGGCGGCGTCACCCCTTCATCTGTTCGAACACATCCCCAAACCTCGCCCAGGGGATCAGCAGGTCAACCCAGTAGTCCATACGCCCTATGTACAGGGACAGCTCTCCGGTCAGTGCCGCGTATTCCTGCAGGGTCTCTACGCCCTGGAGGGCCGCCTTGGCCCGGCGGACGACGGCCGCGGTGTCGCTCATCTGATAGAAGCCGCCATAGGTGCCGGCATAGAATTCCAACAGCGGGGCGGCGATCGCCTTCATCGTGGCGAGGTCAACCCCGCCCTTCCTGGCAACCTCTCGCAAGTGATTCAGGAATGTCACCAGTTGCCCCAGCTTCATGGCGGCATACAGCATGGCCGAGGCGCCCTGGCCCCTCGCCCCCTTCTTCTTCCTGAGCCGGCCGATGTCGGCCGGCTCGTTCAGCCAGATGCCCTCACGGGCGGTTTTGATCTTCTCCAACGATGCCTGCATGGCTCACCTCTGCTTCGCCCGAATGGCGATTCGCTTTCCCGCCCTCTCCCAGACCTCCGCGGCCTCCCGTTGCAGTCCTTCGAGGTTGCCGGTGATTCTTCCAAAGGTCGCCACCGGTCCCAGAGGCACCATATCATCGAAGAAGATACACAGGGTCTGGCGGGCATTCCAGTAGGCCAGGTCCCTTTTCTCCGAGAGCTTCATGTTTTCCGGTTCGTCGATGAAGAAAGGCACCTGAAAGAACACCTCGCGGTCGACGAGTTTGGCGTGGCTCAAGACTCCGGTGAGCGGCAAGGCATCGCCCCTTGGCGACCCTGGGGCCCCACCGGCGCTTCACACCGTAGACGCGGCGGCAGGCGTATCGGCGAAACGCGAGAGGCGGAACTCGTGCAGGG
>Ga0315268_10001352_pt1 | contig 28141 bp, 60 predicted proteins | sample C1_top_MG_FD_204535 | JGI IMG/M metagenome (GOLD analysis project Ga0315268, IMG submission 204535) | Sediment microbial communities from Yellowstone Lake, YNP, Wyoming, USA - C1_top | ecosystem: Environmental > Aquatic > Freshwater > Lake > Sediment | place: USA: Wyoming | collected 2017-08-01
GAACGGGGTGGGAAGTCACGACATGGGATGTGCAACCTTCGACACGGGAGCATCCAGAAGAATACAATGATGCTCCCGTTGGGACATTCCCGACGATTCAACGAGCGGTTCAGGCGTTGATCGAAACGATCTTCAAGTTGAAGGCGAAGGACTATTGGAATGCCAAGGCAGATGGAGCGCAGGCCGAGGCATGGGCAGCGGGAGAGATGTAGTGAAGAAGTTGACGGTATCGGTTGAGGACGCAAAGCGGTTATTGTCCTCAACCGATTTTGCATATTTGTCAACATGGCATCGGGAGGAATTGGCCAAAGCATTGGCAGACCTTTCTCAACCGCCCGAAATGGGCATGGCTGAGGATGACGAATACAAGTTGTCAATGTTGGACCATGCTTTGGCTGAGGCTGGCAGACGGCGAACGAGGTAGGTCCAGTGTACCCTAGTGGGTGTTCCAACAACGAAACCTTTCTGGAGGATGAGATGGCAGACAAGTTTGTTTCAGTGATTCGAGTTGATGGAAGTCCTGGGCCTTTGTATGGGCCTTATGACTACCACGAGGCCGAGCGGGTCTTGTATGCAGTATTGAAAAGCGACAAGACAGAGAACGGCCCGGTTGAGATCACTGCCGACGTTGAAGAAGTGATTGATTCGGCTGGATCGTATTCATTCGATGGTGGCGGCGGGGTCTACATTGTCGAGAGTGAAACTTTCGGCGATGAAGAAATTGATGAAGAAATTGACGAGTAGCATTGAACCTAATCGTCAGTTCGCTCTCTAGTTGTTTGTGAAACTTTCCTTCCTTTGTTGGAGACAGAAGCATGTGGGATTTGAATACCATTGTTCGGATCAATCAGAAGGCTGCGGAGCAGGCTCGCAAGGGTTTGCCGGAGCGGGACGCCTTGTTCTTGGCGACGGAAGATCAGGAAGCCAGCAAGCCGGACGAAGGGCAGATCATCAAGCTGCCTTCGCCGAAGCCGGTGGCTTGTGCATGTTGTGTCGGCTAACACTTCTCCCCGTGGGCGTGGCACGATCTGTGCCACGTCTCACCCTGCGGTTATCAACAGGGGGAGAACGACATGAGAAGCAATGAATTGGGAAAGATTGCGGTCGATGCTGGAGACATTGTTTGTTTCAGCATGGACAGCGTGATGCGTTTGGCTGAGAAGCTGGGCGTGTCTGAGGATGCGTTGATCCGGCGATACAACGGTGTTGAATGCGGGTTTGGTGCCGATGGAAACTACGGCGTTGACTCCATGACTGCTGTTGATGTCGATGGCAAGACGTATTCGGTGGTGATGATCGGTGGCGAACCGGATAAGTTTTTACGCTTTCTTGGCGAGACTGATCCGACGTTCAACGATTTTTACAAAGGTCATCCTCGCTATGCCGAAGTCGGCAAGGGCGAGCAGTTCAACCGGGAACTGTTTGACAGTATTGCAGCGGAGTACCGGGCGAAGTTGCTTGGATAGGTCCAGTGTACCCTACGGGGTGTGACACTGATTACACCTTTTACGGAGAATGGACATGAAAGCCGAGTTACCAACGATCAGCAGCTATGGCAACTACAGTTCAAGCAACTATGGTGCGCATACCCTGCGGGTTGGCCTGGGGCCACTGACTGTGTGGTTCAGTTACAAGACGCCGGTTGCCTTTCGAGCGCCGGGGACGCCGACGATTGTTCGCAAGAATGATTGGGGAGCCACGACGGGCAAGCACTTGAAGTGGATCGACGGCGAGACGAGCAAGACTGCCAAGAACCGGGTGAGCGGTGAGCAGTTCGAGCAGTTGTGGGCGCAGCACGTCGAACCGTTGTTTGAGGATAAGCCCGCACCGGAGCCGGGCATCTTCGCTGGCCTTGGCAATCTTTTGAACGTGGAATCGGGCATTTAGGTCCAGTGTACCCTAGTGGGTGTAACAGCCCACTAGGATTTTTTGCGAGGAAGTGACCATGACTGAACACTATTTGCGTTTCGTTGAGAACGAAGATGAAGCACAGATGACTGGCTACAAGTTTTCTGTGCAGGGCAACCGGGTGATTATCAGTCAGACGTTCCATCACTCGGAATATGAGACTGATCGTCCCAAGAACTATTCCAAGCCGTCAGCCCGGAAGTTTTGGTCAAGCCTGATTGCTTCGGGGAAGTTCGAGGAAGTTCGCCCTTCGCTTTCTCAGGTGTTGGCCAACATCGCCACCAATGGCGGTTTCTTGACGATGAACGATTTAGCAGTCATCGCCAAGGAAGATCGGCTCAAGATGATTTTGGTCCGAATGGGGAACAGCCGATTTTTGGCTCATGCCCAGGATGTGAAGTGGCTGGTTGAGATTGTTCAGCGGGACGGCAAGGATTATGTCCGGGACATATCATTGCCAGCAAAGTAAACCGTCTTCTTCCGAACGGGCGTCGGAAGCCGTGTTCACCGAGCGGGCGTCGGTGTTTTAGGTCCAGTGTACCCTAGTGGTTGTAACAACAACCTTTTGCGAGAGAACAAATGACAAAGCAATACAGAGAACGCTACGGCACTCATTGGGACATTCGCACTCCGCTGGAAGTGATAGCTGTTCTTGAGACAGCCCGGCAGAACCGCACTCGACTGCATATCAGCTTGGGTTATACCGAGCATGATGCGGTTGATTGGGAAAATTCATTGAGCGACGAGAAGAAGGCGGTCGGCCTTGACTGGCTCGAAGAGTTTCAGAGCTACGGCTACATTGGACGCAGCACGGGAAGTGTGAAGATTCCCCTGATTGTCCACAACGAGCGGAGCTATGGTGGCGGGGCGTTGCTGGACCATTGTATTGTCCGCATTCGCACGAGTCGTGGCGGGCGTGTGCTGTGGCAGCATCCGAACTATCATCACGGCAAGATCACGATTCACCGCAAGCCGATTCCTCTGGAATATCCGGGTGGCGTGTTGACGGTGGACGTTCGCCGGAATGGGCAGGAGCAGGCAGCGTTTAAGGACATGCCATCGGCCCGGCGTTATGTCAACAAGCTGGGACTGAAAGCCGAGATTGTAAACGCTTTGGAAGCGGCACTGGAGCAATGGCTGGCTAGGCAAGAGCAGCGGCAATACATTGAACGCCATGGCTTAGGTCCAGTGTACCCTAGAGGGTGTTCCAACACACAATACAGGAGAGATACGATGGACGCTGATTTCAAGGTTTCGGTTCAAGGCAGCATTTGGTTGTTCGAGCCGGTCACTGAGACTGCGAAGAACTTCACCAGCACTGACCTGCAAGTTGAAGGTTGGCAGTGGATGGGCAAAGCCTTCGGGGTGGATGCCCGGATCGGCAACGACTTGGTGAGTTCTTTGGAAGACGAAGGTTTCGTTTTGGAAATTTCATAAGGGGCGACAGATGAAGTCGAAGATCATATTTGAGCAGCTTACCGCTGTAACAGGACAACCGCAGAAGTATCTGGTCACAAAACTGGTGAATCGACTGACGCCCAAGGTGGGCAGTTTTGTCAAGGACACCGAGATCATTGAACTTCAAAAAGATGGAAACCTGACCATCGAAGTCGGTCCTGACAAGAAGCGGCGTTAGGTCCAGTGTACCCTAGTGGGTGTTACGAAACTTTCCTTTTGGAGAACGAACTATGTTGAGGGAAGCCTGTCGCAAGGGCATGAAGGTTTACTTCGGTCGGTCGCAAGGCGAGAAGACCTTGGGTGAGGTTGTGAAGCTGAACCCGACGAAGGCCAAAGTGCGAACCCTGGAATCACGGGGCAACGGTCGTGGGTCGGTTGTTGGCGCTGAATGGGGTGTCCCCTATTCAATGATGACGCCAGCCGAAGGTGAGACGGTGGGCATTGTTGTTCCGATCCAACGGGAGCATCTGACCTACAACCCGTTCACCTACATCGAGAATCTGATTCTCGAAGCCATCCTGTCCTGTTACAGCGGCCTGTCACCGGAGAACCTGTCGGCTGATGGTGAGGCGAGCATCACGCATATTCGGACGACTCGTGCCAGACTGGAGCGGCAGCTTCGGGGACTGCAAGCGGCCTATGGTCGGCAGGTGGACGAGGCCGAAGCCTACGGTTGGTCGGGGAGCAAGTCGGCCTACGAACTGGCCCGCAAAAAGCTGGCATAGTTTGTGAAGGTCAACGAAGGCAGGGGTATTATCCCCTGCCTTTTTTTTGTGTCCATATTGTTTAGGTCTATTGTACCCTAGTCGGTGGAGGACAAGACAATGAAGAACCCAACTGCGAGTGAACTGGTTGATCGACGAGACTTGAACAATTACAAGCGATGGCTTCGAGGGCAATCTGCCCGTCTCGAAGGCAAGCCATGTGCTGAGAATAACGGGGTTTATTTGGATGGGTTTTATTCACCCCAAGCCATCATCCCGGATTTCTTGACTCACAAAGAAGCGGCCCGGCTGCGAAGGCAGATGTAGGTCCAGTGTACCCTAGTGGGTGTCACCTAACGGGAGAAGTCGAATGTGGTATGTGATCCAAGATGACGATGGACCATTCCTGATGAATGAAACTCCTGCGGAGACAGATGTAATTCTGTTTCAAACGCCGCACATTGTCGAGGCCGAACGAGCCTTACAGCGTGAATGTGAAGGCTGGGAATCCGAACACGACGACATGAACGAGGACTTTCAATGATTTTTGTAAGCGTCATATTTGAAGAATGAGACATGGAAGCAGGACGAAAGTTGGCTAAGGGCAGCAATATCCCACAATCGTCGCATCATTTGTTCCTGCCATGAGGTTGGTCATCAGCAGAGGCCGTGGGGAATGCAGTAGGTCCAGTGTACCCTAGCTGGTGTCAAGAACGAACTCGAACTGGAGAAATCATGAAAGAACTCGAAGCTGCGTTGAACGAAGAGTTGGCGAAGGTGCTGGGCGCAAGGCACAACTGGATGGGCGTGATTGCCGGGGTTGCCAAAAGACGCTTGTGGCAAAGCCGAGCCAGTGAGTTTGCCCGGACGAAGTATGGATTGCTGGAAGAGGTTGTGACTGACGTGACTAGCGACATCATTCTTCAGGCGAAGGAAGGGGCGTTTGCTGGTGCTGTGATTCGTGCCAAGGAAGCGTCGAAGACGGATGCCGAACTGGTGGAGAACTTACGGCACGTCGTTATGAAGGCAGCGTTCTACCGGGTGAGTGATGCCATGAGGTTTCGCTATGGTGGCGGCGTCACTCAGTTCAGCCAGATTGGTGAAGAAAACGGCTTCGCTGAGACTGTGCAAGCCCGCCCGGATACCGATGCCGATGCCGACTTATCCGAGTACAAGGATTTGTTGGTGAAAGAGTTGGAAGTGATGGCGACTGCCGCCGACTGGCAGTGGGATCACACCGGGAACCCAAGTCATCTTGGGTTGGCGAAGCGGTTACGGAAGTCCAAGGAAATGGTGTCGGATCGTGTCGATGGGATGGTGATGAAGGATTTGAAGGCGAAGTATGGTGGAAGTAAGGTTCTGATCCAAGATCACATTGACGACATTCGGAAGTCGCTTTCCCGTGTCGCAAAACGGTTGGGTGACGAGACGTTGATCGCCGGGGTTGCAAGGGGATCGAAGTGGGGAAGTAAGGTGGTTTATTAGGTCCAGTGTACCCTAGTGGGTGTAACAGCCCACTGGAACTTTGCGAGGAAGTGAATCATGCGACTGAGATATGACTATTCAACAAAGATGTGCCGTGACCGATTCGCAAGGATCGAGAAACTCGGCAAGATCAAGTTGGTGCGGGGCTATCGCTACTTTGGCCGGTACAACACGAGCCATGAAGCGGTGCTAGTTGTCGGAGAGAACGGCACTGCACGCTTCGGCGGGTTGTTGTGGGGTTATGGTGGCGAAGGGCCAAGGGGATTACAGGAACTATTGTTGAAGCTCAACGTGCCAACGGCACAAGCTGAAGCGATTGCCTTCTCAACACCCCGGAAGAATGAGATCGGTGAAGACTGGCGGCTAGTGCTGCCAAACTAGGTCCAGTGTACCCTAGTGGGTGTGCTGGTGAGTGTTTCAAAACCCTGTTTCGGAGAGATCGAATGAGCAAGTCAAGTGAAGTTGTGGTTGTTGGTCGTGGCCGTCCTGAGCAGTACAGTGCCGGTTTCATCCGTGCCTTCAAGGTGATCGTGCGTCGGCACGGGTTGTTGAAGGGCCGGGAAGTCCTTAACGCCGAAGGCGTGACGGTTGGCGGCAAGCATCGGGACGTGAGCATTAGCTTGCCGACTCTGAGCAAGTACGTCAAACGTGATGAAGTCGGCGGAAAAAGCGTCGAACTGAAGCGTGGTCGTCCTATCAAAGCAGCGTGACCCTTGGGAGTTTTCTGCGGGGCAGGGAATTGTCCCTGCCCTATAGGGTGCTTGGCCTAGCCGAGCAATAGCGATACCCAAATGAGAATCCCTGGGCGGCTTTTAGGTCTAGTGTACCCTAGAGGGTGTTGACCACAACATCCTTGAATGCGAGGAAAAAATCATGAGTGGATTTGCAGTCGGAACGAATGTTGGCCCGGCTGGTATTCGTCGCCTCTCTTATGAGGAAGGGCTGGCGAAGCTGAAGGGCAAAGAAAAGAAGCCGTTGGAAAACAACACTTATCTGGTGAAGGTGGACGACAAGACGCTGGGCGTGAAACTTCACGATACCATCGTCGTCTACATCTTCAAGAGTGGGGTGTACCAACTGGACACGGGCGGTTGGCGTTCTGTGACCACAAAGGACCGCATCAACCGATATGGTCCAGCACGGGTGAATCAGAAAAACAACATCTGGTACATCGGGGACGGCATCTTTGAGGATGGCGTCCGGGTCAATGCTGAAGGCAAGGTGTTGACGCCGCAACGTGGGGTGAAGGAAGTCGAGGCGAAGAAACGCAAGCTGGACCGCATGGTGTTGAAATACATCAAGGGGTTCGGGGAGCATGTGATTCGCAACGGGTTGCAAGTGGATAAAGCTGACAAGCCCACTGAGCAATCGCCGTGGAAGGTTGTGGAGTTAGTTGAAGGCCCCAAGCCTATTGCTCCGGGGCCGGGAGACTGCTGGGCGTGTTACTTCGGCATCACGTCCGATGATCCACTGAAAGAGCCACTAGGGGTCGAGCATCTGCTACAACACATGCTCGAAGACGATGGGCCATATTTCGTCCCCAGCTTACTCTGGAAGGCGATTGTGGTGGGTGGCTATCAAAACCCCGGCTTCATCTGGCATCACATTGCCAGCGATGCCCGGCGTGGCGAGAGTCAGTTCCTAAGTCGTGTTCTGACTGCCTACTTCCGAAAGCGGAAACCGGCACTGTTAGACTTGATGGAATAAAAAACGGAACCCGGCGATGAACCAAAACATCGCCGGGTTCTCTTGGTTTACAACTTGTGAAAGGCTGGTGGAAAATGAACGCTGTTGGATTGAAGAACTTTACTGAACAGGTGTTAAACTCGCCTGAACCCGTGCTGGTTGACTTCTGGGCAAACTACTGCGCTCCATGCGTGGCGTTGAAACCGATCTTGAAAGAAGTGGCTGCGACGGGGGCCAAGGTTGTGACGGTGGATATAACCGAGGAACCCGAAATTGCTGCCCACTATGGCATCACTGTAATTCCTACTTTGATCGTCTTCAAGGGCGGGGAAGCAGGACAGCGGGTTGTCGGGTTGAGGAAGAAGGACGAACTTCTGCAACTCATCAGTGCCTAACCGTGTGCCGCCTTCGGGCGGCTCACCTTGCGAGGTCCAGTGTACCCTACCGGGTGTTCCAAGAACGAAGAGGAGATACAATGAATGCGATTGCACGCCGCCCCGGAAGTCTTGATCCCCGAACCCGTGTTCGTCACGGCAAAGAACGTGAACGGCAGATTGCTGTTGCATTGAAAGATCAGGTGGGCCTGCCCATCGCTGATGCGACTGAGTACGAAGACAAAGAACGAAAGGTTGACCGTTGGATCGCCTATCCTTCGGGCCGAGTTGCGCTTCAGATCAAATACCGAGAAGTCGGCGAAGACCTTCTGTTTGAGGTCTACGACAAGTTCTTCGGTTGGAATGATCCGAAGAACAAGCTGGGCCGGGATATGTTTGGCGATGCTAAGGAATACGCCGTGCTGCTGGCTGATCGCCATACGGTTGTGATGGTTCCGACGCAGCTTGCCAAGGATACCGTTATCAAGATGACAGAGAAGGCACGACAAGAAGGTTTCACGCATGGTGCGGTGAGTTCGACTCTCCGCTACTATGCCCACGGATTGAAGCTGGAATTGAAGGTCCAGCGTGATCCCGGCGACGGACGCAAGAAGATGGTGGCATACATCCCCGCCAGCTACTTCGTGGCCGAGGCTCAAGCCAAGGTTTACCAAGTGGCACTGCCCAAAAAGTGGAAATTGTAGCTCCAGTGTACCCTATGGGGTGTGAAGACAACATTGCACCCCATAGGGAGATCATGATGAGCATTGAACGACAACTTGTGAAGGGAGTAACGACCACCGATGTTGCCGAGGTTGTCAAGGTTGATGAGTGCATTCGCTACATTGACTCTTGCGGCTGGCGATTGAAGCAACGTGCAAGGGGCTATTACTACTTTCGCAACGAAGACGCCAATGAAGGTCAGCGAGACATGACTTTTTCCTTGGCAGAACTTCGGGATGCGTACCACAATGGGTGGTGAAGTCAAAATAAGTCACAACTATTGGTGGAATAACGCAGTGTATTACAGGCGTTCCATCTGCGGCGGCAATGTTCAGGTCTGGAATGGTCGAATATGGACTGATGCTGTCGAGTCCTGACTTATACTGACTATTGCATACCCTTCTCCATAGGGAGTATGGGGAAGAAAGTCAGGTCTATTGTACCCTAGCTGGCACAACCCTAACGAAAGGCAATGCGATGAACGAACAAGAATGGCTGGTAGTATTCAAAGCTGAGTTCCTGAAGAGGACTGCCATCACTTGGAACGAAGGGGCCGGGCAAGAAGACAGCGATGCCATCGAACGCTACTTCCCTGAAGAAGTGAAGGATGCAGTGAGTCATTACATCGAGAAATACGACTTGGACGACGTGACCCAACTGTGGGGATAGGTCCAGTGTACCCTATTGGGTGTAACAGCGTAACCGTGACATTCCGATCATCCTGTCCACCGGCATAGAGAGTCGGGTCGATTACATTCTTTTCTTTTTTAGGAGAACCTGCGGTGAAGAAAAAATACCTTATTGCCCTGCCTTCTTTCCCTAATGCCTTCAATGACCACTACGACTACGATTCCAAGGGATTCAATCATCGAACCGTTCTTGTCAGTGCGACCGACAAGAACGATGCCGCCAGCCTTGCCCGGCATCTGCGTCCGGGCGAAAACATTGGCGACATCAAAGAAGTGAACTACTAGGTCCAGTGTACCCTAGACGGCGTAACGATCACTCAACCCTGCGAAAGAAAGACACGACAATGGACAACCTCACGAAACTTGCGATTTCCAAGGCTCTGGAAAAGGACACGAAGAACTTCAAGGCCACGCCGGGAGTTCACGACATCGACACCACGATCACCTTGCGAGTCAAAGGCACGGTGAAGAAGGGTGAGGATTCGGATTACACGCCGACCGTGGACATTCCGCTTCTGCCGACCTTGGCCCTCGTCATGGAGAAGGCTGGCTTCATGCGGGAACTGGCAAAGAAATTGCTGGTCGAAGCAATGACCGAAGCCCTCGAACTCAGTGCCAAGGGCGAAGAGTTGGTTGCCGACCGTGTGAAGAACATCGACGAAGCGATGGCGCACGTTCGGGAAGTCACCAAGGCTCTGCCGAAGAAGACCAAGAGCGGCGCAACGAGCGTCAAGGTGACGGTCGAAGAAGTCGCTCCGGTCGAAGAAGTGATTGACTTCGTTCGGTTCCCTGTTCGGTTCCCTGTCGATGCCGGTGTCCTGTAGGTCCAGTGTACCCTAGTGGGTGTAACAACCCACTAGGCTTTTGCGAGAGAACAAAATGAAAAATGCGACCATCCCGCAACGCAATCAACGTCTGTACAAGTGCTGGAACGGCGAACTGGAAACAGTGCTGTTCCGTGAGCAATCAATCTCCGAAGGGGCATATGCCGAGACGTGGCTTGTGTTCGACCCGAAGGAAAGCCGCCGCATTCGTTGCAGTATTGGCAGCTACTTCACCACGCCTTACTTGGCATGGAAGGCCGAACTCAAGAGCTACCAAGACGGCCTGAAGGCCCAACGGCTGGCCCTGAAGAAAGCACGGGAAGAAATCGTCACCACCAAGGCCACCATTGCCCGGCTCAAGGACATGGTTGCCCGCTCAAGCGTATAAGGAAAGAACAATGGCACGGCCTCAAGCATACGACCCGCAAGAGGGTTACAAGTACCAAATCCTGACCCGCAATCCAGCGTATGGCCGGGCATGGGAGCAGTGCGACTATGCGAAGGACAAGGAAGAGAAAAACCACTTGCTTGGCGAGTATCGCATGGCCTACGGTGCCGGGTGGGAATTCAAGGTCATCACGTTGCCCGTCAAGTATTGGCCGAAGAGGTCCAGTGTACCCTTGATGGTGTCGCACATTGTGTGCGCCACTTTTTCGAATCTCTGAATTAGGAATACGCAATGACAATCGAAATCGACAAATCGTGCGGACAGGGTCACTACTGGGTCGCCTGCTCACCACCCGCTGACATCCTGATCGAGATCGAGTGCGAGATGATTGATGGTGGCAAGACCCACTGCTCTGATTTTCTTGCCTCCAATGGACAGCATTATCGCTGGTGATCGTCCGGATCAATTCAGGTCTGTGAGCAGCGGGGCAACTGGCAGGGAGGCATCCTGTCAGCCTGAATCGAGCGATGGTAAGGGCCAGCGAGGGGGCTGGACATTCGACTGTATTAGGTTCCAGCCCTGATGCGACCGAATGCCCCTCGTTGGCACCTGCCTGCATTCAAATCTAGGGTACAATAGACCTTACGTCTATTGTACCCTAGTGGGTATGAAAAACATCAAAGACAAACTGGAAAGACTGTTGGACGACTTCCGTGAGTGGAAAAGCATCTACGGAAGTCAAGTTCCAGCAGGATACGCTGAACCAAAAGATCGGGCAAACGAACGCAAAAAGTTCATTGCCGACATTGCTAAACTGAGAGAACAATACTCAATGTTTTGAGTTACCTAGTGGGTGTTACGAACAACCTTCAACCCCTGCGAGAAAAAAATGTCTGCAACAATTGATATTTCTGAGCTTGGTCATTTCACTGGCAGCGAACGATGGTTCCGTCACTGGACTGGTGCCGTTCACTTCACCGAAGGCGTCCACTACCTTGTGGAACATGGGGCGGCATGGCTGGTCGATGCAATCGCATCGCACCAAACAGGCAAGCTGCTCAAAGGCGATCTGAGAGAGTTTCAGATTTGGACTCTTGAAGCCAAGGGGCAGAAGGCCGTCCTGACGTGCAAGGCCGACAGCGACCGCAAGCCTGCGGTAACTCAAAACATTGAGTTTACCGACTTCCCTGATGGCACTGTGACGCTGTACCTTGAATTGGGAAGCATCGACGGCATCAATGAACATCGTGTTCTCATGCTGACGAGCGAACGCTAGGTCCAGTGTACCCTAGTGTGTGTAACAACCACTCAACCCTGCGAGAAAACGAAATGACCCTGCGAGCCACTGTCGAGATTAGCAGAAAAACCCGTCAAACAATGATGGGTCCAATGCCAAGTGTGCATTCGGTTGAATACCGATTGAGCATCAACCCCTTCAGGTTACTGCATCGGCATGACTTGCCTGCGTCCCATGAGCTTGAAGATTGGGAAACTGAGGACGACGTGTGGTTCCGCAAGGACGGCCAAATCTACAACGTCAATGAGTTTTGCAAGATTGGGATGCCACTCATCCCCGGCCCGCATGGTGGCGCACAAATGGCTTCAAATGGCTACTTTGCCATCGCTGCCTTTGAAGGCACCCTTTACGGGGTTTCGATTCAAGAGTCGAAGACCTACGGACACGACGAACTGAAATAGCTCCAGTGTACCCTAGTGGGTAAGGAGATCAAACCATGCTGACAACTGCGGAACGAATTGAACAAGCGACAGCTTACGGCGTAGGCACCAAAGCCTATGTTGACACCTTCGGTGGAATGGTCGCTTGTGTAGTCACGGAAATTCACAAGCCGAACGCCAATGGCATTGTCATTGGCCACGACGAATTGACCGTGCGAATTGAAGAAACCCGTGGGGGATATACGAAGGGCGAGATCGTCACACGGTCAGCCGCATACACTCCCCCACGAAAGCATCGTATCCTTCGAGGATACCACTACCGAATCAACACGGCGTACAAGTACGTCTAGTGTACCCTACATGGCAACACGATATGGCTGCTCAAGTGGTGTTGCAGCATTGCTTGAGCATAACACGAGGAGAGAAAAACCAATGGGCTACTAATTCCCCGATAATGACAAATAGGCGATGCAACAAGCCTTGATCGGACGCAATCGTGCTGCAATACGATTGAACAAGACAAGAAACGACTGCAAGACCTTGCTTTTTAGGGGCGACCATACGGAATGTCGCAAAACTTAGCCGTGCCGATGAGGTCAGTGCGCAAAGCAGAGAAAACCAGCACCAGCTACCACTGGTGAAAGGCATCGGTAGAGCAGGTTGGAGTCCTGCAAATCTGGTTTTCTCTGCTTTGGGCATAGGTCCAGTGTACCCTAGTGTGTGTAACAACCACTCAACCCTGCGAGACAACGATCATGGCCGACTTGAAAGAACAGATTGCTGAGTTTGTGAAGGCCGCTGACGAAGTGTCTGCCGCTTATTGGGAGCGACAGAAATTCACCTTCGCCAAGCCGACACAACACCGTGCCGACTTCATCAGCGACAAATGGGTGCGTGTCGTTGCCAACCATTGGAGATTGCACATGGAAGTTTTTGAATTCAGAGTCTTTGGAATCACAACAAAAATAGAGACGCCAAATATGCGTGTCGTTTTCTGGATTCTGAAATCCTTGGCTGCATCTGGCGAAGCGATCCAAGTCTTGCGTGAGGGTCATTGGATTGATCTCGAAATCGCAAAGGTAGAAACAAAAAAGAAAAGAGCGGCTTAAAAACAATTTAGGTCCAGTGTACCCTAGTGTGTGTAACAACCACTCAACCCTGCGAGACAACGATCATGGCCGACTTGAAAGAACAGATTGCTGAGTTTGTGAAGGCCGCTGACGAAGTGTCTGCCGCTTATTGGGAGCGACAGAAATTCACCTTCGCCAAGCCGACACAACACCGTGCCGACTTCATCAGCGACAAATGGGTGCGTGTCGTGTCTCTGGACGTGCCGCACGAAGGCCCGCCAGTCGTTTCTTCGGTCTATGCCTTCATTGCCCTGCAAGACGGCCACACGAAGACGCTGGGAGCGATCAAGGCGGGTGACATTCACAAGCCTGCCGGGTTCAAGGCCCCTGCCAAGCACGCACGGGGCAACGTCTTCGAGGCTGACTTCCGCAAGGCCATCCAGCCAAACGGCATCGTTTACCTGAAGTAATACAACGCAGACTAGGCCAGTCTGCGGGGGAGCCAACGAGCGGCTATGCCAAGCAGGAAACTCCCCTGAAATCACAGGTCCAGTGTACCCTAGTGGGTGTAACGAACAACCTTCCTCAACACGGAGATTTGCGATGGGTATCACTCTGGTTCCTTCCTACGGTCGTGACTACAAGAACGGCAAAGAAGTCCAAGCGGCCTGGGACGCTGGCAAGGACTTCACGATTCAGTCCTTCGGCCACCCGGACGATGGGCGGCAGATCAACAAGCAGGACGCCGAACGTGAAGGCGGCACCTTCAACATCCGGTACAAGAAACTGACCCAGATCAAGGTCATCAAGGTCAAGAAGGTCGCTGCGGCTTAGGTCCAGTGTACCCTATACAGTGTAACGCCTCCCAAACAACGGCCTTGGGCAAGCCAATCAATCAGAATAAAGGAACCCCTTCCAATGAATGTCTGAAGTCCGCTAACTCCCCGGCGTAGTCATCCACGTTAGAGCGGGGCGGGACTGCAAAGCGATGGCCGCACGTCAGCAATGGGCAGCATTGTGCTGGCTGACGTGTGAATGAAGTGCCTCCCAAACATTGGCCTTGGGCAAGCCGAAAGCAAATGCGTGGGGCAGGACAACCTGCCCTTTTTTTGTTTTTGTTTGCGTAGGTCTATTGTACCCTAGTGGGTGTAACAAGCGAACAACATGGCGGCGTAGCTCAACTGGCTAGAGCAACCATCATTATCGTAGCGATTGATCGGGGGTCCACGGTCAATGCGGCCAACGTGTGTACAGCGTTGGTTTGAGAGGATGGGAAGACGGGGGTTCGATGCCCTCCGCTGTCTGCTTACACTGTAGGGCATTTGCCCGAACAACGAGGCGTCAGAACACGCCTACAACCCCGCAAGGGGAGAGTGTGTAAGGTAGCCGTAGTGTACCCTATGAAGCAGGAGAACAACAATGCGAAAAACTGAAGGGGCAACCAAAGCCCACGCCTCTGTCGGGTATCACAAACACCTTCGACCATTCGGCAAGCGACTGGCAAACAAAGCCACTCGCAAGAATGGCAAACGTAGCACCAGTGTACCCTAGTGGGTATGAGACACAGAACACAATTGCAATACTTGGAGGATCGAGCCGTGTTTGACCATGATATTGGCGAAATACGCAACACGAAGTCGATGGACATGCGGCCCGAAAGCCCTGCGGAATATGTCGAGATGGACAATATCACCACTGGCCCCAATGGTATGCAATTGCTGCCAGTGTTCAGCGGTGAAATGTTTCAAAAGTCCGTTGCCTATCCCGTCATCGTGGAAGGATGGGACAAGAAGAACAGCGGACGCCACAAACGTCGATGGGAAGCGACATTCACCCAAGCCGAACGAAACAAGATCAGCCGGTATTATGGCCGGTTTTACAAGTGGTATCTGGTCAGCGGCACGCCCAAACGTGTGTCACTGCAATTGAACACCTTGACCCTCCTGCAAAGGGCAGTGAACTTCTTCGCTGAATGCTAGGTCCAGTGTACCCTAGAGGGCATGTGTAACGATCACTCAACCATGCGGAGAATGACAATGATTCAATTGAAAGTCGTGGCTGTGTCGAGCAATCGCAATGCGTTCGGCCTGCGAAACATGATCCTAATCGGGGACAATGGCGAAGGCTGGCAAGCTGCGGCCAACGACCTGAACGTGAAGCCGAAGGATACCATCCTGCGGATACCCGAAGGGCAGGATATTCCCACGTTCCTGACGCTGCAATCCTTTGAGATTCCGTCACAACTCGAAGACCCGCCTGCTAAACTATTGAAAGAAGTTTGGGGCTAGGTCCAGTGTACCCTAGAGGGTGTAAGGAACACTTCAGTCCTCTGCGAAAGGCAATGCGATGTTGAGCCACAAAATTGCGATTTACATTCCTTCCACTGTCAACGGCAATCAACCCGCCCCGGTTGATATGATCGAACGGTGGGTGCGGGCCAGCAAGATCAAGCTGGCCAACCTGTTTGGTGGGTTTACGACCTACAACGGGCAAGGGGGATGGTATTCGCCCGAACACGGCTTGATCGAAGAGAACGTGATTATCGTTCAAGCGTTCACCGATCAAGAGGGGCTGACCAAACTGGACAAAGTGAACGAACTGGCGAAGGAAATCGCCAGCGACATGGGCCAGGAAATGGTGTCTGTCGAAGTCGATGGAACACTCAACTTCGTGACAGCGTAAGGCAGGGACGGGCAGCAATGCCCGTCTTTTTTTTGTTTATGTTTAGGTCTATTGTACCCTAGTGGGTGTGAAGGACAAACACCTATGCGAGACAAAGCTATGACCCGAACTGCAATCATGAAATTGCCTGCATGGAAACGCCGTAGGTTTCCATATAAGCCTCGTCCGGGGGCTGTAGAGGTTCAACCAGTCAATTGGTTGGATCATTTGCAGGATGTTCTATCTGGACTAAAGGTCAAAGCCGACAACTACCGATAGGTCCAGTGTACCCTAGTGGGTGTAAGGAACACTTCACCCCCTGCGAGATAAGCTATGCCGAAGAAAATGGATCATGCCGCCTACCAACGTGGCCTGCGGTCGAAGTCGCCTGCTGAACTGAACTTCATTGCGAATGACGCCAACGAAGCCTCCACGGTCAACCCGCAAGGCGAAAACGCTGGATACTATGCCGACGAAGTGCATTATGCACTCGCCGAACTCAAACGCCGCCAAGGATGAAAACATGAAGCTGGCAATCATAGCGGTCGCATTCCTCCTGTTCGGAGGATGCGCCGCTCCAAGACAATGGGAAAGCCCCCGTGAGCATTGTGAAGCTCCCCGTGAGCATTACCACCGGGAACTAAGCGTCGAAATTCGGGAGAATGGCGATGGCCGTACCCAAGTCGTCGCTACGTTCAAAATCACCAACTAGGTCCAGTGTACCCTATAAGGTGTGAAGGACACCAACAAAAAGGAGACAAACCATGTACGCAACGACCGCACGAAAGGACAACCAGAAAACAACAATCGTTCTGCCACCTCTTCCACCGTGGGAAGTGGCGAAGGGACACCAACAACACCGTGGCGGGGCAGGCACACACGCCGACCGCCGCACGAACCGTCAGCGGACACGAGCAACCCAACAACGGGCTGCTCTGTCAGATGACTGAAAGGCACCGGCAAGGTGCTGGCGGGCGAAATCCCCCACGACATCGAAGGTGATGTCGTGGTCATCACCATTTAGCCCTAGTGTACCCTATAGGGTGTGATGGAACGAAACTTTCAACGGAGAACTGCGATGGCTAACGGTTGGCACGAAGACTTTGAAGACGAAACCTCCCCGCCCGAACTGCTCGAAGATTGGAGCGAACTCGAAGAAGACTTCGATGACGAGTTCGAGGATGACGAGTTTGAGGATGACGACGGCGAACTGGCCCGTGACCTCATCCTCGAACGTCAGGAACTCACAGACTTCGAGGGCGATGCCTTCAATGACCACTACGACGGAGGCGACTACGAAGGCTAAGGGCAACGAAGGACAGGGAAAGCCTCCCTGTCCTTCTTCTTTCTGAGTTTGTGTAGGTCTATTGTACCCTAGTGGGTGTGTCGAAGAGAACGAAACCTGTTTACTCTGGAGAACTGCAATGGCTGTGTCTGCGACCATCGAAGGCAACGAACTCGTGATTCGCCTTCCTCTCAACCCGCCTCGGCCCAGCGCCACGGGCAAGACGCTCGTGGTTGCCACGAGCAGCGGCAACAAGGCAACCGAAGCCGTAGTCAACGGCCAGCAAGTCGTTGTCGGCGTCAACGCCTACATCTACCCGCCCAAATAGTCAACGAAAGGCAACACTAGGGTACGTCCAGTGTACCCTAGTGGGTGTTGAGATCAATCATCTTCACTCAAGGATCGACCATGCGAGTATTGGCTAAGACGTTCGGCTGGCTTGTCGTCAGCGGGCTTATCATCTTCATCAGCAACCTGAGCGCTGGGGTCGATTGGAAAGTCGCCCTTGTCGGGGCCGCTGTTGCGAAGATCGCCACGACCATTGCCTACTTCTTCTATGAAGTCGGCTTCGAGAAGGCGTGGCAACGTCAGCCAAAGGCAACGACGGTCACGGCAACGGCAACACCATGCCCTTGCCCTGCTTAGGGCTAGTGTACCCTAGAGGGTGTCCAACACGGACGAACGACAACCCCCTGCGAATGAGGAACTGAGTTATGGCCACTACTGAAGTCAAGCTGGTATCGGAAATCATCGAAGCTGTCCCCGGTGTCAAGCGTGCGTTCCACGTCTTCACCCCGGCCCTTCAGTATCGCCTTGAGAATAACGCCAGCAACCTGCCAGTGATGGCCCTGCGGTCTTCAATCCACAACTATGGCAAGATGAAGCTCTACGCTCGCATCGAATGCCTTGGGCCTTCCAGCCTTGACCCGCTGTTCGGCAACCCGCTGCCCGGCACGGGTGGCCGTGGCGTGGCAATCATGTTCACCGAATTCCCCCTGCGGGTTTGGTATCCTGAAGGACAAAAGCCCCCGGCAGTTGACACGCCGGACGGACGCAACCCGAAGGAGATACTTGAGGAAGTCAAGCTCAAGTATGAACTCGCATTCTACGACGATTTCTAATCGTCAAGAAAGGGCAGCAAGTCGCTGCCCTTTCTTTTTGTTTATGTTTGTGTAGGTCTATTGTACCCTAGAGGGTGGCTGGTTGCGGTGAGTGAGTCATGCTCACAACAGGCCCGTGGCAGTAAGTTTGGGCGTTTCGGACTGTTTGAAATCGAACCTTACTGAGAGGAGAATTACGATGAGAGATCAATTCAGGAATTATGATCGTTGGAAGTTGAGTAACCGAGAAGATGAAGAGGATACTGAGAATGCTCGTCTTCAACGTGAAGAGGATATGATGGAGAGGGCTGACGAGGAGAATGATCGAGCAAAGGATGAGGGCCACAACAACGGGCAAGGGATTCAAGAAGGGCGACCGAGCCAAGGCAAAGGCCGATGCTCGTAGGTCCAGTGTACCCTAGTGAGTGTACGAACAACCTCAGAACGGGAGACACTGCGATGCAATACAACCAACTGACCGATCCTCAACGTGATGCCGTGGCCGCATGGGAGACGGAACACAACGACAACAACGAATACGAGTTTAGCGATAACCGTCGCTATGCTGTGCCAGAGCAGGCCGAGCAGGTTGCAGCCTATGCCGCAATCAAGGACGATGGCTGCTGTGGCTTCTGCGATGTCGAACTGCAATGCAGCGATGGCAGCACGCTATGGTATGGCTTCAACTATGGCCACTGATGGTGGCGTAGGTCTAGTGTACCCTATGGTGCATAGTGCATGGCATAGACCATGCACTTCTTTGTTCAATTAAACATAGGGTACAATAGACATAACAATGTTGCATAAATAAAAATAAAACAATTATGCGAGAAAACATTGGGTACAATAGACCTAGCCACCCCCTCCCCCACGCTATGACTGTGTTTTCCTTTTAATGTCCAAAAGAAAAATTCTGGCCGGGGAAAACAAAAATCGCAAATCGGCAATTTTGAGTATGTCCTGGTGCGATTTTGACTTTTTGTGTAAGGCCATCCCGAAAAAAATCGCCGGGGCAAAAATTCTGGCCCTGGTAGGGTTAAATGGCGGGGCCTCTACAGTTTAGACATGGACGGCGAACGCATGGTGTTCAGTCCGGTCGTTCAATAAATCCCACATATTTTTTTTTCATTCATATAATGGTTTATCCAGCGGACCATATATGAACGGGCATTTACAGTGGTGTATTTTTTGAAGGAACGAAGATTTCGTGGCAACATCAAAATCGGTTATTCAACCATTACAAGAAACAGAGTTTCTGAATTGCAGGTTGGAAATTCCCAAGAATTGCAAGTTCTATTGGTTGCCGAAGGAGACAGAGGCACAGAAAGTGCCTTACACAATAAGTTCAAGCGATTAAAAGTTCGTGGAGAGTGGTTCAAGGCTGACAAAGAACTGCTTGACTTCATTGAAGAATTGAAGATGGCTGGACTATGTTTAGTCCAGCCATCTTCACCATTCAGAATGGTTGGAATTTAACCAACGTCCCTGGCTTGTCCCAAAGTTCCATACTGAGGAAGATATTGGTGCAGCTTGGTGACAGCGACCTGAAGCGACTCCAAATTACTGCGAAGGGTGTGATTGTCCACACTGTTGGCCTGATATGGCCTTCGCTTCGCCGCCGAGTCCCCAATAGCATTCAGTTCTTCTTCCAATGCCTTCACCTTTTTGGCGAGGGCATTGTCTTGATGCGACTCTTTGAGATAGTTCCAAGCATCTTGGGCGGGAGAAACACTCTTGGTGGGCTTGCCCCGTCCACCACGAACAGTCACGACCACCGGATTGCGTTGGAGTTTTTCCAACACCTTCTCTCCATAAGTCGTGTTGGCTTCACGAATAGCCGGAGCTACGATTCCATCACAATGGCGACAATCCGTCACCTTGTTGTCTCGGATCAGTCCGACCAACCAGTTGAAGTCTGTCACTTGTCCAGCAATGTCGTCAACCTCATGAGGATGAGGAACTTTGGGATTGGCCGGACGACGCTGCGTCGGATCGAACTCTCTGAGTTCTGGAGAATATCCAAAGTGAGAGATCAACGTGGGAACGTAGGCGTGGTGGAATTTACTCCACTGAGTAATGTCATCCAGACCAGACTTCTCGTACCAGATATAACTGTGAATGTATTTCATAGCGGCCTGTTCCGACTGGAACTGAAAGTTGACCACGATCTTCTTCATGTCCCAGCCGAACTCCGTCAAAGCACGGGTTGCTTCTTTCGCTTTGGCGTAGCTGGCCCATTCCATAGGCCCAGCGATATGCCGTTGGGACACAATGGAGAAGATTTGTTCGGCGGTCGTTTCGTTTGGGTAAACGACACACACAGCATCGCCCAGATGGGCGTGACGACGATTGCCTTCAATGACAACCTTATTGCACAGCCAGAGAGATTCATTCTGACCACCGTGGAGTTCAATACTGGACTCCAGTTGCTTTGAACCTTTCGCCAACTGAGAGTTTTCTGCTCCGTTGAGTTCGCCTCTCAGGTATTGCTTGATCCGCTTTTGGCCTGCTGCGGTCAGATTCCCATTGATCTTGGCTTTTTCAGCCGCCAGCAATCGGGGGTTGTTCGGATCGGTCTTTCTCTCCTCTTCTGCGACCGTAGCAATCAAGACCGGGAGGGTTACTCCCAAGACATGCGTTTCATAGCATCCATGAACCTCTTTGAACGGTCCAGTGAAGCAGAAATTGCCAACGCTTACGTCGCCATTTCGGTGAAGCTGCCATTTTTGAGCCATTTTTCGATTCCTCTTTCTTGTCTGTGAAGTTCGCCGCAGGAACATTTCCAATCAGCGTCATGCCGGAACTATACCACTGGAAAAGACTGCTGTAAAGCAGAAGAAGAAGAATTTTGCATCTGAATTCTGGAGTTTGCCAAAGAAACATACGTTTCAGATTGATCGAACCCGACGTAGTTTCTGCCGTAACTTATTGCAGACAAAGCAGTCTGACCACTTCCCATGAACGGGTCCAGCACCAAATCCCCTGGTTTGGAAAATGTTTGAATCAACGCATCTGCGATTCCATTTGGAAACATGGCTGGGTGCATGACGCCCTTGGGCAGAGAACCAACCGCCACTGTAATTACGTCGGAAATTCGACTGGTTCCCGCTTTTAGCTGTTTGATTTGACCATTTGCGGCGATAACTCCTTCGCCAAATCTTTCTGATCCCGCAAATCCACCAGTTCGGACAGAACTTTTGTTCCCACAAGCATACAAGTCTATGAACGGCTTGGAACTTTGGGAAAACCAATGAATTGATTCCCAAGTGCGTCTAGGTCGAATGTTACTCCCCAAAGGTGGGGCGTCAGGCTTGTACCAAATGAGTTCGTCACATTCCTTCCAGCCATTTTCTCTAAGGGCGAGTCTGGTGCGGAGTGTGTAATCCGAAATTTGCCCATCTCTAAGATGAGGGCGAATTACGATAAAAACAGAAGCGTCAGGTTTTAATTTAGGTTTGAGAGCCGACATCCAAGAAACTGTCCATGCGGGAAATTCTGATTCCTTCACTCCTGAGTAAAGGACTGCTCCCGTCGAGGAGTCTCCACTTCTTTGATTTGCATATGGGGGAGAAGTAACACATAGCCCAATAGATTGATCGTCCAGATTTTTAATTAGGTCTACGCAGTCGCCGCAAATTAACTGATTCATATATTTCATCATGCAATATATGAATAATCAGAAACATTTTTCATGTAGAGGTTTTTGTTTTTTATTTCGGCTTCTTTCCACTTCTTAACAAGCCATTCGGCCCGGAATTTGGCGTTGTAGTCCTTCAAGGTGTTTTCTTCTTCGTTTCGCAATACATCCTCATCCCACCAACGCTTGATTCTCTTTGGTTCTGGCTTTGGGTCCAGGAGTTCCGGCTGCATGTCTTCAGAGAATACAGCATCGTGCATAGGGACGAGTTCGGCAGGTGGAAAGATGGTGTACCAAGGCTTCTCAGGCACACCATCAGGGAAGTTATTGTAATGGTTGGGGAGAAGCCCCAACCCTGCTATGCGAAAGCATTATCAATTATCCCAACAAGTTTGCGATATCTACCGCCGATACCATATTAACGATCTGAGCAGTTTGTTCGAGACTTAATGCCGAAGCCAGATCAAGTGAATCATGATAAGCTCGGTGAGCGGCATTGGCAGCAAACAAAGCAGGGTCATCCAACATGACCGCCGCCAAAACAGCATGACAGCAAGAAACGTATTCATGCTCCCGTGGAACCTGCGTCCCCATCTGAGCAATTAGTTTCTCATTTACTGCATGTGCAGATTCTTTGGTCTGATCTTCGCCACGGAGATACTTTAAGGCCCACTCACGAAACACGGGATTCAATACCAAGTTCATGGCACAGAGAATTGCGAAGGTTATTCGCTGTTCGTTTGTGGGGAGCGTGATCGGAATCTCATTGACCGTGGTGAGTTTCTCGAATTTACTCCTGAACCCTTCATCCCGAACAAGATGCTCTCCAGCCGCAGTCCAAAGTTTCGGATTCTTGGTTCCCTCATAACAGGGATACATATAGCAAGCGACCTGGGGGCTATTGTAAACGACAAAGTGATAATTAGGGTTTTCCTCTTCGTGAGTGACATTTGTACCCCACTGAATATCTCTCCAGGTCTTATTGTCTTGATCTGTAATCAGGTAAAACATGAAACTACCTATTCCCAATAGAAAAGAATGGACGATTCTTTTCATCCTCTTCTCAGGCATTTTTATTGTGTATTTATGTGGGGCTGAAGAACGCACCCATCCCGATGAATACGTTATAAAATTCAATTCGCCCCTGCAACAACCGGATCACATCACCTGTGGTCCCACTTCTGCTGCCATGATTCTTCACCATTATGATATAAGAGTAACCCCGGATGAAGTAAAGAAGCACAGCAAAACAGTTTGGTTTAACCAAAACGGCAAAGACATAGGCATGACCAGCCCGGATTACCTCCCCATAGCCATGAACAAGTTCGGTTTGCCCACTTCGATGAAATATGGCAATCTGGATGTACTAAAGCACCATATTGCACAAGGCAAACCTTGTATTGTTCTTGTAAGAAGCGGTGAAGTTCTGTGGCACTACATTGTTGTTTATGGATTCACCCCGGAAAAACTCATGATCGCCAATCCAGGGAGCGGGACTTTATATGAAATGACTCAGGAAACATTCATCGGATGTTGGTCCTGGGCCACCGACATGGACGGAATTGCCTGCGGGAACACATACCTTTGTACTCTATTACGAGCAATGGAGGTTTATCCCTATACCTTCATTTGCCCGGATAAGTCGCCGAACTAAAGGAACAATATATGGGTGACAGCAAAATCAAACTCTTGATGGTCGCCATTATTCTCACCTTGGGAATTGGCTATGCGTACAAACAAAAACGACATGACGCACCCATTATTCAAGAACAGCCCACGCTGCCAATCCCAACTCCACCGGAAAATCCTCCAGCCACGCCACCTGAAGTCATGCCAGTAGAACCTCAGTTTGATTCCTGGCCTAAAGTCCGCAATGTACAAAATACAGCCCTGGGGAAAATCCTCCAGGATATTGACTCCCATATGCCAGCCGGACATCAATATTCCGATGGCAACAAAGTAACCTGGTCGCACGAAACCACCCACGGCATCAATAGCAATATCCGCAATAAACACCAAGACGCATCCAAGGTCAACGGCTTCTATTGTTTACAAGACCGAGCCTGCGTGATTTACGAACCCAAGACAACCATCCGGGCTATTGCCCTGAAGATTCCCCAGGCTCTCCGAGGACCAAGTTACCAGTTGTATCTGGTCCAACAAACAAGTGGCTGGAATGATCGACCATTGTATCTCTTTGATGAATGGATCGCCTATACCAATGGAAGTGAAACAGGGAGAGAACTGAATCACCAGGGTTGGTATTACGAATTGCTCCAGGCACATAACTTCAATGTGTATTGCATGTATCTGGCCATGACCGTCAAGAAGACCTGCCCAGACTACGATGACAAACAAATGAAGGCGTTCATGATGTGGAACATCGAGCGTACCTTCCGGTTGGCCGCACCCTTTGAGAAGCGAGTTATTATGCAAGCAGAACCGGAGGAAGTCGGCAATATGTTAAAGAAACATTTGCACCATCATGATATTCCACATGGCGGGGACGATAGTGATCCAATCAGAAGTGCATTGGAATATGTCGAGAAAGTGAGAACCTTACCCGAAGCCGAAGAACTCAGGAAGTTCGCCAGGGACTATTTCGGGGCCGACTGGTGCAAGAAGGTCTATGGATTCTAACCAGATGACTACATAAGGTTGCCCTAATTAGGAAGACGCCTTATGCCAAAGCTAACCAGAGAACAAAGCGACGAGATCGCCAAGTGTGCCGCAGACTTTCCCTATTTCTGTGAGCAGTATGTAAAGATATACGTTACCAAGGGTGTCAACACGGAAATACAGCCGTTCAAACTGCATCCTTATCAGGTACGTTTATATGAGCATGTAGAGGATAATCGCTTCTCCATATTCAGTAAGTTTCGGCAGGGCGGCTTTACGACGGAGTTAGCGATTTATGGACTCTGGAAGTGCTTGTTCCGGTTGGATCAGCGGGTATTGTGGTTATCTCCATCGGATCGTGCATCCTGTGATGTCTGTGATCGGATCGTGAAGCGAGTCATTGACCATTTACCGGAATGGATGAAGGGCAACGTCATGAAGATGACAAATTCCCATCAGAAGTCTTTCCCGGATACAGATAGTGCGATGCAGTTCTATACGCCGGAAGCGGCGTGCGGCAAGTCGGTCAGTTTATTGATTGTAGACGAGGCCAGTTTCATCAAGGATATGACTAAGCATTGGAAAGCCATGTGGCCTTGTTTGAGTACGGGCGGCAGTGCTATTGTATTGAGTACCCCCAATTATGATGATGATTGGTTCTGGCAGACAATGGAGGACGCAGCCCTAAAGCTGAATTCATTTGCCATTTATCGCTGCAACTATAAGGAGCGGCCAGAACATTGCGATCCACAGTGGGAGATGGACGCCAAGAACAATCTCGGTCAGAAGGGATGGGAAGTCGAGTACGAGCAGAAACCTATGGAAAGGATACAGATCGAGAAGACCTCCAGGAAGCCCTCCAATAAGCTGTGGCGGTCTATTTGGGATGAATGGGATAGTTCGTCGTCTTTAGCTGAGGAGAGCTTAGAAAGCGAATGAGAGATCGCAGGAGGCTGGCTCCGTTCCTTCATGTCAAAGATACGATAAAAGCATTAGCGGCGTCGAGGCGACGGTATCGTTCGATGAAGTTCGCCAGCTTGCGGGCTTTGATTGTACTTTTGGGCAGAGTGTTAGAGGGAGCCTCAGTGGGGCGATACACGGCGATGGTGAAATCGGTCATGAACGGGCAAACTAACGATGAGGACGTAAGATGGCATTAAGATTTATGTAATGGGGCAAAAATAGTTAATACGTCCACCCGATAGGACACCCGTGATTTAATAGGGCATCCCTTAACGGGTATATCAAGCCTGGAAATCGACGTTTGTTACATATCCACCTTGTTCTTCCACTTCAAAGTTATAGTCGAACGGATCATTGCCATTTGAGAAATTCTTCAATTCGTCCGGGTGGGCTTTGAAATATTTGACAACAACTTTGCGCATTGATGTAAACAAGTAGTCAATAGGATTTAACTTATGTCCGACGAACTTCAGTAACATTCCATTTATAGCACGGGTAGTAAGCCTCTTGCCTCTACGATTTGTCCAATAATTGATTGCTGGCATATTACTCCAAAAACGAAAAAGGCCCGATAAGCTATTTAAGCCTTATCGGGCCTTTGTTTTTCGGAATATTGCCAGACTACGAGAACTTCCGGTCGGCGAACTCCTGCGCCTTGTCAAAGCGTTCATTGGAGATGTGTTTCGTGAACTTCTTCTTCTTCTGCATCAGTTCAAAAACAGCTTCCAACTGATCGAAGTTGACGGGCTTGGAGAAGTGGACCTTCTCTTCGCCATTGAGTCTGCCGATGTAGGCTAAGACTTCTTACGTATGTGGATCGGTCAACTTCACCACATTGACGCCGAACCCCGAAAGGTCATTGCGAGTGGTCGGGGTTTCTTTCACGACTTTCTTCGGCACGAATTTTCTCCTATCAAGTGGAAACGATTACCAAGGCGGCGTCCAGTCATCGTCAATGGTACGATGAGTTGGTTTTTTCTTAGCTGGTTGCTTCTTGTCCTTGTCCTTATTCTTGTCCTTGTCCTTATTCTTGTTCTTATGTTCCTCAAGACTCTTGAGGAGACTCTGAACAGTCAGTTTTATCGGATTCTTCGGAATTGGCAAGACCATCCACTTCGTTGATGTTTTTTTCTTCTTGCTTATCATGACGTTTCCTTCTTCCGTCTCTACCATTGAGAGCAGAAGATTCCGCTGACCCGTAGTCGAACTCACCAGGGTCAGCGGACACATCTTTCAAGAAGCGTCGAAGTTTACGGTTTCCCGTCTTTTTGACCTCTTGCTTCAGCTTTCGATAGAATCGCTTGTCGTCCATACCTTATTTAGTCTCAGCCCAGCTTGTCTTCGTCCTTCCAAGCCGAGTCAGAAATCTTCTTGAGAATATCGGCAACACCTTCGTAGATCATACGACCGATGCGACGAAGCGGGTCGTTGAGCAGAGTCCAAAACAAGGACGGTGGCCAATACACAATCCATGCAGTAATGCGTGCCTTGAACTTATCTGGAGTCGGCTTTTCAATGCTGATCCGGCGACCAAACCAATCCGAAAAGGTAGATTCCTGTTGATAGGACTTCCAATACGGAAGAAGGGCTTCGGTCATAACGCCATTGGAGGCCGTCCATGCGTTCAATTCTTCAGTCGCCTTATCAATGGCTTGTTGATGGCTGCTGTGATGGCTGATGGTGGAGCGATCCGTGTTATTTTGGACAAAGAGCAATGCTGCGCCCGGCTGGGGGCCAACTTCTGCAAGCCAAGACTGCTTATGGTCCCGGTTGTGGTCACGAACATCTCGAACGAACCACCACCATTTTCCGACATACGGAGAAATGACGTAGAGTGTACCGAACAGGAAATAACCAAGAACAGCCGCCACAGTATAGGCGGGGTTATGATACACCCACCTGACTGCATCCCCCAGGCCGGAGCCGCCGAAAATCACCAAGCCCATCACGAGCAATAGTGAGAAGGGCGCTGCCACATACCGTTCACGTTCCAGAAAGTATATCAGGAAAATGAATTCGACGGCGATCAGCGCCCAAAACCAAAAAGTACCCACCACAAACAGTTCAAAAAGCATATCTTCTTCTTCCTTCTTTTTACTGGACGACTTGGACAACACCACGAAGTACGAGTGGCTGTGCCAACGGCGTCCAATTGGTCAACTCATTGCTATGCTTCGCTTTACCCCCGCCGTTCACATTGACGGCCACGGTAATATGTTTGATCTTGTTGTTGCTAGGGACTATTGATGCAACTCCCACAGCAAATACACGTTCATCCTTGCCAACAGTTGTGGCTGTAACCACGAATTCCTGCCCAATGAATTGAGCAGCGGGTCCGGCCTCGGCATTACCAAGGTTGATCGTCATGTGATGAGCAATTACCTGCCAATCGCTTGGCGCAACGAATTGTGCCACTAATTTGGCATGAGACTCTGCATCAAGAACTAAGGCGGTGTACATCATTCCTTCTCTCTCTTTTGACGATCAATATGGTCCAGTGCTTCTTCAATAGCACCTGGAACTGCCCTGACTCACCATTCTACCACAAAAAGCCATGTTGTAAAGCAGACATGGCCAGATTACTTCTTTCGGAAGTCCCAGGGCGGGACAGGATGTTTATCGGCCCACAAGCCCAGCTTATGGTTTTTGGCGCATTCTTGTGCCTCGGCCATTTCCGGCGAATGGGAATAATCCGTATAGTGCCACGCCCAGCCTTCCTCGATCATTTCCTTGTTGATGTACCTGCCATTCAAATATACCTTGCCGATAACTCGACCATATCGGTCCTTTTTGGTCCATTCCAATTTAACGTATTTGCCGAATATTTTCTCGCTGAGTGCTTCTTTGGCTTTGGTTCCGAATGGCTGTTTCTTTTCGGGACAGTCGATTT
>Ga0315268_10001353_pt1 | contig 28123 bp, 27 predicted proteins | sample C1_top_MG_FD_204535 | JGI IMG/M metagenome (GOLD analysis project Ga0315268, IMG submission 204535) | Sediment microbial communities from Yellowstone Lake, YNP, Wyoming, USA - C1_top | ecosystem: Environmental > Aquatic > Freshwater > Lake > Sediment | place: USA: Wyoming | collected 2017-08-01
CTCGGCGTCGCGGGCTACGCCATGACCGGCCTCATGCCACTCCTGTTCGCCATCGCCGGAGCGTGGCCCGTGGTCCTGGGCGCAAAGCTCCTCGGCTGGCTCGGCAAGGGAATCCGCGGCCCGGTCCGCGACGCGATGCTGGCCGCGTCCGTCGAGCCGACTGCCCGGGGGCGCGCATTCGGGTTCCACCGCGCCGGGGACACCATCGGCGCCGTCATCGGGCCGGCGATCGGGGTGGCCGTCCTCGCATCGTTCGCGACGTCCGCCGCGGAACCGATCGCGGCGTTTCGGGCGGTGTTCCTGCTCGCGCTCATCCCCGGGATCCTCGCCGCGGTGACGTTCGCCGTCTTCGTGCGGGACCCGTCCACCGGCGGGACGGCGGTCGGCGGGTTCCTCGGCGCGCTTGGCGCGTTGCCGCAGGCGTTTCGCCGCTACCTCGTCGGCGTGGGCCTGTTCGGGATCGGCGACTTCGCGCCAAGCCTGCTGATCCTGGCCGCCACGGTCTTGCTGACACCGTCCCAGGGGATCGTCGCGGCCGGTGCCACGGCAGGACTCCTCTACGTGCTGCGGAACGCCGTCTACGCCCTTGCCTCCTATCCCGTCGGTGCCCTGAGCGACCGGACCGGGCGACCGGTCCTCCTGCTCGCGATGGGCTACCTGCTCGGCGCGGCCGTCGCGGCGGGGACGGCTCTTGCCTTCGTGGCGACGATCGACCAGCCGCTGTACCTCGCGGTGCTCTTCCTCGGGTCGGGCCTGCTCGCCGCCCTCCAGGACACGCTCGAGGCGGTCTCGACGGCCGAGCTTGCCGGCGACACGGCGCGGGCGACGTCGTTCGGCGTGCTCGGGACGGTGAACGGCGTCGGCGACCTGGTCGCGAGCGCCGGCGTCGGGCTCGTCTGGACGGTCGCGTCGCCGATCGCAGCGTTCGCGGCGGCCGCGCTCGCGATGGGGCTCGGAGCCGTCGTCGTGACGGGACTGGCCACCCGCGGGGGCGCGCGGTGACCGACGTCCTGTCGCGCACGCCGCCGGCGCAGGCCGTCGAGCCCGAGCGCGGCGGCGCACTCGACGACGCGGCGTGCGCGGTGTGCGAGTTCGTCCGGGCCTCCGTGGATCGGAGCATCTTCTTCATCGCAGTCGAAGGAATCAGCGAGGACTGGTTTCGCCTGCAGATGCGGAAGGGCGGATTCTGCCTGCGCCACGCTCGCCGGCTGGCGCTCGAGGGAAGCTTCCGCTTGACAGAGCCATACCGTCACGTGATCGGGGGATGGCAGGACCGCGCCGAGGCTCCCGGGAAGATGGACCTGTCGGTCGGGGGTGGCTGCCCCGTGTGTGCAACCGAGAGCAGGGCAGAGGCGCACGCGTTCGGCCTGCTGGCACGGGGCGACCTGGCAGGTGCCCGGGTCACGCCCGGGCGGACACTGCCCATCTGCCTCGACCATCTCGTCCTGCTCCTCGATCGCGCTGCGTGGTCGCAGGTCGCGGAGGTCGCCGGCTCGATCGGGGGCCGAGTACGGCTCGCGATGCTCGCGTCTGCCGAGGTGGAGGGGCCGAGTGAGATCCTGTGCGGCCTCGACCCGAACGGCGCTGCACGCCGGGCGGGCGCTTCACACGCCAACGCACGCGACGCGCACCCCACCGAGCCCCTGGGATTCGACGCCTCGATCACGCCGGACGCCGTCTACCGCGAGCTCGAGGATGGTCGCTGCCCCGTCTGTTCCGCGGTTCGGACCGCGAGTCTTGGGTACATCGGCTGGCTGGGACGTCCCGCGTACGAGCCTCGCGGGGACCGGGACCTGGACGCGGTCTGCCGCGAGCACCTCTTTGATGCCGGGCAGCGTGCGACGGCAGCGGCGGCGCGGGGCGTGGCTGCCTCGATTGAACGATGGCGCCTGATGGCCGACCTCCTCGCCGACGGATCCGCTCCCCCGCCCACGCGGCTCACGGGTCGGCTCCGCCGCGCCGTGGACATCTTTCGCCGGGATCGAGCGGCCCGGCGCAGGCAGTTCCTGCCGATCAGAAGCGCCTGGGCAACCGTCCGGTACCTGCTCGACCCGGGCGCTCCGGTGATCGAGCGACGGCATCAGGCTCACGTGCAGCGCGACAGGGCGTGTGTCGGCTGCACAGCGATGATCACGGCCGCCCGGCGCACGCTGGACCTCCTCGGCGCCCTCCTCGTCGGTCGTGCCGGAGTCGACCGGTTCGAGCGAACCGATGGAATCTGCCTCCGGCATCTCGCGGCCGGTCGCTCTCGGATCGAGCTACAGAGCCACGCGGTCGCCCTGCGAGTCGCCGCCGCCCGTGCAGCCCGCATCGGCTGGGAGCTTGACGAAGAGGCGAGGAAATTGAACTGGTCCGTGCGATACGAGCCGCACGGGCCGGAGGAAACGGCCTGGATGCGCGCCTTGCGCTTCGTCCTTGGCGACGACGTCCTCGCCGCCGATTTCCTCGCGACCGAGCCGGACGTCGCGCGGCTCGCCGCTTGAACCGGAGTGCCCCCTCACGTACGGCTGACCAACGGCTGACGCCGGAGTCCACCAACGGGCCGGATCGCGCCGGCAGAAAGGCCAATCCATGAACGCCACCATCGAGTCCATCACGGCCCGTGAGATCCTCGATTCGCGCGGCAATCCGACCATCGAGGTCGACGTGGTCCTTGACGACGGCTCGTTCGGCCGGGCCGGCGTCCCCTCCGGGGCGTCGACCGGCGTGCACGAGGCGGTGGAGCTGCGCGACGGGGACAGGGCCCGTTTCGGCGGCAAGGGCGTCCTGACGGCGGTCAGGAACGTCCGCAGGATCATCGCCCCGGCCCTCGTCGGCAGGAACGCCGCGGACCAGGCGGGCATCGACCAGACCCTCATCGACCTCGACGGGACGCCGAACAAGAGCAACTTCGGGGCCAACGCGATCCTGGGCGTCTCGCTCGCCTGCGCCCACGCCGTGGCCGCGTCCTACGACACGCCGCTCTACCGCTACCTGGGTGGGGTCGGGGCGCGGATCATGCCCGTCCCGTTCTTCAACATCCTCAACGGCGGAAAGCACGCCCAGAACTCCACAGACTTCCAGGAGTTCATGATCGCGCCGGTCGGCGTGGCCTCATTCTCAGATGCGGTCAGGGCCGGATCCGAGGTCTTCCACGCGCTGAAGGCCATCCTGGGCGACGAGGGCTTCGCCACGAGCCAGGGAGACGAAGGGGGGTTCGCCCCGTCGCTGGCTTCGAACGAGGCCGCGGTCGAGCTGATCCTGCGGGCCATCGAGAAGGCCGGCTACAAGCCCGGCGACGAAGTTGCCATCGCACTGGACCCGGCGACGAGCTCCATCCTTGTCGACGGCACCGGGACCGCGGGGGTCACCGGCCAGTATCGACTGGCGCGTGAGGGCCGGACTCTCGATTCCGGCGAGCTGATCGACCTCTGGGAGCGTTGGCTCGCCACGTACCCGATCGTGCTGCTCGAGGACGGCCTGGCCGAGGACGACTGGGCCGGCTGGAAGGAGCTGACCGCCCGCCTGGGCAGCAAGGTCCAGCTCGTCGGCGATGACATCGTCGTGACGAATCCACGGCTGATCGCCCGGGCGATCAACGAGCAGGCCATGAACTCGGTCCTCATCAAGCTGAACCAGATCGGCACGCTGACCGAGACCATCTCCGCGGTGGACATGGCTCGCCGCGCAGGCTGGTCCGCCTTCGTCAGCCACCGCTCCGGCGAGACCGAGGACACCACGATCGCGGACTTTGTCGTCGCGATGGGAACCGGCCAGATCAAGACCGGGGCGCCATCTCGCAGCGAGCGCGTTGCCAAGTACAACCGGCTCCTCCGCATCGAGGAGGAGCTGGGCTCCGGCGCCGAGTACTTCGGCCGCCGCGCGCTGGTTGGCTGGAAGCCCCCGCAGGACTGACCGGGGATCCGCTCACGATCGGTGGCGCCGGATGAGCCTCAATCCCAACCAGGAGCGAGCCGTCGCCGTCCGGCTGCGGCTGCTCGAGGAACGCCTTGCGATCGTCCGGCGCCTGATGGACGAAGACGAGCACGGGCGCCTCTACCGTCGAGATCGAGCGCCGTTATCCGCGGAGCAGCGTGCCCGGATGGAGGCATTGATCGTCGAGATCCGGGAGGAGATCGCCCACGTTGCCGACACCTTCGGTCTCGCGAGCGATGAGCAGGACGCCGCGCGGAGGATCGTCGGGCTGCTGGGCATCACCTGGGAGGGCCTCGGCGACGTCCGTGCCGGGCGGCTGCGAGGCCTCGGTGACGTCGACCCCGGGCTCCGGGAGCAGCTCAACCCTTCCGTGGAGCGGCTGATGGAGCTGGTCCTCGCCCTGCAGAAGGTCGCGTCCCGGGCCGGTTGAGCCGCGCGGTCGGGAGCGTGGGACGCCGCCTCAGCGCTGGCCGCGTTGGGCGCGGGCTCGCTCGAGCGCCACGCGGACGATGACCGAGGGATGCGCCGCTGCCCGCTGGATCGCAGCGTCGGCAGCCGGATCGCCGGCGAACGCGGTGAGCGCCGCGGCGGCCGCGGCCGATCGGTATGGATCGTCAGCCTCGTCGACGAGCAGTGAGAGCGCGTCGATCGCCTCCACCGCGTGACGGGCGGCCAGGATGTCGGCCGCCCGCATTGCCGTCTCGGTGTCGGGATGGTGCAGGGCCCAGATGAGCCAACCGTTGAACGCTCGGGCGTCCTCGACGGCCAGCGGGGCGCCGCACGATTCGCAGGACGTGGCGCTCCACGGGTTGAAGGCGTAGCAGGCCGGGCACACCCGGGTCGGGCCACTCATGGGTCACCGGAACCGGCGCAGCCGCAGGTCATCGCCGCGGGTCGCACGGCCTCGTCACCGTCTATCATCTGCGGCGTGCGCCTCCTCATCGTCAGCGACCTCCATGCCAACGCCGGCGCGCTCGATTCAATCCGCGAGAGCGTGGATGCGGTCGTCGTGCTCGGCGACATCGTGGACTACGGGCCCGATCCGAGCGCGGCCATCGACTGGGCGCGCCGGCACGCGACCTTCGCAGTACGCGGCAACCACGATCACGCCGTTCTCACGGGTGAGCGGACGGGTGCCGGTCGCGCATGGGTGGACCTCGCCGAGGAAAGCGCGGCGTGGACGCGCTCGGTCCTGAGCATCGCCGACCTGGAGTACCTCGACAGCCTCCCGACCTCGCTCACGTTCTCGTTCGGCGGTGCCCGCTTCGCCGCCTTCCATGCCGCGCCTTCGGACCCGCTCTACCGGTACCTGCCACCGGAGACCGCAGAGGCAGACTGGCGGGCGGAGGTCGAGCGCGTGGACGCGGACTGGCTGCTCCTCGGGCACACCCACCGCCCGCTCCTGCGGAACGTCGGGTCGACCGTGGTCCTGAACCCGGGCAGTGCCGGCCAGCCGCGGGCGGGGGCGCCGTTTGCCACGTATGCGATCTGGGAGGACGGGGACGTCTTCCTCGTCCAGCGGCGCTATGTGGTGGAGCAGGTGGTCGACCGACTTGCCTCGACGTCGCTCGACGAGCGTGCGCGCTCCAGGCTGGCTCAGACGCTCCGGACGGGCGAGATCGCCGGCGAGCGTGCAGACCCTGACACCGGGCCGCATGACCGATCGGGGTAGACTTGGGCGATGGCGATGAAGCTCGCCGGCCGCGCCAGTTTGCGTGGCGATCCGCGGGTTCATCTCGCTGACAGCTTCTGCACGGATCCATCTGGTGCGGAGGCAATGCTGATGACGAACTCGGATCGAACGCGGCGGACGGGACAGAGAGCGAATGCCGCGTCCAACGACAGTCCGGGCGACCGCTTGGGTGGCGATGCACAGCGCGTCCGCCCCGTCGCGATCTTCCACGAATCCGCTGGCGCAGTGGTCATGATCGGCGACCGCTGTCTCGCGCTGCGTCGCGGCGACGAATGGGTCTTCCCCAAGGGGCACCTTGAACGCGGTGAGCGCCCCGAAGACGCGGCGATTCGCGAGGTCCGCGAGGAGACCGGGCTCGAGGTCCGGATTCTCCAGCCGATCGGGTCCACGCGTTACGAGTTCGAGGCACCGGCCGACTCCGCGCATCGCAAGCGGGTCTACTGGTTCCTGGCGGAGGGCGACGCAAACGCCATTCGGCTCGAGCCGCCGTTCTCCGAGGCCGCCGTTCTCGATCGGGAAGAGGCCGGCCGGATCTTGACCCACGAAACCGACCGCGAGCTGGCGGGACGTGCCTTCGACGCTGCCCGCGGCGTGAAGTAGGTCGCAGCTGCGCATCTGTAGCGCCGAGCTGCGGGTGTTGCGAGCCTGCCGGCGTCAGGGACCTTCCACAGGGGCCGGGGTCTGCGCTGTATCGAGAGCTGCGCCGAAGATCTGCCGGTACAGGTCCTCGCCGTAGCTCGTTGGGAGCGGCTCGCCTTCGGCGAGCAGAAATGCTCGCTGTCCGTCCGCTGTCCGTTCGGCGCGCAGGAACAGGGCGGTTGGCATTTCCTGGAGGTAGAACCCCTGGGCCAGATCGAACATGTGGGTCACGGCGCACACCTTGATGCCGGCCTCCAGCATCGCCCGCACGATCTGCCTCGCGATCTCCGATCCTTCCCTCTCGTTCGTCGAGGCGAATGATTCGTTGAGCAGCACGAGGCTCGTCGGGGAGACCGTGTCGACGATGGAGCTCATCCGGCTCAGCTCCTCGTCGAGCTTGCCGCTCCGCAGGCTCGCTTCTTCTTCGCGCTTGAAGTGCGTGAAGACGCCCTGGCGGACCTCAGCCCGGAACGACTCCGCCGCGACGAACATGCCGCACTGCATCATTAGCTGCGCGAGGCCAATCCCTCGCAGGAACGTCGACTTGCCGCCTCCGTTTGCGCCGGTGATCATCACCAGCGCCTTCTCATCGGCGTCCAGATCGTTGCCGACGACACGTTCGTCGATTCTCAGGCTCAGGCCGATGTCGTACAGCCCCCGCCCGGAGAGCACGGCGTTCCCCGATGGGAGAGGATCGGGAAAGCAGGTCGGCTCGCGCTTCCGCGCCAGCTGGTCGCGAAGGTTCAGACACCCGATGTAGAAGCCCATCTCGGAGCGCAGCAGGCCGAAGAAGCTCAGGATGTGATCCGTCGACTGGGCGAGCGCGATGGCCGCGAGGGCGATCCCCCGTCCCCTCAGCTCTCCGAGTGCCGCGAAGCCGCTCTCATCGCGATCGGGGATCTGGTAGACGTAGCCGGAGTGGTCCCAGAGACCCATCCGCTCCCTCCAGCTCCGCCTCGCGGCCAGCGGCTTGCGGAGGACGTACTGCGTGCCCTGATTGCCGACCCCAAGTTGTGCGGTCATCAGGATGCCGTCGCGGAATCGCAACCGTTGCAGGTGGTCCTCGATTGTCCGCAGGTACGCGTCATCCAGCTCGGTGGCGAGCATGCCGAACAGCTGCCTGAAGCCCTCCGAATGGAAGTCGCCGGCATGCGCATCGGCCACACGCCGCAGCTGCTTCAAGCTGGCGACGAGCAGTTGGAGCACCTCGATCGATTGGCTCAGCAGCGAGTCCGGGGATCGACCGAAGAAGAAGTGGGCCCGCTTCTCGCTCTCGGTCGCCTCCGCGGCGATCGCATAGATCTCCCTGGCGATGTCGGGCTGGGCGATGCAATCGGCAAGAATCTGCTGGCGATAGAGGATGGCCTCCGGCGCATCGAGGCTCGCGAGGACGGCGGATCCGGCCACGGCGAGGAGGAACTTGTCCCCGGCGGCCATCGCGCCGAACAACGTGTCCAGGCCCAGGTCCTGGGTCAGCGTCGCTGCGTTCGGTGGCAGGTTCGCTTCAGCGTCGAAATCCCGATCGCGGTACATCAGGAACGCCTTCATGGCGAGATGCGTTCCTTCACGCCCCTGTAGGTGAGGCGGTATTTCTCGGCGATGGCCGCGGCGTAGGCGAGCCCGTCCGCGGGCCGCCTGACGACCTTGAAGGTCCGGCGGGCGGGATCCTCGGGGTCGACCGTGCTGACCATGCTCACCGTGGTCTCACCGAGCGATGCAAGCTCGTCGAGGAACGTCACCGACACACAGATCAGGTCGCGCTCGATGACCGCCCGCATCACCTCCTCGCTGAGGTAGAGGGCGTCCCGCAAGGCCGTGGAGCCGAAGCTCTCGTTCATGACGAGGAGGCTGTCCGGCGTCGCGCGCCCCAGGATCCAGTGGATCCGGAGCAGGTCGTCCTCCAGCTTCCCATGCTGGTTCTGAAGATCCTCTTCGCGTTCGAAATGGCTGAAGATCCGGTCGACGAGGAACAGGGTCGCCTCGGAGCCCGGCACGGGGCAGCCGATGCTGGCCAGGTGGTGCAGCTGTCCGACGGTGCGGGCGAACGTCGTCTTCCCGCCCTGGTTCGGTCCCGACACGACGAGGATCCGTTCCGGGTCCTGAAGGAAGAAGTCGTTCGTGACCACGGGCGCGTTGTCGTGGACGAGCACCTCCGCCAGGGCAAGATCGAAGACCCCGCGAGCGTGGATCTCCTTGGACCGGTCCACTACCTCCGGGTAGCAGAACGCCAGGCCGGCCGGCCTGAAACGCTCGATGCGCTCGACATAGGCAACGTAGAACTGCACTTCGCGGTCGAAGCGGCCGATCGTCTCATCGAGGTATCCGAGATGACGATGGCAGCACTGCTCGAGCGCCCCGAAGATGTCCGGGTACAGCAGCGCGACGCGATCCAGGATCGCTGCTTCCACATGGTTCATTCCCGAGGAGGGGTCGTCGAAGCTGTACTCCTTTGGCGCTCCCCGCTTGAACTTCTCGAAGGTTCGCGCCACGTCCGCGCCGTAGTCGGGTTCCGACTCGTGCCGGCTGACCCTGATGCGGCTCCCCTGGATCTGGAGGCGATACGTGATCGCGTCGAGGTCTGCTTTGAGCTTCCGGGTGTCCGCGAGCAGCGCCGTGAAATCGCCGGACGCGATGTAGGTCGTCAGGTAGTCGCGGAGGGCCAGGAATCCTCGTGACCGTGGCTCGGCGAGCGACAGTTCGTGGGTCAGGCGACTCACGGCGTCGCAGTAGATCGCGGCCGCGTCCAGGAACCAGCGCTCCTTCTGGTACCGGTAGCGGAGTTTGGCTGCGATGCCCAGGCGGTCGCGCATCGCCCGCATGTTCCGGGCGAAGGACTCGATGGTGCCGCGCAGCGCCGCGTCCTCGAGGTCACGGAACACCTCGTGGCGGTAGGCGATCGCCTCCAGGTCCTTCAACGGGGTCCGGAAGAAGGGCGTCAGGTCATACGCCTGGCGGCCGGCAGTGATCGACGCGACGACCTGGTCGAGACGCAGGTCGGTGAAGTAGTCGGGTGCTTCGCGCTCATCGGCGGTCGTGCCGATGTCGGTTCCGTCGAGGAGGATGCTGCGGAACGGCAACGGAAGATCGACCTCCTTGGCTGGCCGGCGACGGACCCGGCGCCCCGCGGTCGGGGGATGGCGATCGAGGATCTCCCCAGGAACAAGAAAGGCTCCTGGAGCTGAGCCCCAGAAGCCATCACCCGTCGAACGGGATACGACGCGAGCTTCATCGCGTTCGGTTGTTGATGAGGATTGTTCTGCCACGCTGAACGCGTGTCAACCCGCCGGCTCGGGCAGGCCCAGTGCGCCGGGCGGTTTCGCGGATCCCGCGCCGGCTCGACTCGCCGTCTCCCGGGCGGGGACGCTGACGCGGGACATCGCGGGCAACTGCGCGTATACTTCGCGCGTCGCCGTTCTGTGTGGCGACACTCGCGTGGTCGACCGTTCCTTCTCGAACAGACCGTGCGTCTGTGTTTGGTTCGGGAAGAGGAAAGGGTCACCATGACCGCAGGAACAGTCAAGAAGGTCGTCTCCGACCGCGGCTTCGGCTTCATCACCGCCGAAGACGGCAAGGAGTACTTCTTCCACCGCAACGAGCTCACCCCCCCGCTCGACTTCGACCGGCTCGCCGGCGGCGAGCGCGTCGAGTTCGAAGTCCAGGCCAGCCCGAAGGGGCCGCGCGCCGCTCAGGTGCGCTCCGCCTAGGCTCGCTGAGACGTCGCACCTCGCGACGACTTCGCACGAAGGCCCCGGTTCGCCGGGGCCTTTCGATTCTCCCGCGGCGCGAGGTCCTGCCGACGGGCCAGGTCCGCCGACGCCTCACGTCCCGCCCAGGAAGCCCTCCAGCTCGGCGTGGGTCGGCATCCCGCCGCGGGCCCCCGGGCGCGTGGTCGACAGCGCCGCCGCCGCGACCGCCCGCCGCACGGCCGCGGCCAGGTGCAGCCCATCGGCCAACCCCGCGGCAAGCGCGCCGTTGAACGTGTCGCCAGCGCCGGTCGTGTCCACCGGGTGGACGGCGGGCGCCGGGACCGTGACGGCCGCGCCCCCCGGCCACACGATGAGCGCCCCGGCGGCGCCCAGCGTGACGACCACGGCCGGCTCGCGAACGAGAGCCTGCCGAGCGGCCGTGCCGCGGCTGGCCAACAGCTGCCGGGCCGCAGCCTTCGGGTCGTCACCGGCGAACCCCCTGCCAGCGAGGATGGCCAGCTCCGTCTCGTTCGGCGTCAGGATGTCGGCGAGCGCCAGCGTCGCGGCGTCGAGGTCGTCGGCCGGCGCCGGGTTCAGGATCGTGGTCGCACCGGCGTGCCGGCCCATCTCCAGGGCGGCGCGGACGCCGTCGGGCGGGATCTCGCGGCAGACCAGCACCACGTCGCGCGGCCCGGGCGCGAGCCGGCACAGGGCGGCAGTGACGTGCGGTGCACGCACCTCGCCGTTCGCGCCGGGAGCCACCACGATCAGGTTCTCGGCGCGCGGATCCACCACGATCAGGGCCACGCCCGTGGGACGGTCCGTCTCGACGAGGCCGGTGATGTCGATCCCCTCGGCCGCGAGGGCCGAGCGCGCCTGGCTCCCCATGTCGTCCGCGCCAACGGCCCCGACGAACGCCACCCCGGCGCCCAGCCGCGCGGCGGCCGTCGCCTGGTTCCCGCCCTTGCCGCCCTGGTAGCGCGCCACGTCGCCGCCCGTCACCGTCTGGCCGGGCACCGGCAACCGCGGGGCCGCGACCACCAGATCGACGTTCACGGACCCAACCACCAGCACGCGTCCACCTGCCATCGGTGGATTGTCGCGGATCGCGGGCCCGGTCCGCCACGCCGCCGGGGGCGCCGTAGACTGCCCTGAGTGACCACGGTCCTCTTCATCCGCCATGGCCTGACGGCCCTCACCGGCCCTGTCCTCGCCGGCTGGACGCCCGGCGTCCACCTGGACGAGCGCGGACGCGCCCAGGCCGCCTCGTTGGGCCGGCGGCTGCTCGGGGTTCCGCTGACAGCGGTCGTGACCTCGCCCCTGGAGCGTTGCCGCGAGACGGCGGATGGCCTCCTGGTCGGCCGCGCCCCCGCGCCCGCGCTCCACGTGGACGACCGTCTGGGCGAGGTCCGCTACGGCAGCTGGACGGGCCGGGAGCTCAGGGACCTCCGGAAGGAGCCGCTCTGGCGGATCGTGCAGGACCACCCCTCGGCCGCGATCTTCCCGGATGGCGAGGGGCTGGCCGCCATGGCCGCTCGCGCGGCGGAGGCGGTCCGCGACTGGAACACGCGGCTGGGGCCCGACGCGACCTACGCCATCGTGAGCCACGGCGACGTGATCAAGGCGCTGGTGGCCGACGCGCTGGGGCTCCACCTGGACGGCTTCCAGCGGATCGTGGTGGATCCCGCCTCGCTGACCGTCGTGCGGTACGCGGACCTGCGCCCGTTCGTGGTCCGCGTGAACGACACCGGTGGCAGCGTCGACGCCCTCGTCCCGGGGCCGCCCACGAAACGCGGCCGGGGCCGACGGGCGCACGGGCCGGACCCGGCGTCGGATGCCGCGGTCGGCGGTGGCGCCGGCGAGCAGCTCGCGCGGGTGCCCGGGAGCTCGCGGGCGAACCGACCGCGACCGCGCTAGAGTCGCGGTCACACCCAAACTGCCCGGAGGGCCCTCGTGCCGCGTCGCATCTATGACTTCGGAGTCCCGGACCGGTTCGTGGCCGGCACCGTCGGCCAGCCCGGCCACCGCACATTCTTCCTCCAGGCCCGCAAGGGAACGGCCATCGTCTCGGTCGTGCTGGAGAAGGTCCAGGTCCAGGTGCTCGCCGAACGCCTCGCGCTCCTCCTCGCGGAGGTCGCCCGGCGCGGCGTGCAGGTTCCCGAGGCGCTCGCACCGTCCGACGATGACACCGCGCCCCTCGGCGAGCCGCTCGTGGAGGCGTTCCGCGTCGGGACGATGACGCTGGGATGGGACCCGGATCACGAGCAGGTCGTGGTCGAGGCGCGCGCGCAGCAGGAGTCGGACGAGGACGCGGAGGACGAAGAAGACGGCGCGGAGGACGCGGTCGACGCGGATGCCGACGACGATGCGGACGATGATGACGACGCCGACGACGGGCCGCCCACGCTGGAGTTCGACGACAGCGATCCCGACGGCCCGGACCTGGTGCGCGTCCGGCTGACGCCCCTGGCGTCCCGCGCGTTCGTGGAGCGATCGCTGCGCACGGTCGCCGCGGGACGGCCACCGTGCCCGTTCTGCGGCCTGCCGCTGGATCCCACCGGCCACATCTGCCCGCGCAAGAACGGCTACGTGCACTGAGCAGGCCCGGCGTGGACGAGCCTGACCAGGGAGCCGGGCTCGCAACCGGACCCGGGGCGCCGGGAACCGTACCCGAGCCCGCGCCCGCGCCTGACGACGAGCCCGAGCCCGAGCTCCCGCCGGCGGTCGACCTCCCGCCCGCCCTTGCGCTCCCGTTCCTCCGTGCGGGGGACCTGGAGATCGTGGGCCGGCTGGTCCAGGCCTCGAACACGACCCTGCTTGTCACTGCGACCGGCGAGGTCCCGGGGCGCGGCGTGATCACGGCCGGCGCCGTCTACAAGCCGATCCGGGGCGAGCGGCCGCTGTGGGACTTCCCGGAAGCCACGCTCGCGCACCGCGAGGTCGCGGCGCACGCGGTCTCGGAGGCAACCGGGTGGCAGATCGTGCCGCCCACGGTCTTCCGCGCGGACGGACCGATGGGCCCCGGGATGCTCCAGCTCTGGGTGGCAACCCGCGACGACGTGGACGTCCTGGAACTCCTGCAGTCCGGCGACCCGCGCCTGCGCCGGATCGCGTTGTTCGACGCCGTGGTCAACAACGCCGACCGGAAGGGCGGCCACCTCCTCGTCCGCCCCGACGGCCTGGTCCAGGGCGTGGACCATGGGGTCACCTTCAACGTCGACCCGAAGCTCCGCACGATCCTGTGGGGCTGGCGCGGCACGCTCATCGCCCCGCGCGAATTGCAGGTCCTGGCCGCGCTCCGGCCGAAGCTTGCCGGCGGCGGACCGCTGGCCGCGGCCCTCGCCGAGCACCTGGACGCCGCGGAGATCGACCAGGCGCGCGTCCGGCTCGATCAGCTCCTGGGCTCCCGGAAGTTCCCGCATCCGCACCCGGACTGGCCGGCCGTCCCCTGGCCCTGGTACTGAACGCGGTCCCCTCCCCGCTCACTCCGCCGGCGGCACCGTCCCGACGTGGAGCGTCACGATCCCGCCGGACATGCCCGTCCACGTCACCTCGGCGAGGCCGACGTCGCGCATGATCCCGGCGATCGCCTCCGGCGCGGGGTAGTTTCGGACGCTGCGGATGAGGTACGCGTAGGCGCCACCCTGGCCGGCGAGGCGACCGATGAGCGGCACGATCCGGTCGAACCAGGTGCGCAGGATCCGGGCGAGCCGGCTCCGCGGCCGGGCGATCTCCAGGCAGACCACGCGGCCGCCCGGGCGCACCACGCGGCGCATCTCGGCGAAGCCCTGCCCGTAGTCGGGCAGGTTCCGCATGCCGAACGCGATCGTGGCGGCGTCGAAGGCGGCGTCGGGCGCCGGCAACGCCAGCGCGTCGCCCACCACGAACGTCAGTCCCGGTCGACCATCGAAGCGCCGCCGCGCAACGCCGATCATCCCCGGGCTGATGTCGACCCCGGTCACCTCGCCGCCGGGCTGCACGCGCCGGTGGAGGTCGGCCGCCACCTTTCCGGTGCCGGTCGCGATGTCGATGGCCCGGCCGCCCGGCTGAAGTTGCGCAAGCGCGACGAGGCGGCGCCGCCAGCGCGGCTCCTGGAAGGCGCTGATCACGAGGTTCATCGGGTCGTAGACACGCGAGATCCCGTCGAACATCGAGCTGACCTCGCTGCTTGGCGCGGCGTTGCCGCGCTCCGTCGCGAGGCCCGACGGAGCGCCGTCGCGGGGGCTCGTCATGGGTGGACCTCCAGGTGGGTCGCGACGCCGGATCGGGCGATCGCGTCGAGGATCGCGGCTGCCACGGGCTGGGGATCGGTGATCGGGGCCGGGTGGCGGAGGCCGGCCAGCGCCACCAGGTGCGAGCCGGGGATTCGCGCGACGACGGCACGGGCAATCGGCGCGTAGAACGCGTCGCTGGCACTGCCGGTCAGGAGCGTCACCGGCGCGACGATCCGCGCCAGGCCGCCCGGCTCAAGCCCGTCCAGCGTGGCATCGGCGTATGCCCCGTCGCCCTGCGCGGCCAGGAAGGCCCGGGCCCGGTCCGGCAGCGCCCCCCAGGCTCCCTCGCCCGCGACGCCGTCGAGAAACGCGGCAGCGGCCGCGGCGGCGCCACCCGTGGCGTGGGCACGCTCCGTCGCGGCCGCGGCGGCGGCGAATGCGGAACGGGTCTGCGCGTCGGCGAGCGGCCCGTACGGAGGCTCCCAGGCCACGACGGCCAGAACGCGCTCGCGGAGCCGGGCCGCTGCCTCCAGCGCCACGACGCCACCGAAGCTGTGCCCGACGAGGATTGCGGCGGCGATCCCCTCCGCGTCGAGGAGCGCAGCGACGTCGGCGACGTGGACGGTCACGTCCAGCCGCCGCGGTGCCGGCACGGCACTCTCCCCGCTCCCCCGCCGATCCAGGGCGAAGACCGGCCCGCGGGCCGCGAGGAGCCGGGCAAGGCCGCCGAGCTGGACGGACGCCGAGAGCGTCGCGTGGAGGAGGACGATCGGGATCCCGCGTTCCGCCCCGTGCGCCGCCGCGAACGCTCGATAGACGAGGGCGGCGCCGTCGCGAGCCGCGTACGTGCGTGTGGGCGCACGGGTCATGCGGGCGCCTCGACGCCATCGGCCTGCGGCGGCGCGACCAGCGGCGCCCCGGCCAGCGCCGCCCGCAGCTCGGCGCGGCGGAGCTTGCCGGACGCGGTCCGCGGAAGCGCGGCGACCACGACGAACGCGGCCGGGACCTTGTACGGCGCGAGGCGCACGCCACAGAACGCCCGCAGCTCCTCCTCCGTCGGAGCCGACTCACCGGGTCGCAGCACGACCGCCGCGACCGGCACGGCGCCCCAGGTGGCGTCCGGGCGACCGACGACGCCCGCCTCAGCGATCGCCGGATGTTCCGCGAGCGCCGCTTCGACCTCGGCCGGCACGACATTCTCGCCGCCGGAGACAAGCAGGTCGTCGCGACGGTCGACGACGGAGAGGAAGCCGTCTGCGTCGAGCCTCCCGACGTCGCCGGTCCGCAGCCACCCGCCGGGGCCGAACGTGGCGGCGGTCGCCGCCGGCCGGCCGAGGTAGCCGGAGAACGCAGCGGGCGTGCGGACCCAGATCTCGCCGGTGCCGTCCGCGGCGGCGTCGGCGATTCGGAGTGCGACGCCCGGCAGCGGCCGGCCAGCGGACCCGGGACGCGCGGCCGCATCTGCGGTGGCAAGGGCCGTCACGCCGGAGCCGGCTTCCGAGAGGCCGTATGTCGGGATCACCGGCCAGCCCGCCGCCAGTGCCCGGGTCACGAGCGCCGGCGGGACCGGTGCGCCGCCGAGCAGGACGGCCCGCAGGCCTGGATGCGCCCGATTGCCGGTTTCGGGGTCGGGGTCGGGGTCGGCCGCCCGCGGGACTTCGGCCGCCCGCGACGCGCCGAGCGCTCCGCGGGCGGCGTCCTCCGCGTCCAGGAGCCGCGCCAGCTGCGTCGGGACCAGCGAGACGTGGCTGGCGGGCCCCTTTCGGAGCGCGTCGAGCACCACCTCGGCGTCGAACGCCGGTACCACGCGGAGCGGCACGCCCGCCCCGATCGCGCGCCACGCGACCCCCAGCCCGGCAACGTGCGCGAGTCCCAGGCAGAGGAGCCAGCCGGTCGCCGGCGGCAGGGCGGCCGACCACGCACCGGCGCTCGCCGCCATCGCCGCGTGGGAGAGAAGCGCCGCTTTCGGCCAGCCGGTCGTGCCGGAGGTGAGAACCGCGACGGCCGCTGCGTCTGGATCGAGCCCGGGCGGCGGGGCGGACGCGCCATGCGCCCGCGCAGCCAACGCCTCGAGGCCCACCGACGGGGCACCCAGCGCCCCGGCTGCCGTCGCGTGCTCGTCATCGTGGACCACCAGCCGGGGCGCGATCTCGAGGCCGGCGGCCGCCAGCTCCGGCGCGGTGAGCCGCGTCCCCAGCGGGGCCACGCAGGCCCCGGCCTGCCCGGCCGCGGCAAGCAGCGCGATGGCCATCGCCGACGGCGCGGCAAGCAGCGCCACGCGATCCCCCGGCCGCACCCCGGACGCCGCAAGACCCGCCGCCAGCACGTCGGCACGCGCGTCGAGCGCCGCGAAGCTCCAGGTCCGTCCCGGCTCCAGGACCGCCGGCGCCCCGGGCGTCGACGCCGCGTGGTGACGGAGCGCGGTCGGCAGGATCAGACTCGCGCTCACGGGGTCGCCTCCACGAACTCGGCGCTGAAGCGCGCCACCGCCCGTCGGCTCACGGTGATCCCGAGCCGGCCCGCCGCGGGCCCGTCCGGCGTCCGCATCCGCCCGGCGTCCACGACCAACGGCTCCTCGAGGAGATCGTGCTCCAGCAGGCCGGCCGTGGCCAGGCCGTGCGCCAGCGGTGACGGGAACTGCGCCCCGGGCACGTGCCCGAGCTGCGCGGCAGCCATCAGCGCGGCCGCGATCCCGATCCCGGTCTCGAAGAGCGTGCTGATGACCACGGGCACGCCGTGGGCAGCCGCGGCCGCGGCGATCTCGGCCACGGCGAGCGGGCCGCCGACGCGGGCCGGCTTCACGACGAGCACGTCCGCCGCGCCTGCGGCGAGGAGCCGCCGGACCGCGACCAGCGACGCGGCAGCCTCGTCCGCGGCGATCGGGACGTCCACGAGGCGTCGAAGCTGGGCCGCCCCATCGCCGTCGTCAGCGGGCAGGGGCTGCTCCACGTATTCGATCCCGAAGCGAGCCACCGCCCCAAGGCGGTCCTCGGCGGTCGGCAGGTCCCATGCGCCGTTGACGTCAAGGCGAAGCCGGACCTCGGGTCCCACGGCCGTGCGGATCGCCCGGACGCGCGCGACCAGGTCCAGCGTCTCGCGCTCGGCGCCCGCCTTGAGCTTGAGCGTCGTGAACCCGGCCTCGATCGCCTGCAACGCGGCCTCCGCGCCGGCCGCCGGCCCGCCGAAGCCGATCGTGCCGTTGACGGACACGCTGTGCACCGGCCCGGCCTCGCCCGCCGGCAGCAGGTCGAAGCGCGCCGCGTCCAGCGCCGCGCGGAACGCCCGGCCCGGCGTGCCCAGCAGCTCCAGCTCCTCGGGGTCGGGCACGTCGCCGGCCCGCGCACGGTCGGCTGCCTCGCGGATCAGGCGCGCCAGCAGCGTCTCCTCGACCTCGGTCGCGTCGGGCTCCAGGACCGCCTCGCCGGCGCCGACCCGGCCGTCGGGTCCCGCCACGAACAGGATCCAGGCCTCGCGATGGAGCCACATGCCGGTGGCTGTCGCGAAAGGCCGCCGGAACGGGACCCGGACCCGGACGGCCGACAGGCCGGTGACCGGGACTGCGTCGAGCGCGGCGCGCAGATCGATCATGCCGGCCACCCCCGCAGCGCCAGCGCAACGGCGAACAGCAGACCGAAGACGAGGGCGAGCCGGGCCGTCCCCGCCAGGACCGGGTTCAGCTGTCGCGGCTCCCGGAAGTCCCGGACGGTCCGCAGGAGCGGTCGGACCAGCGGCGCCGAGCAGAGCGGCAGGAGCTGGGCGATCCCGAAGCCTGCCAGCAGGAGCGCGATCGGGACGGCGAACGCGCCAGCCAGGAGGAGTCCGTACTCCGCGGCCGTCGCGCGCCGGCCCAGCATCACCGCCAGGGTCCGCTTGCCGGCGGCCGCGTCCGTCGGGATGTCGCGCAGGTTGTTGACCACGAGGATCGCGGTGATCAGCGCCCCGACCGGGATCGCGGCAAGGACGAAGAGAGGCTCGAAGCGCAGCGCCTGCAGGTACGCCGTCCCGACGACTGCCGCCAAGCCGAAGAAGACGAACACGAAGACTTCGCCGAGGCCGCGGTAGCCGTACGGCCACGGTCCGCCGGTGTAGGCAAGCGCCGCCACGATCGCGAGAGCACCCAGCCCCACGAGCGCCGGCCCGCCGACCCAGGCAAGCCAGAGGCCGATCAGCGCCGCGGCACCGATGGTGAGCCCGATCGCGACCTCCAGCTGCCGCTCGGTCACGAGGCCGGCCGATGCGACGCGGGTGGGACCGGCCCGATCCGGCGTGTCGGCGCCGCGCCGGAAGTCCGAGAGGTCGTTCGCGAGGTTCGCCACGACCTGCAGCAGGAGCGCCACCCCCAGGCAGCCAAGCGCGGTGTCGGGCCGGAACGCGGCGCCGGCGGCGAGGGCGGCGCCCAGCCCGACCACCACGCCGCTCGCCGCGGCCGGGAGGGTGGCGGGACGGACCGCCAGGAGCCACGTCCGGAGCGCAGATGGGCGCGCGGCGATGGACGTCACGGCCGCCGTGGGTACTTCGAATAGTCAGGGTCGCGCCGGTCCAGGAACGCCCGCGAGCCCTCGTGCGCTTCCTCGGTCGTGTAGTAGAGGCCGGTCGCGTTGCCGGCGAACTCCTGGAGCCCGGCCAGGCCGTCGGTGGCCACCAGGAACGCCGACTTGAGGAAGCGGATCGCGGTGGGGCTCATCGCCAGGATCTCGTCGGCCCACGCCACGCCCTCGGCCTCCAGGTCGGCACGCGGGACCACCCTATTCACGAGGCCCATCGCCAGCGCCTCGTCCGCGCTGTAGCGCCGGCAGAGGAACCAGATCTCCTTGGCCTTCTTGTCCCCGACGAGCCGCGCCAGCAGGCCGATCCCGAAGCCGGCGTCGAAGCTGCCGACGCGCGGTCCCACCTGGCCGAAGACCGCGTTGTCGCTCGCGATCGTGAGGTCGCACACCACGTGGAGGACGTGGCCGCCGCCGATCGCGAACCCGTTGACCAGCGCGATCACCGGGATCGGCAGCGAGCGGATCTGGCGCTGGAGGTCCAGCACGTTGAGACGCGCCAGCCCGTCTCCGCCGACGTAGCCGCCGGCCGGGCTCTTGTAGTTCTGGTCGCCGCCGGCACAGAACGCGAGATCGCCCTCCCCGGTCAGCAGGACGCAGCCGATCCGTCCGTCATCCCGGATCCGCGCGAACGCGTCGATCATCTCCGAGACGGTCTCGGGCCGGAAGGCGTTGCGGACCTCGGGCCGGTTGATCGTCACTTTCGCGATCCCGGTACCCGAGTGCTCGTAGCGGATGTCGCGGTACTCCGCGGCGCGGGCCCACGTGACGGGTGCTGTCATGCGGCGTGATCCTCCGAGACGAAGTCGAGGACGAGGCGTCGGAACGTGGCCGGCGCTTCGAGATGCGGCGCGTGGCCGGCGCCGTCGACCACGGCCAGCCGGGCGCCGGGAATCCCGGCCGCCACGGCAGCCGCCCGCTCCCGGACCGGGTCGTCGGCACCGACGATCACGAGCGTCGGCGAGGCGATCTCGCGCAGCCGGTCGTGGAGCGGCTCCATCACGCCCTGCCCGGCGGCGCGGAGGCTGGCCGCGAGGCCGGCCGGGTCGTGGGCGAGGCGGATCTCGCGAAGGATGGCCCGTTCCTTGGTCCCCAGCCGCGCTTCGCCCGCAAGCACCGGCGTCCGCTCCCATGCGTCGATGAACGGTTGCATCCCGTCTCGCTCCAAGACCCGGGCCAGCGCGTCGTCGGCGGCACGGCGTGCGGCCCGCCCATCGACGTCGGCGATCCCGGCGGACGGCGCCTCCAGGACGAGGCTCGCGACGCAGGCCGGATGCGAGATCGCGAGCCGGAGCGCCACCCGCGCACCCATCGAGTAGCCGACGACGTGGGCTCGCTCGTGGCCGAGCGCGCCGAGCAGCGCGGGCAGGTCATCCGCGCTCCGCTCGATCGTCGCCCGCGCCCAATCCCCGGGGCGGGCGGGATCGCCCTGGCGCCAGGCGGTGCCGCCGTGGCCGGGGAGGTCCGGGGCGATCGACGTGAAGCCGGCCGCGACCGCTGCGTCGGCAAGCCCGATGGCCGCGGCAGCACGCCCGCTCGTCGCGTCGGCCGGACCGCCGTCCCAGCTCCGGCCGCTCCCCGTGAAGCCGTGCAGGAGCAGCAGCGCCGGGCCCGAGCCGGCGACGCGGACGGCCCACCGGAGCCCGTCGAGATCCAGGTCCCGGTGACCGGTCACGCGTCGAGCCCCGCGATGGCGGCAGCAACCGCGGCGGCGGCCTCGCGGTGGAGCTCCACGTTGCGGGCACGCTCGGTGCGAAGCTCGAGGACAGTGACCCAGCTCGCGGCCAGGCTCTCGGCAAGCGCGGCACGCAGCCCGCGCTCCGCGACCGGCCTGTGCACGCCGCCGAGCGCACCGATGACCGGCGCAAGGTCGATGCCGTGCGGCGTCCCGAACAGCTCTTCGTAGTGCGCCGGCAGACCCACCCCAGGCGCGTCTGCCGACGCCTGCGACAGGAACGAGAAGATCCCGCCGCCGTCGTTGTTGACCAGCACGATCGTGGCAGAGAGCCCGTGGAGCTTCGCTGCGGCCAGCGCGTTCAGGTCGTGAAGGAAGGAGAGGTCCCCCACCACCAGCGCGACGCGGCCTACGCCGGCGGCCGCGGCGCCGAGCGCGGAGGAGACCACGCCGTCGATGCCGTTCGCGCCGCGGTTCGCGAGCGGCCGGATTGCGCGCGCGCTGCCCGGCAGCCACGCGTCGAGGTCGCGGACGGGCATGGAGCTGCCCGCCCACAGGATCGCTCCGTCGGGGAGCAGGTCGCCGAGGTGGGCGACCGGCGCGCCCTCGAAGGCTTCCCCGCGCGACTCCACGCCGGACAGCCAGGCGCGAAGGACGGCATCAGCCGTGCGGTCGGCGACCAGCCAGGCCTCCGCCCACGAGCTCCCGGGCGACGCGACGGTGCGTGCGCCCGGCCGACACTGGCCCACCAGCGCATCCGCCGTGATCGCCGCGTCCGCGTGGACGAACGTCGTCGGCAGGAGCGCCGGCTCGCGGTAGCCCCCGTCGCCGTCCACGACGAGCTGCTCCGGGGCGGCGTCCGCGACGAGCGCCAGGATCGGCTTGGAGGTCGGGGTCGCCCCGAAGCGGATCACCAGGTCCGGCGCGTGCGCGTCGCGCCACGGCCCCGGTCGACACAGGAGGTCGCCCCGGCTCACCACGTGGGAGCGGTCGTGCGGTCCGCAGCGGACCCCGGAGAGCGGGTCGGCCAGGATCGGGAACCCGGTCGCGGCCGCCAGGCGGGCGAGCGCAGCCGGCAGCGCCGGATCGTCCTGCGGCCCGGCAACGATCAGCCCGCGACGGGCGCCGGCCAGGCGCCCCGCGAGGTCCGCCACCGCGGGCGCGGCCAGCGTCCGCGGGCCGGCCAGGACATCCGTGAACGGCCGCGTCGGCGCGGTGTCGTCCGGCGGGGGCGGCCGCAGGTCGCCGTCGGGGATCAGCGGCTCGCGGAACGGGATGTTGAGGTGGACCGCCCCCGCCGGCCCGGCCAGCGCCGTCGCCACCGCCCGACCCGCCACCGACCTGACGTGGCGGCGCGTCTCCGCCGTCCCGTCGAGGAGCGGCAGCTCCGCGTCCCACTTGGCGTGGACGCCGAAGAGCCGCGCCTGGTCGATCGCCTGCGGCGCGCCCCGGTCGCGAAGCTCCGGCGGGCGATCCGCGGTGAGGAGAACAAGCGGCACGCGTCCCAGCGTCGCCTCGACCGCCGCGGGGAGCAGGTTCGCGGCCGCGGTCCCCGAGGTGACGAGGACGCCACAGGCGCGTCGCGACGCCCGCGCCAGGCCCAGCGCGAAGTAGCCGGCCGCCCGCTCGTCGGGCAGGACGCGAACGTCCATCCCCGGGTGCGCCCGCAGCGCGAGTGCGAGCGGGGTGGAGCGCGACCCCGGGCAGACCGCCACGTCCCGCAGCCCTGCGCGCACCAGCTCGTCCACGAACGCGCGGAGCGCGACGACGTCCGTCACGTCCCCGACTCCGGCTCGCGGCCCAGGGCGGAGGCGACCGGACGCAGCTTCATCCGCGACTCCTCCCACTCGCGTGACGGGTCGGAGTCGGCCACGATCCCGCAACCCGCGAACAGCGTCGCGTCGCGGCCCGTCACCAGGCCGCAGCGGAGCGCGACCATGAGCTCGCCGTCCCCGTCGGCGCCCAGCCAGCCGATCGGGCCGGCGTACCAGCCGCGCTCGATCCCCTCGTGCTCGGCGATCATCTCGAGGGCCAGGTCGCGTGGCTCGCCGCCCACGGCCGGGGTCGGGTGGAGGCGTTCGGCAAGGGCGAGGAGCCCCGCTTGGTCGCGGAGTCGACCGCGGACCGGCGTCACGAGGTGCTGGACGTGGCGGAGCGGGAGGATCCCGGGCGTCGCGCCCACCTCGAGCGTCTCGGCCAGCGGCAACAGACTGGCGCGGAGCATCTCGACGACGACGGCGTGCTCCTCGCGTTCCTTCTCGCTGGCGAACAGCGCCGCCGCGAGTGCCGCGTCCTCCGCTGCTGTGGCGCCGCGCGGCGCGGAGCCGGCGATGGCCACGGTCTCGAAGTCGCGCCCGGCCGTGCGGACGAGCCGCTCCGGGGTCGCGCCCAGGAACGTCCGGCCGCCCCGCACGAACGCGTAGATCGTCCCCTCCGGGGCGCCCGCGGCGAGACGGCGCAGCGCGTTCTCCAGGTCGATCTCGATCGACGACCGAAGGTCCACCCGGCGCGCGAGCACGACCTTGTCCAGGCGGCCCCGGCCGACGGCGCCCGCGAACAGGCCGACCAGCCGATCCCACGCCTCCCGGTCCGGCTTCTCCCCGAGGATCGCGAGCGGGGCATCGGCGGGCCGGGCGACCACCGCGCCACTGCCCGGGCTGAGCGCCGCGGCGCGCGCCACGAGCGCGTCCCAGCGGCGTTCGGCGGCGCGCGGGTCGGGGCCGTCTGCCGGGCGGGCTGCCTCGTCGGGCTCCGGGATCGTCTCCGCGATCGTGACGTAGGAGGCCCCGTGCGCCCGCGCGAACGTCAGCTCCGGCAGCACCAGCGAGGCTGCCCCGAACGGCGCCCACGGATCAGCGGCACCGGGCGCCTGGCCCGTGAAGCCGAGGCCGCCAAGGAGGACGGGGCCCACACCACGCGGCACTCCCGCCGAGACGTCGATCGCGGCCCGGACCAAGAGGGCGCGCCAGCCGGCCGCCGCGCCCGCGAAGCGATCGGCGCCCACTGGCTCCACCGACCACGCCCGTCCGATCCCCACGATCGCGAAACCGGCCGACGGCTGCAGCCACAGGGCCGCCTCGAGGTCCTGCTCGCGGGCCGCGGCGAACAGGCTGATCGGGTCGACGGCCGGGGTCGGCCGGGTCCACGCGCGCAGCGACCCCGGAACCCCTGGGGCAGCGGCCGGCGCGCGACTCGACCCCGGGCCGGGCGGGATCGCCGTCGCGGGCCGCTCGACGACGGTCACCTCGATGGCCCCGTCGCGGCGATCCGCTCCTCCGGGACGCCGGCGCTGCGCAGGAGGAGCGCGCGGAGGGGCGGGTACGTCTCCTCCAGCCGCTCCGGCTCGTCGGCCATCAGCCACCGCGCGACGACCTCGTTGAGCGCGCCGAACCAGGCGACGCCCGTGAGCCGGGTGTCGAGCGGCGGGATCGCTCCCTCCCTGACGGCCTGGTCCAGGTAGCCGGCGATCATCCCGGCGAAACGCTCGTGGAGCGCGTTCGTCTCATCGTTGAAGGCGCGGCCGGCGCCCAGCGCGTCGAGGAAGAGCAGCCGGGCCATGGTGCGATGCCCGGCAAACGTGGCGAAGACGGTGCGCAGCGCCGCGTCAGCCTTCGCGATCGGATCAGTCTCGGTGGCGACCGCCCGATCCACCTTGGCGGCGAGTCGGTCCGCGGTCGAGCGCATCAGCTCCCGGAAGATCGCCTCCTTCGTGGCGAAGTGGAAGTAGACGCCGCCCTTGCTCGTCTCGGCGGCCGCCGCGATCTCGTCCATCGCCGTGTCGCGGTAGCCGCGCCGGGCGAACGTGTTGAACGCCGCATCCAGGATCTGCTCGCGCCGCGTGCGACTCTTCTCGGCCTGCGCGCCCCCGCGCTTCTCGTCGCCCATCCGGTCCCGTCCGCCTCTGCCAAAACCGACCGACCAGTCGGTTTGTTTCGCAGATCCTACCCCGTCTCGACGGGACGGGCACCAGCCGGTGGCGTGCCCTCAGCGGCCGTGGCCGGCGGTGCCGTCAGCGACCGCCCCTGCCCCGCTCGACCTCCCGGCCGGCAGCGACAGCACGAACCGGGCGCCGTCACCGGGCGCCTCCGTCGCGACCAGCGTCCCGCCATGGAGCTCCGCGAGGCGACGCGCGATCGCGAGGCCCAGGCCGCTGCCCGCGTCGGCGCGGGTCCGCGATCCGGGCAATCGCGCGAACGGTTCGAAGATCGTCTCCCGGGCGTCGACGGGCACGCCGGGGCCCTCGTCGTCGACGGTCACGGCGGCGGCATGTCCGCCGGCCGGCGCGGCCGCCACGGTGACGCGGCCACCCTCCGGGGAATGCCGGAACGCGTTGTCGACGAGGACCAGCAGGAGCTGGACCAGCCGATCCCGGTCGCCCACCACGGGCAGGACCATTCCGTCCTCGGCCGGGCCGAGCAGCTCGATCCCGCGCTCGGCGGCGAGCGGGCCCGCCCGGCGCACCGTGTCGCGGGCGATCTCCGCGAGATCCGTGGGACGCCGCTCGATCGCGAGCGATCCGCGCTCCGACGCGGCGAGCGCGAGCAGGTCGTCGACCAGGCCGCCGAGCCGGTCCGACTCGGCCACGATGTCCGCCACGAGCGAGCGGCCCTCGTCCGCGACGAGACCCTCCCGTTCCAGCACCTCCGCCGAGGCCCGGATGATCGCGGCCGGCGTCCGGATCTCGTGCGACGCGTCTGCCACGAACCGGCGCTCGGTGGCGAATGCCGAGCGGATCGGGACGAGGGCGCGGCCGGTCACGAAGAGCGTCACGAGCGCGGCGCCCGCCAGCCCCACCAGCCCGACCAGCGCCACCGACAGGACGAGCGTGCCCGCCTGGCGATCGTGAAGCGTCAGCACGAACCCGGCCTGCAGCCAGCCCACCGGGCTCGCGGCGTTGCCGATCGGGATCGTCAGGAGACGGATCGGGACCGTGCCATCCGAGACGGTCCGGAGGTCACGTCCGGTCGCGCGCGCCGCCGCGACGGCGCCCAGGTCCGGCAGGCCCTGCCTCGGGACGCTCGACGGGTTGGAGACCAGGGTTCCTGACGGGTCGAGGACCAGGAAGAAGGTGTCCGAAGACTCCGGGAGGCGCCGGGTGCCCTCGTCGCCCCCGGTCGTGGGCAGCTCGCCGCCCAGCCGCTGCGACTCTGCGACTGCCGCCTGGTCGAGGGCCCGGTCCACGTCCTGGTCCAGCGCGCGGGTCGCGATGAACGCGGTGGCTGCACCGATCGCGAGGACGAGCGCGCCGATCAGGAGGAGCGTGATGACGGCCAGCCGCCGTCGTGTCGAGGCCAGGAGCCGGCCCGCGGGAGCGTGGTCGGTCACGCGTCGGTCCGCAGGGCGTACCCGACACCCCGCACGGTGCGGACGCGGGTCGTGCTGCCCAGCTCTGCCAGCTTCCGCCGGACGTACGAGACGTAGAGGTCCACCACGTTCGAGTAGACGTCGGGTTCCGCGCCCCAGACCGCGTCCAGGACCTGCTGGCGCGTCACGACACGCCCCTCGTTGCGGATCAGGTAGGCCAGCAGCGCGAACTCGCGGGCGGACAGGTCGGCGGTGCCCTCCCCCACGCGCGCGACGTGGCGCTCCTCGTCCAGCTCCAGGTCCCCGGCCGCGAGGCGCGGCGCGGGCGGGGCGGTCGCGCGCCGGCCCAGCGCCCGGACCCGGGCAAGCAGCTCCGCGAACGCGAACGGCTTGGCCAGGTAGTCGTCCGCACCGGCATCGAGACCGGCCACCCGGTCGTCGACGCTGCCGAGCGCGGTGAGCATGAGGGCCGGCGTGCGGATGCCCCGGGTTCGCAGCAGCCGCAGGAGGTCCAGCCCGTCGAGGTCGGGAAGCATGCGGTCCAGCACCAGCACGTCGTAGGGGACCGACTCCGCGGCCGTGGCAAGGCCGAGCGCCCCGACGGCGTCGCCCGCGCGATCCACGACGTGTCGCTCGGCGACCAGGACGCGGCGAATCAGCTCCGCCATCTTGGGCTCGTCTTCGACCAGCAGGATCCGCATCGACGGCATCCTCCCGTCCCGCGGCGATCGCGTCAACGGCCGAACGGCATTCCTGTGAGAACGCACATCCGGACCACACGCCGCCTTCATCGCGCGGGCCGAGCATGTGGCCAGTCAACCCGCACCCCCCCGCCGGGCACATGCGACCGGCCGATCAGCACGGAGCCACGCCACATGCCCGTTCCAGCCACCGACACTCCCGGGGTGCGACGCCCCGCGGGCGTCAGCCGCCTCGGCGTCGCGGTGGCGTCCCTCGCGTCCGCCGGCTCGTTCGCGTTCGCGCTGGTCGGGCTTGGCGGCCCTCCTGCGCCGCCGATCCCCGCGACGGCCTCCACGGTCGACGCCGCCGGTTCGCAGGCGCCGGTCCAGACGATCTACGTTCAGCTCCCCGCGCCATCCGCAGCGCCCGTCGTGGCCGCCCCGAAGACCCACGCCACCGTCGTGACGAGGCAGTCCGGCTCGAAGGGCACCGAGGGCGGCGAGCAGGAAGGAAACGACTGAGATGCCAATCCGAACCGACCCGACCGCACGGCCGGAATCTGCCACAGCGTTCCCGGGACCCGTCGCCTCGCCGGGGCGGCCCAGCGCACGCCCGGCGCCGCGCCGGGCGGACCCCACCTCCGTCCGCCTCGCAGTGGCCGCCGGCGGGATCGCGACGGTCTCTGCGCTGCTGGCCGCCGTCGGGGGCGCAGCGATCCCTGCCGCAACGGCCGCTGCCGCCCCGCTGTCCGGAGGCACGGCCCAGTCGACCGTGCGGTACATCTACGTCCCATCGGGCCAGACGACGCCGTCTGTCGGGGTCGCGACTTCCATCGCTGCGCCGGCTCCGCTCCAGGTGCAGGCTCCCGTGGTGACGCGCCAGTCCGGCGCAAGGCCGTGACGGCCGGCGCGAGACGATGACCGCGGCGACCCCGGTCGCGGCCATGCCGCCCTCCCCGGCAGCGGCGCTGCCGCGCGCCGTCGACAAGTCCGCGGCCATGGGCGGAGGGCTGGGCATCCACGTGGCGGTCGCCGACGCTGCGGCTCTCGCAGGAGCGGAGCTCGACGCGGCGCGTGTCGCGGCCAGGGTCCGCGCCTGGGCAGGCCGCCTCACCCGCCACGAACCGGCCTCCGACCTGATGCGCGCAAACGCGGATCCGCGGGGCGCGGTGCCCGTCCGTCCCACGCTGGCTGCCGCGCTGCGGTGGGCCGCAGACGCCGCGGACCTGACAGGCGGAATCGTGGATGCCACGCTCCTGCGCGAGCGCCTCGCGGCTGAGGCAGCGCCCGCGGCTGAGGCAGCCCCTGCCACGCCCGTGGCCGCCGCCGGCGGTCAGGCCGCCCGCCAGGCTGATCGGGCGTTGCGACCGGCCTGGCGCCTCGAAGCCGCCCGGCACCGGGGTACCCTCCTTCACCGCGATGTGGGCGTCTCATTCGACCTCGACGGGGTCGCCAAGGGGTGGATCGCCGACCGCGCCCTGGCGCTCCTCGACCGGCATCCCGGCGCCCTCGTCGACGCCGACGGCGACATCGCAATCCGGAGCGCCGAGGGCGATGCCTGGGAAGTCGGCGTGGCCGACCCGCGGACACCCGGCGCGCAGCTCGCGGTCTTCGTCCTGCCCGGAGCATTCCTGGGCGCGCGCTACGGCCTCGCCACGTCCGGCACCAGCGTCCACCGCTGGGTCGGGCCGGACGGCGAGCGTCACCATCTCATCGACCCGCGCAACGGTCGCCCGGCCGCCACGGACGTCGTCCAGGCGACCGTTCTCGCCG
>Ga0315268_10001354_pt1 | contig 28107 bp, 41 predicted proteins | sample C1_top_MG_FD_204535 | JGI IMG/M metagenome (GOLD analysis project Ga0315268, IMG submission 204535) | Sediment microbial communities from Yellowstone Lake, YNP, Wyoming, USA - C1_top | ecosystem: Environmental > Aquatic > Freshwater > Lake > Sediment | place: USA: Wyoming | collected 2017-08-01
GACAGCTCCGCCCAGTACTGCCGGCCAAAGACGGCGGCGCGCTCGAGCTCGTCGACCTCGACCTGGAAGCGCTCGGCGATCTCCGCGAAGGGCGGCTCCTCGCCGCGCGCCACGTACGCGAGCGCGGCGTGCTTCGCCGTGCCCTCGTTGGCCTCGTCGCTCTGAGGGTTGTAGGGCGTCGCTGTAGGCTCGAGCGAGCCTGCGCATGCGAGCGCCGCATCTGCTTTGCTGCCACTGATTTTGACCTGCGTGTCCATTCTCATGCTCCTGTCGTAGTTGGTGGCTAGCGGTTCGGAGGACTCGTGACACCCACCCGCTCGCCACCGTCGCGCGCCCGGCGACATTGCCGGCGCGCTATCTCGATCCGTGCACCGCCCACGCGAGGGCGACCGCCGCAGCGAGGCCGAGGCACCAGAGCGCTAGGTGCAGCCAGGGCACCGGGGCGAGTTCGCCGCTGAACCCGGTAAGCACCTCGGCTCGTTTGCATGGCTGCTCGTCGCGCACCACGTGCAGCGCGGCCTCGCGAGCGGTCCACGGTAAGCGCTGGCTCATGATGCACCTCGCAGCGCGGCGTCGAGATACGAGGAGCCGTCGCACTTGTTGACGACTCGATGGCCAGCCGGGACGCTTCCCGGCGAGGCCGTGTACACGACCGCGTTGGGCGCGCGCCGCAACATCTCGGGGCCGTGCGGGTGCCAGTCGGTCAGCACAGCCTCGCCCGGCTCCGGGTCGATGGGCTCGGTCGACGTGCGTACGTCCCATCCGAGTCGGCGCATGGCCGGAGCCACGGCGCGCAGGGACCACAGGTCGTCATCAACGATCAGGAGCTGACGTGCGCCGCTCATTTGCCACCGCCCGTCTTCGTCTTCTTCGCTTGCGCGCGGTCGGCCGCGCAGGCGTCGAGAGCCGCCTCGGTGTCGTGCTCCCAGCAGCCGTAGAACTCGCCCTGGTCGCCGCAGGTGCACTCGCGCAGCGCGGCGGACGCTTCGTCGCGGGCCTCGCCCAGGAGCCGCTCGAGCGTCGCCTGCAGACCGTCACGGGCGATGCGCGCGCGCGGGTCGTACGCCTCGCCAGCGTCGTCGCTACCGTCGCCGTGGTTGCGACCGAAGGTGTGCATGGGGTTCTCGAGCTGTTGCATGGCGTGCCTCCGATACGATAACGCTACGTTAGCAAATCAGTGTGCTGCTGTCAAAACAAAATGTTAGCAGACGCGATCGTGAGGATTGAAACGATCGCCGGAGGGTCGGTAGTGTTTTCGTGCGACTACCAGCAATAAAAGAGGGCGGCGATGAAACGACTTTGGATTGCGGCGCTACTACTTCATGGATGTGGGGCAGATGGGATTTCTGACGGTACCTACGCCGTCACGGGCACGCGCACGACCAATACGTGCGGCACCGCGGTCCCCATCTCCTATGCCGCCACATGGACGATCGCTGAGACGGATGGGAGTTGGACCGCTCACGTAAAGGAGACGGGGGCAACGCTGAGCGGCACCGGCAGTTCCACGAGCGTGACGCTGGCTGGTGCGGTCGTCGTGTCTGGTGCCTGTGACCTCTACGAAGAGGACTCAGTTTCCATCATCGCCAACGGGGCTGGCGGTTTCTCTGGTGATGCGAACGTGGCGCTAAGGGACTGCACCGGAGCCCGCTGCACGGCCGCGTACAGAGTGAACGGCTCGCCCAAGTAGCGCGCTACTCGGCGGCCTCCGCGCTCGCCCGGTGGGCCATCAGCAACAGCGAGTAGCTCTGCAGGGTGTGTTGTCTCCCCGGCATTCTGGCCGAGGCGAGAAACGTGCGCTCCTGCGGCGCAGCCCCACTTCCGATAGGCGATGCAAGGAACTCGAGCAGGGTCGCATTGGCCTGCGGTTCCTCTGTGCACAGGTCCGCGACGGTGACCCCGAGCGCCTCCGCTATCTTCTCTAGGGTGTCCCAGCGCGCATTCGGGCGAGCGCCAGACTCGATCATGCCGACCGAGGATAGGCCGGCGTGACCGGCGAGCTCGGTCTGAGACCAGCCGCGCTGGCCGCGTAGGCGCTTCACGTTACGTGCGACGATTGCCGCCGGGCTCTTCGGCACCATCCCTCTGTAGAACGAATCGTTCTCACCAGGCGAAAACGATTCGTTAGTTTGTTGTTGACACGAACGATAACGCTTCGTTATCATGTTCTGCATGTCAACCACCGAACGAGAGAACGTGCTCGGCACAAACATCAGGCGGCTGCGGCTCGCTGCTGGTCTCACCCAGGAAGAGCTGTCGGCCAAGGCGGATGCAACGTCGGTAGCCATGATCGAGGCCGGCCAGCGTCCGAATGCCAGGCACGACACGGTGGAGAAAATCGCCAAGGCGCTCGGCGTTGAGCTCTCCGAACTGTACCGCGCGCCGAGCGGCGACTAGCGCGGCGTCCGAAAGGGGGCGTGTGTCGTGGCTCATTGCGGAATCGTACACGGAAGGGCCTGCGCAACGTGCGTCAACTCTCGCACGCACCGTGCGCAAGGGGGCATGGGTGCCTGAACAACTTGGGCTGCGTTACGACGCCCGCTACCAATCCCGAGAGTTGTGGGACGTGCTGCTCTCCGAGTTGCGTACGATCGTCGACGCGCTCGGCCTCAAGCAAGTCGCCTACGACCTCGACGTTCAGCCGAGCGTTCTGGCCCACGCCCTGGCAGAGCGCGACCGCCACTACGTCCGCGCCGACTGGTTGCCGTACCTGCTTGAGCACGCACCGAGCGACCGCGTCGTATCGCTCATCGCAGGATGGCGCGGTCTCGAGGTCAAGCCACGTCTCGTGCTCACCCCAGAAGAGAAGCTCCGCCGCATCGAGAGCGCACTCGAGGCAATGCCCGAACTCGGCGACCTCGTCCGCAGGAAGGCGGGTCTGGCATGAGCAAAGCCGTCGTCCACATCGACACCGAGCTGCACGAGCGCGTCAAAGCGCACTGCGTCTCTCGCGGCCTCATGATGGGCGAGTTCGTCTCTCGCACCATCGGCGAAGCGCTCGACCGAGCCAAGAAGCCACTGCCGAAGCTCGATCAGCCGCTCTCGGCGCGCATGACCAACGAGCCCGAGCCGTGGGAACGGCCCGCCTTCTATGAGGTCCGGCGATGACCAGTTACCAGCGCCTCAAGCAGTCCCTCGCCGAGGCCGAGAGCACCCTGGCCGAGGCTCGGCCGCGGCTGTTGCGGCTCGCGCTCGCGCACGCTGAGAATTGGCCGCAGCGCCACAACGACTGCGCATGCCAAACCTGTCGAGACGCCCGCGCCGTGCTCGGCCTCGAGCGCAAGAGAGTCGCCAAGCCGATACAAGGGCGACTGCGGGGTGTGGCGTGACGAGCCTGCAGCTTCTGCTGCCCGGCTCGCCGCCAGCGCTCAAGCGCGCCGCGTCGCAGTGGTTGACCCCGAGCGACCTTGCGGCTCGCATGGTCGAGTGGGCCGGCGTGCGTCCTGGAATGCGCGTGCTCGAGCCGAGCGCCGGTGACGGCTCTATCGTTGCGCCGCTGCTCGCCGCTGGCGCCGATGTCGTGGCCGTCGAGGCGGACAAGACGTTGACGTGGAAGCTCGTAGACATGAAGACGCGCAGCGACTTCGAGCTGCGCCACTTTGACTTCTTGCAGCTGAGCGACCTCGGAGCGTTTGACCTGGCGGTCATGAACCCGCCCTATGAAAACGGCCAGGACCTCGAGCACGTGCTCCATGCTCTCGAGTTCGCGCCGCGCGTCGTCGCGCTGCTGCGGCTCGTCTTCCTCGCCGGCCAGGAGAGAGGCAGGGGGCTGTGGTCCAAGCACACCCTTCGCCGGCTCGCCGTTCTCTCGTCGAGGCCGCGCTTTCGCGGTGATGGCGACGACGACCCAAAGAGCGACTTCGCACTTTTCGACATCGAGCGCGGCCGCGCCAATCCTGGCCCGGCCGAAATCACATGGTGGCCATAGGCCACGAGAACAGGAGACCAGATGGAGACGATGACTCTTCCTTGCCGATTGACCTCGCCCGAGCTCGACTCGAAGCGCGCCACGCCGTGACAGCGGCGGGGGATTCATGGACGTGGACGGTGCCGGGCGAGCCCATCGGTCAGGGCCGCCCGCGCGCCATCTACAAGCCGGGCCTCGGCGTGCGCATGTACACGCCGAAGAAGTCCGACTCCTGGTGCGGCCGCGCCATCGAAGTCTTCGCCAGCCATTGGGATGGCGGGCCGAGCGACCAGGCCTTTGAACTCGAGGTGCGCGCCGTCTTCGCCAGGCCGAAGCGGCTCATGCGCAAGAGCGACCCCGAGGGCCGTGTTCCACACCTCGGACGTCCAGACGTCGACAACGTCGCGAAGGCGGTCATGGATGCGCTCACCAAGGCGGGCGTCATCCGTGACGACGCGCAGGTGTGCGGGCTGCACGCGACGAAGGCCTACGCAGGGAAGAGCGAGGGGCCGTGCGTCGAGGTGACGATGCGCGCGGTCGACGGTGCCCGCGTTTCACCGCGCAAGGTGCGTGAGTTGCGGCCAGTGCAAGAGACGCTCGTATTGCAGACGCCAGCGCCGGCGGCGCCAGCTCTGCCAGAGGTCGATTTCTAAGATTGCTTGAGCGCGCCCCTGCTGAGCGGGGCCGAGGTAATTGAATGGCAAGGGGACGGATGCTCAACAAGAGCATCAGCTACAACAGAGACGTTGCGACTCTCACCAACAAACTTGGTGGACTCGCTGGCCTCGTCTGGACGTGGATGATCGCTCACCTTGACCGCGAGGGGCGCATGCATGGCGACCCTGCCGTCATCAAGGGCACCGTCGCACCGAGGATTGACGGCATCACGCCGGATCTCATCCGGCAGATGCTCGCCGAGGCCAATGAGCTCGGGCTCATCGTCTGGTACGAGGCCGATGGAGAGCGCTACGTCGCCTTCCCTGGCTTCGACCACCAACAAGTCGGGCTCCGCAAGGAGAGGGAGCCCGAAAGCGACCTACCTTCACCGATCTCCCCAGGACCAGCCCTCACGCGGATCGCAGATCCGGCAGATTGCCGGCAGACTGCCGTCAATGATCCGCCTGAAGGGAATGGAAGGGAAGGGAAGGGAATGGAAGGGAAGTATGCGCCGCGGTCTTCGACCGCGACGCCTGCGGCGGGTTCGGCTTCGCCTTCGGGGACGCCGGCCGGCCAGGCAGCCATATGCATTCCGCTCGTGACAGGGGACGAGTACCCGATCACCGAGGCCACCGTGGCCGAGTGGTCTGGGGCTTACCCTGCGCTCGACGTGATGCAGGAGCTGCGCAAGATCCGCCAGTGGAACCTCAGCAACCCGAGGAACCAGAAGACAAAGCGCGGCGTGCGCGGGCACATCACCGGATGGCTCGCGAGGGAACAGGACAGCGCGAGGCCTCTGTTGGCCCCCGGGCAGCGAACGCTGCCGGCGGCTGCGACGCCTCATCCCGCGAAGACGGGCGCTCTCGCGAAGATCCCTCCGGAGAGCGAACGCCACGTGACAGACGCGAAGGCCGGGATCGCGGTCGTGATGGAAGCCCTGGCCGGCAAGATGGCGATGACGTGATTTCAACCGCGCCCACGGGCGCAAGGAGACGTGATGATTACCGAGGCAGAAATCAAGAACTGGTTCACCTACCACGCGCCAGGAGCCAACGACCCGGCGCATTACGATGCCATCCGCGAGGCCGGGAAGGCGCTGGCGAGTGCCATCGTCGAGCACATGCCACCAAGTGCCGACCAGGCTGCAGCTGTGCGCAAGGTGCGAGAGGCGGTGATGACCGCCAACGCGGCTGTCGCCTGCCAGGGGCGATGAGTGACAACTATCGGATGAGTATGGCAACATGGGGTCGGTGATGACTTTGCAGCAGGCACTGAGAGACGCGAATCTTGTACTCGAGCGGTCCCGAGAGACGCGGAGGCGCCTTGCCTGCGTCCTCCCGGCGCCGGCACGGCTGCACCTGTGCGGCATCAGCCGCCGGCACGTGGAGCGCTATCGGCAGGCGATGCTGCGCGCTGCCGACATGCTCACGCCCGACTGCGCCGACCTGTCGCGGGTGAGCTGATGCGCGGAGTGGGCACAGGGTTGACGCCGAAAAAGAAGGCGCGATTCCTCTCGGAACTCGCCGACTGCCCAAACGTGACCGCCATCGGCGACAAGCTGCGCGTGTCGCGCACGACGCTCTACCGAGAGCGCGAGGCGGACCCCGAGTTCGCGGAGCAGTGGGACAAGGCTCGCGCCATCGGGCTGGAAGCCGCAGAGGATGAGGCGTGGAGGCGCGCCATCGAGGGCGTGGACGAGCCCGTCTTTTACCAGGGCGCCACGTGCGGTGCGATCAAGCGGTACTCCGACACCCTGTTGATCTTCATGCTCAAGGGCGGCAAGCCCGAGAAGTATCGAGACCGCATGGACCTTGGTAGCGACCCAAAGCGCCCACTGTTGACGCGGAAGGTTGACGAATGTACAACCGATGAACTCATGGCAATCGCCTCCGGCGGGATAGTTGAGCGGAAATAGGTGCCAACCCACTTCATTCCACCTACCGACAGCCGCACCGATGGTTGGTTCCGCGACCTCGATGGTCGACTGACGACCAGCAAGTATCAGGACGAGTCGAAAACCTACGTCTTTGACTTCGCCGACCGCCTCGCGGGCGAGACCATCGCGTCCGTGACCTGGACGCTCAACGGGCCGACCAACGACGCGAGCAGCAATGACACGACGACGGCGACCATTCGCGTCGGCAAGACAGGCACGGGCGATCTCAAGATCGTCACGAGCGGCGGCCAGACGCTCATCGAGCGCTTGCGGTGGCGCGGCATCGACAACGGAGTGCGCGACTATGCCTAAACCGAGCAGCCTTCTCGACATCGTTTCAGGACAGATGGCGGCGCGCGGCGCGCGCGGGACAGGAAGCCCCCTCGACGAGCTGCGCGCGAACGCTGCGGCGCAGTCCGCCGCCGGTGCGTCGCCCGCGGCCGCGGGCATCCTCTCTGCGCGCGTGGCTGCGAAGAAGAAGCGCGACGCAGCGAGTGGCGCTCCGGTTGACGAGAACAAGCCCCTGTGGGACTTGCTCGACCAGCGCGTGATCTGGTCGCGCACGCCCCGTGGCGTCGATCACGACGCGGGCCAGTTCGGCGTTGAGGCGCTCGTTCCCGACGTCGCGAACCGCTACCGCGCCCGGCTGCAGGCAACGGACTCCGATGCCGATATGGCCAAGCGAGCGGGACCGCGGCAACTTGTCGGCGTTGATTTGTCCGGCCTCGATCCGGCTCAGCAAGATCTCATCAAGCGCGCCCTCAACCCGAAGTACTTCGACGAACTCGAGGACGCGCGCAAGCGCGCACAGGCCCAGGTGGACGCAGATGGCGTACCGAATCGCTAGGTCAGCTGGAATGGCTGTCCAGGAAGTCGGAAGAGAGTCGCTCAACCGCAGCCGGCTGGCGCCGAATTGGCTCCGGCTTCCGGTCGCGTATGTCGTCGTAGCGATGCTCGCGCATGTACTTGCACATGGCGATGGTACAGTGAAACGGCATCTCCACCTGGTCGTCGCCCTTCCACGGCTTCGTGTAGCAGACACCATGGGCGTAGCCCTCGAGCCGCGCCTCGACGGTGTCGGGCATCGGTGGCGCGACGGGGTGCGCACAGGCGACGATAGCCAAAGCGAGAAGGGTTCCCATGCACTGCCAAGCGTAGCACGGAGAGGAAAGCGGACACCATGAGCAGACCATCCTGGAACATCGACGGGCAGCATGCGGCGAAGGTGAAGGGGATTTACCTACAGCCGTTCAACGGCGGCCATGCGGCCGTCTTCTCTGTCGAGTTCGACCGCAACGTGGAGGTGAACGCCAAGGAGTTCGGCTTCATCCTCGACGACGCGCAACTCGAGCGCCTGGCGAAGTTCATCAACCTCACCCACGCACAGCAGCTGATCACCATCCCGAGGGTGCAGTGAAGTGGTATGGCGTCGTCAACGGGGTGCGGCTCGACCGTGTCGTGCGCGTCCTGGCCGAGATGGAGGTCAAGACGGACGTGACGCCGGTAGAGGCAGCGATCGCCGACCGCGTGCGCCCGCTCGTCGCGGCGATGCGCGCCAAGGGCTATGGGGTGCGCGAGGTCGCACGGTTCGCTAAGCGCGAGGCCGCCATGCTGGCCGCCGAGCAGACGTAGCCACCGGTCGACATGTGGCCATCACCCCGCAAGAGGCCGCGCAGGCCATTCTGAGGCGCCAGGCGGCGCGCGACAGGCTGTTGCCGTTCGTCGAGTACACCCACCCCTGTTGGGGCTCGGGGGCGCATCACCGGCGCATCTGCGAGGCCATGGAGAAGTTCGAGAGCGGCGAGATTCGCCGGTTGATGATCTTCGCTCCGCCGCGGTGTAGCAAGAGCGAGATCGCGAGCCGCCGGTTCCCGGCGTGGTACTTGGGACGACATCCGGATCACCAGGTCATCAGCGCCAGCTACGGCGACGAGCTCGCGCACGACATCGGGCAGGATGTGCGCGACATCCTGCGCGACCCGTACTACCAGCACATCTTTCCGGGCGTCGAGCTGCGCGCCGACTCGCAGGCCGCGGGCCGCTGGCGAACGACGGGGGGAGGTATCTACGTCGCCGCCGGCGTCGGCGGGCCTATCGTCGGCCGCGGAGCGCACAGAGCGATCATCGATGACCCGATCAAGGGCCGCGAGCAGGCCGACTCGCTGCGCATGCGCGAGATCGCATGGCGCTGGTACTGGGGCAATCTCCACACGCGCCTGATGCCGGGCGGCGGGATCCTGCTGATGATGACCCGATGGCACGTCGACGACCTCGCCGGCCGGCTGCTCAAGACCGAGGGCGAGCTTTGGACCGTGCTCGAGATGCCAGCGATCTCCAAAGAGGACACCGAGCAGCCAGAGGCGCTGTGGCCAGAGTGGTTCCCCCTCAGCGAGATGCGGCAGCTCCGCGGGCAGATGACCAAGGCGGGCCGAATGCGCGAGTGGTACGCGCAGTACATGCAACGGCCCACGGTAGACCAGGGAACCTACTTCCGGCGCGAGTGGTTCGCGGAAAGGTGGAAGCATGGCGACGCTACCCGAGTCGCTTAGGATCTACATGGCCAGCGACTTCGCCGTGCGCGAGGCCGCTGAGGGCGTGGATCCGGACTTCACCGAGCATGGCGTCTACGGCATAGGCCCCGACGACCGCGTCTACGTCATCGACTGGTGGCACGGACAGGTAACCGCCGATGTATGGATAGATGCGCTGCTCGATCTCGTGAAGCGCCACAAGCCGCTGTGTTGGTTCGGGGAAGCCGGCGTCATCCGCAGAGCCATCGAACCTCAGCTCAACCGCCGCTGCAGCGAGCTTGGTGTGTACTTCCAGCAGGAGTGGGTTGCCCCGATAGCCGACAAGGCGGTGCGCGCACGCGCCTGCCAAGCATGGGCCTCGATGGGGCGTGTGATATTTCCGGAGACAGATTGGGCAGGGAGGGTCGTAGAGCAACTCATCGCGTTCCCGGCCGGTGAGCATGACGACGCTGTCGATGCGCTAAGTTTGCTGTTCCTGGTGATTGACAACGCGCATCCCGCGATAGTACGAACTCAGGACAAGAAGCGCGAGGATAGATGGCAGACGTCGACGGGAAGAGCACCAGTAAGGGCTTGGAGAGTCAAGTAACCCTCCGGCGTCTGGTGAAGTGGTACGAAGAAGCCGACGAAGTCACCCACTCCGAGCGCGAGACAGCCGAGACGGCTCGCAACTATTACGATGGCGAGCAGTGGACCGACGACGAGAAGACCGAGCTCGAGCGGTGCGGCCAGCCTGTGGTCACGAGCAACCGCATCGCCCCCAAGGTCGACTTCCTCATCGGCGGCGAGATCGAGACGCGCATTGACCCGAAGGCTCTGCCTCGCACGCCGGCCGAGGAATCGGGAGCGCAGGCCATCACGGACGCGCTGCGCTATGCAGCCGGACGCGAGGGCGCGAACTTCGACAAGACCCGCACCGCCGTGGCTGGCGAACTCTTCGTGGAAGGCCTGAGCGCGGGCCTGCTCGGCGTCAAGGTCGACGGCAAGCGGGTGCGTCTCACGCTCGACCACGTCCCGTACGACCGCTTTTGGCGTGACCCGCGCTCGCGGATGCCGCTGCTCGAGGACGCGCGCTATCTTGGCGTCGTCACGTGGCTCGCCGAGGACGACGCCGTCGAGAAGTACGCCAAGTATCCCGGTGCCGAGGCCCTCATCCGCAACGCGTCGACAGCCTCAGGGTCCGCGCTCCCGGGAGAGGCGCACCAGGACCGCCCAGAGAGCTGGTACGATGCCAAAGAGGGTGGGCGGATCAAGGTCGCTGAGTGCTACTGGCGCGAGGGTGGGCAGTGGTGGCTCGCGCACTTCGTGCGCCATGAATTTCTCATCAAGCCCATGCTCGTGCCGTTCGTGGATGAGGACGGCAACACCTGGTGCCCGCTTCGCCCGGTCTCGGCGAAGACGTCGCGAACCAACGACCGCTACGGGCCGGTCAAAAACATGCTGTCGCCCCAGGATGAGATCAACAAGCGGCGCAGCCTGCTCCTGCATGCCCTGATGCAGCGCCGCGTGATCTACGAGACCGGAGCGATCGACAATGTTCAGGACTTCCAGACCGAGTTGGCCAAGCCGGACGGCGCCGCCGAGGTCAGCGCCGGCGCGCTCGTCGGCGGCAAGGTCAAGGTCGTCGAGAACGTCGACATGGCCGGCGGCCAGGCGCAGCTGCTCGCCGAGGCCAAGGCCGAGATCGACGCGACGGGCCCGAGCGCTCCGGTCATCGCCGGGGACAAGTCGGCGAGCGGCATCGCCATCCTGCGCAAGAAGCAAATCGGCAACACGGAGTTGCGCGGGCTGTTCGCCAACATCGAAGAGTGGCAGCACGGCGTGATCCTCGGCTTCTGGTGGCTGATCCGCCAGTACTGGCCCAGCGAGATGTGGCTGCGCGTCGGGGACGACGAGAAGAAGAGCGGCTATCGCTTCGTCGGCCTCAATCGGCGCATGACCAAGGCGGCGCGCCTGCAGGAGCTCGTCAAAGATGGCGTGCACCTGGTCGATGCTCTCGAGATGGTCGGCCTTGAACCGGAGGCTATCCAGTCGACGATCGAAGAGGCGAAGAACCAGGCCCAGCAGCTTATCGCGCTCGAGGCGAAGAAGCGCGGGCTCGACGTCAACAACCTGCCCCCCGAGATGCAGCAGCTAGCCCAGCAAGAGGGCGCGAAGGCGTTCGAGATGTTCCTCATGCGCTCGCCGGCGCTGCGTGGAGAGTTCATCGCCAACGACGTGTCGAGCATCGGCGTCGACATCATCCTCGAAACCTCTCCCGACATGGCCATCGTCCAGGAAGAGCAGTTCGAGATGCTGGCCGACATGGCGGCCAAGGGCGTCTTCAACCCCGCGATGACCCCGATCCCGGTGATGAAGATGCTGCTCGAGGCCTCGCAGCTGCGCGACAAGCGCAAACTCATCGCCCAGATCGAAGAGATGTCCAAGCCGCAGGATCCCGCGGCCGCCCAGGCGCAGGCGCAGGCCCAGCAGCAGCAGGTGGCCATGCAGATGCAGTCGATGCAGGCGGAGCTCGCGAAGCTCATGGCCGAGATCGACAAGATCAAGGCCGAGACGGCACGAACGGTGGCGGAAATCCCCGGCCTGCAGTCCGCGGCGCAACTCCACGAGGCGAACGCGATGCACAAGGCCGTCGAGGCCGGGCAACGATCCGTTCCGCAGATGCAACAACCCCCTGCCATGGCGGCAGGGTTTGCAAGGAGACAGTGATGAAGAGGTTCCTGGTGCTCTCTGCCGCCGTCATGGCGGTGCTTCTCTCCAGCCCGGCCTTTGCCGGCAACACTCAGGCCGACCCGGACGTGTTCCGCGCCGCCGGTCGCACGGGCGCCTTCGCTGGCCGCTCGGATGGCGTCTACCAGGAGGTCAACTCCAAGGGCGTCTACATCCTGAGCAACGGCACGGCGGCGGCGCCGCTCGGCCAAGGACTCTACGAGGATTTTAGCAAGTGGGGCGCGGGCAAGGGCCTGTCGCAACTCGCGTGGAGTACCGGCCTAACCGTGGCGGGCCTGACGACCACCGTCCCCGCAGTGCTGACGCTCGGCGATGGCATGCTCCTGATGTGGGCGTCGGTCGTCACGGAGACGCTCGCCCCTGCGATGGTGGCTACCGGCCTGGATATCTCGGCCGACCTGGTCGACAACGACGGCTTGGAGTTGTTCAGCGGCGTGCTGGGTGCCTCGGGCCGACCGTTCATCGTCGGCAAGGACCCGGCGTTCCAGTTCTGCGCGACGATCAAGCTCACCGACGTGAGCGGCTCGGACTTCATGTTCGCGGGCTTCCGCATCGTTGCCGCGATGAACGCCACGCCCACCTACACGGACTTCGCCGCCATCGGCAGCGTGTCCGGGGACATCTACCTCAAGACGAACCTCAACAGCGGCGGCATTACCAGCACCGACACCACCGACAACTGGGCAGATGCGGAGACGCACAAGCTCTGCACACTCGTCTCCGCAGCCGGCGTGGTGACCTACAAGACCGACAACGCCGCCCCGACGACGGTCGCAGCGTTCACTCTCGACGACGGCGACGCGGTTATACCGTTCGTGCACCTGCGGCATGACGCGGATGTCGCGGAGTCGACTATCATCACCAAGTGGGAAGTCTCCTACCAGTAATCGAGAGTTCGTTTGACGGTTGCTGAGATAGTATGGCAACCTATGCAGTAAGTACGGGTGCCGCCAACCCTCTCAATGGGCGATTGCGCCGCCGGCAACACGGGCGAGAAAAGGGCAACTATCATGGGTATCGCAGCGGAAATGGCAGCCAAGCAAGCAGCGGAGGCACCTCCTCCGCCAGCAGCGGACAGCAGCCAAGGTGCCTCGGCGTCTCCGGCCGATAACTCGGGAGTTGGGCACCCTGACTTTGCTCCGCCGCCGAAGACCAGCCAGCAAGCTCCGGCTGAGTCGCAAGGCTCCGATCTGCACGAGCCCAAAACCGTGCCCTATGCGGTTGCGAAGGCAGAGAGGGAGAAGCGGCAGAAGATCGAGCTTGAGCACCAAAGGGCGCTCGGAGAGCTTGAGGTTTTGCGGCGGCAAGGTCCGTCGCGCATCGAACCGGAGAAACCGGCGGCATTGTCGAAGGCGGAGCTCGAGGCCCAACTCTGGCAAGACCCCGTTGGCTTCCAGGAGGCGCGCACGCGCGAGATCCTGAGAGCTGAGAGGGCGCAAGAGTGGCAAGAGAGGCTGTCCGACGATGTTGCCGAGATGCGCGACGAGCACGAGGACTACGACGAGATGGAGGGTGTGTTCGCTCAGCAAGCGAAGCTCGACCCGACCATGAATCGTCGCCTCCTGCGCCAGACGCGGCCGGCTGAGTACGCCTATCGATGGGCCAAGCGGTTCGTCGAGAAGCAACAGACCGGCGGCGCGAAGGAAAAGGCACTCACCGCCAAGATCCAAGAACTCGAGAGCAGGCTCAAAGAGCAAGAGACGATCGACTCCGCGACTCAAGTACCACACAGCAATGCCGGCGCCACGGGCGCAGGCGTCAGTGCGGCAGAGCCACGGGCACAAACGGGAGTGGACGCAGCGCTCTATTCGAAGCATCGGCGCAAGTCCTACTAACCCCCGCCCGTGACCATCGCCGCAGAGAAGGCGGAGAGTCATGGCAAACACGAGCGTAGCCGCTGCGAACAACGTTCAGCAGTGGTCCAAGGAATTCTACACCGAGTGGATGCGCGACAACGAGCTCGAGCCCTACATGGGCACGAGCGACGATGCGCCGATCCAGGTCATCAACGAGCTCAAGACCGTCCCCGGTGACCAGATCACCGTTTCGATGGTTTCGCGGCTCACCAATGCCGGCGTCACCGGCGACTCTACGCTGTTCGGCAGCGAGGTCGCACAGGGCAACTTCGGCCACAAGATCACGATCGACCAGCTCCGCAACGCGGTGTCGGTCGGCAAGATGGAGCAGAAGAAGACCCACATCCCTCTGCTCAATGCGGCCAAGAAGACCCTCAAAAACTGGCGCATGGACAAGGCACGCGAGGAGGTGCTTGTCGCGCTCGGCTCGCCGAACGCGGACGGCAGCACCGCCTATGCGAGCTGCTCCGAGGCGCAAAAGGACACGTGGGTTACCGCTCAGTACACGGGTGACCGCGTCCTGTTCGGCGCCGCGGTGGGCAACTACTCGGCGGCCGACCACTCGGCCTCGTTGCTGAACGTCGACAGCACGAACGACATCCTGCAGCCGGCCATCGTGTCGCTCGCCAAGCGCGTCGCACGCCGCGTCGCGACCACCAAGCCCAACATGCGGCCCATCCGCGTGGACGGCGGCGGCGAGTGGTTCTTGCTGCTGGTTCCGAGCGTCGCGTTCCGCGACATGAAGATGCACGCGACCACCGTCGCCGCTCACCAGGGCGCTGGCGTCCGCGGCGAGAACAACCCGTTGTTCCGCGACGGTGACATCGTTTGGGATGGCGTCATCATCCACGAGGTGCCCGAGATCTCGACCATCGCCGGCGTCGGCGCAGCGGGCATCGCTGTCGCCCCCTGCTACATGCTCGGCGCGCAAGCGGTGGGCTTCGCCATCGGCGAGGAGACGCACGCCATCTTCGACGAGTACGACTACGGCAACATCAAGGGCCGTGGCGTCTCCGAGATGCGAGGCGTGGACAAGCTGATGTTCAACGGCGTCCAGAACGGCGTGTTGACCCTCTACGTGTCCGGCGTCGCCGACACCTAGTAGCTCGTGAGCTGGGCGGGCGCTGGTCGTTGTGGCTGGCGCCCGCTCTCTCACCCAACCGACAAGAGAGAGTGCGATGAAGGTCATCTACCAAGGCATCACGAAAGAGCACCAGAAGGCGGCCATCGAGTCCGAGCTTGCAGCGGCGGTCCCGCCCGAGAAGCGCGGCGAGGAGAAGAAGTACGAGATCGACCGCGACGACCACGAGACGATCAAGGAGCGCAAGCGCGAGGCCCGCAAGGCCTGGTTCGCGCAGAAGCGCGCCGACCTCGAGAAGAGCTTGGCGGGCATGGACGCCGAGCGCGAGATCTACGGCATCGTCTTCAGGAAGGGCGAGCCCGTCGAAGTGCCGACGAGCAGCGACCTGGTCAAGGTCGACCTGGATCCGAAGACGGGCAAGCCGACCGGCCGCAAGACGAAGCTGGACGTCCTGATCGACTCCGGTGTGCTGTCGCTCGCGGCCGAGAAGAAGCCGCGCGGCGCCGGGGCGCCCGCGGAGGGCTAACATGGCGACCTGGTCAAAAGCTGAGCTGGCAGCTGCGGTGCTCGAGCGCCTTGGCGCGAAGGCGGCGGGGCAGCCGGCATCGGCAGAGGACCAGGTGAAGACCGAGGCGGCGATTGACTCGGTGCATGCCGAGTTGCGCCGCCTCAACAAGGCTCCGTTCGCGCTCGCCACGATCCCTGAGTGGGCACAGCTCGCGCTCGAGGAGTACATGGCCGGCCGCCTCTCTGGCGTGTTCGGGATCACCGGCCAGCGGCGCATCGAAGTCGAGAACGACGCGGCGCGGGGATGGCAAACGCTGTGCGCGCAGACGTCAGCGGGCCGCCCCCGGGCGCCCATTCGCGCTAGGCACTTCTGATGAACGAGCACGTGGTTGAGGTCCGGCCGGCAGTCGACGCCGATCTTGATGACGTCCTCGCCATGGCGCGCGACTTCTACGCGGCCGCGGGACTCGGCAAGGTGTCGCCACGCAATGACGACTACCTGGGCGCGTTGCTCTGCACGTGCATGCTCGAGGACGGGCGCGCGCTCATCGTCGCGACGGTGGACGCCAAGCCGTCAGGGTTCATCTTGCTCACCACGTCGCCGCACTCCCTCTGCCCAGATGCGCAGGTGGCTCACGAGCTCGCCTGGTACATCAGGCCCGATTGCCGGGGCCATGGCCTGGGCTCTCGCCTGCTGTCCGCGGCGGAGGCGTGGGCCAAGGAGCAGGGCGCCCAGGCGCTCTACATGGTGGCCCTCGGCGCCAGCGAGCCGCAGAAGGTCGGCCGCGTCTACATCAACAAGGGCTACCGCCTACTCGAGACCATCTACGCAAGGAGCCTGCAATGATCGCAACGGGAACCGCCCTCGCCATCACGGGCGGGGTCATTGCGGCGAAAGCCGGGCTCGACTACTACCAGCGCCGCAAGCAGGGACAGGCTCAGGAGAAGGCGGACGCCCAAGCCCGGGCAGACACGCAAGCCGCACAACAGCAGCGCATCGAGGCCGGCAAGCAGGGCTCGGATCTCATCGAGCAAGCCGGGACGCAGGCCAGCAACCTGCTCACCCAGGCCGAGGCGAAATCACGGCAGGCATTGCAAGCCGGCGACACGCGTGCTGCTCAGCTCTGGTCGCAGAGGGCAGATGCGGCGCGAGCGAACCTCAACAAGGGCTTCTCCGGCGCCGAGTCGCGACTGAACTCGTCCTACGACGCAGCGGCCGGCCAACTCGATGCCGGATACGCCGGCGCCGAGTCGCGACTGAGCGGTCTGTCCGGTCTCGGCCACTACGGAGAAGACGCCGTCAAGACGCCCCTCGGCGCGAATTTCGAGCAAGACCCCGGATACAAGTTCCGTCTCGAGCAGGGTAACCAAGCGCTCTCGCGCGCCACGTCCGCAGCCGGCGGCCGCCTCAGCGGAGCGGCGCTCAAGAAGCTCACCGAGTACAACCAGGGCTTCGCGTCGAACGAGTTTGGGCAAGCGGCGCAACGCGATCTCGCCATCCGCAACATGCAGATGCACCTGGGCGACGTCGGCTACCAGGCAACCTCCGGCCTCGCCAACCTGTCCGAGCGCCGCGGGTCTGCGCAATCTGGCCTGTCCGAGCGCCGCGGGTCATCTCTGGCGAATGTCGACATGGCGCGCGGCTCGTCCCTTGCCAACATCGACAGCGCCGAAGGGTCGTACCTGTCCGGACTGGCGGCCAACGAGGGAGCACAGCTGGCCAACCTGTCCACGGGCCTCGGCAGCAACCTGGCGCAGATCGGCACCAACACGGCGGCCGCTCGAGCGAACTCGCTGAACAACGTGGCAGCCGGCAACGCGCAGCTCACCATGCAGGGCATCGTGCCATCCCGCTACGGCAGTGTTCCTTATGCCGGGGCGGGGCTGCAGGCCGGCAGCAACCTGCTTGGCGACCTCGGCAACCTCGCCATGTTCGGGGCGTCGTCAGGCGCTTTCGGTGGAGGAGGAGGGGGCTACGCCGACCCATACGGCGGAGCTGACGTTGGACGCGACCCAAGCAGGCTGAACGACATCTACGGCACCGCGTACGCCCCTGCGGGCTACTACCAGTAGAGGCCCGCCAATGTCTGATTTCGATCCGGTCAAGTTCTTCCTCCTCGGTCGCCAGGCGCGAGTGCAGGAAGAGGCGCTCAAGGGCGAGCAGATCAAGCGCTCGATGCTCGAGCAGATCCCGGGCGCGCGCGCGCAGTACTTCGAAGGCAACGGCTCAGCACTGCAGCAGCTGGCGCCCGACGAATGGTCGCAGCTCGAGACCCATCGCGTCAGCCGCGCGGCTGCGCAGGACAAGGCCGCAGCAGACACCACCGAGCGAGCCCGGCAAAAGAACCTATACGAGGCGCAAGGCATGCTCGGGGCGCTCACCGAGACACAGCGGAGCCCGCAGGCATGGCCGCGGCTGGTCGCGATTCTCGAAGGAACCGGACGCGCGGAGCGAGGCTCTCTGCCGCCGGAGCCTCCGCCGCCCGAGGCGCTCAGCCAGATGGTCAACGAGCAAAAGCGGGTGATCTCCATCCTCGCCACCCCCGAGGTCACCCCGATGATGAAAGAGGCCCTCGGCGCCCACGGCTACGGGCCCGGGATGGAGGGCTCTGGGCTGCGCGACCCGGAGGTCCAGAAGGCCATCGCCGACATGTGGGAGGCGAGCAAGCGCGGCAAGACGATGCCGCAGAACCAGGTGCAAGTCGTCAATCAGATGCCCAGCGCGGGTCTCGAAAAGGCCGTCCGGGGGAAGACCGAACAGAACATCATCGACGACTCCGTACTCCTCACGAACCTCGACAAGCTCGACGGGCAGATGAAGCCGGAGTTCCTAACCCTCGGTGGACGGGCGAAGGCCGCGCTGCTGAAGGGTGCCGACTACGCGGGCGTCAAGCTGTCGCCCGGCAACGTCGACTACATCAGCCAGCGCCGGGCCGCAGAGGAGACCGTGGGCCAGGTCTGGAACGCCTACAGGCAACAGGTCACAGGGGCCTCGGCCAGCGACTCTGAGCTCGTCCGCCTGCAGAAGACCACCCTCAACCCCGACCTGGGGCCGTCCGAGTTCGCTGCCTCGCTCAAGAACTTCCGCGACGCGGTGGCGATCCGCTTGCGCATTCACCGCAAGGTTCTCCGCGAAGGCCTCAGCCTGCGGCCCGAGGAACAGGGGCAGATGGTGGCTGACCTGGCGGCACAGGGCGAGCAAGCCAGATCACCCGCAGACCGAATCGCTCGCCTCCGCGACCTCAAGTCGCGCAACCTGACCCCCAAGCAAGCGCTCGATCAGCTCGTGCGCGAGGGCTACGTCGACGACTCAGGGGCGGACGGAGGCGACGGTGGCTGACCTCACGTGGGACGAACTCGAGGCCAAGGTCGGCGGTGGCGCCGCGCCCGGTGGCCAGGCAGCAGCCGTGCCTGTGGCGCGGCCGTCCCAGGCCGACACATGGGCCGCTCTCGAACAGCGCCTTGGGGGACAGCGCCAAGCGTTCGGACAGGCGCGGGCCGAGAAGCCTCCGACGCTGCTCGACGAGGACCGCGAAGCGGCGATCCAGGCAGTCGCGCAGAACAAGATCGACGACAAGCAGCTGCTCGCCAACACGATGGCCGCGCTGCAGTCTCGCTACCCCGTCATCGCCCCCGGCGAGGACGACTCGGGCGCGCTCATGGGAATCACCGCCGCCGACAAGGACGGCAGCATCACAGTGATGGTCCCCGACGCACTCGCCGAGATCTACCGCGGCGCACACAAGATCCTGCGCGCTCAGGCGGAGCAGCAGCCCGAGATCGGGAGCTTCGCGGCGCGCGCCGGGGCGGGGCTCAAGGCGAGCCCGAACGGCGCCATCAACTACTTGCAAAACCGCTTCCCAGATGCGCAAATCATCCCCGACGTAGACGAAGACGGGACGCTGACCGGCAACGCCATCATTCGCGAGCCGGGCAAGCCCCCGCGGTACCTGGACCGCAAAGACCTATGGACGTTGGGCGACGTTGCGGACCTGTCGGGGGATGCGCTTGAAACGAGCGTTGGTACAGCTGGTGCTGTCGGTGGGGCTCTGCTTGGGGGTCCAGCTGGCGCTGTGGCTGGCGGTGCTGTTGGTGGCGGCCTTGGTGCCGCCGCTCGGCAGGTGGCTTCTGCGACTCTACCCGGAGCAGACAACCTCTCCACAGGTGATCGACTCGTCAATATTGGCCTCTCGGCGGGACTAGGCGCCGCCGGCGAGGCCGCCGCCATCCCCATCGCAGTTGGCGCCCGCGTAGTCGGCCGGACCATGCTCCAGGGGGCGAGACGCGTCTATGGCGTGCTCCCCGAGGCCGTCCCGGGCGTGGCCGCCGCTCGGCGATCGGCAGCCACCACGGAGCTCGCCAAGACGGTCGGGATCGACGTCGGCGGCCAGGCATCGCAGGGCCTGAAAGCGACGACCACCAAGAAGTTCTACGAGCGGACGCAGGAGATCGAGCAGACGCTTTCCGCCCTGAACGTCGACGACCCGGTCAAGTTCACGGTACCCGAGGCGACGGGCAGCAAGTATGGCCTCGGCGTGCAGCGCGTGCTCGCACAGACCCCCGAGACGATGGACGAGATGGCGATGATGAAGGCGCGCAAGGCCGCATCCATCTCGAAGGCCGCTGATCGCATCGTCGACCTCGTGGCGGCCAACCCGGACGAGCTCGGGGACGCCACCGTGGGAGAGGCGACGGCCGGCACGGTGAGCAAGTACATCGGCGCGGCCCGCGAAGCCCGCTCGGCCACCGCCGGGCCGATCTACCGCGCCTCGAGCGAAGCTGGCGGCGGCGCGCGCAACACCATCACCGACTCCACGCGCAAGGCCCTCGGCGACATCATCGAATCCAACAAGTTCAATCCGGCCAAGACGGAGTCCCAAGCCCGCGCCGTCCTCGACAAGCTCACCCAAGCGGGCACGAAGAAGGGTGGCCGTGTCACCATCGACGACATGCAGAACCTGCGGTCGCTATTCGTCGGCATCCAGTCGGGAGAGTTGACGCCCATCGAGGGCCTGGCGGTGGCGAACCAGCGCCGGCTGGCGGGCAAGGTGCTCGACGCCATCGAGACCGATCTCACCGCAACCGAGGGCACCGTCAACGGCGAGGCCGCGACTCTCCTTCGCAAGGCCAACTCGACTTGGCGGGAGATGTCGAAGCCGATCAACGAGGCGGCCACGGACGTGCTGAACCGGATCCTCAAGCTCGACCAGGCGGGCGCCGGAGAGTCAGTGGTGGGGCGCGTGATGTCGATGAGCGGAAAGCAGCGCCGCGGCTTGTTCGACATCCTCGAGAAGACCGACCCGGCCGTCGCCAAGAACCTGCGCGCGCAAGTCCTGCTCGGCGTCTATGAGTCGGGCGGCAAGATGCGCGCCGCCACCGAGTTCGGGCGTGATGTGCTCAACGAGTCCACGACGACCGGCATGCGACCCGTGACGCTGGCCAACTCGCTGCGCAAGAACGCCGACCTACTCGGAGAGCTCTTCGGACAGGATCTGCGCACGCGAAAGAACCTGCTTGCACTTGTCGGCGGGCTCGACCGTCTCGGGAGCGGGCCCGGGATTGAAGGCTCTGACACGATGTTCAAGAGCCTGGTGCAACTCACATCGCGATTCGGTGGCGGAGGTGGTGATCTCGTGTCGCAGGCGGCGCGCGCCGCGGCCAAGGCCATCGACCGTCGCCTGATGTCGCCGCAGGCGATGATGGAGGCGCTGTCGACGCCCGAGGGGATCGCGAGCGTCGAGACCATGATCCGGCCGCTCATCAGCAAGACGCCGCCGACCGTCGACATGCTCCGCGAGTCCATCTCCGCCATGGGCCGGCTCGCCGGCGAGGCGACCTTGGTCGACCCCGAGCAGAAGCCGAGGATGAGGCAGTGAGCGAGCTCGTTCCCATCCCCTGGGCCACCCAGAGCACCAAGGCGCAATCGGGCGTCGTCTCCGCCGAGCGCTTGGTGAACTGCTACCTGGAGGTCAACCCAGCGAGCAGCAAGGGTCCGGTCGCGGTCTACGGCGACGCCGGGCTCAAGCTGTGGGGGGCGATTGGCGCGGGCCCAATTCGCGGGTCGCTGCTGAAAGGCGAGAACCTGTTCGTGGTGAGCGGGACCGAGTTGTACGCCGTTACCGCCGATAAGGTGCTTGCGTTGATCGGCACCATCCCCGGCAACGGCGACGTCGCTATGATCGCCAACGCGACGCACGTCGGCATCGCGACGAATCTTGGCTTCTGCGCTGCGACCCTCGACGCGGCTCCCGTGCTGGTTGACGGCAACCGCTACACCTCGGCCGCATACATGGATGGCATCGGCATTCTGGCGCTGGCGGACTCGGAACAGTTCTTCGTCACCGGGGTCGATGACATGTTGACGATCAACCCCCTCGACTTCTCGAGCGCCGACACGTTCGCCGACATGCTCGCTGCCGTGGCGCAGATCAACCGCGAGCTCGTCCTGCTCGGAGCCGAGACGCTCGAGCACTGGTACCCCTCTGGTGATGCCTACTTCCCCTTCGCGCGCACGCCCGGCGGCGTTCGCAACGTCGGATGCGCGGCGGCCGGCTCCGTGGTCGTCAGGGCGGACCAGGTGTTCTGGCTCGCAAACGACGGTGCCGTCTACTCCATGTCCGGCTACCAGCCCAAGCGCATCAGCACACCCGGCATTGAGCGGGCGATCAAGGCCCTGCCCGCGAAAGAGCTGGCGAGTGCCGTGGCCTACGGGGTGGAAGGTCACGACCACTACGTGCTGAACTTCATCACGGCGTCGTTCGCCTACGACATCACGACGGGCCTGTGGCGGGACCGTGCCACCTACGACAAGCCGCGGTGGCGAGTTCAGAGCTACGTGCGCGCCTTCGGTCTCGACCTGGCAGGCGACTTTGAGAGCGGCAACCTATACGAGCTCGACCCGCAGACCTACGACGACAACGCGCAGCCGTTCGTGCGCACCATGCAGAGCGCGCCCATCCATGGCAGCGGCAGGCAGTTGGTCATGCACAAGTTGTACATCGACTGCGAGATGGGCGCCGTGCAGAACGCCGGCGGCACGGCGTATGAAGACCCGCAGTTCATGCTGAGTTGGAGCGACGACGGGGGTAAAACCTGGTCGGCGGAGCTCACGCGATCCGCAGGCAAGACAGGAGAGGCCACGCGGCGCGCCGTATGGACGCGGCTTGGTAGGTTCTACCAGCGCACGATTCGCCTCTCGATCTCGGACAAGACAAAGCTCGCCGTCGTCGGCGCTTATGCCGAGATGGAGCAACTCGCCCTATGACGCTCCACTTCCCGAACTTGGCCGCGCCCATCGCAGGCAAGGAACCCATCACGCCCGCCTGGGCGAAGTACCTACGCGAACAGTTTCTCCCGACGCGCACGACTGCCGACATCGCCGATTCGACCAACGCCCGCTACTGCACCGACGCCCAGAAGACCGTGCTCGGCAACACGAGCGGCACCAACAGCGGCAATGAGACCACCACTACCGCGGGGACGCTCGTCGACGGCGCGACGGCGAAGACGACGCCGGTCGACGCGGACAACGTCGCTATCACGGACAGTGCGGCGAGCCACGTCCTCAAGAAGCTTACGTGGGCCAACCTAAAGTCGACGCTCAAGACGTACTTCGATGGATTGTACGCTGTCACCGCCAAGGGTGTCACCAATGGCGATTCACACGACCACAACGGGGGTGATGGGGCGCAAGTCAACCATACCACGCTGGCGAACATAGGAACGAGCACCCATGCTGCGATCGACACGCACATCGCGGATCTTGGTGTTCACACCAACGGGCTAGTAATGCTCACTGACTCCACGGCGCGAACTTACACGGCGGGGACATGGTACACCATCGGCGCCGCCTTCCCTGTGGACCTCTTCGGGACGTGGGCCGTGATGGTGAACGTGCAGTACGACGGAACCAACTATCACCAGCACCTGGGCTCGTGCATCCTATCGGCGTTGTGGTGGAAGGCCAGCGGGACGCAGGGCAACCCCGGCTTCTGGATGGAGCAGCATAGCGGTAATGATTTCACAGGGTACGCGAGATTTGCGGCTGGTCAAGCGAACCGCGCGATAGAGATCACATTCTCCGCAAACGTCGTGGTTTGGGCCGGTGGATGCGTGACCGTCGTCGCCAAGAAGTTGATCTAGTAAGGAAAGGAAAGGTTGACCCATGCAGAAGTCCGTCAGAGCCTTGCTCGTCCTCTCCCTGTCGCTTTGGGCCGTCTCGGCTCCGGCGTCGAATCTCACCATCCCCAAGTTCCGCGCGCAGACCATCACCGGCGCGGCCATCCCGAGCGCCAAGCTCTACTTCTACCTACCCACCACGACGACGCCGAAGGACACCTACTCGGACTCGGCGTTGACGGTGCCGAATGCCAATCCTGTCGTCGCCGATGGCAACGGCTGGTTCGGCGAAATCTGGATGACAGCGGCCGAATACAAGATCGTGATGAAGGACGCAGCCGGAGCGACGGTCTGGACGTGCGACCACTACTACCCGGCATATTCTGCGCTCAACAACCAAATCACGGCGTCGAGCTCCACCGCCACCGCAGCGCTCACCGCCACGAACAGCAGCAGTGGATCCGCCATCGTCGCCACGAACAGCGGATCCGGTTACGGCATCACCTCCACGGGGGCCGGTAGCGGGTACGGCGTCTATACGACAGGCGGCGCAGGCGGTGGCATCGGACTGCAGGCTCGCGGAGGTGCGACGAACGGCAAGGGCGCCAGAATCTACGGCGGGGCCTCGGACGGAGACGGGCTGTACGTCCTGGGCGACGGCACCGGCTACGGCATCCAGGCCATCGGCGGGCATACCAGCGGCATCGGCGGCGACTTCTACGGCGGCGCTACTAACGGCACTGCCGGTAAGTTCACCGCCGGATCTGGCAACGGCACCGGCGTCGTCTCGGTCGGGACGGGGACCGGCAAAGGAGGGACGTTCACCGGCGGGCCGACGAGCGGTGCCGGCATCACGGCGACAGGCGGCGAGCCTAGCGGCACAGGGGGTGTTTTCCTCGGGGGCACGACAAACGGCACCGGTATCTCTTCGACCGCGTACGGCAGCGGCACGGCCGTCTATGCCGAATCATCCACAGGTGGAGGTTATGGGGTCAACGCACTGGCCCAGGAGACCGGCATCGCCATCAAGGCGACCGCGACAGACGGTTACGCTCTCTATGTGGATGGCGACAGCACGTCGCCGATCAAGCCGCTCCTGCATCTGACCCCGCAAAACTCGTATCCGTCTGGGGCTGTCGTGGTGGGCGACATTTATGTCACCACCGCCGGAGTCCTGAAAATTTGCACGGTAGCCGGTACTGGTGCGGGCGCGACATGGACCACTGTCGGGGTCCAGACCCCGTAACGGAGCAACGCCGATGGCCGAGACCTGCGCACTGCCAGTTCCGCCGAAGCATCCCCGCTGGGTGTCCATCAAGGGAGCGCTTGCCGACTTGACGCCATCGCTCGGGACCGTGGTTGTCGTTGCGGGGCTCTTCGCCGGCGCTTCGGCTATCTGGCTCGGGTCGCGTGGCTTCGCCACGGCGGACCATGTCGACGACAAGATCGCCGCCGCGCAGAGGGCCGAGTCCGAGCACCGCGCCGAGCTCGAACGCCGCCTAGGCGAGCGCCTGGGAAAGATCGAGGCCGTCAACCAGGCTGTCGGGGACGCCAACATTCGCGACCATGGCGAGATCAAGCAGTCCATGGGCAAGGTGCAGGATCTCTTGCTGCAGCTGCTGCGCGAGGGCCGCAAGTGACCGCGCTCGAGGCAAGAGATCTGATTGGCGTCGGGGTGGCGCTGCTGCTCGCGCTCACCGCCGGCATCGTTCTCAACGCGCGGGGGCCGCGGCTATGATCCTCAACCGCATCGCAGAGGTGCAGGCGCCCAACAGCCGCGCTCTGCCGCGCCCTCTGCGTCATGTCGTCGTGCACAAGACCAGCCTGTCGCAGATCGAGCCGCACAATCCACGCCCCGTGCCCGACGCCGACCTCGACGTGGTCACGCTGGCCGCCGCGTTCTGCCGCGGGCCGATGGCATCGTACACCCGCGGGCTCTTCCCGTATCACATACTGGTGCTGCCCTCCGGGGTCATCGAGCAGGCCTTGCCGCTCGACATCCAGGCAGCTCACGCAGGAGCCCACAACGCCTACTCGCTGGCCGTCGCCGCGGTGGGTGAGCACGGCCCCCTGACTGGCAGCCAACAGCGAGCGCTGATCGTCGTGTGCGCTGACCTGATGCGCCTCGAGCGCGTGTCTCTCGCGGGTCACATCGATCTACCGGATGCGAGCCGCGACCCGCGCAAGATCTGCCCGGGGCCGCACATCCACATGCGCGAGCTCGTCACGTCCGTCCGCGAAATCCTGCCGCCCGACTGGCGCGTCCGCGACCGCGACTACGTGGCGCGCGAGCTCGAGTCGAGAGGCTACCAACTGCATGCCGCCATCAAGGCGGCGTAGGAGACCACACAATGGAAGCTGCCGCCAACGTGCTGCTGGCCATCGTCATCAAGACCGAGAACATCGTGGTTGTGTGCTCGGTGGCAATCGCCATCACGACAGCGCGCCGGGTGCTCCCGGAACTGTTCGCGCGCCCGCTCGTCATCCGCCTCCTACCCCTGCTGCCGCTCATGCTCTGCACCGCGGCGCTGTGGATCCCATGGGTCGGGGCTCCCGCGGGCGCAGGCGCGCGCGCGCTACTCGGATGCTTGCTGGGGTCGTTCGTTGGGCAGGCCTACAAGGTGCTGCGGCAGACTGGACGCCGGGCACCCCCCGTAGCCGCTGGAGTTGACCCGCCGCCGCAGGCGCCCGCGCCATGACCCGCGCGGTCATCATCGCGATGCTTGCCGGACTCGCGGCGGTTGGAGCGCTGGCGTACAAGCTCAACCGTGGAGCCGAGGCGCAGGCCGAGCTCGCGCGCATGGCCGAGGCGGGCAGACTCAGCGCCCAGGGGCTCGTCGTCGAAGAGCGCCGGCAAAAGAATGCTCTCCGGGCCGATCGCGACCGACTCGCGGCGGAGAACCCCGAGTTGCGCGCGGCACTTGAGCGCGCAGAGAAGGCGGCGCGCGGCGCCCGCGTGGTCTCGGTGGTGAGTGCGTCGACGGGGTCGGCCACGGCCACCGGAGAGCCTCGTCCCCCAAGTCCAGTCGCCACCGCCTCAATCGTAACCCCAAAACAGGAAGCCCCGTGTCTGCTCGCCCCCGGTGACCGCGTTGAGGTCCGCGTCGACCAGGTGACGCTCGAGACGCGCGCCGGCAATCGCGTGCTCGTCGGCGCCGCCGCCGCGTGGCGGCTCGACCCCGGGCCCGTGGCGCAGCTCGTCAGTGGGACGTGGCAGGCCGACGTGACAGAGGCGCTCGGCTCTGCCGTGCCTGAGGCGCTGGGCGCCCGCTGGGGCGCTGGCGTCGCCATCATGGGGTCAGCGCATGGACTCGCACCAGCCATCGCGCTGGCGGCCCCGCCCCTGCGGGCGCTGGGCCTGTCCATGGAGCTATCCGTGGCGGCGGGCTGGGGCACGGAAGGGCCGGCTGGCTCCGCCATGCTGCTCGTCAGGCCGTAGCGTCGGCACACGGCGCGCCGGTGACGTGCATCGTCGGGTGCCCGCGCTCGAGTAGGCAGATGCGGGAGCCAATCCACGCCCCGCAGACGCTAGGCGGCTTCAGGGGGGCGACTCGAGAAGCGCCCAGCCTCTGTTTGCCCCTTGGCGCGCAGCTTGCGGCGCTCTGCGACGCGCTCGCGGCGGTCCCACCTGCCATCGTCGTCTCGTTCAAGGCCTCGTTTGTCGCTGCGCGCGATCTCGTCCGCCTCGGCGAGGGCCTGGCGGGGCGAACTCGCCTCGGCGCCGGGGATTGCTCGGAGCACGGTAGCGATGGTCTCGAGGGCATGGTCGGCAGCCTCCCAGCGGATCCAGCTCGAGCCGTCCGCCGCATAGGGTGTCTGGTCGTGACACAGGACAAGCGTGCCGCCGTCAGGCAGCCGCAGCACGACATCGAAGACCGGGGCGGTCATGCGGACTCGGTGCGGCGGGCCGCGGGAACGCTACCAGCAATCGCCAGCAGCACGTCTCTAAACTCCTGCGGTGTGCGACTGGCGAGACGCTTCCCTACGCGAGGTAGGCGGTCGGCCCTGTCTCGACCGAGGTCCGATATCTGGGCGGTAGCTCTGCGAGGGTTGCGACGCGTATGATTCCCGCACCAAATCACCCACGCCTTGACGTCTTGGTCGGCGACGAATCCCCAGCGCAGAGCTGGCAGCAACGTCACTCCGTAGGCGTAGAGCCAGGTCGACTTCTTGGCAGGGTGGCCGTAGCGCCCCTGCTCGACGCTGCACGCCCAGCCGCCACAGATGCCGCGCACCCATCCGCCGTGGCGCGGTGGCTCCGGTAGCTCGTACGTGTGCCAGGCGTCGCTGTGCGCCGGATGCTCCAGCACCCCCCCCCCACTTGCGCACAGCCGCGAGAGCAGAAGCGAAGCACCCACCATCGTCGCCCCGCTTATGCCCCCAGCGCGCCTCGACGAGCCCGGCGAGACGGCACCAGCGAGCGCACGGTGGGTGAGCCACTACCGGGTGCGGCCCGGCATATAGTCGCGCGTCGCGCTGCTCGTCCCATGGGTCGACGCAATCGAGCCCGAAGTAGGAGCCCCCCCTCTCGACGTAGAGCGCGGCGATGGTCATGACCGAACCCGCCGCGCTATCACGACGACCGTGCCGCCGCCTGCTGCTTGCCGCTGTGCCACCGGCGTGCCAGTCGCACCACGCTCGAGCGTGCTTTCCTTGTGTTTCCGCGGCGATGGGAGTAGGAGCGAGCGGACTTTTAATCCGTTGGCCCCGGGTTCGAATCCCGGACGACCCACCATCAAACCCTTATCTTTAGCCACTTTCAGCCGCTTCTTGCTGTGCGCCTG
>Ga0315268_10001355_pt1 | contig 28094 bp, 28 predicted proteins | sample C1_top_MG_FD_204535 | JGI IMG/M metagenome (GOLD analysis project Ga0315268, IMG submission 204535) | Sediment microbial communities from Yellowstone Lake, YNP, Wyoming, USA - C1_top | ecosystem: Environmental > Aquatic > Freshwater > Lake > Sediment | place: USA: Wyoming | collected 2017-08-01
AGATAAAAAAATCGTAATTCTGGCTACGCTGGTCGCACTGATGGCGGCGACCCGCTCCCACCATTTCGATTCATTAACCAATTTTCCGGATGCTTCGCTGGCCGCTTTTATGCTGGCTGGGATCTATCTGCCGTTTGCGGCCTTCCCTGCGCTGCTGGTGGTTGCAGGTGTAACGGATTATTTTGCCCTCAACTATACCGGCGTGAGCGACTGGTGCTTTTCACCGGCCTACTGGTTCCTGATTCCGACCTATGCCGTGATGTGGTACGCAGGATATTTTTATGCGGCACGCCACAGCCAGACCTGGCGCGGTCTGTCGCTGTTTACTGCGACGGCAGTGCTGAGCACCAGCGCAGCCTTCCTGATTTCCAGCGGCAGCTTCTTCCTGTTCTCCGGCCGCTTCCCCGACATGACTGCACTGCAATATGCGGGCAGCGTGGCCAAGTATTTCGCGCCCTACCTGATCAGCGCAGTGCTGTATCTGTCGATTGCAGTCTGCGTGCAAGTTGGCGCAACCAATTTCTCCAAGCGCTCCGCGCACGCCTGATTTTCCTTCGATTATTGTGAGTCGCCATGCACGCTAAAACCGTCATGGTGCAGGGCACGACCTCGGATGCCGGCAAGAGCACGCTGGTCGTCGCGCTGTGCCGTTGGCTGGCGCGCCAGAATGTGCGCGTCGCCCCATTCAAACCGCAGAACATGGCGCTGAACAGCGCAGTCGCCAGTGACGGCGGCGAGATCGGCCGCGCGCAGGCGGTGCAGGCGCAGGCCGCGCGGGTATTGCCGCACAGCGACATGAACCCGGTGCTGCTCAAGCCGAACAGCGATACCGGCGCGCAAGTCATCATCCACGGTCGCTCCATCGGCAATATGCATGCGGTTGATTACCACGCTTACAAGCAGACCGCGCGCACTGCGGTGTTTGCCTCGCATGCGCGCCTGTGCGAGCAATATCAGGCTATCGTCGTGGAAGGCGCTGGCAGCCCCGCCGAAATCAATTTGCGCGCCGGCGACATCGCCAACATGGGCTTCGCCGAACAGGCCGATTGCCCGGTCATCCTGATCGCCGACATCGATCGCGGCGGCGTGTTTGCGCACATCGTCGGCACGCTTGCGCTGCTATCCGAAACGGAACAGGCGCGCGTAGTCGGCTTCGTGATCAATCGTTTTCGCGGCGACCTGTCACTGCTGCAAGGCGGCCTGGACTGGCTGGAGCGCGAAACCGGCAAGCCGGTTATCGGCGTATTGCCATATCTGCACGGCCTGCATCTGGAAGCCGAGGACGCTATACCGATCGGCATCTCCGCTCATCAACCCTCTCCCCAGCCCTCCCCCGCCTGCGGGGGAGGGAGTCCAAACAAGCTGCGCATCATCGTGCCGGTGCTACCGCACATCAGCAACCACACTGATTTCGACCCGCTGCGTCTGCATCCTCAGGTCGATTTCCGTTTTGTAAAACTGGACGAAGATATTCCGCCAGCGGATTTGATTATCCTGCCCGGCTCCAAGGCGGTGCGCACCGATCTGGCGTGGCTGCGCAGCCGCGGCTGGCCTGACGCTATCCAGCGGCATCTGCGCTACGGCGGCAAGCTCATCGGCATCTGCGGCGGCTTGCAGATGCTGGGTGTTGCAATCCATGATCCGCTCGGTCTGGAGGGCGTTGCAGGCAGCAGTGACGGGCTGGGTTTGCTGGAATTGGAAACCACACTGGCCGCCGAGAAACAGCTGCGCAATGTGCGCGGCGTGTTGTCACTGGAATCTGCGCCGGTACAAGGCTACGAAATCCATGCCGGAATATCTGCCGGAGCTGCGCTGCAGCATCCCGCACTGCAGCTTGTGAATGACGCTGGAGAAATATCGCCGGACAGCGCAATCTCGAACGACAACCAAATCATCGCCACATACCTGCACGGCCTGTTCGAGTCAACGCAGGCCACGGATGCACTGTTGCGCTGGGCCGGCCTGCGCGAGCCTGTCACACCCGATTACCACGCCCGCCGCGAAGCGGAAATAGATCGACTGACTGACACCATGGAGCAGCATCTGGACATGGCGCTGCTGCGCCGCCTATTTGCATTGGAGACTGAACATGACGGACAAGATTGAAAATACAGTTGATGACAAAGAACGTCACCGCGCGCGCAAACAGCGCCACAAGGAAATCGTCGATGCCAAGATTGCCTCCGCGACACAGCAGCGCGGCGTGATTCTGGTCCATACCGGTAACGGCAAAGGCAAGAGCAGCGCCGCATTCGGCATGATGGCGCGCGCGCTCGGACACAACATGCGCGTGGGCGTGGTGCAATTTATCAAGGGCAGCTTTTCCACCGGCGAAGAAACCTTCTTCCGCCGATTTCCCGAAGAAGTCGAATACCACGTGATGGGCGAAGGCTATACCTGGGAGACGCAGGACAGGGAACGCGACATAGCCAAAGCGCAAGCCGCGTGGGAAGTCGCGCGCGCGATGTTGTGCAACCCGGATTTGCAGCTGGTGGTGCTGGATGAAATCAACATCGCGCTTAAACTGCGCTACATCGAAATCGAGCAAGTGCTGGATGCGTTACGCAAGCGTCCCGCGATGCAACACGTAATATTGACCGGACGTGCTGCACCAAATGCGCTAATTGAAATTGCCGACACCGTCACCGAAATGCGCCCGCTCAAACATGCGTTCGATGCCGGTATACAGGCACAAGAGGGGATCGAGTTTTGAATATGGAATTATTTTTTCAGGCCCCCAAGTTGATTGGACGCAACCTCATATTACAGCGACCATTTTTGCCGCATCACTTGCATGCAATTTGAATTTGCGCTGACCGAAGCAGCACTTCGTGACAAGCTGTTCACGCCCCATAGCCAGTCGTTCTTTTTTTCCGCAAAAGAGTCGGTCAAAATTTCAAAAAAATGGCGCCCCAATCTTTTTTCCTCATCGTATTGGAATGAACGCCACGTTCCAAAACAGCATCAAAATTCGTAGGGGGGAATAAGCACAGCGCATTGCACCGGATGGCATGGAGAGGGAAAGATTCATACGGCGCAATGCGCTGCGCTTATTGTCGCCCTACGGTGTACGGCTTACGCGGGTTCAAGTAATCGTCAAAAGCAATTCACCTGGCACCCGCTCCACATCAACGCCATTTTCAGTAGTGGTGTACGTGAGATAGCAATTCGATCTTGGATTGGATAGCACCGCAGGATTCAAGACAGCGTATACATCTCCCGAGCAGCGAGCTGATGCTGTTACCAGCCCAGGATGCCCCTCTCTATGCAGTCTTCCCCCTACCTGGTGCGTAACAGTGTAATCATTGGTATAGATCAGCATTGGATGCAGGGTTACCAAACTGCGCAGATCCATCAGCACGGCATCGCATCGAACAAGATGTACGCGACGCTCAATTTTTATTCCAGCGGCAGAAAATCCTGCATCCGCCAATAGCGTATTACGCCAGTGATGTACCGTTTCATGAATGGTGGTGTCGATTGTATCCGAGCCATACCAAACACCAAATGAACCATCAGAATAACGACTGCGCGACCATTCTCTAAAAGGAAAGCCGATCGCCTCATCCCATGCGGCTTCCTCAAATGGGCGGTGGATTATTGGCGTATGTGAAATATAGGTAGCGGGTTGAGTTTGCAGCTCTAGTTCTATTGCCCGTTGCCAATCATTGGGATCATCGCTTAGATCGTCGTACATATCTTCCTGCCTACGCAGCGACACGATATTGCGATACAGATCACTATGCGTATCTGCAATTTTAAGACCCGCAAAGATAGCATCCATTATTGGCCGCGCATCTTGTCCAGATAGCTGCGCACCATAAGAAGTCCGGCAAAGCCAAAATCGCTGATTACATCCACTGGAGTGCGGCCTTCAAACGCTTTGTTCCGCGTACTCATCCATCTGTAAGCAAGATCGCGGTTATGCGGAAACAGCAGGCGCAAATTCTTGTGTATCGCCAGGAGATGCCCCGCTCGTTCATTGGCATCACGGCTAGCAGACATTGGCACGCCTTTGCGATACCGCGCAAGGGCGGCACGGTTGTCTCTGGCCAAGCCCAGCATGTCGAGCTGAGCTTCCGTACTGATGGCCCAATGATTGAACAACTGCATGAGCATCTTTGAGATTGAGCCACGATCAGATGTAATTTGTGCTGCGGATTGAGTCGTCATACACACCTCCAATGTTTTAAGTATAACAATAATAGTTATAAAAGCAACACATGGAATCTGGCGATCAAAAAGTAAGACTGCATTCAGAGAACGTCACCGCTGTGCACCTACACCAATGCGGGCTTGCAGAGCGCCATTTGGTGCAATCGCCCCATAGCCAGTCGTTCATTTTCCCGCAAAGGAGTCGGTCAAAATTTCGAAAAAAAATAGCGTCCCAATCTTTTTGCCTCATCGTAATGAAATGAACGCCGCGTTCCGGAACAGCATCAAAATTCGTAGGGTGCAATAAGCGCAGCGCATTGCACCGGATGGAGTGGAGAGGGAAAGATTCATACGGCGCAATGCGCTGCGCTTATTGTCGCCCTACGGTGTACGCCTTACGCGGGTTTGAGGACGAATTTCCATTCGTATAGTTGAGAGAGGATGACTGCCTGGCCTACACATGCTGGCATTGCCCAATGCTCCTTGAATGACCAGAGATGGCACCAACGAGATATTCTCCCCTTGATATTCGCCGCCGGAATGCTGCGCTATTCCTTGGAGTCATTTTCCTGCTCACACCAGAGATCAAAAAGGGCAGTCAAGATAATCCATTTTTTGCCGCCGACGCATGGACTTCAGCCAAGCCTTGAGCTTTTTGATGTCCTGAAATGCGAGTAGATCGTCTTTTAATTCGCGGATGGCGTGTTGGAGGCCAACGATGTCGGCGGCGAGATTGCGCATGACTGTCTTGGGTGAAATTTCGGCAAAGAGGGGGGCGCCAAATTGCGCTTTGAAGGTATCCTCGATGTGAAAGATTTCTTCCTCCAACTCGTTGAGCTGTTCTTTCAGAATTTTATTGTAGTGTTTCAGTCGGCCTGCGGCCATGTTATTGATCGTGGTTTGGTCGATGTGCTCCAGCTCCAATTGCAGCTCCAGCAACAGCAGCAGATTTTTCTGGTCATAGGCCTGGTTGACGCGCTGCATCAAGGCCGTTTTCCGGTCGCGCTCCTGTGGGTCGGTTTCGCGGTCGGGGTGCAGCGCGCTGGCCAGTTTACGGTACACCTCGCGGATGGTCTGGCTGGTTTGCTGCTCTTCAGCCAGCTGCTGCGTTTCTCGGGCTATTTGTTTGGCTGTCTTTTTTCGTTTTGCCCGGCGCTCTTCTTGCGCCTGCCGCTCGGCCTGGTGTTGGGCCTGCCGCTCATGCATGCGGGTTTGAGCCCGACTCAGCAATTCTTCGGGAGAGGTCATGTCAAAGTCGTCGCCCAGGTCAACGCCCAGCACATCCTCCAACATGGATTTCATGCCTGCTGCGACAGCAGCTTCCTCAGCGTCGAAGTCGGAGCCGCTGTGCTTGTTGTAGATGTTTTTTAATTCTTCATCATCACGCTCTGCCGCAAGTCCGCCGGCCAACTCGCTGATCAGGTCATCGATCATGCGGCGCTCGGCTGCAGTCAGCCCTTTCTGATCGCCGGCACGATCAAGGCAATGCGCCAGTTCAACTTGCAGATCTTGCGAGGTTTCGATGAGCGGCGCCAGTTCGCTGGCGTATTTTCGCTGGCATGCTGGGATAACCTCTTGCCAGGCGGCCAGGCTGGCGCGCTTTGCTTCAATTTTTTTGATCAGGGCATTGAACGCCTTTTGCTCCTTGGACAGAGGAGCCTGGCCATGTTCACTGACGATACTGAGGGTTCTTGTCTGAATCTTGAGCATGATCATTCGCGATTAAATAAGTGGTTTTCCAAAGCAGGTTTTGCCTACCCTATCGCAGCCGGGAACATTATTGCTACGCCTGTCGCAATGAACCTCCCGCATTTTATCTCCCCAGCCACTGACCAACAACAATGCGATTCTTTCGCAACATCACTGCATCAGATTCATGAGCTTCCCCGCCCTGCGTTGTGGTCACTTTGTCGCATATGCGGCTGGCATTTTATACCCGACTAAATTACTATAATACTTTTTTGCCGGGATTCCCTTGCCGCATAAATCCGAAAAAATCGTCGCGCTGCTGGACGCGCTGCGCAGCATGCTGCCGCCGGAATCCATTCTGACCGATGACGAGGATTTGCGCCCGTTCGAATGCGACGGGCTGTCGGTCTATCGGCAGTTGCCGCTGGTGGTGGTGCTGCCGGAAACCATCGCGCAAGTGCAACAGATCATGCGCCTGTGCCACGCGCAGCAGGTGCCGGTGGTGGCGCGCGGCGCGGGCACCGGCCTGTCCGGCGGCGCGCTGCCGCTGGCGGACGGCGTGCTGCTGAGCCTGGCAAAATTCCGCAGCATCCTCGACATTGATCCGCACAATGCGCAGGCGACCGTGCAGCCGGGCGTGCGCAACCTGGCGATATCCGAAGCGGCGGCAGCGCACGGCCTCTATTACGCACCCGACCCCTCGTCACAGATTGCCTGCACCATAGGCGGCAACGTCGCGGAAAACTCGGGCGGCGTGCATTGCCTCAAATACGGATTGACGGTGCACAACATCCTGATGCTGAAAGTGGTCACGATGGAAGGCGAACTGCTGACGATAGGCGCGGAGACGCTGGACTCGCCCGGCTACGACCTGCTCGCGCTGATGACCGGCTCCGAAGGCATGCTCGGCATCATCGTCGAAATCACCGTTAAATTATTGGCCAGACCCGAACGCGCGCAGGTCGTGCTCGCAGCCTTTGATGATGTGGCAAAAGCCGGCGCAGCGGTCGGCTCTATCATCGCCGCAGGCATCATCCCGGCCGGTCTGGAAATGATGGACAAGCTGGCGATACAGGCAGCGGAAGATTTTGCGCACGCGGGTTATCCGCGCGATGCCGCGGCGATCCTGCTGTGCGAACTGGACGGCACCAATGCCGAAGTATCCGAATACATTCTGTTGATGCGAAAAATACTGACCGACAGCGGCGCGACCGAAGTACGCACCGCAGTGGACGAAGCCGAGCGGCAATTGTTCTGGAAGGGGCGCAAGTCGGCCTTCCCCGCCGTGGGCCGCATCTCGCCGGACTATTACTGCATGGACGGCACGATTCCGCGCCGCCAGTTGCCGCATGTGCTGCGCCGCATCAGCGAACTGTCGGCGGAATACGGCCTGCCGGTCGCGAACGTTTTCCACGCCGGTGACGGCAACCTGCATCCGCTGATTTTGTTCGATGCGAACAAGCCCGGCGAACTGCACCGCACCGAGGAATTCGGCCGCCGCATCCTGCAGCTGTGCGTGGAGGTCGGCGGCACCATCACCGGCGAACACGGCGTCGGCATGGAGAAGATCGACCAGATGTGCATCCAGTTCAAGAGCGCGGAGCTGAACCAGTTCCACGCGATCAAGGCCGCCTTCGATCCCTCCGGCCTGCTCAACCCCGGCAAGGCCGTTCCCACGCTGCACCGCTGCGCCGAATTCGGCGCGATGCATGTGCATCACGGGCAACTGCCGCACGCAGAACTGGAGCGCTTCTGATGATGGATCAGGATATCGGCGCAGCGCTGCAGCAGCAGGTGATGCATGCGCTGCAGCATGAAACGCCGCTGAACATCGTCGGCAGCGGCAGCAAGGCTTTTCTCGGTCACGCGACCGAAGGACAGGTAATCGATGTCAGCGTACACAACGGCATCATCGCCTACGATCCGTGCGAGCTGGTGCTGACCGCGCGCAGCGGCACGCCGCTCACGCAAATTGAAACCGCGCTGGCCGAGGCCAACCAGATGCTGCCATTCGAGCCGCCGCATTTCGGCGACAGCGCCACGCTCGGCGGCACGATCGCCTGTGGCTTATCCGGGCCGCGCCGCCCCTACAGCGGATCGGCGCGCGATTTCGTGCTGGGCTGCCAGCTGCTGAACGGGCGCGGCGAGCTGCTGCGCTTCGGCGGGCAGGTGATGAAGAACGTCGCGGGTTACGATGCCTCGCGCCTGATTGCCGGCGCTTATGGCACGCTGGGCATACTGCTCGATGTCAGCCTGAAGGTGCTGCCGCGCCCGGCCGCCAGCATCACCGTGGCGCGCGAGTGCAGCCCGGCCGAAGCGGTCGAGAGCATGAGCGGTTTACTGGTCAGGCCGCTGCCGGTGGATGCTGCGTGCTACCACGGCGATCATTGCTATGTACGGCTCTCCGGCAGCGCACAGGCGGTCAAGGAAGCGCGCTCGAAAATTCCCGGCGACGTGCTGCCTGATGCAGAAAAATTCTGGCATGCGCTGCGCGAGCAGACGCTGCCCTTCTTCCGCCACAGCAGCACGCTGTATCGCGTCATGGTCAAACCCGCAACACCGCCGCTTTCGATAGACGGCGCATGGCTGCTGGACTGGGGTGGCGCGCAGCGCTGGCTGTATAGCGATGAAGATGTTGCCGCGATACGCCATCGCGTCGAGCTGGTGGGCGGGCATGTCACCGTGTTTCGCGGCGGCGATCGCGCGGGCGAAATATTCCAGCCGCTGTCCGCACCGCTGCTGGCCATACAGCAGCGGCTCAAAGCCAGTTTCGACCCGAAAAATATTTTCAATCGCGGCCGGATTTACGCCACTCTATAACATGCAAACAGCCATCTCCGCCCAACAGCTGAACCACCCCGATATCGCGGAAGCCGATAGCATTCTGCGCAGCTGCGTGCATTGCGGCTTCTGCACCGCGACCTGCCCGACTTACCAGCTGCTGGGATCGGAACTGGACAGCCCGCGCGGGCGCATCTATCTGATCAAAGAGATGCTGGAGACCGGACAGGCCAGCGCAAAAACCCGCTTGCATCTGGACCGCTGCCTGACCTGCCGCTCATGCGAAACCACCTGTCCGTCCGGCGTGCGTTATGGCCGCCTGATCGACATCGGGCGCGAACAAATCGAGCAGCTGGCGCCGCGCTCGCTGGCCGACAAGCTGCTGCGCCGCGCGATGCTCAGCGTGCTGCCCCACACCGCGCGCCTGTCTGTTGTGCTGGCGCTGGCGCGCATGGTGCAGCCGCTGCTGCCCGCGCAGCTGCAGAAAAAAATTCCGGCCAGGCAGGCCGCAACGCTGTCACCGACAACGGCGCATGCACGGCGCATGCTGGTGCTGGATGGCTGCATCCAGCCGCTGAGCGCGCCCAACACCAACGCGACTGCGGCGCGCGTGCTGGACCGGCTCGGCATCTCGCTGATCAGCGCACCAGGCGCGGGCTGCTGCGGTGCGCTGAACCAGCACCTGTCCGACGGCGACGGCGCACGCGCGATGATGCGCCGCAACATCGACGCCTGGTGGCCGCATGTCGAGAACGGCGTGGAGGCCATCGTGATGACGGCCAGCGGCTGCGGCCTGATGGTCAAAGAATACGGAGCGGCGCTCAAAGATGACCCAGAGTATGCCGCCAAGGCCGCGCGCATCAGCGGGCTCACGCGCGATATAAGCGAGATACTTGGGCGTGAAGATATGAGTGCCTTTGCGCATGTCGGCCAGGGCATGCGCGTCGCCTGCCAGTCGTCCTGCACGCTGCAGCACGGGCAGAAACTCGGCGGCGCGGTGCAGGCAATTCTGCAGCGCTGCGGCTACGAGCTCACTGCGGTCGCAGATAGCCACCTGTGCTGCGGCGCGGCCGGAACGTATACGCTGCTGCAACCGGAGCTGTCGCAGCAGCTGCTGCAGAACAAGCTGGCAGCATTGAACGCCGGCAAACCGGAAGTCATCGTCACCGCGAACGTCGGCTGCCAGATGCATCTGGCCAGCGCGAGCGATGTGCCGGTGAAGCACTGGATAGAGTTGTTGAATGTGGAGTGCGGCGACACGTCGCCGCCATATTAAAAGCGCAGACATGTCTGCACTAATAAAAAGTGGCAACGTGATTTTTATGGAGTGCGCAGACATGTCTGCGCTTTTTAAAATCGCGCGGTCGTGCCCGCGCACTCCACATTTTCGTGATTAATTGTTAAACATATCTTTATCGCAAACCCAAGAAAAGAAATAGCATGAGCATCAAATCATTTCACCCGCCGCAACGCGTCCTGATGGGACCGGGCCCTTCCGATGTCAGCCCGCGCGTGCTCGAAGCCATGTCGCGTCCGACCATCGGCCATCTCGACCCGGTGTTCGTGGACATGATGGACGAGATGAAGACGCTGCTTAAATACGCGTTCCAGACCCAAAATGAATTGACCATGCCGGTCTCCGCACCGGGTTCCGCCGGCATGGAAACTTGCTTCGTCAACCTGATCGAACCGGGCGACAAGGTGATCGTGTGCCAGAACGGCGTGTTCGGCGGGCGCATGAAGGAAAACGTCGAGCGCAGCGGCGGCATCGCGGTGATGGTGCAGGATGACTGGGGCCGCGCGGTCGATCCGCAAAAACTGGAGGACGCGCTGAAGGCCAATCCGGATGCGAAGATCGTGGCCTTTGTACACGCCGAGACTTCAACCGGAGCAATCTCCGATGCCAAAACACTGGTGGAGATCGCGCACAAATACAACTGCCTCGCCATCGTCGATGCGGTCACCTCACTGGCCGGCTCACCGCTGAAGGTGGACGAGTGGAAAATCGACGCGATCTATTCCGGCACGCAGAAATGCCTGTCGTGCACGCCCGGACTTTCTCCGGTGAGCTTCAGCGCGAACGCGCTGGAAAAGATCAAGAACCGCAAGAGCAAAGTTCAGAGCTGGTTCATGGACCTGAATCTGGTGATGGGCTACTGGGGCGGCGCGACCAAGCGCGCTTACCACCACACCGCGCCGATCAACGCGCTGTACGGCCTGCACGAATCGCTGGTGATCCTGCAGGAAGAAGGCCTGGAAAATTCATGGGCGCGCCATCAGAAAAACCACCTCGCGCTGCGCGCGGGACTGGAAGCGATGGGCCTGAATTTCGTGGTGCCGGAAACGGAACGCCTGCCGCAGCTGAACGCGATCTCCATACCGGAAGGCGTGGATGAAGCCGCGGTGCGCGCGCTGCTGCTGTCCGACTACAGCCTGGAGATCGGCGCGGGTCTGGGCGCGATGGCCGGCAAGGTGTGGCGCATCGGCCTGATGGGCCACGCCAGCAATCCGCGCAATGTGCTGCTCTGCCTGAGCGCGCTGGACGACGTGCTCGGCCGTATGAAGGCACCGATCAAGCGCGGTGTGGCGGTGGATGCAGCCAACAAAAAGCTGGCTGGCTGATACACTTTCTCACGCACCAACATGAAACCCGCCCGCATCGGCGGGTTTCATGCATTTCCGGAATCAGTCATACTCGTTTCCATCCATCCCTGTCTTCTGGAGAATCCCATGCCGTACTACATTTATCACGTTTTTAACGACCCCATTTTGCGCCTGAAAAAAATCGAACAGCACGAGGAATTCCGTGTGGCATCCAACCGCGCAAAAACGCTGCGCAGCGAACTTGAAGTCGCCAACCCGCGCGCGATTAAAGTGATCTTCGCCGAAAACGAACTGGGCGCGGAAGACATGCTGTCGCAGGTGCGCGAAGCCGCTCCCGGCCCCGGCGACGACTAGATTTTCAAATGGACGAGAATCAATTCCGTCAGGTGCTGCGCGCCACGAATCCGCACCCCTGCGCATTCGGCAAGGCCATTCTTGCTCGCCGCTGCGCCTGCCCGCTGGCGCGGAAACACCACATCGCCGAACGCGAATCAATGCTGTGCACCGATGCAAACGCGCATGCCAGCTGCCTGGAGCTGCACGACCTGCTGCGCCACCACTCGGCGTTCGCGCTCAAGCACATCCACGATGAACAACCGTTTACCCACGCGCAGGAAATGAAGGTGCAATGCGGCGGATTGCTGGGCCTGCAACGCGCGCTGGATGGTTCGGAAGAGATTGTCGACGTGGCCGCGCTGGTCGAGGCCGCACGGCAGAAATACGGCAGTGTGGAGGAGCTTCCCTATGCGCTGATCATCCGTTCGGTGGCCGCAGCCAAAGTGCGCATCCCCAGCCAGGACGACAAGACATAAATTGCACGCCCCGGCAGCCGAACCGGGAAAAGCTTCCGGATGACCACCGCGTTCAACGGCCCCGTTTTGATGCGCCAAGCTTGAGCGGGGACTTTGTGCTTTCGTCATCAGACAGCAGGTACTTGATTTGCTTGACCAGCACGGATATTTCGTTATGCGCATCCTTCAGCTTCAATGACAGCTCTATGCGTTCGTCTTTCAACACGGCACTGTCGAACCGGGTTTGCAGGGACACCGTTTCGTGAAAAAGCCTTTGCAGGCGCAAAGTAAGATCGTAATCACCTGCCACAAAATATTTATTGCCAGCCTTGCCCATCGCCATATTCCTGAATTTGATTGGAGTATGTCTAGGCTACTATCAGCCGCTTGTTTAAAAGCGTTGAATAGCACTATTTCTCCGTTGCTATTTCAGCGAGGACTCAAAGTCGGCCTGAAAGGGGCCTCAGCGCACCAGGCCGAAAGGACATTCCCGCTTCGGATACCTGCCCTGTGCAAGCATCCGGTTCCGGTCAGCACAACTCAAGATTGAATGTAAGCAATGACGTAATCCGGCGGTGTGTGCCCGCTCTGATTTGAGCTACTGCATGCTACTCGCACAAACAAACTGCCCCGCAATCGGGCAGCCGGATTCCTTTCTGATTGCGACATCGCGCACATTCTCGATCTTGAACCCGGCCTTGCCCAGCACGGCAAGCAGGTAGTCCGGATGATGGCTGTATCTGCCGCTGGGGTTCAGTTGGTAGTCCTGCTCATGCGCGCCGGACAGTTTCTCGGTGCTGAGCAGCAGCATGCCGCCGGGCTTCAGTGCCTGGCAAATCAGTTCGATGATCTGTTCCAGCCGCCCCAGATAAATCAATGTATCCATGCAGGTGATCACATCGTACTGGTCGGGCGATGCCGATAGAAAATCTGCGATGTCGGATTTGTGCAGCTGATGGTACAGCTGCTTTGCGGCAGCCAGATCGAGCATGGCCCGGCTCAAATCGACGCCTGCCAGCAGCCGGGCATAAGGGCTTGCCGCTTCGCCCACCAGACCCGTGCCGCAGCCCAGGTCCAGAATGGCGAGGCTGGCAGCGGCGGGGGCAAGATTGCGAAGAACATCCGCCACCAGTTCGGGGCCGCAGTATTCCAGCCGGCCCAGCGTGTTTTCAAAACTGTGCGCGAAAGCATCGAATGTCTGCTCGACATACTGGCTGCTGCATTGCTCCGGCGCGTGCTGCCCGCGATAGGCAGCCAGCAGATGCGTGGCTACCGGGTTGCCTGGCTCGGCCTGCAGCCACCGCTCCATCAGCGCAACCGCATCGTCTATGCGCCCCAGTTCGTAACAGGCCTGCCCTCTCGCGACCATGGGCTGCCTGCCTTCCGCTTCGACGACGATGCCTGAGTAATTGAAATGCCGCGCCTCCTGAAAGCGCTCCAGCTTCAGACATATAGCCGATAGCAAATAGAAGGCATCCGGGCAATTCGGGTCGATGTTGGCCGCGGCGCGGTAGCACTGCTCGGCGCGAACAAAATCCCGGTTCGATTCGTAAGCCGCCCCCAGGTTGGTCCAGTAGAAATACCGGGACGGGTCGATCGCAATGGCACGGGAAAAAGCCTCGATCGCGGGCGTATTCCGCTGCTGCCGGGCAAGCACGATGCCGAGATTGAAATGCCATTCGGCATGACTGTCATCGAGCGCGATCGCGGCGGTCAGCTGCTCGAAGGCCTCGGGCAGGCGGTCGCTCTGCTGCAGCAAAAAACCCAGATACTGCCTGGCTTGCGCAGCGCCAGGATCGGCAAGAATGATCTTCCGGTACAGCGTTTCAGCTGCCGCCAGATCGCCATCGAGATGATTGCGCAACGCTGCGTCGAGCAGCGTACCTTCTTGCTCCGCCACAAATATTCCTCCCCCGTGCATTATTGGAGACGACCCGCATTTGTGAGTCCCCAACAGCCGTTCAGATTACACGCCCTGCAGCACCCACCACCAGCCGGTCAGCGTGACGAATGAAATCACCAGCCCGAGCGCCACCATCAATGTCGCCAGCGGCGGATCGAGATCGTGCTCGGTGGCGAGTATCGCGGCCGTGATCATCGGCGGCATGGCCGCTTCGAACAGCGTGATCTGGATGGCCTGCCCGTGCGCGCCGAGCAGCGGCACATACAGCAGGAACAACACCAGCGGCGCCAGCACCAGCTTGAATGCGAGGCCTATGCCCAGGTTGCGGACGTTGCCCGCAAGATGGCCGAGGCGCAACTGGAAGCCGACCGCGAGCAGCGCCAGCGGCGCCAGTGTGTCGCCCAGACGCTTGAGCACGGTGCTCATCCATTCCGGATACGCCACCGGAATGAACAGCAGCGCGATTACCAGCGCGATGAACGGCGGGAATTTCAGCACGCGCCTCGCCATGTCACCCACGGTGGGGCGCCCCGTCGAATAGATGCCGGACACGGTGATGCCCAGTGTCGAGACCACGAGGAAGGAACCGAGCTGATCGACTATGATGCCGCTGGCGATGCCCTGATGCCCGTAATACGCCTCTATCATCGGCAGCCCCAGGTATGAAGTGTTGCCCAGGCCGCCGGTCAGCATCAACGCGCCCACCGTGCGGCGCGGCAACTTCAACCAGCGCCCGACCAGCCAGAAGAATCCCGCCGCCAGCGCAAAATAAATCCACGCCATCGCCGCCATCAGACCAACATCGCCGCTGATTTTCAGATCATGCACATAGAGCAATGTCAGCGCGGGCAGCGAGACGTGGATGATGAACGTGTTGAGCACAGCCGGCGTGTTGACCGGCATGCGCTTCGACTTGCGCAACAGGATGCCGATGATGAAGCAGAGGATGAGCAGGACGATGTTAGACATGTGGCGAGCAGCGGCACGTCGCTGCTTTGGAGTGCAGCGGCACGACGCTGCGTATGGAGTGCGCAGACACGTCTGCGCGGTTTTTAAAAGGCGCAGCGTCATGACGCTGCACTCCAAAGCACTCCAAACTAAAAATCATCCCTCACCTCAATCTTGTCTATCTTGCAGCCCTCCACGGTTGCCACCAATGCCGATGGCGCATGCTCTGAAAACCAGCTCGCCGAACACCAGCGATATTCCAGGGCATTATCTGTCACCCCATGATGCACCGGATTGTGATGGACATAATTCAGCCGGGCCAGATATGAGCGCTCAAAAGTGATGTAGCTGTCCCAGAACTGATACCAGACTTTTCTTCCCAGCGTGCCATCCCATTCGTTCAACTGCTTGGCCGTTGTCATGTGCAGCTTGCCGATGAAACGCCGCAGGGTGCCGGGGTCTTCCGGTGCGGTGGCAACAAAATGATAGTGGTTGGATAACACCGCCCACGCCTGCAACTGCCAACCGAATTCGGCAGCTCGCGCGAACAATGCTTCGAGGAAAAAATCGCGCCGTTCTGGCGTATTCAGGTGCGGCAATTTTCCATAAGTTCCGGCTGTCACCATGTAGATTACCTGCCCGAACAGCCAGTGTGGTGGCGCGTGGTTTTTGGAGTGCAGCGGCACGACGCTGCCGCTGCCTTTGCCTTTGGAGTGCAGCGGCACGACGCTGCGCCTTTTAAAAAACGCGCAGACGTGTCTGCGCACTCCAAAGACAGCGACACGTCGCTGCACTCCACATCAGCATGGCACGTGCGCTTCGATGAATGCCTTGAGCTTAGCCAAATCCGCGTCCATCACTTCCACGCGCTGCGGCAGCGCCTCGATGCCGGCCATAGCGTCAGGCCGCTCCGGCTGGCGGCCGAGCGCCTCGACTATGGTCTCCTCGAACTTGGCCGGCAGCGCGGTTTCCAGGCAGATCAGCGGCAGGCTGGGGCGGCGCTGCTCCAGTCCCACCTTGAGGCCGTCGGCGGTGTGCGTGTCGACCATCACGCCGTATTCCTCCCACAGCTCGCGTATGGTCTTGATGCGGTCGGTGTGCACGCTCTTGCCGGAGACAACGCGGAACTGCTGCAGCGCATCCCAGTACGGCGTGCCCTTGATGTCGAACGCACCGCCCGCATCCACCCTGGACCAGAATTCGCGCACCTGAGCCGCATCTCGCCCGACCAGGTCGAACACGAAACGCTCGAAGTTGGAGGCCTTGGAGATGTCCATCGACGGGCTGCTGGTGTGGTAGGTGTGATCCGTGCCGCGCGGGCGGTAGACGCCGGTGCGGAAGAATTCGTCCAGTACGTCGTTCTCGTTGGTGGCGAGGATCAGCTGCCCGATCGGCAGACCCATCATGCGCGCGATGTGGCCGGCGCAGATGTTGCCGAAGTTGCCCGACGGCACCGAGAACGCGACCTGCTCGTCGTTTGATTTTGTCGCGGCGAAATAGCCCTTGAAGTAATACACGATCTGCGCCGACACGCGCGCCCAGTTGATCGAATTGACCGTGCCGATCTGGTATTTGGCCTTGAACGCGTGGTCGTTGGAAACCCCCTTGACCATGTCCTGCGCGTCGTCGAACACGCCGCGGATCGCGATGTTGAATATGTTCGGGTCCTGCAGCGAGTACATCTGCGCGCGCTGGAATGCGCTCATCTTGCCGTGCGGCGACAGCATGAACACGCGTATGCCGCGCTTGCCGCGCATCGCGTATTCCGCCGCCGAGCCGGTGTCGCCGGAGGTGGCGCCAAGGATGTTCAGCTCCGCGTGCTGCCTGTCCAGCACGTACTCGAACAGGTTGCCCAGCAGCTGCATCGCCATGTCCTTGAACGCCAGCGTCGGGCCGTTGGACAGCTCCAGAATGTGCACGCCCGGCACCAGCGTGCGCAGCGGCGTTATGTCGGCCGCATTGCTGTCGGCGCGTCCATTGCAGTACACCCCGGCGGTGTAGGTCTTGCGCACGATGGCGCGCAGATCGTCGGCCGGAATGTCGGTGGCGAATTTGGACAGCACCGCGAATGCGAGGTCGGCATAGGACAGATTGCGCCACGCATCCAGCTCGGCGCGCGTGACCTGCGGATATTCCTCGGGCAGGTACAGCCCGCCATCGGGCGCGAGGCCGCCGAGCAGGATTTCGGTGAAAGTCTTGGCCGGCGAATTGCCGCGTGTGGAGATGTATTTCATGTTATTTGCCCAGCATTTCCATGCGCAGCCGCGTCACTTTGCCGACCACCACGGACAGCTTTTCCAGCCTGGCTATGGCCGCATCGACGCTCTTCTCGCGCGTCAGATGCGTGAGCAGCACCAGATCCGTCTCGTCCTCGCCTTCACTCGGTTCCTTCTGGATCATCGCGTCGATCGAAATCCTTTCGTCGGCCAGCACGCGCGTGATGTCGGCCAGCACGCCCGGCTCATCCTGCACGCGCAGGCGCAGGTAGTAGCAGGTCTGCACTTCCGTGATCGGCAGGATGGGCAGATTGACCAGCTGATCCGCCTGGAACGCCAGATGCGGCACGCGGTTTTCCGGGTCGGCGGTGTGCATGCGCGTCACGTCCACCAGATCGGCGATCACCGCGCTGGCCGTGGGTTCCGCGCCCGCGCCCTTGCCGTAATACAGCGTCGCGCCGACCGCATCGCCCTGCACCAGCACCGCGTTCATCGCGCCTTCCACATTGGCGATCAGGCGCTTGGCCGGGATCAGCGTGGGATGCACGCGCAGCTCCACGCCGTCCGGTGTGCGCTTGGTGATACCCAGCAGTTTGATGCGGTAGCCGAGTTTTTCGGCGTACTTGATGTCCTGCGCCTCCAGTTTGGAAATGCCCTCGACGTGTGCCTTGCCGAACTGCATCGGCGTGCCGAACGCGAGCGCGGACAGGATCGTGATCTTGTGCGCGGCATCCACGCCTTCGATGTCGAAGGTCGGATCGGCTTCGGCGTAGCCCAGGCGCTGCGCGTCTTTCAGCGCGGCGTCGAAGCTCAGGCCCTTGTCGCGCATCTCGGACAGGATGAAGTTGGTGGTGCCATTGATAATCCCCGCGATCCACTCGATGCGGTTTGCGGAGAGGCCTTCGCGCAGCGCCTTGATGATCGGAATGCCACCCGCCACGGCCGCTTCGAACGCGACCATTACGCGCATTTTCTGCGCCTCGGCAAAAATCTCGTTGCCGTGCAGCGCCAGCAGCGCCTTGTTCGCGGTGACCACATGCTTGCCGTTGTGGATGGCCTTGAGCACCAGCTCCTTGGCTATCGTGCAGCCGCCGATCAGCTCGACCACGATGTCCACTTCGGGATCGTTCACCACCGAGAACGCGTCGTCGGTCACGCGGCAAGCACCGCCGGTGACGGTCTTCGCATGCTCCACATTCCTGTCCGCCACCACGGTGATGCGGATGGGCCGGCCGGCGCGGCGCATGATTTCTTCGGCATTGCGCGTCAGCACCGCATACGTGCCGCCGCCCACAGTACCGATACCTAACAGGCCTACGTTGATTGGTTTCATTTGAACTCCTAAATGTAGGGTGGGCACGATTTTGTGCCCACCGTTTTTCCGCGTGGGCACAAAATCGTGCCCACCCTACCAGCTAACCCAACCTACATTTTATTTTCCATACCGCTTGCGGTAATACTCCAGGAAGCGCGCGATGCGCCCGACCGCCTCGGTCAGGTCATCCGCATTGGGCAAAAACACCACGCGGAAGTGATCGGGGTGCGCCCAGTTGAAACCGCTGCCCTGCACCACCAGCACCTTCTCCGTCTCCAGCATTTCGAGCACGAATTTCTGGTCATCGGCTATCGGGTACATCACCGGATCGAGGCGCGGGAACAGATACAGCGCGGCCTTGGGCTTGACGCAGGTCACGCCGGGGATGTCGGTCAGCAATTTGTAGGCGAGGTCGCGCTGTTTCGCCAGCCGCCCGCCGGGTGCGACCAGATCGTTGATGCTCTGGTAGCCGCCCAGCGCGGTCTGGATCGCGAACTGGCCGGGCACGTTGGAACACAGCCGCATCGAGGCGAGGATGCCGAGGCCGTCGATGTAATCCTGCGCGTGCTTTTTCTCGCCCGACACCATCATCCAGCCGGCGCGGTAGCCGCAGGCGCGGTAATTCTTGGACAGGCCATTGAAGGTGACGAACAGGATGTCGTCCGCGAGCGAAGCGATCGAAGTGTGCGTCGCGCCGTCGTACAACACCTTGTCGTATATCTCGTCCGCGTAAATGATCAGCTGATTCTGCCGCGCGATCTCGATGATCTCCAGCAGCACCTCATCCGGATACAGCGCGCCGGTGGGATTGTTCGGGTTGATCAGCACGATCGCGCGCGTGGCTGAGGTGATCTTGCTGCGCATGTCGGCCAGATCGGGCAACCAGCCGCTTTGTTCGTCGCACACATAGTGGCGCGGCGTGCCGCCGGCCAGCGTGACCGCCGCCGTCCACAGCGGATAATCCGGCGCCGGTACCAGCACTTCGTCGCCGGTATTCAGCAGTCCCTGCATGGACATCACGATCAGCTCTGACGCGCCGTTGCCGATAAAAATATCATCCAGCCCGACCCCGGCGATTTTCTTCTGCTGCGCGTAATGCATGATGGCCTTGCGCGCGGCGAACAGCCCCTTGGAATCGGAATAGCCGGAAGCCTCGGACAGGTTGTGGATCACGTCCTGCTGGATTTCTTCCGGCACCTCGAAGCCGAACGGCGCGAGATTGCCGATGTTCAGCTTGATGATGCGGTGGCCGTCCTCCTCCATCTGCTTGGCGCGCGCCATCACCGGGCCGCGGATGTCGTAGCAGACATTGGCCAGCTTGGCGGATTTCAGCACGGGTTGCGCGGCTGCGATATCGGTTGCTTCGAGTCGGTTCACAATGTTCTCTCAATCTGCTCTCGCAAGCGCGGGTGAATCCGGTAGAATTCGCTTGAAAGCGCGTACTGCAAAGGGCGCAATTCTATCCGAGCACGCCCTTTGCGGCAAATGGAGACCCCGCTTGAAACTGCACCTGACCAACAGCGCCAGCCAGAATATTTTCACCGCCCACGGCGCAGGCTTTGTCGCGGTCAACCGCCAGCGCTACGAGCAGCCCGTCGTGGTCACGCCGGATCAGCTGCTGAGCGACTGGCAGGCGCGCAGCTTCGACACGCTGGCCGAGGCGGATTTCAGCTATTTCCTGACGCTCATGCCGGAAATATTGCTGCTCGGCACCGGCCCGCAACAGCGCTTCGCCCACCCGCGCCTGTACCGCGCGTTGACCGACGCGCGCATCGGCGTGGAATTCATGGACACCCCGGCCGCCTGCCGCACCTACAACATCCTGATGGCGGAAGACCGCAAAGTCGTCGCGGCGATTTTGCTGTAACCCTTACAGGAACACACTATGAGCAACGCACTGCACAACGTCATCGCCCAGGCCGAACAGGTCATACTCGGCAAGCCGCACCAGATCAGGCTCGCGCTGGCCTGCCTGCTGGCGCGCGGCCATTTGCTGATCGAAGACCTGCCGGGCGTGGGCAAGACCACGCTGGCGCATGTGCTGGCGCGCTCGCTCGGCCTGCAGTTCCAGCGCATCCAGTTCACCAGCGACATGCTGCCGGCCGACATCCTCGGCGTGTCGGTTTACCAGCGCAACAACGGCGAATTCGTCTTCCACCCCGGCCCGATTTTCGCGCAGATGGTGCTGGCCGACGAAGTGAACCGCGCCACGCCGAAGACGCAGAGCGCGCTACTGGAGGCGATGGAGGAACAGCAGGTCACCATCGAAGGCGCCACGCGCCCGCTGCCCTCGCCGTTTTTCGTCATCGCCACACAGAATCCCTCCCACCAGGTCGGCACGTTCCCGCTGCCGGAATCACAGCTCGACCGCTTCCTGATGCGCATCCAGCTCGGCTACCCGGATGCGCAGGCCGAGCGCGGCCTGCTCGCGGGCGTTGAGCGGCGCGAGATCGTAGCCAAACTTGCGCCGCAGATGGAAGCCGCCGAACTGCTCGCGCTGCAGCAGCGGGTGAGACAAGTCTTCGTCTCGCCCGCGCTGCTCGACTACGTGCAAGCCATCCTGCGCCACACGCGAGAATCGGCGCGCTATGTGCACGGTTTGTCGCCGCGCGCGGGCCTGTCGCTGCTGGCTGCGGCGCGCGCCTGGGCGCTGCTGGACGGGCGCAGCGCAGTCATTCCGGAAGACGTGCAGGCAGTATTGCCGGGCGTGGCCAGCCACCGCCTGCAAAGCGTGCAGGATGTGCAGACATCGGATGGCGACAAGCTGGCGCGCGAGCTGATCGAGGCCGTGGCAATTCCTTAAAATTCACCCTATTGCCTGAAGGCAATATACCGGTAAAATACGACTCATGAGCGCGCAACTCATCATCAAGGACAGGATACGCAAAGGATCTGCCCTGATTGAACGGGTTGTCTGGGTGGTTCCAGAACCGGTGCAGGGTTGTTCGCACCACTTCAAGTACCGTCTTTACTGCGGCAAGAATGGCGCAACCGTGGTGCGCTACGACAATGAAGCAGGCAAGGGAGACCACCGTCACGTAGGCCAGGGCGAGCGTGAAGAACCCTATGCGTTCACAACCCTGGAACAACTCGTCATTGATTTTGAGGCGGATATCATCCGCCTGTCAGGAGGCAAAGATGAAAGCGATTATTGAACTGACCAGTTGGAAGACTGCGCAAGCTCGTGCATTGCGCGCAGCAAGGAGAGCCGATGCGGGAAAACCCGTTCGGACAGACTACCATCTGGATTTCGATTCGATGAGCAGCCTCTTTTCCGACATTACGCCAGCACGGATGCAGGTAATCGAAACATCAAAACGGCTGGGCGCGCTCAGCATCTATGCATTGGCCAAAGCGATGGGACGAAATTACTCAAACGTGCATCGTGATGTCCGCAAATTGCTGGAACTCGAACTTCTGGCGCGCGACGAAGATGGAAAAATTTATGTACCGTGGAAAGACGTCGTGCTGAACGTCTCCCTGACCGGCGACACGCTGGCAGCATGACTACCACACACCGTCTGCAAAGCGTGCAGGATGTGCAGACATCGGATGGCGACAAGCTGGCGCGCGAGCTGATCGAGGCCGTAGCAATTCCCTAGCCCCCACGTGATCGCTGCACTCAAACAACAATTCCGCACCTGGCTGTTCCGCCCGAAGATCGAGAGCGGCACCGTCACGCTCAACCAGCGCCGCATCTTCATCGTGCCGACCAGGCAAGGTCTGGGCTTTGCGTGCGTGCTGCTGCTGATGCTGCTGGGCGACATCAATTACAACCTCAGCCTGGGATATGTGCTGACCTTTCTGCTCGGCACCGCGACGATGATGACCATGCTGCATGCGTTCCGCAATATGGCGCAGCTAGAAGTGCGCGCAGGCCGCAGCGATGCGGTGTTTGCCGGAGACATGGCGCAATTTGTTTTGCATTTTCATAACAACGGCAGGCTGCCGCGCTACCACCTGCAGCTGCACGATATCGGCAAGGAACACAGCGTCACGTTCGACATCCCGGCGCAGCAAAGTGTCGAAGTGAAACTGTCGCTGCCCGCCGCGCAACGCGGCTGGCTGGACAGCGGGCGGCTGACGTTGTTCACCGAGTTCCCGCTCGGCCTGTTCCACGCCTGGTCGTATCTGCAGTTCGACACGCGCTGCCTGGTCTATCCCAGGCCCGCCGCGCCGGTGCCCTTGCCCGCCAGCGCTGCGCAGAATGGCATGGGTGCGGTCAGCGTGCAGGGAGACGAGGATTTCGCGGGCTTGCGCAACTATGTGGCCGGCGACGCGCTGCCGCGCATCGCGTGGAAAGCACTGGCGCGCGAGCAGGGTTTGCAGGTCAAGCAATTTTCCGCGCTGCAGGGCCGCGAGCTGTGGCTGGACTGGAATCTGCTGCCTGCGCTGGCCACCGAGCGCAGGCTGGAAACCCTGACACGCTGGGTGCTTGATGCGGATGCGCAACAGCTGCATTACGGTCTGCGCCTGCCCGGCAGCGAGCTGCCGCCGGAACACGGTGCGCAGCACCGCGCCGAATGCCTGCGCGCGCTGGCGCTGTTTGGCTTGGGCGCAGAGGTGCGGCCGTGAACGGCACAAGCGTGAAACTCGGCACGCAGCTCATATACGGCCTGATCGTGTGCGTGCTTATGGTCAGCGCGCCGCACGCGGCGCATCTGCCGCAGTGGGTCAGCGTGCTGGCCGCCACGCTGCTGGCCTGGCGCGGCTATCTGGCTTATCGCGGCATGCCGCTGCCGCCGCGCTGGCTGTTGCTGCTGATCACGCTGGGCTGCGTGGGCGCGCTGCTGCTGAGTTTCCGCACGCTGTTCGGGCGCGAAGTCGGCGTCACGCTGACCATCCTGCTGGCCGCGCTGAAGCTGCTGGAGCTGCGCGCCGCGCGCGATGCGGCGGTGCTGATCTTCCTCTGCTGCTTCATCATCATCACCAACTTTTTCTATTCACAGAGCATCGCCACCGCGCTGCTCATGTTCGCCACGCTGCTGGCAATTCTTACCACCTGGATACACATGCACACCGCCACGCTGCCGCTGCGCGCGCGCATGCGCATCGCCGGCATACTGCTGCTGCAGGCGATCCCGCTGACGCTGATTTTGTTCGTGCTGTTTCCGCGCGTGCAGGGTCCGCTGTGGGGCTTGCCGCAGGATGCTTACGGCAGCAGCGGCCTGGACGACAAGATGTCGCCCGGCAGTCTGGGAAAACTTTCATTGTCCGATGCGGTGGCATTCCGCGTGACATACAACAATGGCAAGCCGCCGCAACGCAACCAGATGTACTGGCGCGGGCCGGTGCTGCCTGATTTCGACGGGCAGACATGGACATCGGGCAAAGGCATTGCGCGCACCAAGCAGCCGCACCTCGACAACCTTGGCAGCCCGATCGATTACACGGTGACGCTGGAGCCGCACAACAAGACCTGGTTGTTCGCGCTGGAGATGCCGACACAGATTTCGATCCCGGCCGGTATGACGTACGACTTCCAGGTGCAGCAGGATGCGAATGTGACCTCGCGCATACGCTACAGCGCGCGCTCGAACCTGAGCTTCCGCGCGAACGCCGATGAGGAGCCGCGCCAGTTGCAGCGCGCGCTGATCATCCCGCGCCAGCTCAACCCGCGCGCGCAGCAGCTGGCGGCGGAGTGGCGTGCCAATCTGCATGACGACAACGCGGTGATGCAAGCGGCGCTGAGCTATTTCAGCCGCGAACCATTCCACTACACGCTGGAGCCGCCGCTGCTCGGCCTGCATGCGGTGGATGATTTCCTGTTCACCACCCGTAAGGGTTTCTGCGAGCACTACGCTTCCAGCTTCGTGTTCCTGATGCGCGCCGCAGGCATCCCCGCGCGCGTGGTAACCGGCTATCAGGGCGGCCAGTACAACAGCCTCGGCAATTACTACATCGTGCGCCAGTCCGACGCCCATGCCTGGGCCGAGGTGTGGCTGCGCGGGCGCGGCTGGGTGCGCGTCGACCCCACGGCCGCCGTTTCCCCTGCGCGCGTGCAGAGCGGCCTCGCGGCGGCCATACCGGCAGGCGAAAGCGCAGGGCTGCCATTCCTGGCGCGCACGCAATCGCAGTGGCTGATCAATTTGCGCTTCAATCTGGACCGGCTGACGTTCCAGTGGGATCAGTGGGTGCTGGGCTACAACCCGGAACGGCAATTCGCGCTGCTCACAAGGCTGGGCATGGAGGTGATCACCTGGCAGAAAATGGCCTATCTGCTGCTGGGTGCGGTGTCGCTGGTGGTGGGTCTGCTGGCGCTGCTGATGCTGCGGCGTCTGACGCGGCGCGACACCGATGCGGTGCAGGCGGCCTGGCTGAAATTCTGCCGCAAGCTGGCCCGCACAGGCATCGTGCGCGAGGCGCATGAAGGGCCGCAGGATTTCGCCGCGCGCGCCGCAAAAGTCAGGCCGCAACTCGCGCCCGCGATCGCCGACATCACTGCACACTACGTGAAACTGCGCTATGGCCGGCAACCGGACAGCGACGCGCTGAATACCTTGCGCCGCAAGATCAGGGCATTCTAGGGTTATAATCCGCGCCTTTCATAGCACGCTGCCATCATGCAAATCACCCGAAGACTGGAATTCGACGCCGGCCACCGCATTCCCAACCACGCCAGCCAGTGCCGCCATCTGCACGGCCACCGCTATGCGATCGAGATCACGCTGTCGGGCGAGATCATCACCACCGAAGGCTTGTCGGAGCAGGGCATGGTGATGGACTACTCGGAAGTGAAGCGCATTGCCAAGGAACAGCTGGTGGATGCGTGGGACCACGCCTTTCTGGTGTATCGCGGCGACAAGGTCGTGCTGGATTTTTTGGGCACGCTGCCCGAACACAAGACCGTGGTGCTGGATGTGCCGCCTACCGCGGAGAATCTGGCGACGATTGCGTTCCAGCTGCTCGACAGCGCCTACCGCGACACCTACGGCAACCATCTGCAACTGCAGCGGGTGCGCCTGTATGAGACGCCGAACAACTGGGCGGATTGCCTGAAAAACTAACGCACCGTCCCAGCTCCCCGGGGAAAATTACTGCTTCTTGTCAGTTTATTTCTTGGCCTTCTTGGCAGGCGCAGATTTCTTGGCAGTCTCGGCAGCTTCGGCTTTCTTGGCTGACTTGGACTGCTTGGGCTGTTCGGCGGCAGCGATTCCGTCGCGCTGCATCTTCGCCTCCACCAGCTTGTCGGCCTCCTGCGCTTTTGTATTCCCGGCCGCTGCCGCCATGCTCAGCCACTTATGCGCCTGCGCCAGATCGACCGCAACGCCCAGGCCCTTCTGATATGCCACGCCGAGGCTGTACTGCGCCTTGACCAGACCCTGGTCGGCCGCCTTGCGGTACCACAGCAGCGATTCCTTGTAGTCCTGCGTCACACCGCGTCCGACCGCATACATCTCGCCAAGATTGAACTGCGCGCGCACATGATTGGCCTGCTGATCTGCCTTGAGATACCACCTCAGCGCCTCCTGATAATCCTGCGTCACGCCTTCGCCGGTGTCATACATCACGCCCAGGTTGTACTGCGCATCCGCATCGCCGCGCTCCGCCGCCTTGCGGAACCACAAAAAGGCTTCGTGGTAATCCTTGGGCACGACTTCGCCGGTGAAATACATCACGCCCAAGTTGTATTGCGCTTTTTCATAGCCCTGATCGGCCGACTTGCGGAACCATGCCAGCGCCTGATCGTGATCCTGCGGCACGCCCTGACCGTAGTCGTAGGACACGCCGAGGTTGTACTGCGCGCTGCGCTCCCCCTGCTCCGCGGCCTTGCGGAACCACGTCACCGCTTCGGCATAATCCTGCGGCACGCCCGCGCCCTCGACATAGGCGGTGCCTATGCTGGATTGCGCGTCGGCATTGCCCTGCTCCGCCGCCTTGTGCAACCAGACCAGTGCCGCCTTGGCATCCTGCTTCACGCCCCTGCCCAACGAGTACATCATGCCCAGCTGATACTGCGCCTTCGCATCGCCTTTATCCGCCAGCGGCTGAATCTCCTTCAGCGCAATCGGATATTTCCCCTTGTAATAGGCATCCAGGCCCTCCTGCAAACCGGCCTGCGCCCCCGCGCTCAGTGCACATAACATCACGGCCAGAATGCCTGCGCGCGAGGCGCTCTTCATTGTGTTCTTCATTTTCTTCTCTTATCAGTATCGATCCGTTAAAACTGCTCATATCCCAGCAAATAACGCCATTGCCCAGCCTGCAAACCGGCCAGCGGCATGCGCCCGATGCGGATGCGTTTCATCGACAGCACCGCAAGGCCGACCTTCTCGCACATGCCCGCTATCTGCCCGGGCTGCGCTGCCTTCAACGCAAAACGCAAACGGGTTTCATTTTGCCAGCTAACCTTGATCGGAGGCAATGCCCGGCCATTCCAGAGCAGGCCGTGGTTGAGCAACTTGAGCCCCTCCGGCGACAGCTCGCCGGCCACTTCCACGACATATTCCTGCTCAATTTTCGTAGCATCGTCGATCAACTTGCGCGCAATCCGCCAGTCCTGGGTAAACACCAACAAGCCCGCCGCATTGACCTCCAGCGGCGTGGCCAAGGTCAGCCCGGACTGGTGGCGCTTGATAAAACGGATACCCGAGCGATCATCCGCCGCCCGATTTTCAGAAGTAATGAGTTGCAACGCAGCATCCGCGTCACAACCTGACGGTTTATGCAGCAAGATCGTCACCGCCGCCGCAGGTGCGAGGCTGGCCTGCGCCATCAGCTCGACCTTCTGCTGCGGCTGCACGCGCATCCCCGGCTCTTCCACCACTTGCCCGTCAACCTGCACCCAGCCGCCGGCGATGTATTGTTCGGCCTCCCTGCGTGAACAAGGGACTAGCTCGGCCAGATGCTTGGCGAGGCGGATGGATTCTGTCATGTGGGAGTCTGGCTAACGATGGAAAGTGCGGAGTATTGTAACCGGATGCGGCGCAGAGGACAGAAAATTACGGCGCGAAAAAAGGGGGCCTGCGCCCCCTGTTCATTACCAGACTGGCAACTAACCGCGGCGAGTATTGCGCGCGCGCGCGTAAGAACTTTCCATCCATTTTTTGATACGGTTGGCATCGCCGACGCGGGTTTGCTTACCCCACGAATCGAGCAGCACAATGACAACAGGACGCCGGTTAATATTGGCCTGCATCACAAGGCAACGTCCCGCCTCATTGATATAGCCAGTCTTGCTGACGCCGATATCCCAAGACGAACTCTTCACCAGCGGGTTGGTATTGTTGTACTGCAGCGGCCGATATCCTGCCGGCTGCACCGTATGCGAAGAAGTGGTGGTCGAATTGTGGATCACGTCATAGCCTTGTGCCGCCATGACCATCTTCACCAGATCATGCGCGGTGGAAACATTGCCGCTGTTCAGACCAGTGGGATCGAGGAAACGCGTGTCCTTCATGCCTAGCTCACGCGCTTTGGTATTCATCATGGCAATGGCTGCTTCGCTGCCGCCCGGATAGGTGCGCGCCAACGCAAAAGCGGCACGATTTTCCGACGACATCAGCGCCAGCTTCAGCAACACGCCGCGTGTCAGGGTCATACCGGGACGCATGCGCGAGTGGGTACCCTTGAGCATATCCACATCCTGCGAGGTAATGCTGATCTTTTCATCCATCGGCAACTTTGCATCCAACACCACCATTGCGGTCATCAGCTTGGTGATAGAGGCGATAGGCACTACGGCATCCGCA
>Ga0315268_10001356_pt1 | contig 28085 bp, 23 predicted proteins | sample C1_top_MG_FD_204535 | JGI IMG/M metagenome (GOLD analysis project Ga0315268, IMG submission 204535) | Sediment microbial communities from Yellowstone Lake, YNP, Wyoming, USA - C1_top | ecosystem: Environmental > Aquatic > Freshwater > Lake > Sediment | place: USA: Wyoming | collected 2017-08-01
TCCCGCGCCTGATTGGTGTTTACATAGCCCAGGTTGGGATTAAGCCAGTCGAGGCTAGGGCCACGGTTTGCCTTAGTTGTCATGATCTCGATAGTATCGCCGTTACGAAGTTGATAGTCCAACGAAACTAATCTGCCATTCACCTTGGCACCTATGCAGCGATGCCCCAGGTCGGTATGAATTCGATAGGCGAAATCAAGTGGGGTAGCCCCTCTGGGCAACTCCTTTATCTCCCCCTTCGGGGTATAGACGAAGACCTGGTCCTGGAAGATGTCGGTCTTAATTGATTCTATGAACGCTGTCCCGCTAAGCTCACGTTGCCACTCCATAAGCTGCCTGACCCAGGTTATCTTTTCCTCGAATCCTATGTCCTTCTTCCCACCTTCCTTGTATTTCCAGTGAGCGGCAACACCGTATTCGGCAATACGGTGCATACGGTAGGTGCGTATCTGTACCTCCAGCGGTCGGGCACCTAGGCACATCACAGTGCTGTGTAGTGCCTGGTACATGTTCTCTTTGGGATTGGCGATAAAATCGTCGAACTGGTCAGGAAGTGGATGCCACAGGTTATGAACAACACCAAGAGCGCTGTAGCAGTCCTGGACAGTGTCCACCAACACGCGAAGGGCAAGCAGATCATGGATATCACTGAACTCCTTGCCCTGAGCAGCGTATCTCTGCATCTTTCTATACACACTGTAGAGGCTCTTCGGCCTCCCTGTAATCTCCGCCTTGATGCCAGCTTTCTCTAGCTCTTCCCTCAGGATTTGGCTCACTTGAGCTATATATCGCTCACGGGTAGCTCTCCGTGCAGCCACCAATCGAGCAACTTCGCGATATTTATCAGGCTGCAGGTAGCGGAAAGCCAAGTCCTCCAACTCCCACCTGAGCTGCCACATACCCAGCCGGTGCGCGAGCGGAGCATAGATATCCATCGTCTCTTGAGCTATCCTCTGCTGCTTCTCAGGTGTCAATGCCTTCAAGGTGCGCATATTATGCAACCTGTCAGCCAGCTTAATGAGCACCACGCGCACATCCTCCGCCATAGCCACAAACATCTTGCGCAGGTTCTCCACCTGGGCATCGCTTTCAGCGATTTTCTTAAGCCCGGCAGTCTGAACCTGAGACGATATTTTATCCAGTCTGGTTACTCCCTCGACAAGCTTTGCCACCTCCGGGCCAAAACGGCTTTCAATCTCCGAGAAAGGAACTCCACAGTCCTCAGGTACGTCATGGAGCAGCGCGGCAGCAATAGAGGTTTCATCAAGTTGAAGGTCAGCCACAATCATGGCTGTCTCCAGCGGGTGCGTGATAAATGGCTCGCCGGACAGGCGAAGCTGATCGCCATGCGCTTTCAGGGCAAACTGATAGGCATTTTCTACTAGAGTCAGCTTACCTTCGGGGAGATACTCTCTTACCTTGTCGAGAAGAGGCTTTATATCCATAGCCCACCTTCCACATCCCCTATTCTAAAGTATATTGCAAGGGTGTTCATGATGCAAACTCCTTTACAAACCACTTCTGATGCTGTATGCTGCTAAACGTAAAAATCGCGTGTTCGATGATAGGAGGTTTCCATATTGTATCAGGCCCCAAGAGGCACTTCGGACATATTGCCCCCGGAGCAGGGTTACTGGAGCTTTATCAAGCAGAAAGCAGCCTCTATCAGCGAACTTTATGGCTACCGACGCATCGATACCCCTACTTTCGAGGACGCTCGCCTCTTTGTGCGCAGCATCGGCGAAGATACTGACATCGTTGAGAAGGAGATGTACTCCTTTGAGGATAAAGGTGGAGACCAGATCACATTGCGCCCCGAGGGAACTGCCCCCGTATGCCGCGCTTATGTAGAGCATGGAATGCACAACCTCCCCCAGCCAGTAAGGCTCTACTACCTCGCCTCAATCTTCAGATATGAGCGCCCCCAGGCAGGAAGATACCGAGAGCATCACCAGTTCGGCGTTGAAGCTTTGGGAGATGCTGACCCTGCGCTCGATGCCGAGGTCATCGATATGGCATGGCAGCTTTATGTCAACTTAGGCCTAAAAGGGTTTGCGCTCAGTTTGAACAGCATTGGCTGCAATGACTGCCGTCCACAGTATCTTGAAAGCCTGAAAACCTACTACACCCAGCACAAAGAATCGCTCTGCCCTGATTGCAAGCGACGCCTGGCAAAGAATACGCTGCGCCTACTGGACTGCAAAAACCCGACTTGCCTGGCTCTGACCGAGCAAGCACCGAGAAGCATAGATTATCTGTGTCCGGAATGCGCTGAACACTTCGACCAGCTAAGGAGATGCCTTAATCTGCTTAACCTGCCATTTACTCTCACCCATCGTTTAGTGCGAGGTCTGGATTACTACACCAGGACAGTATTCGAGATTGCCCCCGAGGGCGGAACCGGGGCTCAGGTTGCCCTTGGCGGAGGCGGCAGATATGACAACCTTATCGAACAGCTCGGCGGCAAACCTACACCCGCAGTTGGCTTTGCCACTGGCATCGAGCGTCTGGTGCTCAATCTGAAGAAGCAAGGTGTTTCTATTCCCGCCCTATCACCACCCACTGTGTTCGTAGCCTATCTGGGCAAAGACGCCAAAGACGAAGCAATAAGACTAACCGCCCAACTGCGCAAATCAGGTATAAGTGCCTTGGCCAGCCTTAACGACAGAAGCCTCAAGGCACAGCTCAAGCAGGCCAATGTTTCAGGAGTGCGCTACACTGTAATCATCGGCGAGGATGAGGTAAAGAGCAAATCGGTAGTGCTGAGAAACATGGCAAAGGGTGAGCAACAAACTATCCCAATAGATAAGTTAGCTGACGCATTGAGGTAACTGATACAGTTACCCCTCATTTAGAAGCATTCCACCTGTGCTATAATATTTTAGATATCAGGGCCTGGATGATCCCCGTCGGGTGAACTATGCTGGAACGACTTGATTCAATCGAAAAACGCTATGAAGAACTAAACGAGCTTATGTCTCAGCCAGAGGTAGCTATTGACTTCGAGAGGATGCAGAACTTGGCCCGGGAGCGCTCATCCCTCGACGAAGTAGTGACCAGGTATCGAGAATACAAAGCCACTATGAAAAGCCTCGAGGATACCCAGGCCATGCTCAGCCAGAGACTGGACGAGGATATGGCCGCTCTGGCCAAGGAGGAGATAGAGAACCTCCAGAATAAACGTGATAGACTGCTGGAGGAGCTCAAAATTGCCCTGCTCCCCAGAGACCCCGCCGACAAGAAGAACGTCATCGTGGAAATCCGCGCCGGAGCAGGAGGCGAGGAAGCAGCGCTCTTCGCCTCCGACCTCTTCCGAATGTATTCCCGCTATGCCGCCTCTAAAGGATGGAAAGTGGATATTATGAACAGCAATGAAACAGGCATCGGCGGCTTGAAGGAAATCATCTTTGAGATCAAGGGCAAAGGCGTCTACAGCAGACTGAAGTATGAGAGCGGAGTTCACCGCGTGCAGCGCGTACCAGTAACCGAATCCTCGGGACGCATTCACACCTCCACAGCAACTGTAGCCGTACTACCTGAGGCAGAGGAGGTCGAGGTCGCCGTCGATCCTAACGACTTAAGGATAGACATCTTCCGCAGCGGTGGTGCCGGAGGACAGAATGTTAACAAAGTATCCTCTGCAGTGCGACTAACACATATCCCCACTGGAATGGTGGTTGTCTGCCAGGACGAACGCTCTCAACTGCAGAACAAGGTTAAAGCGATGGCAGTGCTTCGCGCCCGCCTCCTGGACCAGGAACGCCAGCGTCAGTTCCAGGAAGTAACCGACGCCCGCCGCTCTCAGGTGGGCACAGGCGACCGCTCGGAGAAGATTCGTACCTACAATTTCCCCCAGGGGCGGGTCTCCGACCACCGCATAGGGCTGACCATCCACAACCTCGAGGGTATACTCGAAGGTGACCTCGACGATATTATAGATGCCGTGGCTACCGCCGACCAGTCCAAGCAACTGGAGGCGAAAGTGGGGTAACCTTAGCCCAGGCGCTAGACCGAGCAGCAAAAGACCTCGCCGCACAAAATATTGACAATGCCCACCTTGAGGCCGAGATTCTTTTAGCACATCTCCTCGGACTTGACCGCGTTGGCCTCTATGTCAGCACGAAACAAGAGCTCTCGAGTGAGCAAACAACAGCTTTCTCCCAACTAATTCACCGTCGCCTCAATCACGAACCTACAGCTTACATCACCGGCCACAAGGAGTTCTTCGGTATCAACTTCGAGGTTTCTCCCTATACTCTCATCCCCCGCCCCGATACCGAGCTGCTGGTGGAAACAGCAATCGAGCTGGCTAACGCCGCGTTCCTCCAATCTTGCCTAATAGCTGATATCGGCACTGGCTGTGGAGCCATCGCCATCGCCCTAGCTCTGCACCTACCTCAGGCCAGGATTTACGCCACTGACATCTCCGCCACTGCTCTCGAAGTGGCAGAGAGCAATTGCCGGAAACATAAGGTGCGCAATAGGGTCAGGCTGCTCCAGGGTGACCTGCTCGAGCCCTTGCCTGAACCGGTGCAGCTCATCGTTGCCAACCTGCCCTACATCAGTGAATCGGAGATGCCCAAACTGCCTCTTGAAATATCCATGTTCGAGCCCCAGCTCGCTCTGGCAGGAGGCAAGGATGGACTGACACAGATTAGGAGACTTCTCTCGCAAGCCGGCAGCAAGCTGTTAAGCGGCGTAGCAGTCCTGCTTGAGATTGGATATGACCAGGGGCCAGCAGTAAAAGACCTGGTCCATAAATGCTTCCCCACAGCTAAGGTTAGCGTATTAACTGACCTCAGTGGGCTTGACCGTGTAGTGACTATTTCCGCTCACCAGTAAAAGATAATTAACTGAGTCCCCATCTCTGTGTGTGGACCTGCTTCAGGTCTTGAAACCTCTTCGCATAGGGAGCCGATGTAATACCCTCCGCGGTCATAATCACGGCGTCCTCTTTGTTATCCAAATAGTAGCTGCGACGTGTCCCCACCTCTATCAAGCCATATTTCCTGTACAGGGCTTGGGCAATCTTGTTGGAGGCGCGCACCTCAAGTGTGATGAACCTTGCATTATGTTCAATGGCGAGTTGTATTGATGCGATAAGTAGGCGCTCCCCCATACCCTGATGCCGATAAGCTTCGCGCACCGCTATGTTTGCCAGATGAGCCTCGTCCGCCATGAACCAGAGACCAGCAAAACCTAGAACGAATTGACTTGGAGCCGCTTGCCTTTCCTGCCCCCCGAACAAACGCCTCAGCCTGAATCTCAGCGCCTCCAGCCTTGTTTTTGGAGGACTGGGGTTATTTCCAGCTTCCCCTTCAGTTACAGGCGCTGTTGGCTCGGGCATCTCCTCGTAGGCTACCAGGTAATGCGTCAGGGCATTAGATGTCAGTTCGCGCTTGAAATTCGTGGCAGGCCAGGGCGGAGGGAAAGCCTCACGCTCAATCTGGGAGACCTGAGGGATATCCTTTAGCTCCATAGCACGGATAGAGTAAGTCATCATCCTAGCCAATCTTGGTTTGTCCACCAATCAACATAGACTTTGCCGCATATTCTATCACACTTGAAAAGAGGTTTCTTGCCCTCGAGTACAACTTGACAAAAAAGCCTCCAACTGGCATACTGAACTATGGTGACCGAGACTGTCTCGGTATTTCTTTGATTACGAGGTACGGTGAAACCACTGCTAATATCTCCTCCTGACTTCACCGAGCGGGCAAATATCACCACATGTTTCGCTCACCCCTCGCCAAAGCTGAGATGTTCGACTAAATGATTTTGTGCATGTTAACAATTTAAGTCCATAGCTAAAATAGATTAACCCAAATGTCAGGCAAAGAAAGGAGAGGCCTGATGGCAACAGTTCCCGATAGGCTGAAAGATTTAAAGTCCAGACAAGATAAAGAGAAGGCAGCAGGTGGCCCGCAGGCTATTGATAAGCAGCATAAATCAGGCAAGCTCACGGCGAGGGAGAGGCTCGACCTGCTCTTCGATCCCGGCACATTCTGCGAGTTAGATATGTTCGTGCGCCATCGCTGTTCCGACTTCGACATGCCCAAGACCTACATCGCTGGCGAGGGCGTGGTCACAGGCTACGGCACAGTGAACGGCCGCCAAGTATGCGCCTACTCCCAGGACTTCACCGCTCGCGGCGGAACCTTGGGCGAGATGCACGCCAAGAAAATAGCCAAAGTCATGGACCTAGCTATGAAGCTAGGCGTTCCCTGCATCGGCTTAAATGACTCCGGTGGTGCTCGTATTCAGGAGGGCATCGACGCCCTCGCAGGATATGGCAGTATATTCTTCCGCAATTCCTGCGCCTCGGGGGTTGTCCCCCAGATATCGGCCATAATGGGGCCTACCGCCGGAGGAGCGGTTTACTCCCCTGCTATGACCGATTGGGTCTTCATGGTCAAGAAAACCAGCTACATGTTCATCACAGGGCCTGAGGTTATCAAGACAGTAAGCGGTGAGACGATAGACTTCGAAAACCTTGGAGGGGCACTGGTTCATAACACCAAGAGCGGCGTGGCTCACTTTATCTGCGATAGCGATGCCCATGCCATAGAGAGAATCAAGGAGCTACTGAGCTACTTGCCCTCCAACAATATGGAAGACCCTCCCATTGTTGAGACCGGAGACAACCCCGGGCGCACAGCCCCGGCCCTTGACGGCATAATCCCTGAAAGCGCCCGTCAGAGCTACGATATGAGGAACGTCATCTGCTCCATAGTAGATAACGGCACAATCATGGAGCCCCATTCTCTCTACGCTGAGAATATTATTGTCTGCTTCGCCCGCTTCAATGGGAGAACAGTGGGCATCATCGCCAACAATCCTCAGATGATGGCCGGCAGCCTCGATGTCAACGCTTCGGACAAGGCTACGCGCTTCATCAGGTTCTGTGATGCCTTCAATATCCCGCTGCTGACCATGGTTGATGTCCCCGGTTACCTCCCGGGCACAGACCAGGAATGGAACGGGATAATCAGGCATGGCGCCAAGCTCCTGTGGTGCTACTCCGAAGCAACGGTGCCTAAGATAACCATGATAGTGCGCAAAGCCTACGGTGGCGCTTACCTTGCTATGTGTGCCAAAGACCTCGGCGCTGACATGGTGTTCGCCTGGCCCACTGCCGAGATAGCGGTTATGGGCGCCGAAGGCGCCGCTAACATCATACACCGCAAGGATATTTCTGAGGCTAAAGACCCCAAGGCGAAGCTCCAGGAAAAGATAGAGGAATACCGCAACCTATTCTATACTCCTTATATTGCAGCGGCTCGCGGCTTGGTGGACGAAGTAATCATGCCCAGCGAGAGCCGTCCCAAGATAATCAATGCCCTGGAGTTCCTGTCGACCAAGCGTGAGACCAGGCCGCCCAAGAAGCACGGCAACATCCCAATGTAAAAACGTTGGGGGTAAAATGATGGACAAAGATAGAGGGAAAATAACAGCAGCTATAATGGCCGCTGTAAACTCCTATATGGAAGATGAGATAGCGGCTGGCGCCATGATGTCAATCCCACAGCGCAGGCCGATTCCAGTAATAAGCCTATGGCATGTTTCAGGGCGCGAAGAGATGATGAGGATGCGCCAACTATGGCAGCGAAGAATAGTCTAGAATGACATGCGCCCAGCGCATTTTATGTCAATCTGAAGGAGGCACAAGCCATGTCCGCAAAAGCAAACTCAAAAGGAAAGAACCCGGTTAAGATATGCGATACCACTTTCCGCGATGCTCACCAGTCCTCGTTCGCAACCAGAATGCGCACCGACGACATGAAAGCCATCGCCCCTGAGATGGATAAGGTCGGCTTCCATTCTATGGAGGTCTGGGGTGGGGCTACATTCGATGTCACCACAAGATTTTTGAACGAAGACCCCTGGGAGAGGGTGCGCACCCTCAAGAAACTGATGCCCAATACCCCGCTTCAGATGCTGCTCAGGGGCCAGAACCTGGTAGGATACCGCAACTATGCCGATGATGTGGTCGAAGCATTTGTCAAGCACTCCGCAGACGTCGGCATCGACATCTTCCGCGTTTTCGATGCCTTGAATGACGAGCGTAATGTTCGCGCTTCGTTTGCCGCGATAAAGAAAGCTGGTAAGCACATTCAGGCCTGCCTCAGTTTCTCCCTTACTGAGAACAGAATCGGCGGCCCCGTCTTTACCATAGATTACTGGGTAAAGAAGTCTGTTACCTTCCAGGAGATGGGCGCGGATAGCCTTTGCATTAAAGATATGGCTGGGTTGCTCTCCCCTTACGATGCCTACGAACTTATCTCGGCTCTTAAAGCAGCGCTCAAAATACCAGTGGAACTGCATACCCACTATACCAGCGGCATGGCTTCCATGAGCTGTCTCAAAGCCATCGAAGCAGGAGTGGATATAATTGATACCGCCCTGGCTCCCTTCGCCTTACGTTCCTCTCAGCCGGCTATTGAGCCTATTGTTGCTGCGCTACAGGGTACGCCCAGGGACTGCGGCTTAGACCTGGCACGGCTGCTTAAGCTGGACGATTATTTCGAGTCCATAGGCCCTAAGTATCGCAGCTTCCTGGACACCAGCAAGATGTCGATCATCGATACCGGCGTGTTGATGCACCAGGTTCCAGGTGGCATGACCACCAACCTGGTGGCTCAGCTCAAGGAAGCCGACGCTCTGAACAGGCTTCACGAAGTCCATGAGGAACTGCCGCGTGTTCGCAAAGAGCTGGGCTATCCTCCTCTGGTAACTCCTACCAGCCAGATTGTAGGCATCCAGGCTGTGCAGAATGTCCTCTTCGGCAGATATAAGATGATTTCAGGTCAGGTGAAAGACTACGTTTACGGCATGTATGGTAGGTCACCGGCCCCCATTGACCCCGAAGTGCAGAAGATAGTGCTTAAAGGATATGAGAAAGGCGAGACGCCATACACCGGCCGCGCAGCCGACCTACTGAAGCCGGAGATGGAAAAGGCCAGGCAAGATACCAAGGACATTGCCAAAGACATTGGTGATGTGCTTATCTATGCTCTGTATCCTCAGACTGGCATGAAGTTCCTGCGTATAAAGTATGGCCTAGAGCCTGTGCCGGCAGCCATGAAGCCCAAGACCCTTGAGGAAATCAAGAGAGAGGACGACCTCATCGCCAAAGCCCTGGCAGGAAAGCTTGTGGAGAAAGTGGAAGCGCCCAAGAAGGAAGTCCCTGCCAAAGGCCCGGGTATGAGAACCTTCAACGTGTTTGTGGAGAATGAATACTACAAGGTGGAGGTAGAGCCGACCGGCGGAGCAATTATCTCGGGGCCGGTGGCTAACCGACCCGCCGCCGCGCCAACTCCTGTTGCGCAGCCCGCAGCCAAGCCTGCCGAAGCGCCTCCCAAGGCTGAGGTAAAAAAAGAGGCCCCACCAGCAGCAGCCGAAGGCGACGTTACTCTTCCCGTACCCATGCCAGGCACCGTGATTCGCTACCTGGTTAATGTGGGAGACAAAGTCAAAGCGGGCGACGTCGTGGTCATGCTCGAGGCTATGAAGATGGAGAATGCCATACCCGCTCCCGCTGCGGGAACTATCAAGGCGGTCAACTTCGCCGCCGGCGCCGCAGTGAAGAAAGGCGAGGTGCTGGCGATAATCTCCACCAAATAGAGAGGTTGCCTACAAACACAGATAACTGTAAACTGTAGGGGCGTTCAATTGAACGCCCCTACGTTAATTTTTAATCGCTGAAGGTGTGGATGGACATGGGCAAGACTCTGGCAGAGAAGATACTGAGCGAAAAGTCAGGTGCTGATGCACGCGCCGGCGACATAGTCATAGCTCCTGTTAATACGGTCTTTGCTCAGGATGGCACTGGCCCTCTGGCCATAAGGCAATTTCAAGCCTCGGGTTTCCATCGGTTAGCCAATCCCTCATCTACCATCTTCTTCCTTGACCACAATGTCCCCACGCCCACCAAGGAGCTCTCCAATGACCACCTGCTTATCCGGGAGTTCGCCAGAAACTGCGGCGCTTGTGTATCCGACGTCGGCGAGGGCATCTGCCATCAGGTAATCTCGGAATCCTACGCCAACCCCGGCGATATAATCGTGGGCGCCGATTCCCATACCGTTACCGCAGGTGCGCTGTGCGCCTTCGCCACCGGAATGGGTTCCACTGACATCGCCATAGCCTTCGCTTTAGGCAAGACCTGGTTCCGCGTTCCGCCCAGCATAAAAGTGAACGTCAAAGGTCGTTTCCCCAAAATGGTCTCAGCCAAAGACCTGATACTCTATCTCATTGGCAAGATCGGCGCCGATGGCGCCACCTATATGTCGCTGGAATTCAGCGGCAACACCGTAGACCGTATGCCCATCTCGCAGCGCCTTACCATCGCCAATATGACTGTGGAGGCTGGAGCCAAAACCGGGCTTTTCTCCTCGGATGGGATAACCCAAAAGTATCTGGAGAATCAAGGTCGTGGCGAGAAATGGCGCGCGCTCCAGCCTGACGCCGACGCCAGATACGAGCAGGTTATTGAGATTGACGCATCCAAGCTGGTGCCGATTGTGTCGAAGCCACATGCGGTGGATAACACCACTACAGTTACCGAGGTCAAGGGCACCAAGGTGCATCAGGTGTTCATCGGCACCTGCACTAACGGACGTCTAGATGATTTAGCAATCGTAGCCAGGATACTTAAGGGCAAGAAGCGACATCACAACACCAGGCTGCTGATTGCACCTGCTTCTAAAGAAGTGCTGCTGAGTGCCATCAAAGCAGGATATATTCGCACCTTGATTCAGGCAGGGGCGATTGTCCTGCCGCCGGGCTGCGCCGCCTGCGTCGGGGGCCATCAGGGGATACTGGGTGATGGGGAGAACTGCCTCTCCACCGCCAACCGTAACTTCAAGGGCAGGATGGGAAATCCCAATGCATTTATCTATTTATCGAGTCCAGCCACCGCCGCTGCCTCGGCCATCACCGGCGTAATCACCGACCCCAGGGAGATAGCATGAAACTGAGAGGAAAAGCGCTTAAATTCGGCGACGATATCTCCACCGACCTTATCCAGCCGGGGCGATACAACTATCTCCGCAGCAACCTGCCCGAGTTGGCGAAGCATGTCCTCGAGGACGCTGACCCTAACTTCGCCTCAAGGGTGAAGAAGGGAGACTTCATAGTCGCCGGCAAGAACTTCGGCCTTGGCTCCAGCCGGGAGCACGCCCCCACCATCCTGAGGCTTGCAGGGGTGAGCGCCGTGCTGGCGAAGTCGGTAGCCCGCATCTTCTTCAGAAACGCCATAAATGTGGGGCTCCCCGTACTTATCTGCGACACCGACAAGATAAACGATGGCGACGAGCTCGAGATAGACCTTGTCTCTGGCACCATCGCGGATTTAACCAACGGTACTAATCTCACATCCGGTAAAATCCCAGACGTCATGCTCAAAATCCTGGACGAAGGCGGCCTCGTGCCCTATATTAAGAAGTACGGAGATTTCAAAGTACTTTGAATCATTGGACTATAATATCTCGATTGAGCTTATACTAGCTATCGTCAACGACTGGGAGGTTGGGAATGGGTGAGCAAGAAATAAGAAATAAGCCAAAAGCTAGCGCTGGGGATATAGCACATACGGCTGCAAAGGCAGGGCTTTCGATGATACCAGTTTATGGTGGGGCGGCTTCAGAGATATTCTCTGCAATTATTGTTCCACCACTCTCTAAACGCCGTGATAAATGGATTGAGTCAATCGCTAAGGGATTGAAAGAGCTAGAAGAGAAAGTCAATGGTTTCAGAATAGAAGAACTCTCACAAAACGAGATGTTTATCACGACAGCTATGCACGCAAGTCAAGCAGCAATTCGCAATCATCAGAAAGAAAAACTAGATGCCCTACGCAATGCGGTTCTAAACGCTGCTCTGCCAAATGCTCCGGAAGAAGACATTCAACTAATGTTCCTTAACTTTGTTGATACATTGACAACATGGCATTTGAGAATATTGAAATTCTTCGATGACCCGCAAGATTGGGGACAGAAAAATAAGATTACATATCCAAGCTGGACAATGGGAAGCCCATCATCAGTACTAGAACACGCATTCTCAGAATTAAAAGGACGACACGATTTTTACGATCAGATTGCCAAAGATCTGTTCGCTCGAGGATTGACAGGCACTGAATCTTTGCATACCACGATGACGTCACAAGGAATGTTTGCCTCCCGCACAACATCTATGGGAAAACAATTTTTGAAGTTTATCACCTCGCCCTCGGAGGATGCCGAAGAAAAACAACAAGGGAAAATTAGCTGATGCCTTACACTATCACCCTCATTCCCGGAGACGGCGTTGGGCCTGAGATAACCGAGGCCACGACAAGGGCACTGGAAGCGACCGGCCTGACCATTAAATGGGATGTGCACCAAATCGGCGAAGCGGCGCTCAAGAAACATGGTACGCCGCTGCCCAAAGATGTGCTCCAATCTATCAGGAAGAATAAGGTAGCCCTTAAAGGCCCTGTGACCACTCCGGTCGGCAAAGGCTTCCGCAGCGTGAACGTCGCCCTGAGACAGGAGCTTGACCTCTACACCGGCCTGCGTCCCTGCAAGACCTACCCTGGCATTAAGTCGAGATACCGGAACGTTGACATCGTGGTGGTACGGGAGAACACTGAAGACCTCTACGCAGGAATCGAGTTTAAGAAAGGCTCCCAGGACACAAAAGAGCTAATCGAGTTCATAGACGATAAGTTACAGAAAAGAATCAGCTCTACCTCAGGCATCAGCATCAAGCCCATCTCGGAAAGGGCAAGCCACAGAATCGTAACCTTCGCCTTCGAGTACGCTCGCGCTCACGGCAGGAAGAAAGTCACCTGCGGCCACAAGGCCAACATCATGAAGTTCTCTGATGGCCTGTTCCTCTCCACCGCTCAAAAGGTAGCCCGGAGCTATCCCGATATCCGGTTCGAGGACGCCATCGTGGACAACCTCTGTATGCAGCTAGTGACAAAACCAGAGCGATATGATATTATTGTCCTACCTAATCTGTATGGCGATATTGTCTCAGAACTTTGCGCTGGGCTCGTGGGTGGAATCGGAGTAGTGCCCAGCGCAAACATTGGAGACAGGGTCGCGGTTTTCGAACCCGCTCACGGCAGCGCTCCTAAATATGCCAGGAGGAACAAAGTAAACCCGATGGCAATGATGCTCTCGGCCACGATGATGCTCAGGCACATCGGAGAGGAAAAGACTGCGCAAAGGTTGGAGAGCGCTATAATACAAACCATCTCCGAGGGCAAGACCGTCACCTACGACCTCAAAGCTGACCCCAACGACCCTTCCATTGTAACAACCTCCGCCGTTGCGGATGCTGTGATTAAAAAGCTAAAGGAGGCGAGATATGCGTAGCAAAGTAACCGTCGTCGGCGCTGGAAATGTGGGCGCTTCCTGTGCCCAACTGCTGGCACAGCGTGACTATGCTGATGTTGTGCTTGTGGATATCATCGAGGGCATGCCCCAGGGCAAGTCTCTCGACCTGAGGCAGGCCGGGCCTATCCGCTACTACGACACCAACATTATGGGCACAAACAACTATGCTGATACTGCTGACTCGGACGTAGTGGTTATCACATCCGGCGTGCCCAGAAAGCCTGGAATGAGCCGTGACGACCTGGTGCTCACCAACATGAAGATAGTCCAGAGCGTCACCGAGCAGATAGTCAAGTATTCACCCAAGTGCATACTCGTCATGGTAGCCAACCCTCTCGATGCTATGGCTCACCTGGCGCTTCACGTGAGCAAGTTCCCGCGGAATCGCGTTATGGGCATGTCGGGAATCCTCGATACCGCCAGATTCAGAGCATTCATCGCCATGGAGCTTGGCTGCTCGGTGGAGGACGTCTCTGCTCTGATTCTGGGTGGGCACGGTGACCAAATGGTGCCCATCACCAGGCTGGCTGCGGTAGGCGGGGTACCGCTGAGCGAGCTCATGCCCAAGGAAAAGATTGATGCTATTGCCAAGCGCACCGTCAACGGCGGCGCTGAGATCGTCGCCCTGCTCAAGACAGGCAGTGCCTTTTATGCCCCGGGTGCTGGCGCGACCCTAATAGTTGACTCCATAGTCCTAGATAAGAAGAGGATTCTGCCCTGCTCCTCCTATCTTGATGGAGAGTATGGAATTAAGGGTACCTTCGTTGGCGTTCCGGTGAAGCTAGGCAAGAATGGCATCGAGAAGATTATCGAGGTCAAGCTAACTGCAGAGGAGAGCGCAGCGCTGCAGAAGTCAGCGAACGCAGTAATGGACCTCGTCAAAATAATGAAAATCTAGCGGTTGTGAACATGAGAGAAATCAAAGCAAAGGACATCACCGATACTGTAGCACGGCTTAGCAAGGAGGCTAATTACTATCTGGGAGAGGATGTCGTAGCCGCCCTGAAGAAGGCGCGAGAGCACGAGGAATCTCCCGCAGGTCGCCAGATACTAGACCAGATACTAGAGAACGCTGGAATCGCTGCTAAGGAGCAGATGCCCCTGTGCCAGGACTGTGGCCTCGCAGTGGTCTTCGTGGAGATGGGGCAGGATGCCCACATCACAGGCGGCGAACTCGTCCAGGCAATAAATGACGGTGTGAGCAAGGGTTACGCCGAAGGCTATCTGCGCAAATCCGCGGTCAAGCAGCCCTTCTCAGCCAGGGTAAACACCAAGGACAACACCCCTGCCATCATCCATACCGAGGTAGTGCCCGGCGACAAGCTGAAGATAACCATTGCCCCCAAGGGCGGCGGCAGCGAGAACATGAGCCGATTCACTGTGCTCAAACCGGCTCAGGGTCGCCAGGGTGTGATTGACTTTGTAGTCAACGCAGTTGATGAGGCAGGGAGCAACCCCTGCCCTCCCACCATCGTCGGTGTAGGCATAGGCGGCACGGCTGAGAAGGCCATGATTATGGCCAAGAGGGCGTTGCTGCGCGAAGTGGGAAAACCCTCAGCAGACCCGGAGGTCGCTGAGCTTGAGAAAGAGCTTTTACAGCGTATCAACTCGACTGGCGTAGGGCCCGGAGGTGTAGGCGGTAGAATCACATCGCTTGCAGTTCACGTCGAGACCTTCCCTGCCCACATCGCCAGCCTGCCGGTGGCGGTCAACATCCAGTGCCACAGCGCACGCCACAAAGAAGCCGTGCTCTAAACTTCGACCCAAAACGTAGGGGCAAGGTTGCCTCGCCCAAAGCTCCCCCTTTTCTAAAGGGGGATAAAGGGGGATTTTTAAGATGAGTCCCCCAGAGATTTGAAGAGGCGTTTCGAACGCTTTCGTTTGTAGCAAACAATTTGGAGAGCAAGTATGGAAGTCAGTCATGATTTATTAATCCTAGGGTCGGGGCTGGCCGGTCTGAGAGCGGCAGTCGAGGCAGCCAGGGTGAGCAAGGATGAGTTGGATATAGCTATTGTCTCCCGGGTTCAACTCATGCGCTCTCACTCTGTTTGTGCTGAAGGTGGCACCGCCGCTGTCATGCGCCCCGAAGAAGGCGACAGCCTGGAGCTTCATGCCTGGGACACCATAAGAGGAAGCGATTTCCTGGCCGACCAGGATGTTGTTTCTCTCTTTGTAGAGGAATCACCCAAAGAAATTGTGCAGCTCGAACACTGGGGCATCCCCTGGTCGCGGCGTCCCGATGGGCGCATCAACCAGAGGCCCTTCGGAGGCCACAGCTTCGACCGTGCAGTCTTCGCCGAGGACAAGACCGGCTTCTTCGAGATGCATACTCTGTACGATAGGCTGCAGAAGTTCGCCAAAGTCACCCGTTACGATGAATGCTATGTCACCTCCATCATGATAGAGAACGGAGTGTTCCAGGGTATAACAGCCTGGAACCTGACTACAGGCGAGTTCTTCCTGATAAAAGCAAAAGCGCTGGTTATAGCCACCGGCGGCGCCTGCCGCATGTATAACTTCACCACCTATTCCTTTACAGCCACCGGCGACGGCATGGCTATGGCTTACAGGGCCGGCTTACCGCTCAAGGACATGGAATTTATACAATTCCACCCCACCGGCCTGGTGCCGTCAGGCATCCTCATCACCGAGGCAGCCCGAGGAGAAGGCGGATACCTTAAGAACAACAAAGGCGAGCGGTTCATGCAAAAATACGCACCCACTAAGCTGGAGACCGCACCCAGAGACATAGTGTCACGCTCCGAGACGACCGAGATACTGGAAGGCAGAGGTTTTGTTAGCCCTGAAGGCATGGACTACGTACACCTCGACCTGACCCATCTGGGAGCCCAGAAGATAAATGAGCGCCTGCCTTTAATCAGAGAGGTAGCCATCAAGTTTGCCTTCATCGATCCCATAAAGGAGCCCATACCCATCCGCCCGGCGGCACACTATTGCATGGGCGGTATTCATACTAATATCGAAGGTGCTACTCCTGTTAAGGGCATCTGGGCAGCCGGCGAGGCAGCCTGCGTGTCCTTGCACGGAGCAAACCGGCTCGGCTCCAACTCCACCGCCGAGTGCCTGGTCTGGGGTAAGTTGGCAGGTGACAGGGCAGTCAAATACGCAATGGGGCAGAAAACATTGCCTTCAGTTCCCGAGAAGAAGTTGAAAGACGAAGAAAACCGGGTCTTCAATCAGATAGGACACGGCGACGGCAGCGAAAGCATCTACGCCATACGCAATGAACTGCAGCAGACGATGGATAAGAATGTAGGCGTTTACCGCACCGGCCCCCAAATGGAAGAGGCGCTGAAAAAAGTAAAAGAACTGAAAAAGAGACTGCCTAAGGTCAAGGTTCAGGACCACAGCCGTATTTATAATACCAACTTGATTAACATTATTGAAGCGACCAATCTGCTTGACCTGGCTGAAACGATCATCGGTGGAGCAATAGCGCGCCAAGAATCCCGCGGAGCCCATTCCAGGCGCGACTTCCCCAATCGGGACGATGTTAACTGGGGCAAGCATACTTTGGCGCATTACACCCCCGACGGGCCGAAGCTTGACTATTCTCCGGTAGCCATGACCATGTGGAAACCGGTAGAGAGGAAGTACTAATGGAAGCTACAAGCAAACAGAGAGTGCCTTTACAAAACCGTTTAGGCATTAAAGGTTGGTTTTGGGCCGGACGCTACAAGATAGAAAGGTACCTGTACATTCTGCACAGGCTAACCGGGTTCGGTCTGCTGGCCTACGTAGCCCTGCATCTCGTAGCGAATGGCTCTCGCTTATGGGGCGAAGGAAGTTGGGAAAGCACTATGAACTTCCTCAGTAACCCCGGCTTCAAGGTCGGCGAATACCTAGTGATGGCAGCATTCATATACCACGCCCTCAACGGCGGCAGGCTCATGCTGCAGCACCTGGGCTTCACTCTGGGGAAACCCAAGCCGCCCGTGTACCCCTATGTCGATGCCATGCGCCGCAGGCGTCCCCTTACGTGGGTACTCTTAGCTCTGATAATGGGGTTGGCCATATACGTTATGGTTGCGTTTATAATATACCCTTAAACTTGTGACATGGGAGACTGACATGAGAGAAAATCACCTGAAGATTCTGCAGTATGTCACCGGAATAGGGCTCTTCTTCCTGGTCGGAGGTTATCATTTGTTACTCATGCACCTAGGCGGAGGAGACCCGGAAAGCTGGAGCTCGGTTGCCCGTAGGGCAGCCAGCGCAGGCTGGCTTACCCTCTACATATTTATCCTGATATTTGGCTTCTACCACGGCCTGCATGGGGTCAGAGGGCTGATATTAGAGCTCTCTCTGCCCAACAGAGCAATTAAAGTGTTGAATTGGACGATAGTGCTTGGCGGTTTGGCTGTCTTCGGCTACGCTGTTTACATTCCCGTACATGCTTTCTAGTTGCAGAATATCAAGGCTCTAAGGAGCGATGAATGGAAAAAATAACCTTCAAGGTTCAAAGATACGATCCTGATAAGGACAAGAAACCACATATTCAAGTATTCACCATACCTTTCAAACACGGCATGACTGTGCTGGATGGCCTCATCTACATCAAGGAGAACATGGACAACACTCTTTCCTTCCGCAGTTCCTGCCGCATGGGCATCTGCGGCTCCTGCGGCATGCTTATCAACAATATGCCCATGCTCGCCTGTCATACGCCGATTGAGGAACTGAAGAAGGACACCATAACTCTGAAGTCCTTGCCCAACTTCCCTATTGTCAGGGATTTGGTGGCTGACCTCTCCTTGCTGTTCGAAAAACATAAGTCAGTAAAGCCCTATATAATTGCGCCGGATATGGCGGAGATAGAAAAGCCCACGGCCGAGTTCTTGCAGGCTCAAATGCAACTGGAGGAATTCGTGCAGTTCGCGTACTGCGTCAAGTGCGGACTTTGCATGGCGGCCTGCCCCACCATGGCTACGGACAAGCACTTCCTGGGCCCTCAGCCTCTGGCTCAGGCCTACAGGTATTCTGCGGACCGCAGGGACGGCGGAGCTAAAGAGAGATTCCATGAGACCGACACGCCTCACGGGATATGGCTCTGTCACCTCGCCGGTGCCTGTTCCGAAGCTTGCCCCAAAGGCGTAGACCCTGCGCTGGCCATGCAGTTGTTGAAGAGGGCCATTATCTCCGACAGCCTGCGGTTACGCAAGAAGCCGGTTCCGCCATCTGTGGCCCTGCCGCAGACTGAGAAAAAGCCCAAAGTGGCAGTGCCCGACTTCACCATAAACAAGCCCGGCGCCAAATCCTGATAGATCAGTTTGTTTATTAATGGGGAGTCCAGAGGGGCAAAGCCCTTTTGGCGGGGGTTTGGGGGTGTCCCCCAACTTTTAATTCCCCCAAGACTGGGGGATAAAGGTGGTTGAAAGAAGATTATTTGACAACCTCGAAATAGTAGTAGAGGTTGTTCGGAGGATACGATGGAAAAGAAAATTACTTCTCCTATAAGCCCTGATGTCGTGGAAAGCCTCAAGGCGGGAGACCAGGTTCTCATCAGCGGTATAATCTACGTAGGCCGCGATGCAGCGCATAAGCGCCTGGTCGAGTCGCTCGACAAAGGAGAGAAACTGCCCTTCGACATCAAAGGCCAAACGATTTACTACATGGGGCCCTCACCGACAAAGCCCGGACATGTCATCGGCTCCGCAGGTCCCACCACCAGCGGCCGCATGGATGCCTACACGCCGCGCCTGCTCGCCGCCGGCCTCAAAGCAATGATCGGCAAGGGCTTGCGCACCGACAAAGTGAAAGAGGCCATAAAAGAGCATAAAGCGGTCTATCTGGCTGCCACAGGTGGGGCAGCCGCGCTTATCGCCAAAGCCATCACCAAGTCTGAAATTATAGCCTACGAAGAGCTTGGTCCCGAGGCGCTGCTGCGGTTAGAGGTAAAAGATTTCCCCGCCGTGGTGATAAACGATTCTAAGGGCGGAGATTTATACCAGGAAGGTAAAGCAAAATACAGGATTCAGGTCGGGACAGCCAAGAAATGAGCTCGTCTGGAGAGGTGGCAGGGAAGGTAGATTTGCAATGGGATGACAGCCATGTTGTGCCCGAGCACGTCACCCCCGATTTGATATTCCTCTTCGACAGGATGATCGAGGCCACCATAGATAAGGTGGCCTCCAAAAACAGTGACAGGGTATTGGATGTGGGCTGCGGACGGGCTGTGGACGCTATAAAGATAGCCCAGAAGGGTGGCAGGCTGGTCGGACTTGAGCCCTCGAGAATAATGCTTGACCACAGCAAGAAGTGTGTGGCTGACAGTGGCAAGGAGATAGCCCTGGTTCAGGCCATAGGCGAGAACCTCCCTTTCAAGACCGGCTCCTTCGATTGGGTGGTGTGCAAAGGCGCTCTGGACCACTTCCCCAACCCCCAAAAGGCCGTGGCAGAGATGGCACGCATCACTAAACCGGACGGCAGGGTAATTATCTCCATCGCCAATTTCGAAAGCCTAGGGCACCGTCTGGGCAAAAGCGGCCACTACATAGGCATGTTCATCACCAGAAAAAGACCCAAAGAGCGCCAGGCCTGGGAGACCCCGCCTGACCACACCCTCAGAGTCACCTATCCGGTATTGAAGAAGCTGGTCAGTCCTTACCTGGAGATTAAGCAAAGCATGGGCATCTCCTTCATGTGGGGAGCGCCCAATTGGGATAGCATAACCTCGGCCATGCCCAAGAAAGCAGCATTTTTTATGTTAAGAAACCTGGACCGGATAGCGCAGCGCTGCCCCGGTCTCAGCGACGTCATATTAATCACCTGCCGCCCCAAAAGAATGGATTCCCATGGCCCGTAAGAGAACACTCCTGATAAACCCGCCCTACCCCTTTTCCGAGTTCCCTATCATACCAGTTGGCTTGCTCTACGTTGCCGGTGTGCTGGTACATTACGGGGTAGATGTCGATGTCCTGGACCTTCTGGTATCCAAGTATTCCAAAGAGAAGATAAAGAACAAGATTGAAGAATATAAACCGGATGTCGTCGGCATAACCTGCGTCACCATGAACTATCCGGTCGCCTCGGATATACTCAAGTACTGCAAGTCAGTCAACAAAAAAATCCTCACAGTCATCGGCGGCCCCCACGTCACCTTCAACGCGGAGGAAACGCTTAAAGAAGCTCCCTGGATAGATATCGTGGTGAGACGTGAAGGCGAGTTTACCATGCTGGACATAGTGAACGGCAAAAAGCTCGCCGAGATAGACGGGATCGCCTATAGAGAAAAAAACGGCAGCATAAAGCTGACCAGAGAGCGTGCTCTTATCGAGAACCTGGACGAGCTTCCGCCCCCCGCCAGGCATCTTTTCCCCATCTCGAAATATCTCGCCCTGGATGCCCACGCCAGCCTCCTTGCCGGCAGGGGCTGCCCCTTCAACTGCATCTTCTGCGTCGGCTCCAAGATGGGTGGCCGCAAAGCCAGGTATCGCAACCCCAAGCTCGTTGTGGATGAGATAGAGGAGTCTTTAGCCCTCGGTTTCAAGGAAGTCAACTTTGAGGACGACCTGCTCACGCTCAATCACAAGCACGTCAACGCAGTCTGCGACGAGATAATCGCCAGAGGTTTGAAGTTCAACTGGAGCGCCTTCGCCCGGGTCGACACCGTGACGCCTGAGATACTCAAGAAAATGAGGCAAGCCGGCTGCACCTGGGTCTCCTACGGTGTCGAGAGTGGCAACCAGCAGATACTGGACTTAGTCAAGAAGAAGATCACCCTGGAGAAGGTCAGGTACGCTGTCGCCATAGCCAGAGAGGCTGGCGTCAAGGTCCTGGCATCCTTCATCATCGGGCTGCCCGGCGAGACCAGGGAGACTCTTAAAGATACCATGGACTTTGCCCAGGAGATTCAGACCTTTTACGGATTCCATGTGCTGGCGCCTTTCCCTGGCAGCGAGGTCAGAGAGGAAGCCGACAAATACGGTATCGAGATACTGACCAGTGATTGGGCCAAATACGATGCTAACCGAGCAGTAACAAGGACTAAAGGCGCGGGCCCTGAAGATATCAACGCTGTCCTGCACAAATACTTCCAGGGGCTGAAACAGCCGCCTCCCGACCCCTCTCAACCCAGGAGGCGCAGCCCGTTGGCCTGGGACTTAATCTCGGGCGACATCATCGAGAACCTGGAGCCCATCGAGCCCAGGGGCGACCCTGTAGAAGACCTTACAGACAAGATAATGGAGATCTCCCTGCATCCCCGCCAGCGAGTCAGCGACAGCATCAAAAGATGGTACGCCGACGGCCTCCTGAAATACGACCTCAAAGACGGCCGCCTAGTCTGGCGCTGGGCCTGATATATGCCATTCCTGCGGAGGCAGGAATCCACGCCCCTCACATGTCATTGCGAGGCCTTCCCAGCGAAGGCCGTGGCAATCTCACCAAGCCTATCTGAGCCCCTAGAACGCACAATATGTCATTCCTGCCTTGAGCAGGAATCCAGATCCCTGGTGCACTGTTAGAGTCCGCCTAAGACGGGTTAATAGTTGACAAATGTCAGTAGAAATGTTAAAAATTGGCTTGCGTGATTTTCGCACGAAGCATGCGAATCTTGATGCCCCGAAGTCACCCCAAACAATAATCAAGGAGGACATGAATTATGTAATGAATCTGATAACATAGCTAATTCTATTGTCACGGGGCCATACCTCGCATTAATTCAGAGAGTAGGAGATGTATCATGAGATTCTTACTTACCATGCGCAACAAGGATAGCCACTACGCACTTCCACTGAAGGAGAGGATGCCCTTCTTCGAGAAAAGGGTTATGCTTATCGAGAAGAATCTCAACAAAGGCAGATGCAAAGCAGTATATTTTGATGCTGACTTAAAAGGGAGCTTTTCAATTTGGGATTTCAACACCAATGAAGAGGCTGCACAGCTAATTCTCGAAATACCTGGGCGAGACCACGTGGACATCGATATTCAGCCTGTTATGGATTTGGATGTTGCAGTGAAGCAAATGAAGATGTACTGGGAGATTGCATTGAAGGAGTGAGTTATTCTCGATTCAAATAGAGTGGAACGAATTATACTATAATAACGTCATCAAATTAGTTCAAGGACTCTAAGGCTGCCTTTGCCTGGCTCAGGCTATTTTCAAGGCCACATTGCTCGAACAAACTGATAGCCTCGGTAATGCATTGTCTGGCTTTGTCCTTATCGCCTTCAGCGCTACAAACAAGGCCCAGACTGATATAACCCTGGCCGAGGAATGCTTTGGTGCCTATTTCCCGGGCGATCTCGATAACCTTTTCACAGTAATCCTTGGCCTTCTGGCTGCCACTGGGGATGACTCCTGCCATGATCGATAAGATCGCCGCGAAGCCAGTACATATCCAGACATATATACCTTTCAGTCCCATTGACAGAATTTCACTTAACGCTTCTTCAGCGGCGGTTAAATCCTGCGTCTCTCCTTTTAAGAAGGAAATGCTAGAAAGTATACTCCGCGCTGTTATTTCGCTTTGTTCGCCAGCAAATTCCCGGCCAAATAGCAAAATTTCTTTCCAGATGTCTTCGCCTTCCTGTAACTGACCACTAAACAAATAGGCAGAGCCGAGCGCTTGTTTTGCCATGAAACTATAGAAGGGGTCCATGGAAATTTCGACCCCCTGTAGGCAGTGCTGAATTGCAGATTGGTGGTCGCCATCCATAGAGAAAGTCAGTGACATAATGTAATGCCCCATGACCTCGCCTCGAATGCTGCCCCGCTGGTTCGAGTACTCCAGAATCGCTTGACCGGCTTCACGAGCCTTTCTTTTCTGCCCCACAAAGAAGTAGGCATCGCCCACTCCGCCCAGCGACTTGTAGTAAAGGTACTGGTCCTCCTCAAAACATTTACAGATTTCCATGGCTCTGCCCCCGGACGTGATAGCTTCGTCCAGAAGGCCCATGAAAGCACATGTCCAGGAGAGCCAACAACACGCGTAGCAGATCACAAGCTCGCTCTTGGTCTCCTCACCGATCTGGAGAGCTTTATGCAGGTATTGATGTGAACCTCTAATATCCTTCCCGGTGCTCAAGGCAAAGCCAAGCCATGCGTAGTACATCCCCAGCCTGGCCTTATCATCCAGCGATTCAGCCAGCTCTTTGTGAGCTTCCAGCAAGTCCCTGAGTCCTTTGAAATCACCCCTGAAATAGAAGACATAGGCCCACTTTATCAGCAGGTCTATGAGCTGGACCTCGGCGCCTTTGACTTCTCCAACCCTAGGGTACAATAATTCATAGGCCTCTAAGTAATGACGGTGCGATTCCTCGACAGCATACCTGTCGAAGCACTTCTCAGCCGCCTTTATAAGATAATGGATAGCTTTGTCAGTAGATGCGCCATTTTTGAAATGGAACGCCAGGGCTTCGTAAAACTCGTCCAGCCTATTGGGATACAAGGCTTCAATAGCCCTTCCGATACTTTCATGGACCTCTTTCCTCTTCTTGAGCAGCAGGCTGCTGTAGGCTACCTGCTGCGTGAGGGCATGCTTGAAGATGTATTCCAGGTCCGGGAACATGCTCCTCTCGTAGATAAACTCCAGCGCCTGGAGTTCGAGCAAATAGGCCTCCAGCTTCTCCCTCATGCCTGTTACGGTCTGCAGGATAGGGAAGGGGAACTCTCTGCCGATGACTGAGGCTATCTGCATGGTCTCTTTGAGGTCTTTCTCCAAACGGTCCATGCGGGCCGCGATAATTCCCTGGACGGTCTCAGGCACCTGGATGTCCGAAGGCTTTACAGTGAGCACATAGCAGCCGTTCTTTCTCTCAATATAGCCCCTTTCCAGAAGGGTGCGGGTGAACTCCTCCATGAACAGGGGGTTCCCTGCCGCCTTATACAGGATGAGCTTGGTTAAGTCCTGCGCTGCCTTCACCCCCTTCAGTATACCCTGCACCATCTCCGCGCTTGTCTCCAGCGTGAGCTCGTCCACCCGGATCTGGCTGTAGTAAGTTTTGCTGGCCCAGGAATGGGCAAATTCAGGCCGGTAGAGCAGGAGCAGCAGGACATGGGCGCCACCCAGCCGTCCGATGAGATAGTTCAGGAACTCCTCAGATGCTTTGTCGACCCAATGGAGGTCTTCAACAGCCAGTATAACCAGGCGATTCTGGCTTTCACGGATAATCAGGGACCAGATAGCCTCGAATATTCTTACCCTCTTCTGCTGCGGCTCAAGCTTCAGGAACTCACCATCATCCACCTTGAGGGACAAAAGCTCCTGAAGCGGCGGCAGCATGGCCATGAGCCGCTGGTCCAATTGACTTATCCTTTGCTTCAATTTCTTCTGGCTGAGCAACTGCGGCTCGCCCTCTTCGATGTCGAAGTAGGCCCTCAGGGCATTGACTATGGGCAGGTAGGCCATGGCCTCACCGTAATGCAGACATTGGCCCTCGAGGTAGCTGTACTCCCCCTGCGTAAGCATAGACCTCATCTGCAGGAGCAGCCTGGATTTGCCCACGCCGGGCTCGCCGACTATGCCCACCACCTGGCCTTGCCCTCTCTTCACCCGCCCATAACAATCCATGAGGAGTTCCAGCTCTTTCTGACGTCCCACAAAAGGCGTCAGGCCGCGCATTTCCGATACCCCCAGCCTGGTCTTGACGCTACCCACACCCAGCAACTGGTAGGCCTTCACTAACTCAGTCTTGCCCTTTAACTCCTTCTCCCCCAGAGCCTTGAACTCGAAGTATCCTTCAGTCAGGCGGTGGGTGTTCTCCGAGACCTGTATCGTGCCCGGCTGTGCCGTGCTCTCCATCCTGGAGGCCAGGTTCACCGTGTCCCCCATGGCAGTGTACTCCATGGTCAGGTCATCACCGATCTTGCCTACCACCACCAGGCCGGTATTCAGCCCAATCCTCATATGGAACTCGATGCCTTGTTTCTTGAGCTTCTGGGCATACTCCCTGAGGCGGTCGCGCATCCCCAGCGCAGCATGGAGGGCCCGCTGCGGCGCATCCTCATGGGCTATGGGAGCGCCAAACAGGGCCAACAGCCCATCGCCCAGGAACTGCGCTATGGTGCCCTCATAGCGGTGTATCTCCTCGGTGAGGAATACCAGGCACTCGCTGATTAGGTCACGCACCTCCTCGGGGTCCATCTTCTCCGACATCCTGGTGAAGCCTGCGACATCGGCGAAGAGCACAGTGACCTGCTTGCGCTCCCCCTCCAGGCTGGCCCGGGCAGCCAGGATCTTGTCTGCGAGATGCTTTGGAGTGTAGCTCGCTGGAGTAGGGCGTCTGGTAACCCCAAGGCCTATACCTCCAGCTTCAGGACTAATGCCCATAGCCTTCAAGCCGTCGATTATGCGGGCAATACAGCCTTGATGCCCCTCGGTGCTGATACAGACCATGGTGGTTCCTCCCAGAGCATGACGCCATTCTGCCTGGCGCTCTTTCAACTGGGGCGGAGTCAAGTCAACCAGCACGGGGAAGAACGGTTTACGGCGCTCGAAGGCGCCTACTACTTCCTTGGACACCTGGTCGGAATCGAGGGCGTTGGAGGATATCAGTAAGGCCACTGCCTGAGATTGTTCTATGGCCTCGGCGACCTGGGATAGGTAGCTTGCGCCGGGCAGGACGTCCCGCTCGAGGTACCATGTAGAGTAGCCCGCTGCTTCCAGTCCCTTTGCGAGCTCCTGCGCCAACTCGGCATCCTTCTCCGCATGGCTGATGAAAATGTGGCCCATCAACTACCCCCAGTCGTCAACTTGTGCGGGATGCGGTTTGGATATGTTGCTGCGAAACAATAATAGCCCTAAGCTATATTTTGTCAAGTAGAAGCATATCTCAACAGCAATTTTGGTTAGACTTGGGCAAAGCTAGACAGAAGCTAAAGTGCTGTGGCGTTCTACCGAAAGCCCTTTTCTATCTTACCGCTTTCTCCTGAGGTGCCTTCCTCAAATAGACCACCAGGCTCTTGGGGAAGAAGTTATCAAAGAAGCTTTCCGAACGTTGAAAAATCCGGTTCCTGTGCCGGTTGCTGTCCATCTCCCAGACCAGAAATTTGTGGTAAATTGCAGGCACCAGCGCTCTCTCGTTCCTCACCCCGAACAGGCAGCGCAGCAGCCAGTACACCGAGTGGTATGCGTGTTTGTGCCGTACAGCATAAACCTTGAAGTTGTTGCGCTCCAGCAGGTCGATAAGCTTGTTTGCATGATATATCCTGATATGCCCGCCCGGATTGGTATGGTAAGCCTCGGATATTGCCCAGCAGACAGTCTCGCTAAGCCAGGTAGGTACGCTGACAGCCAGTTCACCCCCATCCTTCAAGACCCTCAGCAGTTCCCGCACGCCCTGCTCATCGTCTATCACGTGCTCCAGCACCTCTGAGCAAATAATCTTATCGAAGCTGCCGTCCTTAAAAGGCAGCTTCATCGTGTTGCCCAGGATTAAATTCCACTCGCCTTTAGCCAGGTTATCCTTCTCCATCTCCTGAAACATGTACTTCGCCTTGAGCAGAGACTCGAGGTCTATATCCATGGAGTATACGTCACAGTGATCGAGGCTGCACACATGCCAGCTATGCCTGCCTGCGCCGCACCCCACATCTAATACTCGCTCTCCGCTTTTCACGGTAAACAGGTTGAAATCTACAGTGAGCAACTACGCAACCTCCTTGTAGATTTCCAGAGTCCTCTTTGCCGCATCCTCCCAGCTAAAAGCCTCCTCTATCCTCTTCCTCCCTGCCTCCCCCAGCCTCTGCCTCAGCGGCTTATCTGAGAGAAGCCGCTTTATCGCCCCTGCCAGCGCAACGGGGTCTTCTGCCGGCACCAGCATCCCCGCGCTGCCATCGCCCACGACCTCAGGCAGAGCGCCCGCCTTGGTAGCTATAACTGGCGTGCCACACGACATAGCTTCGGCACAGGGGAGGCCAAAGCCCTCGTAGAGTGAAGCCGTAACCGCTACCTCTGCCGCGGAGTAGCGCTTGACCAGCTCTTCGGTGCTGAGGCGGCCGGTAAAGGTGACCCTGTCTTCGAGCCCAAACTCTCGCACCAGCCTCGGAGCATATTTAGTATGCTCGCCTATCCTGTCGACTATAGTTAGCTTAACATCTGCATCGTCCTTCAATAGTTGTATCGCCTTCAAAAGATAGATAACGCCTTTCTTCCTGTCCTCGGTATTCGCCACCACGATCACCCTGTTAGGTTCCTTCTCGACATGGTCGATTTTCTTGAACACATCCGTATCGATGCCGTTATGGACTATCCTCACCTTGGATTCGGGCACGTGGAAGATTCGCATCACATCGTTCGCCGAGCTTTTTGAGACCGTTATCACGCGGTCCATCCGCTTGCTCACCACACCTTGCATAATGCTGAAGGAATAGAAAATAATGCGCTTGAATTTACTGGCGAACCTCCTCGCCTGTGCCAAATCAGCGTTCATATCGATGGGGATAGGATGATGTATGGTAGCGACAACCGGCACCCCCAGGCCCTTCATCATCAGCAAGCCATAGCCCAGCGTCTGATTATCGTGAACAACGTCGAACTTCACGCTGGGGTTCAGTTCACGCAGCTTCAGATAAGCCCTCATGCTGAAGGTGAATATCTCGGGGAACATACCCACGTGCTTTGCTGCAACTTCATAGAAATCGAGAGGATTAAGCATCCGTAAGGGGTCTTTTAAGGAAGACAAAGCCTTCGTCTCATATAGATTGAGGCCCTCCAGCTCATGCAGCTTTACACC
>Ga0315268_10001357_pt1 | contig 28080 bp, 26 predicted proteins | sample C1_top_MG_FD_204535 | JGI IMG/M metagenome (GOLD analysis project Ga0315268, IMG submission 204535) | Sediment microbial communities from Yellowstone Lake, YNP, Wyoming, USA - C1_top | ecosystem: Environmental > Aquatic > Freshwater > Lake > Sediment | place: USA: Wyoming | collected 2017-08-01
CATGGGCGAGAGCACAGCCGAAATTGCAGCCAGCCACCCGGAAACGGACTATATCGGTGTGGAAGTACATACCCCAGGAGTCGGCGGCTTGCTCAAGCAGATCGGCGAACGAGATTTAAAAAACGTGCGCATCATTCAGCATGATGCGGTGGAAGTACTGCAACACATGATTGGGGGAAACACCCTTGCCGGCATCCACATCTTCTTCCCCGACCCGTGGCCGAAACTACGCCACCATAAGCGGCGCTTGATCCAAGCCGAGTTAACACGGCTACTCGCCAGTCGCCTGCGGCCGGGCGGTTATCTGCATGCCGCCACGGATTGGCAAGCCTACGCCGAACACATACTCGCCACATTCGCGCATGAGCCCTTGCTGGAAAATACCGCCAGCGGGTACGCGCCTCGCCCCGCCTATCGTCCGCTTACCAAATTCGAACAGCGCGGCCTGAAACTTGGCCACGGCGTGTGGGATATCGTCTTCCGCAAACGCGGTTCGCCTTGACGCTAAAGCCCTTTTCGGGTGTAATGCCGGGCTTTCCCGGATGCGTCGAGACCTTAAAACCAACACGCAAACAGGTAATGGCCAAGTAGCTCAGTCGGTAGAGCAGAGGACTGACAACACGCTGCGCAGCAGCTTGTTGCGGCGCAGGCTAACTTGCGAAGCAAGTTAAGCTTGGTGAAAGCCAAGCGGCCGAAGTCAAAATCCTTGTGTCACAACCTTGGAATGTGTATTACCGGTATTACCCAAATGGCCAAGTAGCTCAGTCGGTAGAGCAGAGGACTGAAAATCCTTGTGTCGGTGGTTCGATTCCGCCCTTGGCCACCAGATTTCATCCTTCCGCTAATTGATACCCCTTGCGGAAAACCCTGTAAAATTACGCTATTGTTAGTGGGCCCTATAGGGGTGCCATAAGCTTATTGGCCACATATGCAGCTTTTCGCCTTCGGCATCAATCATCAGACCGCACCGCTCGATATTCGCGAGCAGGTGGCGTTTCCGGCTGAGCGTTTGGAGCCGGCGCTGCATGATTTGGCCACGCACAAGACGATCACCGAAGCAGCAATTCTTTCTACCTGCAACCGCACCGAGATTTATTGCAACACTAAGGAACCGGCACAAGTAATAGGCTGGCTTGCCGACTTCCATCAGTTGCAGCCCGACACTATCACGCCATACCTCTACTCTTTCCCGCAAGAACAGGCGGTGAAACACGCGTTCCGCGTTGCCAGCGGGCTGGACTCGATGGTGCTGGGCGAGCCGCAAATTTTGGGGCAGATGAAGCAGGCGGTGAAAACCGCGGAATCCGCCGGCACGCTGGGCACTTTGCTGCACAAGCTGTTTCAGCGTACTTTCTCGGTCGCAAAAGAAGTGCGTAGCACCACCGACATCGGCGCGAACTCGGTTTCGATGGCCGCCGCCGCGGTGCGCCTGGCGCAGCGTATTTTTCCCAGCATCCAAGAGCAAGCGGTGCTGTTCATCGGGGCGGGCGAGATGATCGAGCTTTGCCTCGATCACTTCAGCGCGCAGCACCCGCGCCACATCACCATCGCCAACCGCACCCTGGAGCGTGCGCATGTGCTGGCGCGCCGGGTGAATGCAAGCTCGGTCACCTTGAACGAGTTGCCCGAGGTGTTGGCGCGGCACGATATCGTGATCAGTTGCACCGCCTCACCCTTGCCGATTTTAGGCAAGGGCATGGTCGAGCGCGCGATCAAGGCGCGCAAGCACCGCCCGATGTTCATGGTCGATCTCGCGGTGCCGCGCGATATCGAGCCGGAAGTGGCCCAACTCAATGATGTCTTCCTGTATGCGGTGGACGATCTGGCCGAGGTGGTGCAGCAAGGCATGGATAGCCGCCAGGCCGCGGCGACGCAAGCCGAAAGCATTATTGAAACACGCGTGCATAACTTCATGGAATGGGTGCACGCACGCGAAACCGTGCCGACCATCCGCGCGCTGCGCGATCATGCCGAACGCCAGCGGCGCCAAGAACTGGAACGCGCGCTGAAACAACTCGCGCGCGGCGAAGATCCGGAAAAGGTCATGGATTATTTATCCCACGCACTCACCAACAAACTCATGCATGCGCCCACGCACGCTCTCAGCAACGCCGCCCAAGACGAGCGCGAATCGCTGGAAACCTGGCTGCGCCGCCTTTACCACCTGCGCCAAGAATGAAACCCGCCCTGACCGTCAAGCTCATCCAGTTAAGTCAGCGCCTGGAAGAGCTCAATAGGCTGTTGAGCGCCGAAGATATCACCCGCGATCTCGATAACTATCGCAAGCTCACGCGCGAGCATGCCGAAATCATCCCCGTGGTGGACTTGTTCCACGCCTATCGCCAAGTCGAGCAAGACATCGTGACGGCGAAAGAAATGCTCGCCGATACCGAGATGAAAGCCTTCGCGGAAGCCGAGGTGCGCGAGAGCCAAGCCAAGCTGGCAACGCTCGATCTGGCTTTGCAAAAACACTTATTGCCTAAAGACCCGAACGACGAGCGTAATCTGTATTTGGAAATCCGCGCCGGCACCGGCGGCGACGAATCGGCATTGTTCGCCGGCGATTTGTTCCGCATGTATTCGCGCTATGCCGAGCGTCAGGGCTGGAAGGTCGAAGTGGTTTCGCACAGCGAGGGCGAAGTCGGCGGGTTTAAAGAGATCATCGCCAAAATCATCGGCAACGGCGCGTACTCCAAGCTCAAATTCGAGTCCGGCGGGCACCGCGTACAGCGCGTGCCGGATACCGAAACCCAAGGCCGCATCCATACTTCCGCCTGCACCGTGGCCGTGCTGCCGGAGGTGGATGAAGTCAGCGATGTGGTATTAAACCCCGCCGACTTGCGCATTGATACCTATCGCGCCTCCGGCGCGGGCGGGCAACACATCAACAAGACCGATTCCGCGGTGCGCATCACGCATCTGCCCACCGGCATCGTGGTGGAATGCCAAGATGATCGATCGCAACACCGCAACAAGGCACAGGCGATGTCGGTGCTGGCGGCGCGCATCAAAGACCAGCAACTGCGCGCGCAACACGACAAAGAAGCCGCCACGCGCAAATCGCTGATCGGCAGCGGCGACCGCTCGGAACGTATCCGTACCTATAATTTTCCGCAGGGGCGCATCACCGACCACCGCATCAATCTTACGCTGTATAAAATCGACGCCATCATGGACGGCGATTTGGATGAACTCACGCAAGCGCTTTCCAGTCAATATCAAGCCGACCTGCTTGCCGCCTTGAGCGAGCAAGCGGCATGATTGCCGCGCACAGGGATATCGCAACCCTCGGCTCGACGCTGCGGGATGCGCGCAGCCGGCTTGTCACAGCGCTCGCACTGGAGATTGATGTCGCCGCGCTCGAAGTCCATGTGCTACTGAGCTATGTACTGAATAAGCCGCGCGCTTATCTGCTCGCGCATCCGGAAGCCCCGCTATCGCGCGTAGATCAGGCGCATTTCTCCGCATTACTCGCGCGCCGTCTGCAAGGCGAACCCATCGCCTACCTCGTCGGCCAGCGTGAATTTTATGGCTTGATCTTCACCGTCACGCCGGATGTATTGATTCCGCGCCCCGAAACCGAATTGCTGGTGGAGTTAGCGCTCGAACGCATGCCCCCGGATCGGCCGCTACACGTGCTTGACCTCGGCACCGGAAGTGGCGCGATCGCGGTTACCCTGGCGAAACACCGCCCACAGGCGCAGATCACGGCATTGGATATATCACCGCGCGCCCTGGATATTGCATGCGTCAATGCCGCTCGGCATCAGACACGCCATATCACGTTTATTGAAAGCGACTGGTTTAGCGCGCTCCCGCCACACACCAGCCGTTTTGATTTGATCGTCGCTAACCCGCCCTACATAGCGGACAATGACCCGCATTTCCTGTGCCCGGATATTCGATTCGAGCCTGCCGCGGCACTGCGCGCCGGCCCCGAAGGACTCGATGCCATCCGCCATATCGCCCGGTTTTCGGGCCACCATTTAAATGTAAATGGTTACTTACTCCTTGAGCACGGCTATGACCAGCAAAACGCTTGCGCGGCGATACTATCGTCGCAAAAGTTCAGTGCCGTAACTTGCCACAGGGATATCGGCAAGCAAGCACGGGTTAGTCTGGGCAAAAAAGCATGGGATTAAGATCTATCGAAAACATCTTGCACCTTTGACGATTGCCCTTTAACTTAGTCAATATTCAAACATCCCAGAACGCGCTGTAGCACACCCCAATAAACGTCGGAATATTTTACATTTCCAAGAAAAACAAAATATTCTCTATATTTAATCAATATGTTACTTCATTGATAGATTAAGAAAAATGCCGCTTGATGGGGGCGACTGGCGCAATACTTGCTTGTACTTAACATTAATAGAAAATCGCTCTTGCTAATATGCCGAAGCGTAAACCTTGCGCTCCAGCGGCAACATTAGACAAAGGGCAATCAGCCAAGGAAAAGCCATGGATAACAAAGATACCAGCCCTAATCTGGATCACGATGCCGATACCACGGCGGGTAAGCCTGACCACGTAGATGATGCGTCACGGCGGCGTTTCGCGAAAGCCGGTCTTGCCGGATCGGGCGTTATTCTGTCGATCTCCAGCCGCTCCGCGCTTGGTGGATGGGGCACTTGTACCGGTTCCGAAATGATGTCCGGCAATCTGTCGCGGCAAGGCAGCCCCAATCCCTGCGGGTGCAGCCCGGGCTATTGGGGAAACCACATTCCCGAATGGAGTAAGTTAATTACGCAGGGTTTGATCAGCACTACATACAACCCGGATGCCGATTTCGACTCGGTCTTCGGCCTCGGATCGCCAGGCATGTTTAACCCGGACGCGAAATTGCGAGACGTCGCACAAAGAGGGAACCACCTCACCGTTGCCTTACCCAGCGTCTGCGACCACACTAAAAATAACAGCGATTTCTTCGACTCCGCGCGTACCGCCACGTTCCACGCGGTCGCGGCACTCCTGAACGCCTCGGTGTATGGCGCCCGCTATCCATCAATCTATCACACGTCCAGTGCCGTGATTAGCGCGTTTAACAGTGCCGCCAACACCGCCTATTCGACCTGCAGCAAACAAGCTTTCGTTGACTTTATCACAGCGGTGGATGTCTACACGTCCGGCGTTTGGTGTTTTGGCTCGCGGGAATAAGCATTCCTATTCTTCGTCTGCAGGAAAACCGATTTCATGTGGCGATGCGATAATCACAAAGTACTGCTGCGCTGCTGGGAGGATGCCTGCGTGGCCTATCACATCGAGAGTGGCGATACGCATCTGCTCACCGCCCTATCCGGCCAGGTGTTGCAAAAGCTTTTGGTAAATCCCGCGGCAACGCACGAGCTCACACAAACTCTGCTGCCGCAATTCCCTGCCGATGAACTCAATATGGCTGGCGAAGCGCTGGAAGATACCTTGCGCCAGCTATCCCACCTCGGTTTGATCGAATCGCTCGCTTGAAGGTTTCCGATCTCGGGTTTCATCACCTGTCCGGCTTGCTCGATCGCGGCGACCTAGTGCTGCGCACCGGCCCTTTCGATACCACGATTCACTCGCCGCTCGCCTGCGTGCATCATGGTATTGCCACACTCTATGCGGATTTTGAAGTGCTCCAAGAACCGGTGTTCTCGGATTTTCATGTCCGCGTCGCGCCACCCGCCGGCCTGCGCCGTTGGGTAGGCAAGCAAGTTTTATTTCACTACGACGATGAAATTCCCTTTAAACCGCTGCCGCAAGACCAAGCTTTCCCCATGCTGGAATGGGGATTGAATTGGTCTATTTCTACCCACGCGCATCAATATCTCGTGATCCATGCGGCAGCCATCGAACGCGGCGGGCGGGCAGTGATCATGCCGGCACCACCCGGCTCCGGCAAAAGCACCTTATGCGCCGCGCTGATTCATCATGGCTGGCGTTTATTGTCGGATGAACTCGCCCTGCTTTCGCCTATCGATGGCGCGCTCACGCCACTGGCGCGTCCAGTGAGCTTAAAAAATGAATCCATCGACATTGTGCGCGGCTTCGGCCCGGAAATCGTGATCGGCCCGCTAAGCCGAGATACCCTGAAGGGGACCGTGGCGCATATGCGTCCTCCGGCCGCAAGCGTGCGCCGTGCGCATGAAACCGCCCTCCCAGCCTGGATCGTGTTCCCGAAATATCGCCTTGGCGCCGGTGCAATTCTCGCCCGCCATGTCAAGGCGCAAACGCTCATGTCCTTGGTCGAAAACACCTTCAATTATCAAGCTCTCGGAGAAACAGCCTTTCGCGCGCTCAGTCATCTCGTGGATCGCTGCGATTGCTATACCTTCGAATATGACCGCATGGAGCGCGCGCTCGAAATGTTCTCGGACTTGAGCGCCTGCCCCGATTAGCGGCTGCTAGAATACCTCCCTTCGCATAGAATAAATGACGATGGGCACAAATCTCGTAGTGGAAACACTCTACTCTCCCGCGCACATTCACGCCCTTTCTCTTCCCGCATGGGATGTGCTTTTACGGCAGGCACGGCGCGCCGACCTGAGCGCGCGGGTTTATTGGGTCTTGCGTGAACACGATCTCCTTGGCTCCGTGCCGGAAAAACCCCGCGTCTATCTCGAACTCGCTTGGCAATATGCCGAACGCCAGCGCAGCGCGGTGCAGTGGGAGCTAAATACCCTATGGCGCTCCCTGCAAAACTTGGGTATCCGTATCATCTTGCTGAAAGGGGCTGCCTATTTGACGGCAAACCTGCCTAGCGCGCATGGCCGCATACTTTCCGATATCGATCTACTGGTACCGCGCGACGCGATCGACATGGTGGAAAGGGCTTTGATTCAAGACGGGTGGATCGCCACGCACCAGAATGCTTATGATCAACGCTACTACCGGCAATGGATGCATGAGATTCCTCCGCTCGAACATGCCAAGCGCGGTACGGTAGTGGATATCCACCATGCCATTTTACCGGTCTCGGCACGTATCCAAGCAGATATGAATAAGCTGCGCATGGCGGCGATTCCCTTAAACATCCCCGGTGACTTCGCGGTACTCGCACCCATCGACATGGTGCTCCACAGCGCCGCCCATCTTTTTTACGACAGCGAATTGGGCCACGGGCTGCGCGATCTGGTGGATATCGACGCCCTATTACGCTATTACGGCACCGAAGCCGCGTTTTGGGAAGACTTGCTTCACCGCGGCAGCACCGTAGGATTATCCCGCGCACTCTATTACGCATTACGTTATAGCCAGCACATTCTCAATACGCCGATTCCAGCAACGATCATGGCGCAAGCGGAAATCTTCGGACCACCGGCCTGGATACGAAGCATCATGGACCAGCTTTATTTACGGGCCTTGATCCCGCACCATCCAAGCTGCATGACCTTGCCGGCGCGTATCGCGAATTTTTTGCTTTTTATCCGCGGACACTGGCTACGCATGCCGCTTCGACTATTGATTCCTCACCTGCTTCGAAAGGCGTTTGTGCCACATCGCCAGGCCTAAGCTGCTCGGGCGAGTAATTGACGCATTCGCGCTGGCTGTTTATAATAGTTGACAGATTTTATCGGGTACTTTCCTTAACCTATTGAGCGAGCAACATAAAATGAGTATTCAAGACACTATCCGTGAACAAGTCACCAACAACACCATCGTGCTGTACATGAAAGGCACGCCGCAATTTCCGCAATGCGGCTTCTCTTCCAATGCCGCGCAAATTCTTAAGGCCTGCGGTGTGCAGAATTTCTTGGCAGTGAATGTTTTGGCCGATGTAGAAATTTTCCAGGGCCTCCCCGCCTATGCCAACTGGCCGACGTTTCCCCAGCTCTATGTCAAGGGCCAACTCATCGGCGGCTCGGACATCATGACCGAGATGTATAAGAAGGGGGAATTGCAGAAGTTGCTACAAGAAGCGCTCGCCGCTTAATACGCCGGCGCGTCACCCGAGCAATACCAAGCTCCAAACAACGACGACGTTCAGCAGCGCGAACAGCACCGCCGCGCTGCCGATGTCTTTTGCGCGCTTGGCGAGCGGATGATTCTCGATCGAGACCCGATCCACGGTGGCTTCGATCGCGGAATTCAATAGCTCGACAATCATCACCAGCAACACCGAGGCGATCATCACGGCATGGCCCACGCCGCTTGCCGGCAAGAACAGCGCCAGCGGAATTAAAATTGCCGCCAGCATCACTTCTTGGCGAAACGCATCCTCATGCCGAAACGCCGCGCGTAATCCAGCCAGCGAGTAGTGGAGCGCATTCCACACACGCTTGAGTCCGGTCTTGCCCTTATGCGGGGATTCCATCAGGCCGCAGGCTTCCACGTCAGATCTAATTCACGCGCCGCTTTCACATCATCCAGCCGGCGCACCGGCGTGGTGTAAGGCGCGCCTTTAACTAAATCCGGGTCGGTATGCGCCTCATGCAAAATTTCCTTCAACGCCGCGACGAACGCATCCAAGGATTGTTTGGATTCGGTCTCGGTCGGCTCGATCAGCAGACACTCCGGCACCAGCAAGGGAAAGTACGTGGTCGGCGCGTGAAAGCCCTTGTCCAATAGCCGCTTCGCCACATCCATGGCGGAGACGCCGGTTTGATCCTTCAGCGCTTTGAGCGTGATGATGAATTCGTGGCTGGCGCGGCGATTGGCGTAAGCCACGTCGAACCCGGCTTGCTTTAACGCCGCCATCAAATAATTGGCGTTCAGCGTCGCATATTCCGCTACCCGATGCATGCCCTCGCGCCCCAGTAAACGTGCATAAATATAAGCGCGCAGCAATACGCCCGCGTTGCCGATATTGGCCGACAAGCGGCCGATGGATTGCGGCCGTTCGCGCTCTGTGAGCAGCCGATAGGTACCGCGCTCTTCATGCACCAGCGGGATGGGTAAAAACGGCGCGAGCCGCTCCGACACGCCCACCGGCCCCGCGCCCGGCCCGCCACCGCCATGCGGCGTGGAAAAGGTCTTGTGCAAATTCATATGGATCACATCGAAGCCCATATCGCCGGGCTTTACCCGGCCGAGAATCGCATTCAAATTCGCGCCGTCGTAATACAACAATCCACCCGCCTCGTGCACGATGCGGGCGATCTCGGCGATATTGCGCTCGAACACGCCCAGCGTGGACGGATTGGTGAGCATGAGGCCAGCCGTTTGGGGGCCGACAGTCAGCCGCAAGGCTTCGATATCCACATCGCCATCGCGATTGGTGGGAATTTCCTTTACCGTATAACCGCACATCACGGCGGTGGCGGGATTCGTGCCATGCGCCGCGTCCGGCACCAGAATCTCGCTGCGCGCCTTATCGCCGCGCGCCAGGTGGTAAGCGCGTATCATCGCCACGCCCGCGAACTCGCCCTGCGCGCCGGCCATCGGTGTGAGGCTCACCGCCGCCATGCCGGTCACGTCTTTCAACATTTCCTGCAACTCATACATGCACGCCAGGAAACCTTGACCGGTAGGCGCAGCGGCATAGGGATGACGCGCTAAAAATTGCGGCAGCATCGCCAAGCTGTTGCACGCACGCGGATTATATTTCATGGTGCATGAGCCAAGCGGATAGAACTGGGTATCAATAGAGAAGTTCTTTTGCGACAGCCGGGTGTAATGGCGCACCACGTCCATCTCCGAGCATTCGGGCAACAGCGGCACATCTTGGCGCAAGAACGCCGCGGGAATGTCAGTGGCAGCCGCAATAGCAGTAGCAGCGGGCATTTGCGCATGGCTCTTACGTCCAGCGCGGGAGAGTTCAAAAATTAACATTATTCAAATCCATTCCAAGTCGCCAAGCCGCCTTCGATATGCAGGGATTTGTCTTCCAAAGTGACGGCACTCATGATGACCTTCTTGTCAGACTAGATTTTGGGTTTAATCGGGCATGGCGGTGCCACTTGCTGCCGCCCCATGATGCGCGCCAAATGCTCGGCGAATTTTTGCAAATCGGCTGCGGTTTTGGTTTCGGTCGCACATACCAAGAGTGCGTGACCGAGATCCGGGTAAGTCGCCGTAAGATCGAAACCGCCGGTGATGCCTTGTACTTCCAGTGCATGCAGCACGCCCGCCACCGGCGTATCCAATTGCAATACCGCCTCGTGAAACACTGGACGATCAAACGCCAGACGCACACCGGGAATCTGGGTCAGCTGCGCACTCAGCCGCCGCGTGTTGTCATGCGCGGCAAGGGCAACACGCTTCAAGCCTTGCGGCCCAAGCAAGGACATGTAGAGAGTCGCCGCGGTCACCAGCAAACCTTGATTGGTGCAGATATTGGATGTCGCTTTAGCGCGGCGGATATGCTGCTCGCGCGCTTGCAGCGTGAGCGTGAAGCCGGGCTTGCCATCTCTATCCACGGTACGGCCAATAATGCGCCCCGGCATCTGCCGCACGAAATCTTGCTTACAGCACATGAAACCGAAATACGGCCCGCCCGAGGCCAGCGGCACACCCAGCGGCTGGCCCTCACCCACCGCGATATCCGCGCCGTGGGTGCCCCACTGGCCCGGGGCTTTCAGCAGCGCTAGCGCGGTGGGATTGACCAAAGCGATCACCATGCCGTGGTGCTCATGCGCCCAATCCGTCAGCGTATCTACTTCTTCCAAACAACCGAAGAAATTGGGTTGCGGTATGACCAGCGCGGCGAACGCCGCTTCCGGTAACGCACCGGTAACGCCGGTCAAGTGATCGAAATCCACTTCCACCAGTTCAATATTTTGTGCCGACACAATGGCGCGCACCACACGCCGGTAATACGGATGCACCGTCTTCGGCATTAAAATGCGGCGCGCATCGCGATGCGCGCGCACCGCCATCAGCACTGCCTCGGCCAATGCGGATGCGCCGTCGTACAAGCTCGCGTTGGACACGTCCATGCCGGTGAGCGATGCCATCATGGTTTGGTATTCATACAAGAGTTGCAGCGTGCCCTGGCTGGCTTCAGCCTGATACGGCGTGTATGCGGAATAGAATTCGCCGCGGGTGACGATTTGCCATACTGCCGCCGGTATATGATGCTCGTAAGCGCCGGCACCAATGAAATTGAGATAGCGTCCGTCGCGCTCGGCGCGCTCTTGCATCAGGCGCGCGACTTCCATTTCGCTCATGCCTTCCGGCACACGCGTCAATCCGGCGCTGCGCAACGCCATGGGAATTTCGTCGAACAAATCATCGATCGCGGCAACGCCGATGCTGGCGAGCATTTCGCTGACATCGGTTTCGGTGTGGGGAATAAAGGGCATTCAGATTCTCGTGCGGAGAGGGAAGTAAAAGATGAGGGAAAAACGCAGGCACATATACCTGGCGCCTATCCCCTCACCGTTTTAATGCGATTCGCTATCGACCACGGCTTTGTAGCCCGCCGCATCCAGCAAGCCGTTCAAATCGGCGGCATTGCCCGGCTTGAGTTTGAACATCCAGGCACCGTAGGCGTCTTGATTGATCTTCTCCGGCGCGTTGACGACCTCGTCATTCACCGCCACCACTTCGCCGGCAAGCGGCGCGTAAACGTCGGAGGCGGCTTTCACCGATTCCACGACCGCGCACTCTTCCTTGGCCGCCACCTTGCGCCCGACTTTCGGGTTTTCCACATACACCATGTCGCCCAGCAAATCTTGCGCATGCTGCGTGATGCCGACGCTCACCGTGCCATCGGCTTCCAGGCGTGCCCACTCATGGGAGGCGGTATATTTCAGGCCACTTGGGATCGTCATTGCTCGCTCCTATCCAATTAAACTTTTACCGTTGCGTACGAAAGGATATTTCACCACTTTCGCTGACAACAACTTGTCGCGCACTTCCACCTGCACCAACTCTCCGATGGGAATATGTTTGGGCAAACGCGCTAGGGCGATGGATTGGTTCAGCGTCGGGGAAAAACTGCCGCTGGTAATCTCACCATCGCCATACGTGGTCCGCACTTTCTGGTGGCTGCGCAATACGCCCCCTTTATCGACTAATACCATACCGAATAAGTCGCGCGCCACGACTTGCTCCTTAAGTGCTGCTTTGCCGATAAAATCGCGTTCCGCGATCATATCCACGGTCCAGGTTAAACCGGATTCAAGGGGTGTCACCGTTTCATCCATATCCTGGCCATAAAGATTCATGCCGGCCTCCAAGCGCAGCGTGTCGCGCGCGCCGAGGCCTATCGGTTTGACCCCCACCGCATGCAACGCCGCCCAAAATGCCGGCGCATGCGCCGCGGGCAGGATGATTTCGAAACCGTCTTCGCCGGTATAACCGGTACGGCCGACAAAATACGGCGCACAGTCCGCGGCTTGAAACGGCTTCAGCGATTCGGTCACGGCGCGGATTTCCGGTGCGGCTTGCCAGACTTTTTCGCGTGCATGCGGGCCCTGCACCGCCATGATTGCCATGTCGCGCCGGGGACGTATATTCAAGATCGGCGCGAAGCCGGCGCGCTGGGTTTGCATCCAAGCCAAATCTTTATCGCAAGTAGCGGCATTCACCACCACGCGAAACCAATCCTCGCGCAGGTAATAAACAATCAAATCGTCCAACACTCCGCCCCGCGTATCGAGCATGCAGGAATACATAGCCTTGCCGGGGATTTGCAGCCGATCGATATTGTTCGCGAGCAGCAGTCGCAGAAAATCACGCGCCGGCGGGCCTTCGATATCGATCGTAAGCATGTGCGATACATCGAACATGCCGGCGTCGCGCCGCACTTGATGGTGCTCCTCGATCTGCGAGCCATAATGCAAGGGCATATCCCAGCCGGAAAAATCCACCATCTTGGCGCCTAAAGCGCGATGCGCGGCATTCAATGCGGTTTGTTTGAGCATGCGGCTCCCAAAATAGTGAAATGGCTAAGATAGCGACTCGGCAGGAGCAAGAGACGAAAGCGTTTCTTCTTCTAATGTAATAGGCTGCTTTTCTGCCGCGCCACGCTTCACCCCTCTGTCCGGGTACCTGAGAGATTGCGGGAAGAACCCCGCGTGCCCCTTCGGTGGGCGGGCCATGCCGCCGCTCTCCAGAGTGCCGGGGCCTCGCGTATGACTTAATCGGAGGCGCCATTCACACGGTTCATTTGCCTGAGCGGTTATGGGTTATACGCCTTCGGCGGTGCTTAAGCACGCTCTCCCGTGTGACTTCGCGGCAGATCGGAACTATACCGGAGGCGCGAAAAAGCGACAAGCAAGCGCGTCCGCGCGAGGCAAAAAAACGCCCCCGATCGCAGATCGGGGGCGTGCCATCGTCATGCCATCGCCGGGTTAATGCGCGGCGGCCGCCTCGGCATGAATACCGGTGTTTTGGCGCACATACAATTCTTCCCACATCGCTTCCGAACGCTTGTCGCGGAATAGCAGCGAGCCCAGCACCACGCACAGGAACCCCAGGGGGATCGAAATTAATCCGGGATTCCTCAGCAGGAAAAAGGGTTTGTCCAATCCCACCATGCTCACTTTCTCGGCCTCGGCTTTAGCGAAAGTGTCTTGCGCCTTTTTAATATCTTGCTCAAGCTTGGCGATATCGCCCTCGGCCTTGGTCTTTTCCGCCGCATCGGTGATCGCCGGCAAGCGCTCTTTCAGTTTGGCCATTTTCTCCAACGCACCCGGTTTAGCCGGCTTCTCGGCCGTGGCATGCTTGGCCGGCTCGGACTTCTTGCATACCGCGAACAGTTCGCAGATGAAGCCCTCGCCCGCTTGTGCCGCTTGTGCGGGCTTGGCCGCTTGCGCCGGTTCGCCTTCCAGCACTTTCTGGGCTTCTTTCGCCACTTGCCGCGGATAAGTCATGTTGGGCGAGACCATCACCAGCGCAATGGCGGAGATCGCGCCGACCAGCATGCCCAGCATGACGCCATAGGTGTTGGCACGCTTCCAATACAGCGTGAGAAATACCGCCGGCAAATTACTCGATGCAGCCACCGCGAACGCCAGCGCCACCAACTGCGCGACGTTCTGGCCCTTGGCCGCGATGCCCACGAAAATGGCCAGCGCACCGACGATAAGCGACGCTACACGGGCCGCGACCACTTGCTCTTTCGGCGTGGCATGGTCGCCCCGAATCACCCCGACGTAGATGTCGTGCGCCATGGCGGACGCCGCCGCCAGCACCAAGCCCGAGACGACCGCCACAATGGTGGCGAAAGCCACCGCCGCGACAAAGGCCAGAAATAAATTGCCGAGCATGGAATCCGCCCCGCCGCCGACGTATTGCGCCAAGAGCGGGCCGGCCATGTTGCCGCCTTTATCGATGGCGGTAATATTCGCCGCGCCCATGCCCAGGAACAAAGTCAGCACATAGAAGCCGCCGATAATCACCATGGCCCAGATTACGGATTTGCGCGCTTCTTTCGCCGTCGGCACGGTAAAAAACCGCATCAGAATATGCGGCATGCCGGCGGTGCCGAACACCAAGGCCATGCCGAGCGAAATTTGGTCAATCGGACTTTTCAGGAACAGGCCCGGCTCCAGAAAGCGTTGACCGAGTTCCTGCGGCGACATCGTGCTCGCCGCATCGCCCAGCAGCTTGGCCACTTGCGCTTGTACCTTGGCATCGCCCACCACGGCTTGCAGGAAACCCGGTAGCGAAAAGCCATACGGCGCCCAAGTGAAAATCACCAACAAGACGGAAGTGGTCACCAGCAATACCGCTTTCACGATCTGCACCCAGGTGGTTGCCTTCATGCCGCCGAATACCACATAAGCCAGCATCAGGACGCCGACACTGATCACCGAGACCTCATAGTCGATACCGATCAAGGTTTTGATCAGCACCCCGCCGCCCACTTCATGGGTGATGTCGACATGCGCTATTCCTCCGTAAATTAATAGGGAAAAATTATTTGTTTTTATTTTTAGGGACGCATTGCGTGTGACCGCCGCAGGAGAAAAGTCCCTACGGCCGGGCTGAGTATGGGACTGAAACGATCCTGCGGTAAAGAATTTTGCACTGTGATTTCACAATGCGAAATCACAGCCCGGCGTGGCATGAATTGGCTCTCGCCACGCTGCTTTAGGGTATCAAGGGCTCGGGCCGGTGAATACCGAATCCCTGAACGAAGTCCACGCCCAGTTCGTCGAGGCGGTGCATGATGGCTTCGCTCTCGACATACTCGGCGATCGTCTTCAACCCCATGACGTGGCCGATGCGCGCAATGGCCTCGACCATGGCGAAATCCGTCGGATCATTCAACATGTCGCGCACAAACGCGCCATCGATCTTGATGCTGTCCACCGGCAAGTTCTTCAGATACGCGAACGAAGACATGCCGCTACCAAAATCATCCAGCGAGAAATGGCAGCCCATGGCGCGCAATCCCGACATCAATCGCAACGCGTGCGACAAATTGGCTATCGCCGCCGTTTCGGTGATTTCAAAGCAGATCCGGTTCGGCGCAATGCCGGAACGAAGTAACTGCTCTTGGACGAAATCTCCGAAACTATCATCCCCCAAAGATTGCCCAGAAAGATTAATGGCGATATTCGCATCGGCCGGCAATACGGACAGATTGGGCTTCATCCATGCCAGCAAAGTACGCACTACCCAACGATCGATGGTCGGCATCAGATTGTAGCGTTCGGCGGCGGGAATGAACGCCATCGGCGGCACCAACTCGCCTTTTTCATCGATCATGCGCAACAAAATCTCGCGGTTCTCGGCATATTGCAGCGGGCGCAAAGGCTGAATTTTCTGGTAATACAAACGGAATCGATTCTCTTCGAACGCTCGGGTAATTCTATTCACCCATTCCGCTTCGCCATACAGCCGGCGAACCTCTACATCCTGCGCTTGATGCACGCATACCCGATTGCGCCCGCGGTCTTTTGCCATATAGCACGCGGTATCGGCGGCGGAGAGCAAGCTCGCGAGGCTCTCCGATTCATGCATGATTTCGACTAAACCCACCGAAACACCAATAGAAAACGTTTTGGCTCCCCAGCTGAAACGAAACTCGGCTATCTCCTGACGCAGCTTCTCCGCAATCGTTTTTCCCTGCTCCACATTGCAGCCGGGCAGGAGCAGCCCGAATTCATCTCCGCCGAGCCGCGCGAGTGTATCCACCGCCCGGATTTTGGCTGTCAGCAAAGTGGACAGCTGCCGCAGCAACTCATCCCCCGCCACATGGCCGCAGGTATCGTTCACCAACTTAAACTGATCCAAATCCATGAACAGCAGGACATGGCTGATACGCTGCGCACGCGCACTGTCCACCAACTCTTGCAAGCGGCGCTCGAATTCATGCCGGTTTGCGAGCCCGGTCAAGGCGTCGTGGCTTGCCTGCCAAGCCAATTCATTCGTGAGTGAGCGTTCCGTGGTGACATCGCGAAACACCACCACGATCCCGATTACCTTCTTTTCCGTATTCAGAATGGGCGATACGGTTTGTTCAATAGCATATTCCTTACCATCGCGCGCGCGGAGCAGCGGCGCTTTGAGACTGGGTTCCACAATCATGCTCGACAGCAAACTGGCGGTGACGGGATGTATCGGCAGGGTGGCGATATTATCCTCATCCATCAGCCGGTAAATCTCTTCCACCATCCGGCCTTGTGCCTCGGCATTGGTCCAGCCCGTCAAACGCTCCGCGGTCGAGTTCAGGTGATCGATATGCCCCGAGGCATCGGTAGTAATTACCGCATCACCAATCGAATGCAGCGTGACTTCCGCGCGCTCTTTTTCGCGCGCCAGCGCGCGTTCGGCGCCGGCGGTGCGCCGGATCACCAGCGCCGACATCAATAAACCCAGTATTAAAGCCGACCCGCCCAGCAGCCCCGTCACCCGGTAGGCGCGTTGGTACGCGGCACGCGCAGCGCGCAGCGCTGCTTCGGTGGAGCGGGCTTGATACGCGGAAAACTCGGCGAAATAGGCCTGCACCTGGTCTTGTGCCGGAATCGCCCGATCCATCAATAATGCTTTCGCTTCGGCATCACGCCCATCTAGGGCAAGGGTCACAACCCTTTCCATCAAGCGCGTGGATGCGCGGATTTTATCTTGGGACGCCTGAATCGCCGCGACTTCCTCCGGGGCCAGGGGCAGCGCTCGCAATTGATTCATCTGTTGAATGTAATCACTCGCCAATTCCCGGAAATGCAGCATCAGTTCATCACGCACGAACGGGTCGGACGATAAGATCATTTCATGTACCGCGAGTGCGCGTTCCCGCGTTATGCCGCCCAAGGCAGTCACCAGCGCCAGCTTTCGATTATGCTCGCGCACGATCTGCTCCATGCGCCGATTGTTATTCTCCAAGGCATACAAGCCCATCAGGCCGATCCCCGCCATCAACAGCCAAATGAGGGCAAACGCGCCCACCAGCAGGCGCACCGAGCCTGACATAGCCGCCAATCGGCGCCGCACATTATGCAAAATTAAAAGCAGGCCTTTGAATTGCCCGCGATGCGTCGTAAATGTCTTCATGGGAATCCATCCTAAACGCTTGTCACAACCCGCGCCACTTACACGTATCGCACTCACACCCGCTATGCAAAAGAAAAGCCCCGCGAGCGGGGCTTTTCCAAGGGCATTAAACGGCTACAACAATTTACATCATGCCGCCCATGCCGCCCATGCCACCCATACCGCCCATATCGCCGCCACCCATGCCACCGGCAGCTTTGTCTTCCGGCAATTCAGCCACCATGGCATCGGTAGTCAGCATCAAGCCGGCGACGGAAGCCGCATTTTGCAATGCGTAGCGCGTCACTTTGGTGGGGTCGAGCACGCCCATTTCTACCATATCGCCGTACTCGCTGGTAGCGGCGTTGTAACCGTAGTTACCTTTGCCTTCCAACACTTTGTTGACGACCACGGAAGCTTCGTCGCCACAGTTGATGACGATCTGACGCAGCGGTTCTTCCAGCGCGCGCAGCACGATTTTGATACCGGCGTCTTGGTCGTGGTTGTCGCCCTTGGTTTTGGCAACTGCCGTGCAAGCGCGCAACAGGGCTACGCCACCGCCAGGGACAATGCCTTCTTCCACCGCAGCGCGAGTCGCGTGCAATGCATCTTCCACGCGCGCTTTCTTCTCTTTCATTTCCATTTCGGTAGCCGCACCGACTTTAATCAAAGCCACACCACCGGCCAACTTGGCGACGCGCTCTTGCAACTTCTCGCGGTCGTAGTCGCTGGTAGCGTCTTCGACTTGCTTGCGGATCTGGGCTACACGGCCTTTGATCGCGTCTTCCTTACCGGCGCCGTCGATGAGGATGGTGTTTTCCTTGCCCACTTCGATGCGCTTAGCTTGGCCCAATTCGGCCAGCGTGGCTTTTTCCAGGCTCAGGCCGACTTCTTCCGCGATCACGGTCGCGCCGGTCAGAATCGCGATGTCTTCCAGCATGGCTTTGCGGCGATCACCGAAACCAGGCGCCTTAACGGCGGTGGTCTTGAGGATGCCGCGGATGTTGTTCACCACCAGGGTCGCCAGCGCTTCGCCATCCACGTCTTCTGCAATAATCAGCAGCGGACGACCGGCTTTAGCCACTTGCTCCAGCACCGGCAGCAATTCGCGGATGTTGGAGATTTTCTTGTCGTGCAGCAGCACGAAAGGATTTTCCAGCGCGGCGATTTGTTTCTCGGCGTTGTTGATGAAATAGGGAGAGAGGTAGCCGCGATCGAACTGCATGCCTTCCACCACTTCCAGTTCGCTTTCCAGGCCGGTGCCGTCTTCCACGGTAATCACGCCTTCTTTGCCGACTTTGTCCATGGCTTTGGCGATGATGTCGCCGATGGTGCTGTCGGCATTCGCGGAAATGCTGCCGACTTGAGCGATTTCTTTATTGGTGGTGCAAGGCTTGGATATTTTTTTCAGTTCTTCGACAGTAGCGATCACCGCTTTGTCGATCCCGCGCTTGAGGTCCATCGGATTCATGCCGGCAGCCACATATTTCATGCCTTCCTTGAGGATGGCTTGGGCCAGCACGGTAGCTGTGGTGGTGCCGTCGCCGGCGACGTCGGAGGTTTTGCTCGCGACTTCTTTCACCATTTGCGCACCCATGTTCTCGAACTTGTCTTTCAGTTCAATTTCCTTAGCAACGGATACGCCATCCTTAGTGATGGTCGGTGCGCCGAAGGAGCGATCCAACACCACATTGCGGCCTTTCGGACCCAGAGTCACTTTTACAGCGTCAGCCAGAATGTTGACGCCGATTACCATTTTGTGGCGAGCGGAATCGCCGAATTTTACGTCTTTAGCAGCCATTGCTTACTCCTTAAGTCTTAACCTTGGGATTCGTGGGAAACTTAGCCTTCGACTACGCCCATGATGTCTTCTTCACGCATCACGAGCAGTTCTTCGCCGTCCACCTTGACGACTTGGCCTGAATACTTACCGAACAGCACGCGATCGCCGACTTTTAGATCCATCGCGATCACTTTGCCATTGTCGTCTTTCTTACCGGGGCCGACGGCTTTCACTTCGCCTTGATCCGGCTTCTCAGTTGCACTGTCGGGGATAACGATACCAGAAGCGGTTTTACGCTCCTCTTCCACGCGCTTGACGATGACACGGTCATGCAGGGGACGAATTTTCATTCTCTTGATCTCCTGTTGGTTCTTAAAAATAGGGGGATAAAATCAGCGTTTACTCAACGTTACCGTTGCCTTACACACTCATTTTTTAAAGTCAAAAACACGATGTGTTAGCACTCGTGTTTCCTGAGTGCTAATGATAGGGGCTTAGTCCGGCGTTTTCAAGCGCAACGTAGATTATTATCTTTAAACAACACTAATGAGAATGATTTGCATTTGTGTAAAAGTTTTAGTAGAGTACCGCATCATTAGCTTTCTATCGGAGATAGCCATGCCGCAGTTTCTACCCTATTCGTTATTCATTCTGGCGGCCATCGCCACACCCGTCCTATCCTCTCCTGCCATGGCAGAGGAAGCGCCACATCCCGTGTTAATTATTAAGGACGGACGGTTTTCCCCGGAGACGCTGGAAGTTCCCGCCGGCCAAAAAATCTATTTGGAAGTCCGTAACGAAGGCAAAGCCGCCGAAGAATTTGAAAGCTCGGATCTCAACCGCGAAAAACTCATCCCCGGCGGTACCCAGGCCAGCATTATGATCGGCCCGCTGAAACCGGGTAAATACCGCTTTTTCGGTGAATTCAACCCCAAAACCGCTCAAGGCGTAATCATCGCGAGGTAATCAAGATGGGCGATATCTTAATAGTCGTGTGGCGCGAAAGCTTGGAAGCGATGTTGGTGGTCACTATCCTCGCTGGCGCTATCCAGCGGATGGGCGTGCCCAATGGCAAACGCTATCTCTGGACGGGCGTCGGCCTCGGAATCGCGCTCAGCGTGGCCGTTGCACTGGGCTTGCAACAGTTGCAGGCGAGCCTGCCGGAGAACGCTTACGATGAATTCCAGGCGTTCTTAATGCTGTTTGCCACAGCGTTAGTCACGCATATGGTGATTTGGATGCAGCGCCACGGCCGCAAGATGAAACAAGAATTGGAATCCGATACCCAGGCTGCGTTGGCGCGCGCCGGTTTGTGGGGCATTGGACTCGTCGCAGCGCTGGCCATTGCGCGCGAAGGCGTCGAAACCGTGGTCTTTCTCTATGGCCTGGCGCTCGGCAACCACCTGAGCGCACTCTCCTTGGCCGCCGGCGCAACAGGCGGATTGCTGCTCGCCCTCGGGACGACGTGGCTCATCGGGCGCGGTATGCGCGGCTTTAGTTATCGCGCATTTTTCCAAACCACCGGCTTTTTACTGCTGTTATTCGCCACTTCCATGCTGGTCACCGCGATCGGTCAATTAACCCAACTGGATATAGTCCCCGCCTTGATGGATCCGGTGTGGAACAGCGCTTGGCTGCTTGACGAGCACAGCGCGCTCGGCGGCCCCATCGCCGCGCTTACCGGCTATCGCTCGCACCCGAGCTTAATCCAGGTTCTGGCGATCACGGCCTTCTGGGCACTCGCCCTGCCGCTGATGTATCGCGCCACCTCAGCTACCCGAAAGGAATAAGCGTGTTTGTATCCCGTTTTACTGCCAGCCTGCTGGCGCTGACGACGTTTGTCTGCGCTGCACCCGTCTATGCGCTGAACTACAACGAACTGGAGGTTTACCCCTATCAAACGGCGCAACCGCATGAGGTGGAAATCGAAAATCGAAATGCTTATACACAACAGGGCACGCATGATGCGGCTCCGCCGGATAATAATCGCGGCCTGAACCGCAACAGCACGGAATTCGTTTATGGCTTCACCGGCCATACGGAAGCCGCAATATATCTCGATTATCAAAAAGCCGAAGGCGGCGCCTGGACACACTCCGCCAAGCGCGTGCGGATACGCCATCGCTTCGCGGAAAAGGGCGAGTACCCGGTGGATATCGGAATTTACGCCGAATTAGAGCGGCCTTATCACGAAGACAACACGCTCGAAGGCGATATCAAATTGACACTGGAAAAAGATTTTGGCCTGTTGACCTTGGATTTCAACCCGACTTTCAGCAAAGTATTGAAAGGGGTCGCGACCAATAATGGCTGGGGTTTCGGTTACGCGGCGTCAATTGTCTATCGCTTGAACGAAACCTGGCATCCGCGCCTCGATTTCTTCAGCGACCTCGGGCAGCTCAGCCGCTTCTCACCGCGCCAACGACAGATTCATCTGATTTCGCCCGCGGTGGACGTCAATCTCGGACACGGATTCAAAGCGGGATTCGGCGTGGCTTTCGGGTTAACGCGCGCTTCCGAGCAGCGCTTGATTCGCACTCGGATCGAATATGAATACTGACGAGCTAGCCCAACAAGCGGCTGGTTTTCGGCACGCCCGCCAGCAAGTATTCCATCTGATCGGCCAGAATGAAGCGGTTGCGCAAAATAAAATGCTCATGCCGGTTTGGCACATACGGCACATAAAGTAAGGGCATGCCAGCTTGCTCCGGCGTACGGTTGGCTTTGCGGGTATTGCAACTGCGGCAGGCGGTCACGGCATTGGTCCAGCTATCGCGGCCGCCGCGCGAGACTGGCGCCACATGATCGCGCGACAGATCCCGCGGCGAAAATTGCTGGCCGCAGTAAGCGCACAATTGCCGGTCGCGCGCGAATAGCAGCGCGTTAGTGAGTCCTGGCGTATGCGTGGCATGGCGCGTAACGCTGCCCTTGATCGCCAAAATCGACTTGGTAGCGATACAAGAACGCGTGCCGTTATTTTGGTAGCCGCCGTGAAACTCGGCCAGCAGATCGCCCATAGACCATGCCACCAATTGCTTGGCGTGATACGTAATAGCCTCTTCAAGCGCGATCCAGCCCTGCGGCAAGCCGGCCATGTCGAGGGTCAAAACCAAGGGTTGCATGTATCTCTCCACACCCGCTGGATTGCTCCAGCAACGGTTATTTCATCGATGCGTACGATTATAGAGTAGTCATTGCCTAATGCGCTATGCCTGAGCATGCTAGGATAAGGCGAAAATTTCACGAAATTCTCATGGATAACGACCGCCTACTTGCCCGCTCTCGTGCCGCTGTCTGGCACCCCTGCACCCAGATGAAGCAGCATGAGCGGCTGCCGCTTATTCCTATCAGCCACGGCAAAGGCGTGTGGCTGCACGACTTCTCGGGCCGGCGCTATCTCGACGCCGTCAGTTCTTGGTGGGTGAATTTGTTCGGCCACGCCAACCCACGCATCAATGCCGCGCTCAAAGATCAACTCGACAAGCTCGAACACGTCATGCTTGCGGGTTTCACCCACGCGCCGGTAGTCGAGCTCTCGGAACGGCTGGCGCAATACGCGCCGGGCAATCTCGGCCATTGTTTTTATGCTTCGGACGGCGCATCGGCGATCGAGATTGCGCTCAAGATGAGCTTTCATTTTTGGCGCAATAGCGGGCAGCCTGAAAAAACCGGATTCGTGAGCGTGGCCAACGGCTACCACGGCGAGACATTGGGCGCGCTGTCGGTCACCGATGTGGCGCTGTTCAAAGGCACCTACGCGCCGTTATTGCGCCAGACTTATCAAACGCCCTCGCCCGATGGGCGCTTGGCCGAACCCGGCGAGAGCGCGGAAAGCTACGCGCTGCGCTGTGCCGAGGCATTGGCGCAATATCTGGCGCAACATCACGCCACGACCAGCGCGCTCATCGTGGAACCGTTGGTGCAATGCGCCGGCGGCATGGCGATGCACCATCCGATTTATTTGCGCCGCGCGCGCGAAATTTGCGATCAATTTCACGTGCACTTGATCGCGGATGAAATCGCCGTGGGATTCGGTCGCACCGGGACGCTATTCGCCTGCGAACAAGCCCACATCGCGCCGGACTTCTTGTGTTTATCGAAGGGACTGACCGGGGGCTATCTGCCGCTCTCGGTGGTGATGACGCACGATGCGATATACAACGCTTTTTACCACGACGACGTGGCGCGCGGCTTCTTGCACTCGCACTCCTATACCGGCAATCCGCTGGCGTGCCGCGCGGCATTGGCGACGCTGGATATTTTCGAGCAAGACGACGTGATCGAAGCGAATCGCGCAAAAGCCGCGCAATTTACCCAGGCCATGCAGCCCTTGCGCGACCATCCGCGCATCCGGCATTTCCGCCATCTGGGCATGATCTGGGCATTCGATATAGTGGACGCCGCGCCGGATTTCAACCTCGCGTTCTATCAGGCCGCCTTGCAGCGCGGGCTGCTGCTGCGCCCGCTTGGCGCAACCCTCTATTTCATGCCACCGTATGTGATCGAGGAGGAAGTAGTAGTATTTTTGGTAAAGGAAACATTACGGTGTTTGGAAACTGTTTAGAAAAAAGGCACGGCTGTCGCAAGATCACCGGAAAAGCGCAAAGCGCGCAAGAAAAATGAGGGGCGGCCGCATCAGGCGCTTAAGCACGATCGGGAGGGATAAAGGGGAGAGCAACATCTCTATCGCCATGCGATACGGATAATTCAAGCGGGCCAACACATTTAGCCGCTTGAGAAATTTTTCCCAGATCTGATCGTGGAAAACAATCTCGGGATTGCGCCGCGAATAAACATGTTTAAACGCAATATAGGAATCCTCGGCGCGAATATCCAACATCCGATGCCACATGGCTTGCCCTACCCGCCAAGCGCCATTCCCCTCGGAACGGTTATATTCTTTGAAATGATGGCGGAAGATGGTGAAATGACGCACCTCATCGGCCTTGATGTTGGCGAGCAGTTGACGCAAGACCGGCTCGCGCGTGTAATGGTGGAGGCTTTGGTAGAAGCTGGCAGTGCCCACTTCGACCACACAGCGCGCCACCATTTCAAGCGCCTGGCTGGGCTCTAATTCCTCTGCGGTACAAATAGTGGCGTACTCTGCCGCGAAATCAGCATAAGCGCGCTCCCAATCGAATTCCGGCCACACTGCCTGGACGTAAACCTTGAACGCATTTCCGTGCTGGACTTCCTCGCGTTGCCACCTTTGTTCAAGCCAGCTCACCACGGCATTGTTGCCGCGATAGTGATCGATGAGATTCTTGGCGTAGAGTTCGGAGAGAATCTCGACGAAAGAAGCCGACGCCAGTAAATAGAATAAATGGTCGTCGTCACGCACCAGTTCCTTGCGAATCGCGCCAAAATCAATTTCCTTCAACTGCCAAGTACTATGGTTTTTTTCCGGCAATTCATTCATTTCGCGCTCCTTACCATTGCCACATCCCGCGCGGACTTTCCGTAGTGAAACCCAAGTCAAAATAGCGCCGTTCCGACGAACATTTATGCGCCGGCTAACGCAACTCCCATAAACTCATCTATTTTGAACAGTAAAAAACGAATGGGTTTAAAAAACCCCATCATTGCGTGCGGGTTCGCGCCAGCAATTCTCGGATATAGTTACCCGGAATCACATAGGTGATGCCGGAAGGTTGCTTGAGCAGGTTTTCCTTGGATTCTCTGATGAATACGCTATTCACCACGCCATAGACCATGCCGGTTTCCGGGTCATACATCGGGCTACCGCTGTTGCCGGGATACGCAATGGCATCCAACTGGAACACATTGAACGGGTGATTCAAGCGCCGAATCGCTTTCACATCGAGTTGTCTCGAATTGTATACGGGGGACACATAAGGGGTGATGGCCGCCACGATGCCGCGATGTGTCGCGGGATACAGGCCGAGGATCATCCCCAAGGGAAAGCCGGTAAACGCCACGGTCGCGCCTTCCTGCAGCCGGTTCGAGTCACCCAATGTCAAGGCCGGCAGCGGTGTACCGCTCATACGCAAGAGCGCGATGTCATGTTCCGGATCGAGCGCCACCACCTTCACATCGTGAATCTCGGGGTGCTGAGCGGAGCCGGAATAGACCACCAGCCGCTCCTTCTTCTCCTCGTCCAATACCGGTGGCAACACATGCACATTAGTGACTATGGTTAAGCCGTCGCCCACCACAAAGCCGGTGCCGTTGAACATCCGCGCCGGGTCGCGCGTCGGCAAAATGGTCCCCACGCCGACGATAGCGGGTTTGGCTTTGGCGACGGTCTGCGCCAAATCGGCGCGCGCTGGCATGGAAGCTGCAAACAAACAAGCGCAAATCAGCGCGGAAAAAATAGAGTGGTTTCGCATAACGTCCTCCGTATCATGCCCTTATCATGGGAGCCTCATTATACTAGCTATGCGCTGACTTACCGTAAACGTCCGCATCCGGTAAAATGTGCGCAAAAATCAATCAACAAGAGGACTTTTCAACATGGGAATTGTAGGCGTCGTCGGGCTGGGCTATGTGGGCCTGCCGCTTGCCGTGGCCTTCGGCAAAAAAGTGCAAACCATCGGCTTTGACCTCTCGACCGAAAAAGTCGCGAGCTACCAACGCCACTGTGATCCGACCGGTGAAGTCTCGAATGCAGACCTGAAAGCCGCGACGCAGTTGCAAGTCACCACCGATCCCGCAGCGCTAAAAGTCTGCGATTACATCATCGTCGCCGTGCCCACGCCGGTGGACGAAGCGCACCAGCCGGACTTCAGCCCGCTGGTCGGCTCCAGCAAAAGCGTCGGCCAAAACATGAAAAAAGGCGCGATCGTGGTATACGAATCCACGGTCTATCCCGGCGCCACCGAAGAGATATGCATCCCCATCCTGGAGCAATATTCCGGCATGAAATGGCTGCGCGATTTCCACGTCGGCTATTCGCCCGAGCGCATCAACCCCGGCGACAAAGAACATACGCTCACCAAAATTTTGAAAGTGGTGTCAGGCGACGATGCCGACACCCTGGAGAAAGTCGCGCAGCTTTACGAATCGGTGATCACCGCCGGCGTGCATCGCGCCTCCTCGATCAAAGTCGCGGAAGCCGCCAAGGTGATCGAGAACACGCAGCGCGACCTCAACATCGCGCTGATGAACGAGCTGGCGCTGATCTTCCACAAGATCGGCATCGACACGCTGGAAGTACTGCAAGCCGCCGGCACCAAATGGAATTTCCTGCCCTTCCGCCCAGGCTTGGTGGGCGGCCATTGCATCGGCGTCGATCCCTATTACCTCACGCACAAGGCCGACATGCTGGGCTATCACCCGCAGGTGATTCTGGCCGGACGCCGCATCAACGACGGCATGGGCAAGTTCATCGCCGAGCAAACGATCAAGCTGATGATCGCCGCCGGCAGTCAGGTGAAAGGCGCGAAAGTCATCGTGCTCGGCCTCACCTTCAAAGAAAACTGCCCCGACCTGCGCAACTCGCGCGTGATCGATGTGATCAACGAATTGAAGAGTTATGGCGTCGAAGTGCATGTGCACGACCCGGTGCCGGATCAAGCCGAAGCCAAACACGAATACGGCATCACGCTCGAAACCTGGGAACAATTACCGAAGTCGGATGCGATTGTGGCTGCCGTGTCGCACAAGGAATTCATCGCCAAATCGCTCGCCGACTATCAAGCGAAGTTGACCGCGAACGGCGTGTTGGCGGACGTGAAAGCGATATTCGATCCGCAGGCGGTGAAAGCCGCTGGCATTCCCTTCTGGCGCTTGTAAATCCCTTGTCCCACCCCATTTTCGGAGTATCAATTTGAGCGCTTACGCCGCACTGCAACAATCGCTGCGCCACACCCCGCGCACCTGGCTCGTCACCGGCGTGGCCGGTTTTATCGGCTCCAATTTATTGGAGGCACTGCTCAAGCTTAATCAGCAAGTAGTCGGCCTGGATAATTTCTCTACTGGCCACCGGCACAATCTGGAGCAGGTACAAAAGGCAGTCGCCCCCGCACAATGGAGTGGATTTCGCTTTATCGAAGGCAACATTTGCGATGTAGACACCTGCCGCAACGCATGTCAGGGTGTCGATTACGTGCTGCATCAAGCCGCGCTAGGCTCGGTACCGCGCTCCATCGAAGACCCGCTGCTCACCAACAGCAGCAACATCACCGGCTTTCTGCATATGCTGGTGGCGGCGCGCGACGCGGGCGTAAAAGCCTTTGTGTATGCGGCGTCAAGCTCGACTTACGGCGACCATCCGGGCCTGCCGAAAGTGGAAGACCAAATCGGCAGCCCGCTGTCCCCCTACGCCGTGACCAAGTATGTGAACGAGCTATACGGCGACGTATTCGCGCGCTGCTACGGCTTCACCACCATCGGCCTGCGCTACTTCAACATCTTCGGCCAGCGCCAAGATCCGGACGGTGCTTACGCCGCGGTGATCCCGAAATGGATTGCCTCGATGATCAAACGCGAGCCGGTGTATATCAACGGCGACGGCGAAACCAGCCGCGATTTTTGCTATATCGACAATACCGTGCAAGCGAATTTGCTGGCGGCCAGCAGCGTCGACGAAGCGGCGCGCAATCAGGTATACAACGTCGCGGTCGGCGAACGCACCACCCTCAACCAACTGTTTGAGTCGATTCGCACCGAACTCGCGCCGCGCTTCCCGCACCTGGCCGACGTCAAACCGGTGTACCGCGACTTTCGCGCCGGCGATGTGCGCCATTCGCTGGCCGACATCGGCAAGGCGCAGCGCTTGCTTCAATATCAACCCACGCATACCATCGCTCAAGGACTTAAAGTAGCCATGGATTGGTATGTCAACGACCTCACTCGCCACCGCTAAATTCAGCATCCCGAACCGCGAAGGACGCGAAGGTACGCCAAGGAAGGCTTTTTTTGGTTTTACCTTTGCGCCCCTTCGCGTCCTTTGCGGGAAAAGTTTTTTGGCGTTCTGCTTATTACTCACCGGC
>Ga0315268_10001358_pt1 | contig 28063 bp, 33 predicted proteins | sample C1_top_MG_FD_204535 | JGI IMG/M metagenome (GOLD analysis project Ga0315268, IMG submission 204535) | Sediment microbial communities from Yellowstone Lake, YNP, Wyoming, USA - C1_top | ecosystem: Environmental > Aquatic > Freshwater > Lake > Sediment | place: USA: Wyoming | collected 2017-08-01
ATAATGCTCATGACTTTCTCCTTTCGCAGGTTTTGATGAAATACAGGCATTCCATCATGGCACTTTTATGGCCGTTTGCGGTAACCTCTCCGCGCCTTCGGGACGGGGAAGTCCCTTTCATTCGTTGAGGCTGTAGAAAAACTAGTTAACCAAAGATTGGAATCGTGATGAGCAAAAATCGACCTCTCAAAACGCGCTGTATTCGACGATCGCCCCGTCAGGAGGGGTTGGAAGACCCCCAAAAAATGATATGTTCGACCTCCCAGGTAGTTTTTCTACAGCCTCGTTATGCATTTACCTTAGAGACCACTTATGATAATTGAGAGCATTCCACTTCAAGGCTTATGGAAGCTACTGCGAACGCTGCCATCTTTTCTTCTTCGTTGGTATTTCACACCAGAAAAACTGGCTCAGCTAATTTACATCGACCTTCGCCCTCGCCATGATTCGGCTGTGGTAGACATCGGTCAAACCGCCACATTTAGTTTGTGGCTCCAAGTAATCAACCTCTCGCCGTTCACTGTCGAGTTGGATCGTGCTAGTTTTCGATTTTGGTGCGGAGGCTCAACACTAAAGACGTCAATTCTGAATAAAAAGATTATTGTACCTGGCGAAATTGTAGACCTGCATTTGAATGAAGCTATTCCAGAAGGTTTGTCCAACCAAATTGCAAAACAGATTGAAGGCAATCGGTTTGCACTTGATGGAAATATTGAATTCAACTGCAAAATACGTTCTTTTGCTAAGAACATTGGTCATCTCGATGGCATTAATGCAAATGTAATTAATGCACACCAACGCGCAAATGCATAACCTTGCGGGCGAGCCCCTCAATTTTACGTTAGACCAACTACCACACTCCTATGCTCAACTCTCTTATCCCAACATTTTACGTTCAGGTATCCCCAGAACTACTGATCGTTCGAAACGTCAAGACTGGTGAAGCTATCTCCGAAGTGCCAGAGATCGCAATCGCGCACGACCCAAAGCCGAGCATTGTCGGCATTGGCAATGAGGCGGGTATGCACAGGTCAGCCCCAACCGTAAAGATAATCAACCCGTTCGCTCATCCACGCTCTCTGGTGTCTGACTTTACTGTTGGCGAACAGTTGTTGAAGGCGTTCTTACGCCGCCTGACAAGCAATTCTATTTTTGCTGTATCTCCAAGGGTTGTGATGCATTTAATGGGTGAGCCAGCCGGGGGCTTTACTCAAATCGAAGTGCGCGCATTTCGTGAAATGGCTATGGGCGCTGGCGCATCCAAAGTGATTGTCTGGCAAGGCCGAGGACTCAGCGATCAAGAGCTGCTTTCTGGAGAGTTTCCAAGTGGTGGTCAGGTTCTTTCATGAAGAGTTGGCTATCCATGAAACATCAGGTTTGCGATCACATCCAGTACAATTCTGCGCTCAAGCTGGGCGCCATAGAAGCGCGTCGCCCCCTAGCTTCAGGTCAGCCACTTATACCAAGATCAGCTCTATTGAGACATCTATGAAAACTATCCCAGAAACACAAACCGCCTTAGTGCTGCGAACCGACTTCTCGGATACCACAACTTGGGAGCGAATTTGCGCGGCCATCAGAGCACCGCAAACCGGGTACAACTTCAAGGCGAACGTGGAATGCCTCGACGATGAAAGCTACGCAGGTATCACGACGGAGACGCTACGCACCCTTCTACCCATGGGCTCGAATCGAACGTATATCTTTCTTGTCGACTCCGTGGCAATCTCAGACCCCGAGCATCATGTTCTTGTAGTAGACCTGGCGGACGAACCTGGCCGCACATTTCGTGTCGTACCGTCTGAAATGTGGAGTATTGAACACAATCTTTCACTTGCAAATATGATCTTCGAGGAATTCGCCATAGCGGTGGATCATGACGGTGTTTTCCGTGGCTTTCCGGGACAGCCGGAATGATTGCGGCAGTGCCCAAGCGCCGCTCAAGCGGTACGCCGCAAAAGCACTCTGTCCCTTGCTGTTAAGTTAGGCGTCGCAATAGGAGCCAAATGACCGACCTTGCATCCCTTCTTCCACTGACCAATGCTACGATCATGGAAGCATATATATACCTCGTAGCGCCGTGGGTCAAAGATCTTGGTCTTTGCGAGCTTTCCGTCAGCGAAGGGCACGCCTCCGCCCGACTGCCGCAGAATCCGGCGTTGAAGATCTCAAGCGGCGCCGTGTGCGGTCAAGCCATCATGTCCGCGATTGATACTGTCGTTGCAATGGCGATGCTGACAACACAGCGCGTGACCAAGGGAACTGTCTATCAGCACACACACTTCCTGCGCCCGGCGTGAACGACGACTTTCTCGTGCAGGCCAGCGTGTTGCGCTTTGGAAAAGCAAGCGCCTTCGCCGAGGCACGGGTCACCTTTGTGTCGTCCGGCAAAATGGTTGCGCACGCGACTGCGGAGTTTGCCTTTTGAACCGGCCATGCAAACACGGCACTGCTTGGCCTTGCGTTACGCATTGAAATCATCATCGTGACTTACTCTTACCGTCAAGCCGAACAATCAGAAAAAGACGCCATTTTCAAATTGTATTGCCTGGTCATGCGCGGCTATATTTCTGAAATATGGGGTTGGGATGAGCAATTGCAAGAAAATGACTTTTCCGCGCACTTTGATCCCAAACACGTTACTTTGGTACACAAAGAACATGAGTTGGCCGGATATTCCCATATCGAAAATCAGGGCGACCGGTTATTCGTCAGAATGATCGTTGTTCACCCTCATCACCAGCGCAAGGGTATCGGGAGCAAGTTGCTTGAGTCTGTTATTGCGTCGGCCAATGAACAATCCAGGAGCATCGGATTAAAGGTGTTCAAAATCAATAATGAGGCAAAGAACTTCTATGAAAGATATGGCTTCCATGTTGAAGATGAAACTCCCAGCAGTTACGTCATGGCTCGTGAATAAACCTGCACTCAAGCTGGGCTGCACAAGAGCGCGCCCCCGCCCCCTCTTGGCTCCACGTGCAATGTCCGTATTTTTTCAATCCTGAATAATTTTTACGGGCACCAGGTAGCCATGGTTTATGATAATTCAGCTGTTTCGACTTTGATTAGATGTTCATCCATAATGTTTGTACAATCCTGATTATAAATTTCTCAAACCGCACTTTCTTGCAGCTGCGACAACCTTCAACCTTTCAGAATATAAAATATGGCCTTCTCTATCGATATCCGCGAAGAATCCGGCGTTCGCACTTTGCACTTTGGCTCCCAATGGATACAGGGCGCGATGCGCATTGCGCGCCCATGGAACCTGGAGCTTGATTACACGAAGGAAATGATGGCCAGCCTGCTGCTGCGCGATGAAGCCCATTATCCGCGCAAGGTATTGCTGATAGGACTGGGAGCCGCCTCGCTGACCAAGTTTCTGTATCGCCATTACCCGCTGGCGAAGCTCACCGTGGTGGAGATCGAACCCAATGTCGTCGCGGCTGCGCGCCATTTTTTCAAGCTGCCGGACGATCCCCTGCGCATCAATATGGTTATCGCCGACGGCGTTGAATATGTAGTCAACAGCGACAAGACCTGGGATCTGATCCTGGTGGACGGCTTTGATGCCGACGCGCGCGCGGGAGGGCTCGACACCCTGGTGTTTTATCTGGCGGCACGCACGCATCTCAGCGACAGGGGGATTATGGCCGTCAATCTGCTTGGCCGCAGTCGCGGCTTTCAGGATAGTGTAGACCGCATCAGCGCAGCCTTTGGCGGACGCGCGCTGGCCTTTCCATCGTGCGACAGCGGCAACACCATTGCTTTTGCGGCAACCGGCGAAACGGTCAGCATCGCTCTGGGCGACCTTAAGGAGCAGGCGAGCGCACTCAAGGAGAAAACCGGTCTCAACCTGCAGCCCGCACTGTCGCGGCTGGAGCAGGCGCAGACCTGCGCAGGCGGCATACTTGAGCTGTAACTCCTCCTGATACAGCAGAGGCTCCTGCTTCAATCCGCCATTGGTACCGCGTTTTTAACCGCTTATCGAAATCAAATCATGGTGTCGATGGCGGAGATAGCAATGCCAGCACTCTCCCTATGGCATTGCCTTAAAAAAAAATTTCCCGCCCTGTAAACTTTACCCAATAAAAACCGTTAATACAGTTACAGGGTTGCAATCCAACCTGAATCTAGATAAGTGGAGGTGTGCCATGGGTGTCATGATAATGAACATGAGTCAGGGCAATATCGAACGTGATAAGTCTGTGACTGCAGATTACGATGAGGAAATTATGTGTTCAGGCTGGAATCCGGTGGTTGCGTTGACACAACTCGTGCCCGAAGATAAACATAAATCATTTCCCGCAGAGCTTGCCACCGAAAATCTGGAATTGTTCCTGCTGAAAATGTACGATTAACTTTTCCGGGTTAATTTGGCTTGCCATGCGCCAATCAAGAGTGCATGGCCGGTTTGTCGATAGAATGGCGACTTCAAGTCGCCATTTTTCTGCTCCGCTGCCAAGGCATGTTCTGCCCAACGTCCCTCACCCTGCCCCGTTCCCGCTTGCGAAAGACTGGATTGACGGAATATCCTGTACCGTCTCAATGCCCGCCGGCACCGATCAGCGCAGTCTTGCGCGGCCGGGTTAGCCAGACTACCCCCATCAGCAGGAAGAACAGCACCGAGCTGTACATGAAAAATTCATTGGTAGCGACCATATAACTCTGCGAGAAAAGCGTGTGATCCAGCACTGCAAGGGCCTGCTCCCGGCTCAGTCCGGCAGTCTGCAAACCATTTATGTACGAGGTCGAGGCAGGGTTATAGGCATTGATGTTTTCGGACAGGTGCGCGCGGCTGACCAGTGCAAGATGCTCCCAGGTGGTGACGCTGATGGCGGTACCAATCGCCGCTCCGAGGGTGCGCAGAAAATTTGCCAGTCCTGTGGCGGCAGCCATGTTGTCCGGTGTTATGTTGGAAAGCATAAGCGCTTGTACTGGAAGGAAAAAACAGGACATGCCTATACCCTGCACCAGGCGTGGCGCAACCACATCCCAAAACCCGACATCAAGCGACATCGTGCTGTTCCACACCGCAACGCCGCCCATCACCGCAAAGGCGAAAGTGGCGAGCATGCGCAGGTTGAGCCTGGAGATATTGCGCCCTATGATGGGCGAGAGCAGCAGCATGAAGATTCCTATCGGCGCGGTTGCCATGCCTGCCTGCGAGGCGGTATATCCCATCACCAGTTGCAGCCACAGCGGAAATACCACGACTGTGCCGAAATAAGTCATGAAGCCCACCGACAGCAGGATTACGCCATAGCGGAAGTTGATATCGCGAAACAGGTGCAGGTCGACGATGGTGTGTTCGTTCATCACGCCCCAGGCGACAAAAAATGTGAGAGATACGAGTGCGATGATGCCCAGCGTCGTGATGAAGGGTGACGCAAACCAGTCGTAATCATGCCCGACTTCCAGCATCAGTTGCAGGCTGCCGATGCCCAGCACCATCAGCGCCAGGCCTATCTTGTCCAGCGGTTTGAACACAATGGCAGAATCGCGATGGCGCATCAGTATGCCGATGGTGATTGCGCCGAACAAGCCGATCGGTATATTAATCAGGAAAATCCACGACCAGTGAAAGTTGTCGCTGATGTATCCGCCCAGCAATGGGCCGCAGATGGGTGCAAGAATCACCGTCATCGCCCATATTCCCATCGCTGCACCGCGCTTCTCCGGCGGGTAGTTGCGCACCAGCAGCGTTTGCGAAAGCGGAACCATGGGGCCGGAGACAAAACCCTGCAGCAGGCGAAACACGACCAGCATCGTGAGATTTTGCGAGAAGGCTGCCAGGGTGGACATCAGCGTGAAAGCCAGCACGGAAAAAACAAACAGGCGCGCTTCGCCGATGCGCCTGGACAGCCAGCCGGTGAGCGGCACCGCAATCGCGGCGGCCACCGAATAGGCGCTGATGATCCAGGTGCCCTGATTGGTTGCCACGCCCAGTGCACCGGAGATGGTGGGAACCGAGACATTCGCAATGGTGATGTCCAGTATCTCCATGAAGGTGGAAAATGACGCCGCTATGGTCAGCATCAACAGCGCTATGCCATGCAGCGGGACCGGACTGGTCGGCACTTTGACGGCGGGGTTGTTCACTTCAGGTTTGCGGTAATGATAGCGTCAATGCGGGCTTTGGCCTGGGTATCGGCAGGCGTATCGAGGCGGTAACTTGTGGCTTCTTTCACCGTGCCCAGCGGGTTGCCCTGCTGGTTGTGCAGGTCAATTTCTGCGCGCATCGAAAGCCCGATTCGCAAGGGATGTTCAGCCAGCTGCTTTGCGTCCAGGGAAATACGCACCGGCACGCGCTGCACCACCTTGATCCAGTTGCCGCTGGCGTTCTGTGCCGGCAACAGCGCAAAAGCCGCGCCAGTACCTGCACCCATGCCGATTACCCTGCCATCGTACTTCACCGCACCGCCGTACAGGTCGGATACCAGCGTGACAGGCTGGCCGACACGCATATCGCGCAGTTGCGCTTCCTTGAAATTCGCATCGACCCACAGTTGGTCCAGTGGGATAACGGCCATCAGCGGCGAGCCTGGGTTAACGCGCTGGCCTATCTGCACGTTGCGCTTGGCAATCTGCCCGCTCACCGGTGCCAGCAAGGAGGTGCGCTGCAAGGCCAGCATCTGTTCCGCCAGATAGGCTCCTGCACGCTTGACGTTGGGATGTTCGCGCACGCCGATGCCATCAATCAGCGCGCGGCCGGATGAAAGCTGTTCGCGGGCGGCGTTTACCGCAGCGCGTGCCGCATTGACGCTGGCTTCTGCATGGCGCAGTTCTTCTTTGGAAATTGTGCCGGCTTCCGCCTGTATCCTGCGCTGCGCCAGATCGTCCTCGGCGCGGGTCAGCTCAACCTGGCGCTGCGCCAGCGTGGCACCGGACTGCCGGTGCGAGGTGTAAAGGGTGCGCACTTCGCGCACGGTCTGCGCCAACTGCGCTTCCGCTTCGGCCACCACTATGCGCGTATCGGCAGGGTCCAGGCTGACCAGCAACTGCCCCGCCTTGACCAGATCGGTGTCGTCGACATGAATCCAGACCACCGTCCCGGCAATCTGCGGGGTTATCTGGACCACATTGCCTTGCACATAGGCATTATCCGTTTCTTCGTAATAACGCGACACCAGCAGCCAGCGGAGCAGCAAAGCAGTTCCCAGCAGCAGAAATATGCCGCCGATAATCAGCATCACGCGATTGCGTTTATCCGAAGGGGACTTGCCCGAGGAAACCGGGGCGGAGGATGGAGCGGGAGCTTCTGCAGCTTTGGTATCACTCACAATGGACTTTATCTTTCGTTAAATTTTCAAACGACGAATGAACGGATTATCCCGGATAATCCATTAGCCCCGTCATTCCCGCGCAGGCGGGAATCCAGTTATAAAAAAAATCCCCGCGTAGCGGGTCGATATCGAGGTTTTGTCCGCTTGGCGGAGTGCATAACCCGCTGGATTCCCGCCTGCGCGGCAATGACGTGGTTTCGTTCTAATGAACAATCCGGGATCATGGCTGTTGCCAGACCACAAACCATGCATTAGATCACACCTGCTTCCACCGCATAGCGCACGAAAAACAAATTCAATTCATGTGCGCGCAATTCATCCATAAGTTTATCTGCCAGGTCTGCATCCAGCACGAATTCAACTTGCACGGGCAGCTCGCCCGCCAGCTCAAAAAAAGTCTCCTCGTGCATCCGTCCATGCCTGCCGAAACCCGCAATGGCGCGGAATGCGAAACCGCCCGGAGCACCAATTTTTTTCGCCTCTTCAAGCAGCCATTCGTACAACAAGGTACCGTTGTGGCGCTGCTTTTCGGCAACGTAGAATTTGAGATAGACCTTTTTCATGTTGCCTCCTAGCCCTGATGCAGCCATCTGAATGTTTGCATGCCCAGTACCGTCATCATGATCGAGCCGCCCAGATGAGCGGCAACAATAGCCATGCTCCATGCATATTGCCCGCGTAACAGCAATGCCACGGTTTCGGCCGAGAACGTCGAAAAAGTAGTAAGGCCACCTAAAAAGCCGGTGACAATAAACAAACGCCATTCGGGGGACAGCCCCGGATGCTGCATAAAAAATGCCACTGCGAGGCCAATGAGATAGCCGCCAATCAGGTTGACAGCAAGCGTGCCCAGCGGCAATTGCGGAAACGCCGGATTGAGCCACAGCCCCATGCCCCAGCGCAACCATGCGCCGATTGCGGCGCCCAGCCCGACTGCCATAAATGCATAAAATGTCATGCGCGCATTGTAGCAGGAACGGCTAATAAACCGAACGAGGTACCTGTTTAAGCATTTATTGCCTATGTTTCCGCTGGTGATAGAATGCAACCACTATCTATAGCCAGACAAGCTACCAAGATTGAAGAGACTTGGCGCTCGTCAAACCGTACAAATTCAAATGGCAAATCAGACAGAAAATTTCCGCAATCGTTTTAACATGAAAAAAGAGCTGGGCAAGGGCGCTACCGGAGTGGTCTATCTTGCCTACGACAACTATCTGCAGCAGGATGTCGCGCTCAAACTCACACAGTTGAATCTGTTTGATGATGACGAAGACGGTATCCGCAACCGCAGGATGTGGCTTAACGAAACACGCCTGGCGGGCAAACTCCAGCATCCGTTCATAGTGCATGTTATTGAATCCGGCAATTCGGATGAATTCGATTATCTGGTGATGGAATACGTGTCCGCCGGAACGCTCAAACAGCATGCCTCTGCCGACAATCTGCTGCCGCTTGACCGTCTGATCGACATTCTCTACAAAATAGCCAATGCGCTGGATTATGCCAACAGGATGGGCGTTCTGCACCGCGACATCAAGCCTTCCAACGTCTTGCTGGGGAGCGATGGCTCGGTGAAGATATCGGATTTCGGCTCCGCATTTTTACTCAATTCAGACCTGACCCAGGTTGATACGGTGGGGACGCTGCCCTTCATGGCACCGGAACACTTCAGACAATCACGCCCCACCATACAATCGGATATTTATGCAGTGGGGGTAATGGCCTATCAGCTGCTGACCGGGACCCTGCCTTTTACTGCCAGTTCCAAGGATGCGCTCATCTACCAGAAACTGCACGGCGAATTCGTTCCGCTGGAAGGACGCCGCCAGGACATTCCGCAATCGCTGCGTTTCGCGGTGCATCGCGCGATGCACCCCGACAAGGAGCATCGCTACAGTTCCTGGAAGGAATTCTGCGACGATCTTGCAATTGCAATACCGCAGTCGGTAAGACCGGAACAAGTACGCTTCGACAGCTCGCTGTTCGGCATCCTGCGCAATCTTGCTTTCTTTTCCCACTTCTCGGACATAGAAGTTTGGGAAACGGTTGGCATCAGCAGCTGGCAACAGCGCAAAGCCATGGACAATATTGTCTGCGAAGGCGATGTAAGCAGCAGTTTTTACATCATCATCAATGGCGGAGCCATAGTCACCAAAAGCGATGTTGAACTGAGCCTCCTGACTGCCGGCGACTGTTTCGGCGAAATAGCCTATCTGGATGAAGTGCGGCATATACGCCTGGCTACGGTTACTGCCCGTACAAACCTGAGCCTGATCGAGATACACGGAGACGCGCTGATACAAGCCAGCGACCGCCTGCAAGCCTGTTTCGCCAAAGCCTTCCTCAATATCATGGTTGCACGAATCACTGCCGCCAACCAGCGCCTGCTATTACTCGGCGCAAAAAAATAAATTGTTATATTACAATAACCTACATAATACCCTGTAATCCTTTGATTTGCCTGGATCGGGTTTGCCAGCAATGACGGGGTTTCGTTCCAGTAAACAATCCGGGTTTGCATGACCGGCATGCCGCATTTAGCCGGATCAAATCAGAAACGGACCTGAACCTCGTAGCGACGGTTTCTCGCCTTCCTGGCGGGAGTGTTGTCCGGCTTGACCAGCATTTTTTCCGAACCCATCCCCACTGCTTCGATATCGCCCTGCTCGACGCCCTGCGCTGCCAGCTCCTTGACCATAACCTCGGCACGACGCATGGAAAGCTCCTTGTTCTTGGCAGCATTGCCCGAAGAGTCGGTATGACCGGACACGACAAACTTGAAACCGCTTTGACCTTTCGATTGCAGCGTCTTTTTTACATCGATAATGATCTGCGCAAGCTTCCTGGATTTCTTGTCACATCCCGGTTCAAGTTCGGCAGTGCCACTCTTGAATGAACACTGGTTTTTCCGTCCTTCGGCAAGCAGCCTGGCATTCACTTGCGAGGCAATTTTTTTGTTGCCTTCAGACTTTGCCTTTTGCTTTGCCTGCTCGGTAACTTTCGCACCAAGATTCCCCCCGGCTGATTTATTAAGGTCGTCCATCAAGCCCGCATGAGCCCATACAGGAACGAGGGAGAACAACAAAAGCGGCAACAATTTTTGTTTCATGGGTTAATTCCTTTTTAAAATGGCCGATGGAAATCGAACAGAAAAACGCGCTTTCCCATATTCCCCGAAACACCGCTTCGGGTCAATATTTTGCTGTTTTTCAATACAATAAAGAGGGAAACTCGCTTGCTCAGGCTTGCCGCCAGTCATGCAGGAGTGGCAGCCAATGCAAAGCAGCCATTCCACATATCATTGCAATATATTGAATTAAAATAGAAAATTAGCCAAGCTTCAGGCCGGTTCGCCCCACAGATCGTGCTCGTCCGAGTGCGTGATGCGCACCTTCACAAACTGGCCGACTTCCAGATCCTGTCCATCGTTGATATAGACCACGCCGTCGATCTCCGGCGCATCGGCGGCGCTGCGGGCGATGGCACCCTCTTCATCCACTTCGTCGATCAGCACCTGCATGGTCTTGCCGATCTTGCGCCGTAGACGCCCGGCGCTGATCTCGGCCTGCAGTTGCATCAATCGTCCAAGGCGTTCCTCCTGCACTTCGGGCGGAATATGCTCTGCCAGTTCGTTGGCAACGGCACCTTCTACCGGTGAATACATGAAGGCGCCGACCCGATCCAGTTGCGCTTCTTCAAGGAAGTCGAGCAGCTCTTCAAACTCTTCTTCTGTCTCGCCCGGAAAGCCGACGATAAAGGTGCTGCGCAGCGTAATTTCGGGGCAGATTTCACGCCATTTCTTGATCCGCTCCAGCACGTTTTCCGCGTTGGCCGGGCGCTTCATCAGCTTGAGGATGCGCTTGCTGGCATGCTGGAAAGGAATGTCCAGGTAGGGCAGAATCTTGCCTTGCGCCATCAGCGGAATCACATCGTCCACGTGCGGATAAGGGTAAACATAATGCAGGCGCACCCAGACCTTTGCTCCATCAGGCCCGGCCAGCTCCCCCAGTGCAATGGCAAGTTCGGTCATGCGTGTTTTCAGCGGCTTGCCACCCCAGAAACCGGTGCGGTATTTCACATCCACGCCATAGGCGCTGGTGTCCTGCGAGATCACCAGCAATTCATTCACGCCCGCATTCACCAGATTTTGCGCTTCCTGCATCACATCGCCCACCGGGCGGCTCACCAGATCGCCGCGCAGTGACGGAATAATGCAGAAGGTGCAACGGTGGTTGCAGCCCTCGGAAATTTTCAGGTAAGCAAAATGCTTTGGGGTAAGGCGTATGCCTTGCGGCGGCACTAGGTCTACATGGGGATCGTGCGGCTTGGGCAGGTGCTGGTGCACCACTTCCATCACTTCATCCGTGGCATGCGGGCCGGTAATCGCAAGCACCTTGGGATGGGCATTTTTCACCACATCGCCTTTCGCCCCCAGGCAACCGGTGACTATCACCTTGCCGTTTTCTTTCAGCGCTTCGCCTATTGCATCCAGCGATTCTTCCACCGCGCTGTCGATAAAACCGCAGGTATTCACCACCACCAGATCGGAATCCTGATAGTTGCTGGAAATAAGGTAGCCTTCGGCGCGCAAACGGGTCAGGATGCGCTCTGAATCGACCGTTGCCTTGGGGCACCCCAATGAAACGAAACCGACGCGGGGAGGGATGTTTTCTTTGCTCATGCGTAAATCCTGAAATACGTTTTGTTTAATAAAGTGAGATGCCTAAATTTGCGCCATATGTTCAATAACTGACAAGATGATCAAATCTATAAAAACGCCTCTAAAAATTCAAAATTCTAAACGAGACAAGGCGTGAGAAAAATTTAAGTGCGCGGCATATTTTATATATGTAAGCGTTTAAGTTTTTGGAGCAACGCGGTATCATGACGAAGTTTGGATTTTTAGAGGCGTTTTTTATTCGTGCAGCAACACGCCCATCAGCGCCACCGAGCCCACGCCCATCAGGATCAGCACTACCTGCTGCACGGTATCGCTCAGCCTGGTGCGTTTGTGCAGTCCCGGAATCAGATCGGCCACCGCCACATAAATCATGCTGGCCGCCGCCAGCCCCAGCAGCGAGGCTATCCATGACTGCATGCTCTGCAACGTGAAAAAGCCCAGCACTGCCCCGGCTACCGACGCGAAGCTGGAAATCAGATTCAGTTTGAGCGCCTTGATCTTGCTGTAGCCTGAATGCAGCAAAATAGCGAAATCGCCCACTTCCTGCGGAATTTCATGCGCAATGATCGCCATCGCTGTAACGATACCGAGGTGAACATCGGTCAGGAAAGCTGCCGCAATAATGATGCCATCGACAAAATTGTGAAAAGTGTCGCCCACCATGATCATCATGCCGCTGCGGCCATGGTCGTGCTCAACCGCGATCTTGGGCTCATGCGCCTCGCAGTGCTCATGATGGCAATGCCGCCACAGCACCAATTTTTCGAGAATAAAAAATAGCAGAATGCCGCCCAGCAGCGTCGCGCCAAGCGTGGCCACATTGGCTGTCAATTTGATCGCTTCGGGCAAAATCTCAAGAAATACCGCACCCAGCAGCGCGCCAATGGCATAACTCACCATCGCACCGACATATCGCAGCGAGTGTGCATTAAGTGCAAGCAACGCAGCTCCCAGCACGCTCAATATGCCGCCGCCGATGCTCGCGGCAATAATCCAGGCTAAAACGCTCATGGCAGATTCAGGGAGTCATTCAAGCGGCGGATTATAACGGATTGTACGGCGGCAAACTTGCTGCCGGTAAAAGCTAGCGGATTGAACGAAGGTAGAGCTGTTCCACTTTAGTTCTTGCCCACGGGGTTTTGCGCAGGAATTTCAAACTGGACTTGATGCTGGGGTCGCTGTTAAAACAGCGTATTTCTATCATTCGTCCCAGCTCGACCCAGCCATATTGCGCAAGCAGATGGTTCAAAATCTGCTCCAGGGTAATGCCATGGAGGGGATTATTCGCTTGCAGATCCGTCATAACTATTTGATTATATTTAATATTTTATGATTCGCCAACGCAGAATTCTCATCCTTTGGGGAAGAAGGCAATTTCATCCCCGTCCCTGATCGCAGATGCAGGATCGGCAAATTTTTTGTTGATGGTGACCTGCAAGCCCTTGCCGGGTGCCAGTGCAGTACGGTATTTTTCTCCGCGCTGGCCCAGCCATGCCAGCAATCCGGCAATGTTAACCACGCCTTCCGGCAATTGCTGCTCTTCCTGCGAACAGCCGAGGAGATCAACCAGATTAAAGAAATATAACAACTTGACCATAATTTGAGTAACCCTAAGTTTTGTCAATGTTACCTGAAAAATCAGACCCTGATTTTTATGTCCTTGCAGAAGCCCAAACTCCATTGAACTGCGCGATGTATTTCGGCTCAAACAAGCGTATGCCTGAAGCAGGTAACCCCGCCCGCCGAAGAATGTTAGAATCCACAAATGCTTAATGACCGCGCGCAAATCCTGCTAAAAACACTGGTGAATCGCTATATCAGCGATGGACAGCCGGTGGGTTCCCGCGCGCTGCAGCAGTACTCCGGACTGGAAGTCAGCCCTGCCACCATCCGCAACGTAATGGTCGATCTGGAGGAAATGGGCCTGGTGTCCAGCCCGCATACTTCCGCCGGCCGTGTGCCGACGGCATTGGGCTATCGCCTGTTCATCGACACCTTGATGGTGGTGCAGCCGCTGGATAACGCGCGCGTGCAAAAACTTGAAAGCCAGTTACAGCCGGACAACACCTCGCGCTTGCTCACGCAGACCTCCAATCTGCTGTCCGAACTCACCCGCTACGCCGGGGTAGTGGCCACGCCCAAACGCGACGCAATCACAGTGCGGCAAATTGAATTTTTGCGTTTGTCGGAAAAGAGAGTGCTGCTGATTATCGTGATGCCGGACGGCGAGGTGGAAAACCGCGTGCTGTCAACGCTCAAGGATTACACCCAGTCCCAGCTTACCGAGGCCGGCAATTTTCTAAGCCAGCATTATGCCGACTGCGCGTTCCACGATATCCACCAGCGCATGCAGAACGAGCTGCATCAGCTGCAGCACGAGCTGCACGCGCTATTGAGCGCGGCGATGGCCGCAAGCGATGCGGCAATAGCGCGCAAGAGCGAAGACTACGTCATCAGCGGCGAAAGCAAGTTGCTGCACATCAACGACCTTTCTTCCAATATGAACAAACTGCGCGGCCTGTTCAACGTCTTCGAACAGAAAACCGAGCTGCTGCATTTGCTGGATGCCAGCCGCCATGCGCCGGGCGTGCATATTTTTGTCGGCAAGGAATCGGGCCTGGCCGAGCTGGATGAATGCAGCGTAGTCAGCGCACCTTATGGCGCAGATGGAAAAATTATCGGCTCGCTTGCAGTGGTGGGCCCCAAACGCATGAATTATGAAAAAGTTGTACCCATAGTGGATGTGACTGCAAAACTGCTCAGCAATGCACTGTCCCACTTCTAACTCTCCCAGCCGCGAAACCGGATTATTCAGGAAATTATGCGCTATAAAACAGAACCGTCTTACGCACATGGCACCACCGAGAAAACTGCGGTACTGCTGATCAATCTGGGCACGCCCGAGGCGCCCACCACAAAAGCCGTCAAAACTTACCTGCGTGAATTTCTGAGCGACCCCCGCGTGGTTGAAATCCCGAAATTACTGTGGTGGCTGATCCTCAACGGCATCATCCTCAATACGCGCCCCAAAAAATCTGCGGCCAAATATGCCAGCATCTGGATGCCGGAAGGCTCTCCGCTCAAGGTGCATACCGAACGCCAGACCATACTGCTGCAAGGTTACCTGCACGAAAAAACCGGGGGAATGCCGCTGCTGGTGGACTACGCCATGCGCTACGGCAATCCTGCGATAACCGATGTACTGGCCGGGCTCAAAGCGCAAAACTGCCAGCGCATCCTGCTTGTTCCGCTTTACCCGCAATATGCTGCCAGCGCCACCGCCACTGCAATAGATGCGGTAACAGGCGAATTGCTGAAGATGCGCAACCTGCCCGCGCTGCGCAGTATCAAGCACTTCCACGATAATGCGGCGTATATCAAGGCTACCGCGCAAAATATCCGCGACTACTGGACCTTGCACGGACACCCGGACAAACTGGTGATGAGCTTTCACGGCGTGCCGCGCTATACACTGGACAAGGGCGACCCCTACCACTGCGAATGCCAGAAGAGCGGCCGCCTGATTGCCGAGGAGCTGGGGCTGGGCAAGGAGCAGTACACCGTCAGCTTTCAGTCCCGCTTCGGCAAGGCCGAATGGATCAAGCCCTACACTACCGCCACCCTGAAAGAATTGGGCAGGCAACACACCCGGCGCGTCGACATCGTCTGCCCCGGCTTTGTTGCCGACTGCCTGGAAACGCTGGAAGAAATCGCACAGGAAGGCAAAGAGGATTTTCTGCATGCCGGTGGCGGAGAGTTTCATTACATCCCCTGCCTCAACGAACGCCCGGACTGGATCCACGCTCTTGCCGGCCTGGTGCTGGACAACCTGCAGGGCTGGCTACATAATCCGCAGCCTGCGCAACTGGAGCAAAGCCGTCTGCGCGCGCTGGCGACAGGTGCCAAAGTTTAAGCCTTTAATCAATGTTCAACCAATCAAGGAAAGGAGTTCACATGTTTTTACGCAATGCGATCAATAAACTGGTGCTTATGTTGCTGTTATCCACCCCGCTTGCGGCCGTCGCCGCCGGCACCGAGCTGACCTGGTACGGGCATGCCGCTTTCAAGCTCACCACCCCATCCGGCAAGGTGCTGCTGATTGATCCATGGATCACCAATCCCAGCAACAAAAACGGCGCAGAGGATCTGGCCAAAATCGACAAGGCCGACCTGATTCTGATCACCCATGGTCATTCCGACCATGTCGGAGACAGCGTGGCGCTTGCGAAAAGAACCGGCGCCAAACTGGTTGCGACATTTGATCTGGGCAAGGCTCTGGTACAGTACGGCGGCTACCCATCCGCGCAGGCAGGCATGGACACGATGGGCAATTTCGGCGGCGAGCTGACGCTGCTGAATGGGGAAGTGAAGGTTGCTTTTATTCCGGCCATACACAGTTCCACCGTTACCGAACCGGAAGGCGCCAAAAGCATCCATGACGGCGGCAACCCCGGCGGCTTCCTGATTACCGTCAAAAATGGCCCGTCTATTTACGATACCGGCGACACAGACGTGTTCAGCGACATGGCATTGATCAAGCAATTCCATAAGGTAGACGTGATGCTGGCAGGTATAGGCGGCCACTTCACGATGGGCCCTGAACGCGCTGCAATGGCTGTGAAACTGGTCAACCCGGGCATCGTGATCCCGATGCATTTCGGCACCTTCCCGATCCTGACCGGCACACCACAGGCACTGGAAAAAGCGTTGAAGGCAGAGGGTTCCAGCGCCAGGGTAAAAGTAATGAAGATAGGCGAAACGATCAAGCTGTAAGCAAAGACTACGACTTAAACGTAAAAAGAGGCAGGGAGAAATCCCTGCCTCTTTTTATTCATCCTAGAAAAAGTAGTTATCCGCAGATTACCTCGGAGAGGTTCTTGTGCCCTTTGGGTACACAGATTACGTAAGATTAAACAAATAGTTATCGATATTGGCTCGTTAACCAATCGGGCGTACGATCAAACATTCGTAAGTGATTCAAAATCTGTGTGAATCTGCGAAATCTGCGGATTGAACTTCGGTTTTTAGGTTCATACGATGCAATCGCATGTGCTGTTAAATCACGCTGCCTGCTCACCCAATTTAATGACCTTGCTCACCGTCGAGAAATGTATCTGCGCAGCGTCTGCAATCGCAGCCATGGTGTAGCCGTAGTCCTGATAAGCGCGCTTGATAGCCTCGTTGCGCAAGGATTTTTCCTTCCTGACTTTCAGCGGAAACAAGGAATTAAGATTTGGGCGCCTGAGCTGCTTCTTGTCGCGAACACTTTTCTTGAGGTCCATTTTGGTCAACAGCCGCTGCTTCATTTTTTTGACGAAAGCTGCGCTGCCCAACAACACCTGCGATTTCACCTGGCTCAATGGCGATATAAGCCCCGTTCCCGCGGCTACGAATTCTGCATATTTACACTGTGCCACACTGCTGCTGCGGCCAAAATGGCCCAGTATCCACTGCGTGCCGAGCCATGCCGGCGGCTGCACCTCGCCCGCGGTAGCGCGGTAGCTGCTCCAGCGATAACGGCTGATATTTTTCACCGCCTTCAGCCTGACAGGGTTAAGTACAAGGTAGCGGCAAAGCTGCAGCAGCAAACCATCGCGTTCGACCAGAATTGCCTTGAAGCGTCCCTGAAACACGCGTCCGGCACTGCCATGACGGCTATTGAAACGCTGCGTATAAACGCCGTTGAGCTGACGCATGCCGCGAGAAAGATTGGCAGTCGGAGTTTCTATCAGCAAATGGTAGTGATTGTCCATCAGAACATAGGCATGGATTATCCAGCCGGCACGAGACACGACTTCTTCCAGTACCTGGAGAAATTGCAGACGATCCTGATCGTCGATAAAAATATCTTCACCGCCATTGCCACGGGTAGTGACATGGTAGATTGCGCCGGGAAATTCGAGTCGTATAGGTCGTGCCATTTGTTGACTTTATGCCTCCGTAAACACCCTGTCAAGACTTGCCCCTGACGGTGCAGGGAACAAATGAAATATCATGTCATTCAGCATGCGTCATATACGGCTCATCTTGCCCATACAATAAACTCATGCAATACATCTGTTATAGGCTCTGAGATTGCGATCCTTTTTACTTTCCATTTAGGCATTTCGCGACCCTGTCGAGGATGCTGGCCGAATTAAGCGGTTTCACCACAAAGCCTGCAGCCCCCTTCTTTATCGCGTCGTTGACCCTGTCCATCGTTGCATCGGCGCTCACCATCAATACTTTCGTTGCCGGGCTCACCCTGATTATCTCTTCCAGCGCCTTCAATCCATCCTTTCCCGGCATGTTGATGTCAAGCAGCGCAACCTCGGGTTTTAGCTTCCCGCACAGAACGATTGCGTCTTGTCCATTCGCCGCTTCGCCTGCCACCGAATAAGACTCGCTACGCAAAATAAGCTTCAGCATTTCCCGCATCATGCTGTCGTCATCAACCACCACTACCGAAGCTTTCGTCAATTTCACCATGCTGCTCAATTCCCATCAACTTTTGAAATGACTCGCAGGATGAACCTGTTCCGGGCGAGTCTGACAAAGCCCGTCCGGCGGCCCGCGCCATATCCGCCCGGCCACCCTCACACCAATACACCCCTTCGCCACCTGAAACATAGCCTAATAATTAACGACATGCAACCATGTATCCACATTGATGCGGCGAAATTGCAGCGGTTACCGCGCGGGGAATCAGGATTAAAAAAACTTCGCCCGCAAAAATTCCGCCGCCTCAACTGCACCCGAGGCATCCGGTCGGGGAGGCATTGGCAACAACCAGAGCTGTTGCAGCACTTCGCCCAATTCGCCCGTCTGCAATGTTTCTCGCTCCACTTCCATGCATGCGGCGTTTTGCGTGAGCCATTGCACCAGACAGGGTTCCTCCGGCCAGTCGCGCCGTGCCACATATAACACCGGCACACCGGCACATGCGGCCTCGGTAAAGATGCCGTATCCAGGCTTGGTAATTATGGCATCGCAGGAGGCCAGCACATCCGAAAAAGAAAGATGCAGCGATTCAAATGCCACAGTGTCAGCGCGCCTTATATGCCAGGCTTGCGGAACTATCCAGCGCACCCCGGGCAAATGCGGCCAGCTTTGCACAGGCAAACGAAACTCCATGCCGCCCATCGCCACCATCACCAGTTTCTGTCCCTCGTGCAAAGCGCATTGCTTCGCGATATTTGAGCGTTGCGGCTGTCCTGTTCGCGCAATCGGCGCGATGCTTCTTGCATTGCTGAATTCCGGCATATCCATTGCCGGCTGTACTTTCAGGAAATACTCTGCATTCAGATAAGCCTCCAGCATCTGCCCGTATATCGATTTGCTCGCAACATCATCGGCGCAATAGTGCCGGTAGATATCCGCCCAGTTGAGGCTGCACATGCCCGCTGCACGCACGCCCGCTGCATGGGCAGCGGCCAGCGACAGGTAAGGCACGTTGGCAAGCAGCAGGTCGGGCTTGAGATCGCGTAGCGCCTGCGCTTCGCGCGCGACTTTTTGCCGCCAGTCCGCATGAAATGCCCGATAAGCCGCGGGGATATGTTTAAAATTACACTGGAAACGCTGCTGCAGAAACTCGTGCGGTGCGGTGGTGCGCACGGTGACGCGCAGCTCCGGCATCAGCCGCACCAGCTCATTGACCACCGCCGAGGTCTGGCTGACATGACCGTAACCATGGGAAGAAATGTCGACTAGAAGATGCGGCATGTCAAGGCAATGACAGAGACTGCATTATTTCTGGATAAAGTGTTCGCGATAGTGCTTCATCTCTTCAATGGACTCGTAAATATCGGCCAGCGCTTCATGTTTGCCATGTTTCTTGACCCCTTTTGCCATTTCCGGTTTCCAGCGCTTGGCGAGTTCCTTTAAGGTGCTGACATCGAGGTTGCGATAGTGGAAGTATTCTTCGAGCTTGGGCATCCAGCGCGCCATAAAACGCCGGTCCTGGCAAATTGAATTGCCGCACATCGGCGAAGTGCGAACAGGCACGTACTCTTTCAGGAACGCCAGCATCTGCTCCTCAACTTGCGCATCATTCAGCGCGGATGCCTTTACCTTTTCGATCAGGCCGGATTTGCCGTGGGCGGATTTATTCCACGCATCCATGCCGTCCAGAATGCCGTCCGGCTGATGCACCACCAGCACCGGCGCTTCCACTACCGTATTCAGGTCATTATCGGTGATTACGAACGCCACTTCGATGATACGGTCCGTTTCCGGTACCAGCCCGGTCATTTCCATGTCGACCCAGATAAGGTAATTCTGATTTTGTGCCATAATTCGTCGTGCTTTCAAGAACTGTTAAAGCCGTATTGTGTCATATCAGCCTGTAACCGTACTCTCCGTCAATCTTTTAAAGTTTACATAAATGAGCGCTTCCATATTTACCACCATCTTTGTTGCTGCACTGTTGCTGAGCACTGCCATTAAATTATGGCTGGCGCGCCGTCATCTGCGCTATGTATTGGCTCACCGGGATAAAGTGCCTGAAGCATTCAGCTCACAGGTCGAATTGTCTGCGCATCAAAAAGCTGCCGACTACACACGCGCCAAGACCAGGCTGAGCATGCTCACAGCGCTGTTCGAAGCCGCACTGCTGCTGGCTTTTACTTTGGGCGGCGGCCTGCAACTGCTCGCCGACTGGTCGCTGGGCACCTTCAGCAACCCGCTGGCGCAGGGCATGGCGATTATTGTGTCGGTGCTGCTGCTGACCTCGATACTGGAAGTGCCATTCAGCCTGTACAGCACCTTTGTGATCGAAGCACGCTTTGGTTTCAACAAGATGACGCTCAAGCTCTATCTGCTCGACGCGGTGAAAGGCCTGCTGATCGGCAGCGTTCTCGGCCTGCCGCTGCTGCTGGGCGTGCTGTGGCTGATGGAGCGTATGGGCGGCAACTGGTGGCTGTATGTGTGGGCGGTATGGGTGACCTTCAGCCTGTTGCTGCTGTTCATCTACCCCTCTTTCATCGCGCCATTGTTCAATAAATTCAAGCCGCTGGAAGACGCCTCGCTCAAGGCGCGTATCGAGGCGCTGCTGCACAAATGCGGCTTTACCGCGCAGGGCCTGTTTGTAATGGATGGCTCCAAGCGCAGCACGCACGGCAACGCCTATTTCACCGGTTTCGGCAAAACCAAACGCATCGTGTTTTATGACACGCTGATCGCACGCTTGTCGGCGGATGAAATGGATGCAGTATTGGCCCATGAGCTTGGTCACTTCAAACGGCGCCACGTGCTCAAGCGTATCGCGCTCACCTTCGCCGTAAGCCTCGCATTCCTGTGGCTGCTGGCGCAACTGATGCAGGCCGACTGGTTCTATGCAGGCCTGGGCGTAAGCACGCACTCGACCGCGATGGCCTTGTTGCTGTTCTTCATGGTGCTGCCGGTATTCAGCTTTTTGCTGCAGCCGGTCAGCTCGGCTTATTCGCGCAAACACGAGTTTGAAGCCGACGCTTACGCGGCGCAGCAGACCGCAGCCGCAGACCTTGTCACCGCACTGGTGAAGCTGTACCAGGACAACGCTTCGACATTGACACCAGACCCTTTGTACTCTACATTTTACAACTCGCACCCTCCTGCACTGGTGCGCATCTCACGACTGCAAACCCTGTAAGGAGGCGTTATGACCAATAGCCTGATCAACAGAATGATTGCCGCACTGATATTGCTGGGCGTTGCCGCGGCTGCCCACGCAGCACCTTTTGCCAAAGGAGACGCGAATGCCGGCAAGAAACTTTTTGACCAGCACAAATGCAACAGTTGCCACGCCAGCATGCTGGGCGGCGATGGCAGCGCCATGTTTACGCGTGCAGAGCGTAAAATAACATCCGCGGCCTCGTTGGCAACCCAGATCAGTCGTTGCTCGACCAATCAGGGGCTCATGTTATTCGAAGAGGACGAAGAAAACATCGGCGCGTACTTAAACAAGAATTATTACAAATTCAAATGAGTACCAAGACAGACATCGGCGGCAGCCTTTCCACGCGGCAGTGCAAGCCCTGCACCGCATCGACTCCGCCTTTAAGCCAGCAGCAGATAAACGCACTGATGAAGCAACTGGATGGCTGGGAGCAGCTCGGCCGGGTAATTGGAAAAACCGTAGAGTTCAATAACTTTCACCAGGCCATGTCGTTTGTAAACGCGGTGGCGTGGGTATCCAACCAGGAAGATCACCATCCCGAACTTACCGTCAGCTACAACAAATGCCACGTGGAATACACGACACACGCCATCGATGGCCTCTCTGAAAACGATTTCATCTGTGCTGCCAAAGTTGACGCTTTGTTAAAAGTTTGAATAAAAATATACCGGACAGCAACACGCTGAAGAACAACATACGCGGCCAGATCATCGCCGCATTTGGCCGCCAGTATCTTGCCGAATTACCAAATGGCGAAATTATCACCTGCCTGACGCGTGGCAAAAAAAGTGAAGTGGCATGCGGTGACTTTGTCGACATCCAGCCCACTGCTGAAGCTCAAGGCGTGATCGAAACCTCACAACCGCGCACATCGCTGCTCTACCGTTCGGACGCCTACCGGCAGAAAATCATCGCCGCCAACGTCACGCAAATCGTCATTGTGGTTGCTGCCGAACCACCCTTCAGCGACGAACTGCTGGCGCGCTGCCTGATCGCCGCCTATGACCAGAAACTTGAAGTCCTGATTGTGCTGAACAAATGCGACATCGCCGACAAGGCGGCCACCGCGCGCCTGCAACTCACCCCTTACTACAACATCGGCTATCGCGTGCTGGAACTCTCTGCCACGCAGGATGCGTCACCGCTGCTGCCCTTTCTGCAAGGCCAGACCAGCGTGCTGGTAGGCCAGTCAGGCATGGGCAAATCCACGCTGATAAACGGCCTGTTGCCGCACGCACAAGCCGCCACCCGCGAGATTTCCACCGTGCTCAATTCCGGAAAGCACACCACTACCCACGCGCGCCTGTACCACCTCAATCCCGACAGCCACCTGATAGATTGCCCCGGCGTGCAGATGTTCGGCCTGCATCACCTGAGCTTCGGTGAAATTGAACAAGGCTTTATCGAATTTGCCCCCTACCTCGGCAAGTGCCGTTTCCACGACTGCCACCATACGCATGAACCGAATTGCGCGCTGCAAAAGGCGGTAGCGGAAGGGAAAATTGATGCGCGAAGATTCAAGCTGTTTCAGGACATCAGCAGACCCGGCAGCCAATAATCGGCCTGTGGGCCAAACTGCAATACTGCACAAGCAAAATATATAACTATTTGTTTTAATTTAATATTTTTATTTTCTACAGCAGATGAAATTAACCTGGAAAAAGCAGTTGTCCGCAGATTACCTCGGAGAGGTTCTTGCGCCCTTTGGGTACACGGATTACGCCTGATTAAACAAAAAGTTACCAAGATGAGCTGGATAACCAATTCCGTGTGCGATCAAATATTCGCGAGTGATTCAAAATCTGCGTAAATCTGCGAAATCTGCGGATTGAACTGCGGTTTTTAAGGTAAATCTTGCGGTAACGACCCGATAAAACTCGCACAGGAAACTTTTCAAGACAAAGCCACGGGCTATGGCTTCACAACTTGAGTGTTTGCGGTGAATTAGCGGCGGCAATAGCAGTAAACGAAATTCTGATCTGCCCCAGCCGGAGTATGGTGCACCTCTTTCGCACTCTTCATCAGCTCAAACCCGGCACCAAACTCCCGGTGCAAGGTATCCGGCCGATAGCGCACGATTTCCAGCCCGCTGCACTTGAGCGGTCCGTCTTCGGCAAAGGTGGCAACGATCACGTGTCCGCCTGGTTTTACCGCGTGCAGCACGGTTTGCACATAGCGCTGGCGATCTTTCGGATCAGTAAGAAAATGGAATACTGCACGGTCATGCCACACGTCGACGCTGGCTTCTGGCAATTCCAGTCTGGTAATGTCTGCTTCTATCCAGTTCACGCGGGCCGCATCACGGCCAAGACGGGCTTGTGCGGCATGCAACGCGGCAGCGGAAATATCCAGCACGCTCAGCTTGCGATAACCTTCGTTGAGCAAGTCATCCACCAGTACCGATGCCCCGGCGCCAACATCCAGAATATGCGCATCCGCCGCCACGCCGGTGTCGCGAATAAATTGCACAGACAGCGCAGCATGCTCCTGAAACCAGCTTACTTGCCGGACTTGCCTGGTTTCGTAGATAGACTCCCAGTGTTTTTTATCGGACATTTCAATCCCCTCTTATACGCCCACCCAGCTCGTCATGCTGGCAAGGCTCAGCAGCAACAGCATAATTAACCAGAACACCAGCGCACGCCAGACCAGGCCTACGGCGCTCTGCATGAAATCGACATCCGCCTCATCGCCTATGCCCAGTTCGGGACGCTCAACTGTCATGTCAAACTGTGATACAGGCATGCCAAGGCGCACGCCCAATGCCCCCGCGCCGCTTGCCAGCACAATGCCGGCCTCGCGGTCAGGCCAGCTTGATGCCTGGGTGCGCCAGCAATAAATCGCATCTTCAAAGTTGCCGACAATTGCGAAAGTTGAGGCTGTCAGACGCATCGGCAACCATTCTATCCAATGGTAAAGCTGTGCGGCAAAATTGCCAAAATTATCAGGCTCCGCTCCTGCCTTTGGCTTCCAGCGCGTACTCAGGAAACGTGTTAAGCGATAAAGAATGGCGCCGCTTGGCCCCAACCCCAGCATCATGAAAATCACGAACCACACCACCACGGCAAACACATTTCGGTGCGAAGCCAGCAACGCTTCTTCTATGGTCACGCGTATCACTTCCTCGGCACTCAATTCATCGCACGGCTGGCCGCGCCATGCAGACAACAGGCTGCGCGCCTGTTTTAAGTCGTTATTACGCAGCGCCTTGTGGATATCGGTGAAGTAATGGCTGAACTGGCGAAAACCCATGGTCAAATAAAGCACCAGTACGCAAAACAGCCAGGCAAGAATGGGGTATTGCAGGGCAAACAGCCAGTACAGGGTTAAAGCGCCAAGCAGGGGTATCGAGATCGCCAGTAACCAGGCAATCTGGCCCTGTTTGCTTTCGCCTGCATTGAAATTGCGCTGAAAAAAATCAACATAGCCGTTCAGCCAGGCCAACAGGATTTTACGCGAGGACAGCGGGCGAACCTGTTCAAGCAACAGCGCAAAGATAAGGGAAAGTAGGCTCATGGCATCACAATATATTCAGCTTAAAAATATCACACAGGTACTGCAGTAAAAAAACCTGAAACTTTAACTATAAGGGCCTAAGCCTTAACCCCGGCATGGCGTTGAATCACGCCATCAATGAAATTGCGCAGAAAGCCGACCGTTTGCGCACTGTGAAAACGGTCGACTTCTACGCCGTGACTGTAGGCTATCACTGTTGGGAAGCCGCGCACCTTGTGGCGACCTGCAATCTTCATATTTTCGTCTGCATCGACGAGAGCTAGCAGGAATGCACCGTTATATGCGTCAGCCAGCTTGTGCAACATGGGCCCCAATACTTTGCAGGGCGCGCACCATTCGGCGCTAATATCAACCAATACCGGAATCTCTTTCGATTTGGCTATCACCAGTTGATCGAAAGTTGCTTCTTCTACATCATATATGTGTTCAGTTTTCATTTTTACCAGAGATCAAAAAAAAATTCATATTTATCAGTGCAAGTGCGTCAGTTTAAACCGAGCAAGCACTTCCTGCCACAGCTAATCCGGAAATTGGGCACATCACGGGACATACAGAACAACTTTCTAACTTGCTGCCCGCTTTGAAAAATCCTTGAGACGAAAACCAAGCACCCCCAGCACGGCGAAATACACCAGCACTCCCAGCGCCACCAGCCACGCCAGATGCAACACCCGCGCCCAGCCATGCGTGCTCAACCAGTGTTGTTCGGTACCCATGCCAAACCACAACACCAACCCCAGTGCTATTAGTGCTATGGCAATCTTGGCAATAAACTTGAACCAGCCGGGTTCCGGCTGGAATATTCCGCGTTTTTGCAGCAGATAAAACAGTATCGCGGAATTGAGACAGGAACCGAGACCGATAGCCAGCGCCAGCCCTGCATGATGCAGCCAGCCGATAAACATCAGATTCATCGCCTGGGTAGCGGCAAGCGTGAAAATGCCGATCTTAACCGGCGTTCGAATATCCTGGCGCGCATAAAAGGCAGGTGCCAGCACCTTGACCAGCAGCATGCCGATTAGCCCGACGCTATAGCCAACCAGCGCGTTGCGGGTCATCAATACGTCATGCGCCGCAAATGCCCCCCCTTGAAAGAATGTAGCCAGCAGCGGCACCGCAATCAGGCCGAGGCTGAGTGCTGCAGGCAGAGTCAGCATAATGGTGAGGCGCAACCCCCAATCCAGCATTCTGGAATATTCCACCGTATTGCGTTCAACATGATACTTTGACAGCGAAGTCAGCAGTATCGTGCTGATCGCCACCCCCAGCAAACCGGCGGGCACCTCCATCAGGCGGTCGGCATAAAACAGCCAGGACACGCTGCCTGCAGCCATAAATGACGCAAAGATGGTATTGATAATCAGACTGATCTGGCTGATGGACACGCCGAATACCGCCGGCCCCATCTGTTTTATCACGCGCCACACGCCTTCATCTCTCAGATTGAAGCGCCAGCGCGGCAACATGCCGATTTTTTTCAAAAACGGTATCTGAAACGCGAGCTGTATCATGCCTGCCACAAACACCGCCCATGCCAGCGCCATGATAGGCTGCTCGAAATGGGGCGCCAGCCATAGCATCGTAGCGATAAAAACAATGTTAAGCAGAACCGGAGCAAAAGCCGACACCCAATATTTGCTATACGTATTAAGAATGCCGGCCGACACTGCGACCAGAGAAATAAAAAAAATGTAGGGCGAAGTGATGCGGAGCAACTGCACGGTAAGCTTGAACTTTTCCGGCGAGGCGGCAAAACCAGGCGCGGTGACATACACCAGAACGGGAGCTGCGATTATGCCTACCAGCGTAATAATAAACAGAATCACGGACAGCAAGGTAACGACATGATCCACCAGCAGCTTGGTTTCTTCATGCCCGCGACGGCTCTTGTATTCGCTGAATATGGGCACAAAAGCCTGTGAAAATGCGCCTTCTGCAAACATGCGGCGCAACAGGTTGGGCAGCCTGTAAGCAATCACAAAGGCCTCGTTGGCCATGCCGGCACCGAAGATACGCGCCATCAGCACGTCACGCACAAAGCCGAGTATGCGCGAAAGCAGGGTTATGCTGCTGATACTGGCCAGCGTCCTCAGAAGACTCATAAGAAACGTACCCCGCAGCAGGGATAGGCGGAACATATAGCAGGCGGCGCCGGATTGCGCATTGAACCTGTCTTGATATTTTTTTGCATTGTTTGTTTATCGAAAAGCAACGGCAGAATGATAGCATTACCGCGCTCATTTCTTGCCTGTGTGACGCGCCTTTGTCCGCACACGGATAAATATCGTGTAACTAATGATGTTAAACAGGATCACTCCTCCCGCCAGCAGCAACTGTATGGCTGGTGTAAGCCCCCCGGGATAGACCAGCGGAAGCAGATAATGCCCGATAAAATCCACGTGATAGATATCCGCTCCGCCCATTGCGCGGAAATAATTTTCCAGCGGCGTAAGCGGACAAATCCACCCGGTCACTTCGATGAACACTACCCATAGCATCGCCGGAAAATGCAGCCAGACAAGACGCGGCCAGCGCAACAGCAACAAGCCCCCGGCAAGCGCAAACGCGATGAAAGACAAGTGTGCAAGCAGAACAATATCAGCCAATAATTTATACATGGAACGCCCCCTGCCATTGCCCAGGTGCTGCACGCCGGATCATCCTTGAACCGCGTACCGGGATTGCGGGAATTAGGCCATGCAAGCCTATATTCAGAATTCAAGGGTAATATATAAGATCACTTTACCGCATCAAAAAATCTCTTTACATCTTCTTGGCCTGTTAAATTATTATCAATTTAATGCCACGGTTATTTTACGGTACTCAACTTTAGACACTCAGCCGTCATCCTTGCGCCACTAAACCAGTGGCACAATTGAAGCTGAAACGACAAAAATTCCTCCTGCTTACTACTGACAGCTGCGCTACAGTAGAAATCTTGGG
>Ga0315268_10001359_pt1 | contig 28042 bp, 26 predicted proteins | sample C1_top_MG_FD_204535 | JGI IMG/M metagenome (GOLD analysis project Ga0315268, IMG submission 204535) | Sediment microbial communities from Yellowstone Lake, YNP, Wyoming, USA - C1_top | ecosystem: Environmental > Aquatic > Freshwater > Lake > Sediment | place: USA: Wyoming | collected 2017-08-01
CGCGAACTGGCCCTCGAATTGGCCGCGCAGCATTGATGCGCGCAAGCCCCCGCCCAGCCATCGTTTCTCTGTATTTTGGGGATTGTGTCGGTTCTGAGGAAACTGGTGCCCGGGGTGGGAGTCGAACTCCTAAGGTGGATTGAGAACACGTAAGTTATTGATTCTACGAAACAGCAAAACGGAGAAAAACCACAAAAACGCCGAAGTGAGGTACACGGCGGGTACACGGGCAGATTCAGAATTCGTTCGCATGGACGAACACGTTCATTTTGGCGAGGACGAAAGTTTCGACCCCCTGCTTGCAAAGCAAATTCAGAAACGCTATGTGGTTGTATCGTCTAGCCTTTACCTATGTCTTGTAGCACGGTTTTTGATGGTGTTTGGCAGTTATTGTTCCCATTTTATTCCCGCGTTTTTCGACTGCACCCCTACAGTGAGACAGTTTTCGATGGGCACACTTGCAGTTCTTTGAGTTTCTTCCCGTCTCCCGAGGAAGCCGGGGATCTGGGGGAGGGGGCGACGTCGCCCCCTCCCCCAGAAAATTTGTCGCAGGTGTTCGTCATGGTCTGAAAAACATGAGGGTTGCACTTGCTGAGCTCGCCACCGTTCCCGGAAGTCCGGTTTGCTGTTCGAATTCTTCCGGAGGACGGTAGCCCAACGCCGAGTGCAGCCGTTGCCGATTGTAATACTGCTCGATGAATTCTTCGATGTTCACACGCATGTGCCCAAGGTCTTCGTATCGGTTCGCGTAGATTCCTTCTCGTTTCAAGGTTTTCATGAAGCTCTCGCAACTCGCATTGTCGTATGGATTCGCCGGCCGACTCATGCTCGGGATCATCTGCTGCTCCCTGAGCACGTTTACATACTCGCTGGACGCGTACTGCAGCCCGCGATCGGAATGGTGCACCAGGCCTGGCCCTGGTTTCCTCTCTACCAGAGCTTTGTTGAGCGCTGCCAGTGCTAAACGCACCGCCAACGTCTTGCCTAGCTCCCAGCCCACCACTCTCCGGGAAAAGGCGTCGAGAATCACCGCCAAGTACACAAATTCCCACTTCAATCGGATGTAGGTGATGTCCGCTACCCACAGCTGGTTAATCCCTGTCAGTTTCATGCGGCCAGCCAGGTTCAGATGGACCTCGAATTCGTGATGGCTATTCGTGGTCACGACAAATGCCCGCACCCGCACCGCCAGTAGGTTGTCCTCCCCCATGATCCGCATGACCCGTTTGTGATTCACCGGCATGCCTCGCCGCCGCAACTCTGCTGCAATGCGGCGGTAACCGTAGCGCCGACGTTCGACAGCAATCTGCTGAATCGCCGATCGCACTTCCATTTCCTCTTCGACCGGGTGCTGCTCCCGAAATGAACGGTAGAAGCTTGCCCGGCTCACTCGCGTCAACTCACACATGCGCTCGATACTCAAGCTGCCTTGCAATGACATCACTTCTCGCATTTGGTCGTAGATGCCATCCCGCCAGTTCCGTCTTTCTTCTGGCGTCGAGCCTCAACTTTTTGCAAGGCACCTTTGAAAAAATCCACCTCCATCGCCTTCTCGGCGAGCATTCGCTTCAACTGGTGGATTTGCTTACGGTAGGACGACGTGTGCGTGCTGGGCCGCGAGGCATCTTCTCCCGGCTCGATTGTCTCGAGTTTAACGCGCCACTTGTACAGGCATCGCCGGGTCACCCCCAGCTCTTGCGCCAACTCGTGGACATCATCACAGGTTCTTAGACGCTCAACAGCCAGCCGCTGGAACTTCCGTGAGTATCGCTTTCTCTTCAATTTGCAGCTCTTTCCCTGCAAAGTGTGCCCATCCCGGCTGTCTCATTTCAAGGGTGCAGTCCATTTTGTCCGAAACTACAGACAGGACTCAGTAAATAGGATAAGTACGAGTACTTTTTTCAACTTATCGGTCGCCTTTCTCTGCGGCTTGATTGAAGCTCGTGGCGCGCCTGCCTGATCAGACTCAGGGTAGATGGCATATCACGCCGCCCAAGCATTTCGGTTCACTTTCCTTCCAATTCTTTGTAGGCAGAAAAGAAATAATTGGTTTCTTTTGGCACGCGACGATAGCCCAGCTGGTAGTTCGCGATTCCAGCAGGTTGCCGGTTATTGGCTGCTACCGCAAGCACTTCTCAGCAAGAGGGTTTATCGCGGGTTTAATCGCGTCTTCTTCAGAGTTGGGTTGACTTGCATGCAGGTGCTGCTAAAATCACTATAGGCGAGGGAGTTCGCCTTCTACCTTATAACCGCTGTCCCACCTTTTGCCGGGACAGATGATGACTCCTGACAAGGGTTCTTGTCGGGGAGTCATGTCAACCGGCACGAATCCTGAAAATCTAGAGCGAGGTAGGCCATGGAAAACGTCTGGGGCCTGGCTGCTTTGTGGGTGGGCCTGGCGCTGGTTGCGACGCTGTTTGGTATCTGGTTCAAGATCTCCACGGCGTTATCAGAGATCGTGGTAGGAACCGTCGCCCAGCTCATCATCGGTGCCTTCATCATCAAGGCGGGCGTAGGGGGTGGTGCCGCCTGGATTTCTTTTCTTGCCGGCGCGGGCGCCATCGTTCTGACGTTTCTTGCCGGTGCGGAGCTTGACCCAACCGTCTTCCGTTTGAAATTGAAGGAGGCGATGGTCATCGGCATGGTCGGATTTTTCGGACCATTCCTCGGATGCGCAGCCATCGCGCATTACGGGCTGGGCTGGACGCGGCCCGCCAGTTTGCTCGTGGGCGTGGCACTGTCTACAACATCTGTGGCCGTCGTCTATGCAGTGATGCTGGAACTGGGCCTCAATACCACGGAGTTCGGCAAAGCGATTCTCGCGGCGTGCTTCGTGAATGATCTTGGTACGGTCATCGCCCTCGGCATCATCTTCGCACCGTTTACTGTGAAGACGCTGATTTTCGTGGGCGTCAGCGTGGTTGCGTTCCTCATTCTGCCGTTCCTGACCCCGTGGTTCTTCCGGTTGTACGGCGGGCGCGTCTCGGAACTCGAAGCCAAATATCTTCTGTTCCTGCTATTCGCGCTCGGGGGACTTGCGGTCTGGGCCGGAAGCGAAGCGGTCCTGCCCGCCTATATCATTGGAATGGTGCTGGCGGGGACTGTTGGCAAAGATCACGTTCTCGTGCGCAGACTTCGCACGCTGACCTTTGGTATGCTCACACCTTTCTATTTCATCCGTGCGGGCTCGTTCGTTTCGGTATCTGCATTAGCCGCAGCGCCAATGGCCTTTGTGGTGCTGTTTTTCGCAAAAATGGTTTCGAAATTCATTCCTCTCTTCCCCGCGGTGAAGGCCTTCAAGTACGCCAAAAACGAAGGTCTCTATTACACCCTGATGATGTCCACCGGTCTGACGTTCGGCACGATTTCGGCGCTCTTCGGCCTCAGTCACGGAATCATCAACAACGCGCAGTATTCCTACATCGTGGCGACGGTCATCGGCAGCGCGGTCGTCCCGACGATGATCGCCAACGCCTGGTTCTTGCCGCGGCACTTGTTGCCGCAGGGAGAGAAGGAATCCCCGGTGGCTGAAATCACGACCGCTCAGGCGGACTAAGGAGGGGTTATGCCTCACCGAAGATACGGTTCACTCTTTCAGAAGATTCTCGTGGGGTACGACGGTTCGAAGCAGTCGGAGCACGCAGTGAGTGTCGCATTCAATCTATCGCATTGTTCCGATGCGAAAGTTCTTATTTTCGCTGTCGCCCGTCCTGCCGAGCCTGCAACTCAAGTTGAGTTGGAAGCGATGCTTGATGATGCGCGGGAACACTTCGAGGAGGGCTTCAAACGAATACGGGAGCGTGCTCAAGAAGAGGACGTGGAGGTTGAGACGGCGATCGCGGTGGGCCACCCGACGGAGCAAATTATTCATCGAGCAGAAACGGACAAGGTGGATCTGATTGTTCTTGGCCACCGAGGCGTATCCAAGTTTGAGAGGTTCATCATTGGATCGACTTCAGAGAAAGTCCTGCGGTACGCACATTGCCCAGTCATGGTCGTCCGATAGCACACCTCAAGGGGTGCATGGTGTTTTTGCTTGTTGTTTTGGGGGTGCCAAAAAAGACGGGGGAGGCAAAGCAGAACGAAGACAGGAAGAACGATGAGAATTGTGATCATTTCGGATATTCACGCAAATCTTGAAGCGCTCGCTGTGCTTCCCCAAGACTACGACCAGCTCTGGGTACTAGGTGATGTTGTCAATTACGGTCCTGATCCTACAAAAGTCGTGGAGTTTGTTCGCTCGCGGGCGAAACATGTCGTTCGCGGCAATCACGATCAGTTCATCGGATATGGGGAGGACCCCCGATGCATACCGCACTTTCGGGAGATGGCGGATGCGACTGGAAAGTTCACGGAGTCGCAGCTGAGCGCGGGTGACAAAGAGTACCTTTGTGACCTGCCGTTGCAACTGCAGTTACAGGTTGGCAAGACGCGGTTCTGGCTCTGTCACGCGGTGCCTTCCGATCCCCTGTACGGCTACTGTCCACCCGAATCGGAACGCTGGATCGAGGAGTGTCGGCGGGTGTCTGCCGACATTCTCTTGATCGGGCATACGCACATGCAGTTCGTGAAGAAGTTTGGCGACTGTCTTGTGGTCAATCCAGGGAGCCTGGGACAACCGATAAATGGAAGTGCGCTGGCCTGTTTTGCCGTATGGGACAACGGAAGCATAACGTTGCAGTCCACAGCATATGCAGTGGAAAACACGGTTCAGAAGATCAAGACAATGCCCGTGCCTGCTGCAACTCAACACGACTTGATTTCTATTCTACTCACTGGATGTGTCCCAGAGGAATGGAAGGAAGGGGCGGATGTTGCAAATCCCAAGAACTGAGAGTCTGAAAATTGTCGGCCGTAGCGGAAATTGGATGGCCCAAGTCGTCGCACACCAGATGGACGAGGCGACCGGAAGCGCGAACGCACCAAAGGTGTGCTAGGTCGGGAGTTTGTAATGTGGGACTGGTTCAAGAGACGAAGCAACGACGGAAGGGAAAGCGGTGGAAGGAAACTGAAACCCGGCGAGCCTCCGAAGATTGTCATCATTTCCGACATTCACGGAAACTACGAAGCGTTGCAGGCGCTGCCTGAGGATTACGACGAATTGTGGGTTTTAGGAGATCTCGTGAATTATGGGCCGCAACCGGCGGAAGTCGTCGATTTCATTAGAGAGAGAGCCCACTTGGTCCTTCGAGGCAATCATGACCATGCTGTCGCGTGGGATTGCGAAGCGCGATGCTCAGCAAGTTTTCGCCAAGCGGCTGAGCAGACGCAAAAGTACACTGCTTCCATTTTGAACAGCGAACAGAAATCGTACCTCGGGGGACAGTCCCTCCACACGTATTTCAAGCGGGACAGTCTGCGCATCTACGCTTGTCATGCTGTTCCCTCCGATCTGCTATATGGCTATTGTGAGAAAGACTCACCCCAATGGCAGGCCGAGTGCAATCGAGCGGCAGCTGATTGCCTCTTTGTCGGGCACACGCACGTCCCTTTTGTTTGCCGGTTGGGGACATGCACTGTGGTGAACCCTGGCAGTTTGGGTCAGCCGAAAAACGGATGCGCGGAGGCATGTTATGCGGTGTGGGAGGACGGAGTGATCCATCTCCGCTCGTACGCCTATCCAGTTGAAAGGACTGTGAAGCAGATCCGTGCGATGCCTGTCGACGCGGAAGTCCGGGAGTTTCTGGTCAATGTTCTCGAAACCGGAGTTGTTCCAAAATCAAATCCAGTGAGGACCCATGTCCAAGATACAGGCGCTCGACGCCATTGAAATCCTAGATTCACGAGGTAATCCCACCATCCAGGTCTGTGCCCGCTTAGACAGCGGCGCTGTGGGTGAGGCAAAGATCCCATCGGGTGCGTCGACGGGAAAACGCGAGGCGGTGGAACTCCGGGACGGGGACCCGAAGCGCTATGGCGGGAAGGGCGTGCTGAAAGCGATCGCCAACGTTCGCGAGGTGATTGCGCCGGTCGTTCAGCGCTGCGATTTCGCGGGACAGTCCGCTCTGGACGCAGTGCTGATTGAGCTCGACGGCACACCCAACAAATCGAAGCTCGGCGCGAACGCCATCCTGGGCGTATCGCTGGCGTTCGCGCGGGCCAAGGCGGGCGAGAGAGCCTTACCGTTCTATCAGTCTTTAATGGAGCGGGAACGTTACGTGCTCCCGCTTCCCATGATGAATGTGCTGAACGGCGGGAAGCACGCCGATAACAACGTGGACTTTCAGGAATTCATGATCGCGCCAGTGGGAGCGCCGTCGTTTTCAGAAGGGCTGCGCGCGGGTGCGGAAACATTTTACGCGCTGCGCGAACTGCTTCACGGGTCCGGCTATTCGACCGCCGTGGGAGACGAAGGCGGATTCGCGCCGAAGCTTCGCTCCAATGTGGAAGCGATGGAACTTTTGCTGGCTGCAATTCAGAAGGCGGGCTACAAGCCCAGGGAGGAAATTGCCATCCATATCGACCCTGCCGCAAGCGAGTTCTACGAGAATGGTGTCTATGTGTTCCACAAATCGAGTGGCGCGCGGAAGAGTTCGGAGGAAATGATCGCTCTTTGGGAGGATTGGTTGAATCGGTATCCCGCTCTTCTTTCGATCGAAGACGGCCTGGCTGAGGATGATTGGTCGGGTTGGCAAGAAATGACGAAGCGGCTGAGGAAAAAAGTTCAACTGGTAGGCGACGATATCTTCGTAACCAACACGAAGATTTTGACCGAAGGAATCACGAAGAAAGTTGCGAACTCGATTCTCATCAAACTAAACCAAATCGGAACGCTGACCGAAACGCTGGCGTGCATCGAGCTAGCCCGCAAGCACGGATATACGTCCGTCGTTTCGCACCGCTCGGGAGAGACCGATGATTCGACCATCGCTGACCTTGCCGTCGCCACCGGGGTAGGGCAAATCAAGACGGGCTCGGTGTGCCGCGGGGAGCGAGTGGCCAAGTACAACCGCCTGCTCGAAATCGAACGGGAACTAGGATCGCGGGCGGTGTACGCAGGCCGCACGGCTTACATCGGCTCATGAAGGAAATTGGGAAACGCGAGGGGACCGCACGAATGCCACGGAGGACAACACCATCGGCCGGCAGGGACTACACTGACGAAGAGATCCGTTCGTTCGTCGGTGACCTTGAGTCTCTGCCGGGCGGGAACCTGACGGTTTCACTGCTGATGGGTTGCGGTCCGCGTGCGATCGCGCCGCTGCGGGAGTTTCTGCTGCACGGCAGGCCCCGCGGGATTTTTCAGCCGCGGCAGCGGGCCGTCGAAGCGCTGGCACAACTTGGGGCGAAGGACGTTCTGATGGATTACCTCTCACAGGAGAGAGCGATTCCCGATGCGGTTGTGCGATTCGGCGAGGAAGCCGTTGAAAATACGGCAGCGAGAGAACTCTCGCGTTGGCTGACGGAAGATGTTTACACGTTCGCGTTGCATCTGGCCGGCCATCGAATGCTGGCGGGGCTGATTGACACGCTCGGAGAATTTGGACGGCCAGAGACAGCTCCCGTCTTAGTTCGAGCTCTTGAGGACGATGTATGTCGTCCTGCAGCCAAATCTGCCCTGCGCCACATCGCTTCACAGGTGAAGCCGGTGCTGGTGGCCGCGGCGCAGCGCGGCCCGGCCACGGAGTACGAGCGGCCGGCGCAACTCTGCCGAAGACGGAGGGTCTTGCGCATTCTCACGGACCTCACGCTCTGCGCCGAGGAATGGGAGGCATTGCGGCCGCTGCTCAGAGACGAGGATATAGAGATTGCCATAAGTGCCGCTCAGCTAGCGATGCAGGCCGCGCCCCATGCTGAAAAGCGCGAAGCAGCGGTGCTCCTAATTCGCTCCCTTGGACATGCCCCTTGGTTCCAACAAATTCAGATTCACGAGTGCCTGGATCGTCACTATGCACTGGTCCGAGACTTGATCGTCAAGGAGATTGAAAAGCGTCAGCAAAATTCGCGCCGCGAACAAGCAACCGATCACGTGCTTAGGATTTTGCTGGCTGTGAGGCTGGCGCACGAAACTTTAGGAAAGGCGGACGCAGGTCGGAATGTCGGATCGGGACATTAGAGAGCAGGGCATCGAGCGCGAGCGGAGCGTTTCCCCGGAGGGGGAGCTCCGTTCTTATGATCAACGGAAGCACGAACTCGCGCAGGTCGTGCGGGAAGGTCTGGCGGCGGCAAGCGACGCGCGGCGCGAGGAGATCGAGCGTGAGCTCCGGGAAGTCTCCGCCAAGCTGGCGGGTGACCGGTTCAATCTCGTTGTCGTGGGTCAGTTCAGCCGCGGCAAGAGCACGCTGATGAACGCCATTCTCGGAAAGGCATACCTTCCCTCGGGAATCGTTCCGGTAACTTCGGCGATTACCGCGGTCAGTTACGGAAGCAAAGAACGCGTGGTCCTGCGGGCGGGCGACAGCATGCTGACGGGTGAGATTCCGATCGGAGAGCTGGCGAAGTTCGTGACCGAGCAGTCGAATCCGGGAAACCGCCGCGGCATCACGATGGCGGAGGTGCAGGCTCCGGTGGAAATCCTGCGGCGCGGGTTTTTCTTTGTGGACACGCCGGGACTGGGTTCGGCGGTGCGCGAAAACACGGCGACGACGCTGAACTTCCTTCCCGAAGCGGATGCCATCGTGTTCGTAACGAGTTGCGATGCGCCGCTGACACACGCGGAACTCGCCTATCTGCGGGAGTGCCGCGCGCAAGTGCGCAGTCTCTTCGTGGTGCTCAACAAGACCGATTTAGCCGGCCCCGAGGAGCGTGAGCAAATCCTCTCGTTCGTGGAATCGAAGGTGCGGGAGGAACTGAGCGCGCCCGCACAGCGCGTCTTTGCGGTTTCCGCACGGGAAGCGCTCGATGCCAAAGTCGGAGGCGACGCGAACCGTCTGGCGCAGAGCGGTCTGCCTGACGTCGAAGAAGAACTCATTCAGTATTTGACTCTTCGGAAGAAAGACGACTTTCTGCTTGGGACGTGCGATCGCGTGGAGAGTTTGGTCAGAAGCAGCGGCTTGGGCATTGCGGAAGAGATCTTGAAGCGCCTGGCGGAAATACGTGCAGAGGTTGTTAAGGGCTTTGGCATCGGGGAGGAGTTTGCTGAGGTACGGAACCGCACGCAAGGCGGCGCGGCCAGAGCCACCCCGTTGCTCCGATGGAGCTGCGCCGTGTGCGACGAGATCATCAACGCCGTTTTCGAATTCCTGCGAACCTATCAGTACAACCTGAGCTTTTCAGAAGTGACGCAGCTCGCGCACGCACGCGCGGGGGGGTTCTGTCCCTTTCACACCTGGCAGTACGCGCATCTTGCCTCTCCGCAGGGCGTCTCGAGTGCTTATCCGCACGTGCTTTTTCGATTCAGCCACGAGTTGCGCGACCTTGCTGAGTTTCGAACCGAAGATCATCCGTCGTGCGATGTTGTGAGCCCACCAGTACCCCCACACGAGGAGTGCCCAGGGTGCCGGATCGCGTCGGAAGCGCAGGAGCGGGCGCTGAGGCAGTTTGCCGGCTCATCATCCGAGGGAAATGCTCCCGATAATTTGGCTTCAAGGAATTTTTGCCTGGAGCATCTTTACGATTTGCTGGTCCGTTTGCGTGATACAAACACGGGCCGTCGTCTGTTGTTGCGGCAGAGCGAGAACCTAGCCCGCGTTGCCGAGAACATGCAGCGCTACGCGCTTCAATTTGACGGCCGCCGCCGAGACCTGACGACGGAGGAAGAGTTGCAGGCGCCGCAACAAGGCCTGACGATGCTGGTCGGACATCCGAACGCGCAGCATTCCTCGTTTCGCCGGATGCGGCACTAATTGAAGAGCTGGCGAAGGAAATGGCTTGACTCGGGCCGCGAGGGTCTTGTAGGTTGTAGTTATGGGTGTTGGAGTTCACCCTTAACCGCCCCTTTGGGCAGATGACTCCTACCAGGATTTTCTTGCTTGGTGGGGCATCTGTTCATCCTCAAAGTCCCACCTCTAGAAGACCTGGAAGTTGATCACGAGTTGAGCGACTGTCGAGCGTCTGCCGACAAACCGTCGCTCGGACTGTGAGGGCGGCATGACTTCCGGAGACCATGACTCTCCTCCTAGCCTAAACGAAAACCAGGCGCGGCGCCTCCGTGTCACCTGCCAGTATGTGGACAACGTGATCGGCGAGATTGAAGAGGTTCTCCATTCCGCCGGATCGAAAGCAGCCTTTCCCCGTTACATCCAGGACATCACGCCGATTCAGCGGCGGACGATCGAGGATTATCTTGCGCGGATTCGTGCGCAGCTCGCACGGGTTCTCGACGGACAAGGGATTCCGCGTCCCGATGCTTGGCTTCCAACCAGCCGGGCCGTGTATACCTCATTGACCACGATCGATATCGCGGTCGAAGAGCTCCGGCCCCAGTACATGCGAGGGTACGGCGAAATTCCTCCCGAGCTGGCGACGGAACTCGAAGGGATCAGCGGCGAACTGCGCGGCTTGGTGGAACGTCTGAATCGATATCTGCTGCAGAATGCGGGACAAGACCTCCGGCAGCGGCTCGCACGGCTGGAACAAACCTCGGGCGAGGTGGAACTGCTCGCGAAGATCGAACGCGTGGTGACGGAACGCGGTCTCGTGGAATTTCGAAGCACGATTGCAGGAATCACGGACCGGATGGAGGAACAAAGCTTGGAAATCGCGGTGTTCGGGCGGGTGAGCGCGGGGAAATCTTCGTTGCTCAATGCGATTTTGGGTGAAGAAATTCTGCCAGTGGGAGTCACGCCCATCACGGCCGTGCTAACGCGTATCCGCTATGGCGAGACGCCGCGGCTCACGGTCTGGTATGCAGAGAGGGCCGCACAAAGTATGGAGATTGGCCGCTTGGTCGAAGTGGCGAGTGAGAAGGGAAACCCGCAGAACGAGAAGAGAGTCACACGGATTGTCGTGGAACTGCCGTCGCCGCGCCTCCGCGAGGGCATCACGTTTGTGGACACGCCAGGGCTCGGGTCGCTCGCAACGAGCGGCGCGTCCGAGACGCTGGCCTACCTGCCGAAGTGCGACTTGGGCGCGGTGCTCATCGATGCCGGCTCCACGCTGACGCAGGAGGATTTGCAGACCGTTCAGACTCTTCAGGACGCAGGTATTCCCGTCCAAGTCTTGCTCAGCAAGGCAGACCTTCTTTCTCCGGAGGAAGCGGAGCACATGGTTGGATATGTGAAGGACAACATAGACAAGGAGTGCCACGTGGAGTTTCCGGTGTATGCAGTGAGCGCGGTGCCTGCGCACCGCGGACTTCTCGCGCGATGGTTCGAAGCAGAAATTCTGCCCCTCTACCAGCGCAGCCAGGAGCTAAAGTCGCTGTCTGTAAAACGCAAGGTCGGAGCGTTGCGGGACTCCGTTGTGGCGGTGCTCTCGATGCGCGTGCGCAGGAATCGCGGACTCTCGGGGACCGACCCGGATCGCATTCGCGACGTTGAGGCGCGGTTGCGGCGGGCTACCGGCCGGATCACCGAAGCGCACATCGCCTTGGAACGGGACATCGAGAAGTTTTCGCGCGACGCGAACTGGCTCTTGGAACGGGCGGCCAACCAGCTCGCCCAGGAGTGGGGGCGGGAAGCGGACGGCTCCGCTGGCCCCGATCTCGCGGTCTTCGAGAACATTGTTCGGAACGTTCACCAGCAGGCGAAGGTATACCGTCAACACCTGGAGAGTCTTGCGCGGGATCTTTATTCGGAACTGAACAGCGCGGAAAAGGCATTGCGTCTTCCACACGGGTCTTCCGAAGAGGAATTCACCTCGGCCATTCGGGCGATGCCCGTTTTCGATTTTGCCGCACGCGATCTGCACCTTTCCGCACCGTCCTGGAGCCGGATCTTTGGGAAGGCCGGTCTGCGCGCGGCCGCGCGGCGAGCGGTACGTTCGCAGTTGGAGAAATCCTTGCAGAACGTGCTGTCCATCTATTGCGGTGTGTTTCGGGATTGGAGCTCCGCGGTGCTGAAACATCTCGAGAAGCGTTTTGCTTCGTTTGCTGACAGTTATCGAGCGCAGGCGGAGCGGGCACAGGCGGGTGCAACGCCGGGAACGGAGGAAGTGCAGGCGTTGCTCGCCGATCTGCGGGCTTTGGGTGGGGAGCCTGCGGCAACCGAAGCGGGTCTCTCGGTTGCGTCAGCGGATTGAAGGAAAGTCGGATGTACCGATAGTAGCGCATAAGAACAAGGCAAACGCGGGGTGCGATGGAAAAGTATCTCATGGTTGGAATCGGCGGGTTTCTGGGAGCGATTGCGCGCTTCTGGCTGGGCGGTTATGTCAGTACCCGGACGGGGACGCGATTTCCGTACGGAACGTTCCTCATTAATTGTTCGGGTTCTTTTCTGATCGGTTTCATCGTCACGCTGCTCGCGGAGAAGACGCACTGGAGTCCGAACTGGCGGTATCTAATTCCCATCGGGTTCATCGGCGCGTACACGACGTTTTCGACCTTTGAGTACGAGACGTTTCGGGTGATTCAGGACGGGGAACTGTTGATCGCGTTCTTGAACGTCGTGCTCAGCGTGATCGTGGGTTTCGTGGCCGTGTGGCTCGGCGTCATCGCCGGGAGGTTAAACGTATGAACGGAGCGAGGGCGGTACGCAAGTATGCGGTGTCAGATGCGGTGGCACGAGGAGTATGTCCGGTCTGCACGGTCCTCCGGCACCGGCAGACGAGGCTGATAGATGAAAACGGAGTACCGGGCGCGGCCCATCTGTGCAATCACCATGCCTGGTCTCTGGCGCGTTCAGCGCCCGCAGCGGTAGCTGCCGCGGTTTTTCTTCAGTCGCTCTACAGCCGGCAGCGTGAGGAGGTGCGGAAAGCGGGCGAGTGTGACTTTTGTGTGGCATTGAAGCGCGAAGAAGAGGGAAAACTCAAAGAGCTAGCGGAGAAGATGAGGACACCCGCGTTTCTCGAATGGATGCGGCTCAATGGTACCTTATGCCTGCGGCACGCCCGCAAGGTAGCCGAGCGGCTGCCGCACGAGGCGCAGATCGTGATTGCAGAACTCTTGTCGCGCACATTGGCTGAATTGGAGCATGACCTGGAGGAGTACAACAAATTCGCCCGGCAGGGAGCGCATGAGGGAGGGGGCGTGCTCGGCCGGGCAGCGGAGTTTTTGGTATGTCAGCGAGGCATTCCTGGAGAGGAGACGCCATGTTGAAAGCTGGGCCTGCGAAGAAGGTGATCATTTATGTCGGTGAGGACCATCAATATCACGGTCATTCGTTGTATTCGGCGATTCTGGACTACCTGTTCTACCACCGGGTTTCGGGTGCAAACGTGGTGCGCGGCATGGCCGGGTTTGGCGCCGACCACCACCTGCACAGCACGCGCATTCTGCGTCTGACGGAAAACCTTCCGATCAAAGTCGAATTCATTGAAAGCCCAGAGAAAGTCGAGGAATTACTGCCGAAGCTGCACGAAATGGCCGGCACGGGGCTGATCGAAGTGCAGGACACCACGGTCGTGAAACCCGCGGAAGTGGCCAAAAAGACGGAATTCCGTGACGAGCAGCAACATCCGCTGAAGCGCGAGGGCAAGGCGAAGCTCATGCGCATCTATGTCGGAGAAAACGACAAGTGGCATGACAAGCCTCTCTACAAAGCGATTGTCGAATGCATGCGAGCGAACGAGATCGCGGGCGTAACGGTCTACCAAGGGATTCTCGGCTACGGCGCAAACCGACGCATTCACCAACACTCGGCCCTCAGCCTCTCCCACGACCGGCCCATCATGCTCTCGGTGATCGAGGCGGAAGAGAAGTTGCGAAAGATCACTCCGCTCCTGGACGAGATGGTGCAGCAGGGACTGGTCGTCCTTTCCGACGTAGACATCATCAAGTACACCTACGACTACGTTGCCGAGGAACGCCGGAAGGAGCAGCGCGTATGAAGCTCGAAGGGAAAGCCAAACTGTTGCGCGTCTACTTTGGCGAGGACGACAAATGGCAGGGTAAACCACTCTACCGGGCAATCGTCGAAAAATGCCGTGAACTAGACATCGCGGGCGCTACGGTATATCGCGGAGTGGAGGGATATGGTGCAAGCACCCTAATTCACCGCGTTCATCTGCTTTCCATCTCTCGTGACGCTCCCATCATGGTGAGCGTGGTGGATTCTGAAGAGAAGATCCGCAAGCTCATTCCGGTCCTTGACGAGATGGTCGACGAAGGCTTGATAGCCATGTCGGATGTGGAAGTGATCAAGTACGTGCACCAAGACGCGAAGCGTTCGCAGTAGCGTGAGCAAAGGGGCTCCTTGATGCCTGTGAGTAGCGCAAAGGTCCGAATTTCCGTGGATTCGCGAGACTACGCCTATGCTTACACGCTGCGAACGGCAAAGGATTTTCCGGACGACTTTCCGGTGAACCTCCCCAGGGAAGAGTTCGAGCGCGGGGTCTTCTTGCCGATGGACCAACCCGGCGCGGGTGCTCCATGGCAGACACCGCCGCGGATTCTCCTCTTGCAAGAAGGCCGACTTTTCATTGCCGACCATCCGACCGAAGGGGTCGCGGTCCAGTGCCTGCCGTTGCGTGACATTGTCATGCTCGAATTCGGGCGATTCCTTTTGCGTTCCTGGGTTCGGATTTTTCACAGGAAGGGGACCTGCTTCCTTCCACATCACACGCGTGACCTCGCAGCGGGCGCAGAGTTTTGGAATGAGTTGAAGTCTGTCCTTCTACCCCCTCGCACAGAACCCTCGACTGAGCGTAGCAGGATTTTCGGCCACGATTTCGATCCCAAACTCCGGTATGCAGAACGCATCACTTTCGAGAACAGGCAGCAACCTCGGCTTCGGTTCTTTAGTGGGACTGCTCTCCGCCGCACGCGTCACTGGTACGGAACGACGGAGGAATCACTGCCCTCCAATTATCTCGGTGTCACACCCGACACACTGGTGTGGGTGAGTGACCGCGTCCGCAAACAGCGCGATCCGTATGGCACGGTAGCACGCTATGCCTCGCTGACCGAGCTTCGCGAAACACGTTTCACCGACTTCGGATCGACAGCCCAACTTAAGTTTGCGTTTCTCTGTGCCCCGGCATGGAACGTTCAGGTTCCGGGCGAGCACGCGGAGCTGGCCAAAGAATTTCTCGATGCATTTCTCTCGGGCGAACTTTGGCTGGTGCAGGCTCACGAGAGGAGGAACAGTTGAGCGCTCCCCACTCGATGCTCGCCATTTCTGCGGAGGCGGGGCTCTTCCTCGGCCGCCACGCGGAAATGAACCGGTTGCGGGAGGCGATTCGGAAACGGGAGAGCGTGCTGATCTGGGGAGCTTCCGACGCGGGCAAAACAGCGCTGGTCTCAAAAGTGCTCTCGGAAATGCCAGAGAAGGTGGCGCGGCGGTGCCTCTGCGCCGCTGCCAACGGCAGCCCGCTAGAGATCCTTCGCGGCCTCGTGCAGAAGTTTGAGGACACCGACAACACGTTGTTGCGAAAGAAGTTTCGCGCCGAGACCGGTTACGGTGGGTCGTTCTCCCACTGGACCAAGGAGCAGACGAGCCTGCGGTTGCGGGGGCTGCTCTACAAGGCGGCCGCCGAAGGCGAATACTGGATCTTTCTTGAGGATGTGGCACCACTGAGCCACATACTGGCGCGAATCATCAAGGAGCTGATGTGGAACCGGAAAACCCCGGTGTACCTCGTTGCGCCCGGCTGGACCTACACGGAAGTGGGACACGCCGCGACGCTCTATTGGACGGACCGGCATCGGTTGCATGTGGGAGGGCTGGCTCTGCCCGCCGCGAAGGAGTTGCTCGAAATCTGCATTCGCCGGTTCGCGCTTTCCCAGTTTGACCTGGAAGGATTTCGTGAAGACATTCTCGCGTTCAGTGGGTTGCTGCCAGGCGCCATCGTCAAAATGTGCGCTGCGGCTGCGGACGGGCAATACCATTTCGAAGGGCGGATCAAAACGAGGCTGCTGCACGTGGATTATTTGGTGAATCATTGCCAGGGAACTCTGCACCTGAGGGGCCCGCACACAAGTTTCTGAAGAAGGTGCAACAGGTTCGAAGCGCAAATGTTCATGATGTCAGGAAACGAAAAATGAATCCGTCTTCCGATAAGGCAATCGCTACGACGCGCAGTGGATTGCATTTAGTGCGACCACCGGCCGCGGGTACGAGTGATTCTGCCGGAAAACTGACGCGGCTCGCCGAACTCGCCCGCGAGTTCGGTTCGGACCGCGTCGCGGAAGAGGCCACGGGACTCGCCGAACGATTGACCGAAGGGCGTTTCTACGTGGCCTGCATCGGGCAGTTCAAGCGCGGGAAATCCACGCTGCTCAACGCTCTCGTGGGAGATCGCGTCCTGCCCACAGGCGTGGTGCCGATTACGACGGTACCTACGGTTCTACGGTACGGACGCTCTCGGAGCGCGCGCGTCCGATTCGAGGGCGGCGCCTGGAGCGATATTACCCCCGAAGATCTGACGCAGTACGTTTCGGAAGAGCACAACCCGGAGAACGCGAAGGGAGTCGCCGGAGTGGAAGTCTTTGTTCCCAGCCCGCTTCTGACTGACGGTATGTGCCTGGTGGATACCCCGGGGCTCGGCTCGGTGTTCGCGGGGAATACGGCCACGACGCAGGCGTTCGTTCCGCACATTGATGCCGCCATCATTGTCTTGGGTGCAGACCCGCCAATTGCGGGGGAAGAACTGGCGCTGGTCGAGGAAGTCGGAAAGCAGGTCCGCGACCTCGTCGTGGTTCTGAACAAGGCAGATCGGACTTCCGATGCGGAGCGACGGATCGCACAGTCGTTCACGCGCAAAGTCCTGGAGAAACGTCTCCATCGTTCGATCGGGCCAATTTACGAGACCAGCGCGGCCGAGCGTCTGGACAAGCGGGTAGAGCGGTGGGACTGGAGCGCATTTCTCGCTGCCTTGGGGAAGCTCGTGAAGGAATCCGGACGCACGCTCATTCGCGTGTCGGGTGAACGAGGGTTGCGACGCCTTGGCGACGAACTGCTGGCCATCACGCTCGAAGAGCGCGATGCGCTGCTCCGCCCGATCGAGGAATCCGAGAGGCGCATCACGGCGATGCGCCAGACGATCGCAGAGGCCGAACGTTCACTTCGTGACTTGGGTTACCTTTTCATGGCCGAGCAGCATCGGCTCTCCGATCTATTCCTCGCGCAGCGAAAGTCTTTCCTGGCGGCGACGTTTCCAAAAGCAAAGGAAGAGTTCAGCGAGGAACTTAGAGGCATCCCAAGGCATTATGGCCCGAGGTTCCGCCGAAAGGCCTTGCGCGCGGCACAGAAAACCGCGGAGCGCCACGTGTTGCCCTGGCTCGAAGCCGAGCAGCAGCGTGCTGAAGAAGAGTACCGGAAGGTCGCAGCGCGATTCGTGAGCCAGGGAAACGATTTCCTTAAGAAACTTTCGGAATCGGGAGTTCCGGAGCTGGCCCGCATGCCTAACGCTCTGGATTCCGAGAAAGGCTTCCGGATTCCGTCGCGGTTCACCTTCGAGGGCTTGATCCATGTGGCGCAGCCACCGTCGCCGTTGCGGTATCTCGCGGATGTAGTCCTGGGACTTGTTCGCGCGTTCTTTGTCCTCGAGAAGGATGCACAAGGATTTTTCGACTATCTATTGGAAATGAACAGCACGCGCGTTCAGTCCGACGTGGTCGACCGGGTCCAGGAGAGCAAGGGGCAATTGGAAGTGGAAATCCGCAAGCTTCTTCACGAAGTGAGCCGGATCGCGGAGCGTGCGTTGGATCATGCGCGTGATGCGAGAGCGCAAGGCGCTTCAGCGGTCGAAGCGAAGCTCGCACGTCTCGAAGCAGTGGAGCAAGAGATTCATGGGCTGCACGGGAGTTGAAGGAATGCTTTCGTTCTTCTGCCCATGTTGCTGGAAGAAAATTGCGGAAGAGGACGTGACGTGCCCCTGGTGCGGCGGAGACATTCACGCGGCCGACGCCAAGTCATTCCCTGAGAAGTTACGTGCGGCGTTGCGTCATTCGGAGCCGCAGACGCGGGTTCGTGCGGCGTGGATCCTGGGCGAACTGCGGGACGAATCGGCAGTGCAGGAGTTGATGGCGGTGGTCGAAGAAGCGGACGACGGTTTTGTCGCCGAGGCGGCGGTGGAGGCGCTCGGCAAGATCGGCGCCGTGGATGCCATCGCCGTTCTGGAAAAGGCCGAAGAGCGGGGGACGGTTCGGGTGCGCTGTGCGGCGCGCAAGGCGCTCGACCAGATCCGATTGTCACACCGGCTTTGTACGGAGCGAGACAAATAGAGGCACAACGAGAAGGGTGAATGGAAACGCAGGACGGAACGAAGAAGCGGGCCCTACGCTTTGTAGTGCTCGTTGGCGTAATGAGCTTCTTCGCGGACTTCACCTACGAAGGTTCGCGGGGAATTCTCGGGCCGTATTTGGCGCTGCTGGGCGCGAGCGGCACGGCGGTTGGCATCGTAACCGGCTTCGGCGAACTGGGGGGGTACGGCCTGCGGTTGGTTTCCGGGCGCCTCGCGGATCGCACCCGGCAATTCTGGCCGATCACGATTTTCGGTTACATCGTGCAGATGGCCGCGGTCCCAGCGCTGGCCTTGGCGCATAGCTGGCCCGCGGCGGCGGTTCTTCTCATCTTGGAGAGAGTCGGAAAGGCGACGCGCAATCCGCCTCGAGACGTGATGCTCTCGCACGCGGGGGCAAAACTCGGAGGGCTCGGCTGGGCGTTTGGCCTGCACGAAGCGCTCGATCAGTTCGGCGCTCTCTTTGGCCCGCTGTTGATGGCGCTCATTCTGGCGAAGCACGGCGACTACCGGACCGCGTTCGCAGTGCTGCTGCTCCCCGCCATCATCATGCTCGTACTTCTGGGGGTTGCGCGCTGGCTGTATCCGCGGCCCGAAGATATGGAGTCGCACCTACCGGCGATGACGGGGCGCAAGCTTCCTCGGCGGTTCTGGATCTATCTCACTGGGGCAGCTTTCGTCGCGGCAGGTTTTCCCGATTTCCCGCTGATCGCGTTTCATTTCCAGAAGACGGGTAGTGTTTCGGGAAGCTGGGTTCCGATTGCATACTCGATCGCCATGGGCGTGAGCGGCGCCGGGTCACTTGTTTTTGGCAGGCTCTTCGATCGGTTTGGGATCGGTGTGTTGATTCCGCTGACGCTGGTCTCGGCGCTCTTCGCGCCGCTGGTTTTTCTCGGAGGATTCTGGCCTGCGCTAGCGGGAGCCGCCGTCTGGGGCTTGGGCATGGGCGTCCACGAGTCGATTATGCCCGCCGCAGTGGCGCCGATGGTGTCCGGCGACCGGCGGGCTTCCGCATACGGTCTTTTCACGGGTTTCTACGGTCTTTTCTGGTTTCTGGGAAGCACAGTGATCGGGATTCTGTACGATGTTTCCGTGAACGCCACAGCGGTGCTGTGCATGGCGTTGGTGCTTGCAGCGGTTCCGTTCTTTCTGCAGGTCCGGCGGTCGAAGACCCAAAGTCAAGATGTGGAGGCATCTCTCGTGAGCGAACCGAAATAGACAAAGTACGGCCGGCTGCGGACCAACAACTTCGACAGGCGGTGGAGTTCGCCTCAACCGTCACCATATTACGCCGGGTTCAGTAAAAGCGCGGAACGCTTCAGGTGGTGTGAGAGCGCAACTCGAAGCGGACGCCTTCCTGTTCCTGCAGGAGCGCGATGACGGCGAAGAGGTTTTGCGCATGCGGATTGCCGGAGGGACCGAACATCTGCGCTGGGTTTGACGGGCCGACCCTGATCGCTAGCGCCCCACGTGGGGCCCTTACGATATCGCCTGTGCGGTCCCTATCGCAGATTGGCACGACACTCCACGTTTCAGTGTTTCGCCGAAAAAAGCGCGGGAGCAAGCGGCAGAACTAGCGCCCGACACTAACACTTTGCGCAATTGTCTGTTCGGCGGCCTGACTCAGCGAACTGGACGGTTCCATCTTCTTCGCGGTGGTTGGCGTTGGTGCACGAGTCTGCTCCATCGCGGATCGATGGGAGACTTCGCGGCTCAGTGTTTCGGCAAGATGGGTCTTGTCGTTCGTGTAGAGATGCGCATCGTAGCGGCCACGCGACACTGCCACGTAAGCCAAGCGCCGGTTGATGAGTTTTTCTCCCGCCCGCTCTGTATCCACGTGAACGAGTACGCGGTCGGCGGTCTGCCCCTGGCTACTGTGGCTTGTCACGGCATAGCCGAAGTCAAGATGTGGATTCTCGCGGATGTTGAACGCGACGTCCCAACTTGAGTCCAGACGCAGTTGCAGGTTGCCGCTCGCGTCGATCTTCTCGATGGTACCTAGCTCGCGATTCGCAACGTGTTGCTCCCGGTACGGCGCAGTGAACTGCACCCGGTCCCCCACTGCGAACGCTCGTTCCATCTCGCGGTAGAGCGTCACTCCGTGCAGGCGGCGCGGATCGTAACTGACCTCCTCCCCGTTCTCGCGCTTGACAGTGAGTAGATTTTCTTTGGCGTTCACGCGCTCGACTCGTGTGTACTCTCCTGGTTCGATGCCATGCGTCTTGCTGCCTTTGGTGTAGCGCACGACATCGCCCGGCTCATATTGCTCGGCCCACTGCCGGTCCGCTCCGGTGATCTCCTGTCGCGCAAGCAGCACTCTCATGCCGTGTTCCCTGTGATCCACTTGGCCCGCGCTCTGCATCGCACGGTGGATAACCTCGTTGATCTGCATGCGCGATTGGTTGTCGGGCGACACCACTAACGTGCCTTCCGGTTTCGCTGCGTACTCACGCGCGATTTCTCTTAGCCGCTCGTCGCGGTCCATGATCTCATGCACGCGGCCCTGCACGTCGAGCTTCTGGATCGCTTCTCTCACCTCGCCGCGCGAGAGTTGCTCTACTACTTCTTTGAGCGCCGGGTCTTTCTGCCGCACGATTTCATTGAGCCGTGCCGTCTCGATCCCCGCTTCCTGTAACTGCTGATATGGCCTTCCTGCTTCGACGGCCTGGTGCTGGCGCACATCGCCCACTAGCAGCACGCGGTCATTTTGTTTGAGACGATGCAGAAACTCGTTCATCTGCTTGGTGCTCGCCAGGCTCGATTCGTCGAGCACATACAGTCGCTTTTGTCTGTTGTAGTGTTCATCGCTTCGCGCAAGATGCCGCTGTAACGTGCTTGATTCGATTCCCGCCTCGCTGAGCTTCTGCGCCGCGCGCGATGTCGGGGCGAACCCTTCGACCTTATAGCTCTCTCGCTCTGCAGCTTCGCGGACTACTGCTAACGAGGTCGTTTTCCCCGAGCCGGCGACGCCTTCCATCGCCGTGACCTGATCCCGGCTCGCGAGGATTTGTTCAACCGCCGCGCGCTGACTCTGGCTCAGATGCGGATGGTCTTTCTCGATTTCTCTGCGCGCCTCGAAGCTCGCAAGTGCCGTGTGTTTGTTCTGTCCCGTGCGCATCACATGAATCGTGTCGCGCTCGTAGCCAATCATCTCGCGAGTAGTAAACGCGCGGCCTGGTGCGCTTGCCTTCGTTTCCACTCCGATGAACTCACCCGCCTGGGCACGCTTTTCGAACTCAGCCTTTATCTCTCCGAACATCGCCTCGCCCATCGAACGCTTCAGCGCATCCCGCAGCAATTCGCGTTCCTCGACCACCGCCTCACGTTCCAGGTTCCTCTCCTTTGAGAACGTCACCGCCGATCGCGCCGTCGTGTGAGGAGCGTCCTGCCTCAAGTGGTGGGCTCTCTCCTTAGCCGCCTCCACCACGCGCTCTGGATGATTGCCAAACACCTCCGCCATTTCCCGATGCCGCTGCTGCATTTCTCCGTGTGAGAGTTCGAGCTTCGCTTCCCGCGTCTGGTGCGCCGCGATTTGCGCCGCGCCTGCTCCTCTCTGATTTTCCTCCGCGAGATGCTCTTCGATCTGCTTGCGACGCGGACTCGAAGCCTGGATGTACTCCTGAGCGTAGCCTTTGATTTCTGGCTGCCCACTCTTCCCGCGCTCGGTCTCGTAGCCCAGTCCTTTGAGGCGCGCGGCCAACTCCGTACGGTACACTGCCGTCGCGTACTGCTGCGTCTTGTAAAGTTCCCGTGGCTGTAGTGCGTATGCCTCTCCGTTTTCAGTTTCAGTGAGGTTAAAGAAGACGACATGGGTGTGCAGTTGTGGAGCCGCGTAACCGTCCACGGGCCTCGCGCTGTCATGCTCGAACTTCGCCGCTGCCCATTTGCCCGTTGTCTCCGCCGGAAGATTTCCACCCATGCGCGCCTGGACGTATCTCTCCAGCTCGTCGAGCGCCACAGCGACGCTCTCCCGATGCGCTTCTCGCACTCGCTGATCTCCCCCTACTAGCGCCGTCAACGATACGCTCTTCGGTGCCGAGAACGTCGCATCCCATCCCGCGCGGTGCTCCATCGTTTGCACTTTCTGGCCGCGCTCGTTCGTGTACTCGCGTGCCGTCTGATGGCGCACTAGTTGTTTGCCGCTGATCGGATGCTGCCCTTCGCTGAGCCGTTGAAAGTGTTCCTCCCGGACCTCACCGCGCAGTCCCCACTGCGCGGCAAGTTGCCCGTGCCACTCACCCGTGATCTGCTCGCCTTCCGTGTAGTAGTTCTCGCGAGCGTTCCCAAACTCTTCCACGTGATACGCGCGCGCCTGGCCTGCACTCAGCGGCTTGGAAATGGTCAGCATCTTTGCCTACTCGAAGAAGTGTTCCTGCCGATTCACGGTGCCTCGCTTTACTTGCTGCTCGCAGGTTTGTTTCACTTCCTGCGGCGCGAGTTTCTGCTCCGGCGTCCCGCTCGCTCCCGCCGCGACCGCGACTGTCTCGACCTTTTCCTTTAGCTGCGCCTTCATCGGCCGCTCGATGAATACTGGCTGCACGCTCGGCAGTTCGATATAAGGGAAGCTCATCCGCACCACCAGATTCCCGCTCTTCAGATATCCGCGCAGCGGCGCGAGGCCGCTGATCTCACTCGCCATCACCAGCGGCTCGACCTGGCGCTCTAGCCCGTAGCTCTTCGATTTGCGCGAGTGTCCGAACTGGCCGCTCGACCGGCTCTCCCGCAGCCGTTCGATTTCGACTTCTCCGATTGTGTCGCTGACCCACCTCGCTGCGCGCGGTTCACTGGTGCGGAGGAAGATTTTCGTCGCTGGCTGCGACATCATCGCTTCCGCTTCATGCCCGTAGCGTGTTTCAAGCTGGCTGCGTCCTTGGAACCCGAGCACCACGGGATTGTTCGATTTCCGGTTTTCGGTGATCGCCGTATGCAGCTGCGGAAGCCGCTGCAAGCTCGCCAGCTCGTCGAGAACGAACCATACCGGACGTGGACTTGTCTGTCCCTGGTTCATCAGACGGAGTACCAACGTGTCGAGCCACAAGCTCGTCAGCGGCACAAGCCGCTTGCGCGTTTCCGGCGTGCTCGTGAGGAAGAGCCAGCCCTTGCGTTCTTTCGACCACGCCGCCGCGCTCCAGCGTTTTGCAGTTTCTTTTTCGGAGGGCAGCAGCTTTAGCGTGTCCGCCACCATGTTCAGCGATGCCAGCACGCCGCTCCGCTGCGCCGGTGCCTGCCGGTCAATCATCGCCGCATACTCCGTGCCTTTCACTCTGCGGTCGATCTCTTCTTCGTGGCATAGCCACCAGGCCAGTTCCTCGGGTGCTGGCCTAAACGTCAGCAGATGAGCGAAGATTTTTCGCGGACCTTCGGTGAAGAACGGATTTTCATTGTGCCGGTCGGGGAACAGCGACGCAGCTAGAGTCAAAGCTTCTGCGTCGTGCCTCAATTCATCACCTGGACTCCAGTAGGGCATCCGCTCGTCGAGCGGATTGAGGATCGCGTCACCGCGCTCCGGCTTGTAATACTGGGGCGTATATTCGAGCGCTGGGTCGTACACGATGGCCGTGTCGCCACGCTCTTCGACTTGCAGCAAGATTTGCCGAATGAGCACCGATTTTCCCGTCCCAGAGTCGCCCATGATGAGGAAGTGGTTTGACTCGATCCCGTGCGGCACTCGCACCGAGCGTCTGCTGCCGAACACGCGGCCCCCGAAGCTCTGCTCTTGGACGAAACCGATTCCGTCCGCGCGATTCCGGCGGTTGAACTCCCGGACCGTCACCAGTTCCGGTCCCTTCAATCTCCGTCCGTGTCTTCGCTCTCTGGCTCGCGCCGCGTCCTTCGGGATCGCCACGATGAGGCCCACGAGGAACACGCCGAGGCTTCCCCATAACGCGGGCTTCGCCAGTTCCGTGAGCGTCTGATCTCGATAGATCCAGTGGCCTATGAACGCATGCAGCTTTGCGTTGTCGTATTGCCCCTGTTGCCATTCGAGACGGAGGGCACCCACCTTCACTGCTTCCTCGGTGAGCGCGAACGTGTTTTCGCCGGATGCCCTTGTCACCGGCACCACCTCATCGTCGAGCGCCAACCGGCTCCCTTTCCGGCCCACCACATTGAGCGTCTGATAGTGGCCACTCTTCGTGAGGCTCACCTCGGTACGGAGATATTGCGACAGGTAGGAACGCTGCAAGGGGGTCCATACCTCGACATAGCGGTAGACGCAGATCGCTATCACACTCAGCCCCGCAACGAGCAACATCGTGATGGTCCACGCAAGACTCGGATTCGGCCACTCACCCGCGTACTCATTTCGACCCCACTCTTGGCTCATCGCTCACCCCCAGCCGCTGCCGCCGCGAGACGCTCCTGCGCCTTCCGCAGTTTGTTCTGGTCCGCCCGCTCGATCAGCCGCTGCATCTCCTCCGCCGCTGGCGTCTCCCCTTTGGCCACCATGAAGTGCAGGTTCAGTAGGATCGTCCGCAGCGACAGCAGTTCGGCCAGGATCACCTGCTCGGCTGGATTCGGCTTGGCTGCCTTGAGCAGCACATCGCGCGCCCACTCACTTATCGTCTGGCCACCTGCCAGAGCTTCGAGCTGGGCGTATTCTTCCTCCGTCACTTTAGTGCTGATTGATTTCGTGCGAAGCGAGGGCATTAAATTCTTCCTAAAAGAATCAACAAGTTCCCATACGGGAACCTGAGGTTGCTCCGAAGCGCTCTAAAGAAAATGGTTTGAGACTAGCTGCTGGATTTTCAAGAAGTTCCCATATAGCAACCTTAGTTGCTCTACAGCACCCGTTTGGGGGTGACGTGTCAGTCCAACTCCCGGTGCCGGAGGCACCGCTCTGCTGAAACGCGGCGCGCACCAACGATTCGCGCAATCAACCCTGCTCGCCATACTCAAGCTGAAGCTCCTGCAGCCAGCGCTGAACCTCGGGGACCGCCCACCCCTTCTGGAACAGTTCGCGCAGGGCGTTCCATTCGCTCTCCGTGAAGTCGATGCCAACATCGCTCTGCCGGAGCCAAAGCGTGAACTTCGTTGGCCCCTTCTCCTTGGACAGCGTCGTGAGGAAATGCCTGCCGTTCCACGAACGCTTGGCCGGCCATCCTTCGAGCATGGCGCGAAACTCAGCCAGGTCGGAGTACCGGGCAATGAGATAGTTCACGCGGCGTGTTGGGCCGAAGTCGACATACATGCCCAGCTCCGGACAGGCTCTCGTCGTAAATGAGAGCTTCAGGTCGCCCAACTTGAGGGGATCAGGCAGGATGATCCGTCGGCGAAAATCATCATCGTTTGGGCCCGCTGGTCGCACGGGCTGGCGGTCGTGCCGTACCCAATGGCCTCGCGCGGCAAGGCCCCAGAGAGTGGACCAATAGGGGGCAAGGATCTGGTCGAGCCTGGTGCTCTCGACTCGCTCGTCACGAATCGCGGTGAGAATGCATCCTCCGATCGTGCCGGGGCTCTGCCATTTCTCGGACGGTTTCAACAACTCCTTACGATGCGAAATTTGCTTCAAAACTGCTTGGTGTTTCTGCTCGGCATCGTCATCAGACAGCCGAACGTCGGTCGAGTGTCCCCCAAGGTTTCCGAAGTAATACCAGGCGTGGTTCGAGGCATGCTTCTTCCGGTTCTGATAGACGGCTTCAAAGGCGTCGAGCAGGGTAAGGTAGGACTCCCTGGATGGAATCGCCGGCCAAAGCAACGGCGGCTCTTGAGGTTCTTCCTCTGTGCCAATTTGCACGTACTGCGCGAGAACATCCCATTCGGCGGCGGATAGAGTGTGCTGCGATTCCCACTTCTTACGAATGTGGCAGAGCGAAGCGGTCGGCGTAGTGAGCATTTCATGACGCGCTGTCTCGCGGTCCATTCCGGCTACGCGCTCTTCGATAACAATGAAGGCGGCTTCTCCCAAGGACACGGACCGGCCCAATTGTTCGCTAAGAAGTTTCTGGTACCGCTCCAGGAGCTTGAGTCGGTCTTCGCTGAGCCGGATAGAGATGACCTCATGCCGGGGCTTCGTCTTGAGGATCGACTTCATGGTTGACAAATCCTCCTACACTGCTGTATCATGTTTACGTTAACGTAGCTCATCTGGAGACTGAATGCAAGAAGATTATTCTTGGGAGCACTCTCAGAAACCGGAGGGCATTTCCGACGAGGGACTCGTCGATCATCCCGACCCTGCAGGAGTCACTAACGCGCAATGGCGGTACCATCACAAATCGAGACCTCGGTGCACATCGAGCGGCACTACGCCGTTACGGAAATCGCCGAAATGTGGAACTTGAGTGCTGATAAAGTTCGTGAGCTTTTTGAACATGAGCCGGGTGTGCTTGTGATCGGCGAGAAAAGTTCGCGACACAAGAGACGGTACGTCACGCTGCGCATTCCGCAGACGGTCGTCGAACGCGTTCATGCGCGGCTAGCATCGAAATCAGTATCGCGCTAGGAGATCCATCTCATGCTCACAGCCTATCGAAGACATCTCAAAAGCTGCAGGCGGCGTGATGAGGGCCGAAGTTATCGCAACTGCAGGTGCCCCATTTGGATTGATGGAACGCTGGGCGGAACGGAGATACGGGAATCACTCAAGGTCCGAGACTGGCAGCGTGCTCAAGAGATAGTCCGTGAATGGGAGGCCGAAGATCGCCGCATTTCGCAGCCGGCGCGAATGTCAACAGAGGGAGCGTGGAAAGAGTTCCTGGCGGACTTAGAGGCCCGCAAACTCCACGACTCGACCGTACGAAAATACAAGCTATTGAGACGACAAATGGAAGCCTTTGCCCAAGGACGCGGCCTGCGCGTTCTGGCGGACTTTGACTTATCCAATGTGGGCCAGTTTCGTTCCGAATGGAAAGACGGTCCTCGTTCGAGCGCGAAGAAGCTCGAACGGTTGCGCGCATTCTTTCGCTTCGCTCAAAAACGTAAGTGGGTACCGGAGAATCCAGCTCTCGATCTGAAGGCCCCAAAAGTAACTCTCTGCCCTACTCTGCCATTTAGCCGTGAAGAGATGGTGCGGATTCTCGCAGCGATAGACCTATACAAAGAAGAGATGCCCAGTCATGGGGTCGAGAATGGGCGGCGCATACGCGGTCTTGTTCTATTGCTTCGTTACAGTGGGATGCGAATTGGGGATGCCGTCAACCTCAGCACAGACAGGATCGAAGGCAACCGGCTCTTCCTTTACACGCAGAAGACGGGTGTCCCCGTTAATACAATCCTTCCGGAATTTGTCCTGTCAGCCTTGGAAGTAACGCCAAAAGTCACAGAGAAGTTTTTCTTCTGGAGCGGCGCAGGAAAGCTTGAAAGCATCGTGCGGAGCTGGCAAACACGGCTGCGCAAGCTCTTCAAACTTGCTAACGTTCCAGACGGGCATGCTCACCGTTTCCGTGACACATTCGCTGTCGAATTGCTTCTTGCCGGAGTGCCCATTGAACGAATTTCAATTCTGCTTGGCCACCAAAGTGTGCGGATTACGGAGAAGCATTACGCGCCGTGGGTACGCTCGCGGCAGGAGCAACTGGAAGCGGACTTGGCCAAGGCCTGGAGCCGCGATCCGCTCGTGCTTCTGCAAAATGGAGTACACCAGAGGTACACGGAAAGGCGGAGCGCGATAACTCGTTCAGCTTCAAGCAGAAAGACTGGTGCCCGGGGTGGGAGTCGAACCCACATGAGGAAAAATCCCCGGAGGATTTTAAGTCCTCAGCGTCTGCCATTTCGCCACCCGGGCATCGGCAGCCTTCAAAACATAGCATATCCCCTGCCCTTCCATGTACCGTTCCGTCACTCTTCCGTCATTTTCTTTTCCCTCGTATCCCGTTTACTACTA
>Ga0315268_10001360_pt1 | contig 28035 bp, 35 predicted proteins | sample C1_top_MG_FD_204535 | JGI IMG/M metagenome (GOLD analysis project Ga0315268, IMG submission 204535) | Sediment microbial communities from Yellowstone Lake, YNP, Wyoming, USA - C1_top | ecosystem: Environmental > Aquatic > Freshwater > Lake > Sediment | place: USA: Wyoming | collected 2017-08-01
CTATAAAACCAATACCTAAGATGATATAGCTGACGATTCTGCCAGGATCTGCGAGTGCGCCATAAGACTCTGGAAAACCATAGAGGCTTATTAAGGTCAACAATGCAGCACCTAAACCAACAAGCATATGGGTTCTTAATCCGGCTGTCCACTTTGTAGACTTTCTTTTTTCACGCTCATAGCCTATAATAGCAGCCAAAAGAACTGTCATAACAAGTCGGATTACAACCACAAGATAGTCCATTCTAACCTCTTTCTTATAATTTTATCGCGTTTTTTCTTTTTATAGTTTTCGAAAACAAAAACTATAAAAAACTCCCTGTTTTAGTCTTTTTATGGACGTTGAAAAGAGGTCAGCGCTTATAAAGAGGAATGTTGCCGAGATAGTCACAGAACAAGAGCTTAATAAACTACTAAAAGAAAAACCAAGGCCGACCGTCTATTGTGGTTACGAGCCTAGCGGGCCAATGCATCTCGGACATTTTGTAACAGTAACGAAACTAATCGACCTTGCAGAGGTGGGATTTAAAGTTAAAATTCTACTTGCAGATGTCCATGCTCTATTGAATAGAAAAGGTGCGGAAGAGGAGATAAAAAAAGAGACAGAGGCTTGGAGAAAAACAATCAAAGCCATAGGTTTTAATGCGGAAGTTGTTCTTGGAAGCAGTTTTCAGTTTGGCAAGGAATATCAGCTCGATGTCATGAAGCTTGCGCAAGAAGCTACAATCAATCGCGGATTGAGGAGCATGCAACAGATAGCAAGAGATATTGAAAATGCGACGATATCACAGCTTTGGTATCCTTTAATGCAAGTTACAGATATCAAACATCTTCAAGTCGATATAGCTCTTGGTGGAATGGAACAAAGGAAAGTGCATATGATGGGCCGTGAGATGTCAAAGATACTCCGATATAATTTTGTAGCTTTGCATACGCCCCTAATAACCTCGTTGAAAGGACCTGGTGAGAAAATGTCCAAGTCTATAGCTGGAAGCGGAATAGCGGTAACAGATTCTTATGAAGAGATAAAGAAAATAATAAACTCGGCTTATTGTCCGGAAAAAATCGTCGAAGATAATCCTATACTACAAACAGCTAGACTTATTATATTTCCAAGAGTTAAGAGTATTAAGATAGAACGAGCGGCAAAGTTCGGTGGAAATATAGAATTTTTCAGCTACCCCGAGCTAGAAAGCAATTATAAGCAAGGCAAACTACATCCTCTTGACTTGAAAAAAGCCGTAACAGAATACTTAGAGAAAATTATCGCGCCAATAAGGAAGAATTTTAAATAAATTCTCAAATAAAAAATGACTGATGAAAAAGACAAGGATGGAAAATATGAATTAGCTCTCGTGTTAAGCGGAAGCGGTGCGAGGGGGATGGCACATATAGGTGTGATAAAAATTCTAGAAAAAAATAATATCACCCCGAATATAATTATAGGAACTTCTGTCGGCTCACTTGTTGGTGGCATGTACGCTGCAGGATGTCTTGACAAATTCGAGAAAGATCTTACTAGCAAGTCAGAGGGAGAGATAAGAAAAATACTGAAATTATGGCCTTCAGGGGAAGGCTTGATAAAAACACAGAAACTCGAAAAAGAACTAAGAAAAATAATAGGAAACAGAAAAATAGAAGAGCTCGACAAGAAATTTATGGCCTTGACAGTTGATTTACTTACAGGCAAGAAACTAATGTATGATAAAGGAGATTTATGCCAGGCAATTTTAGCAAGCATCGCCATCCCATTAGTTTTTCCCCCAGTGCACAAGGAGGGCATGCTGCTTGTAGATGGGGGCTTAGAAGACCCACTACCTATTGATTACGGCTTTAGTTTCGCAAAGAAAGTTATTGCAGTAAACATATCCTATTCTTTAGAAAAACTTCCAAAGAAAGAAAAATATAATTTCGGAGATATTTTCGAAAGAGCCACAATTATTATCCAAGATGAGATAACGGAAAACGCCTTGGAAAAGTATAAAGAAAACCTGGTTATACTTGCACCAGAAGTTGATATAGGAACATTAAGTTTTTCAAAAACAAAAGAGGCCATATCTATAGGCGAGGCAGAGACAGAAAAGCATATAGAAGAGATAAAGAAATTAGTTTTAGGAACTTAATTTTTCTTTTTTATTCTTATTGCGTTTGTTCTTGCTGTTCTTCTTCTTGTTTTGGTTGTTGCTTGACAACTTTCGTGCCGCACTCTGGACAGAATTTCTCCTCACCACCTAACTGTATATGGCATCCGCTGCAGTACAAGATTTCTTCTCTTCTTTCTTGTATAGGGATATAGCCACTCTTGCCACTGATGATCTTTCCAAAAATCTCAAGAGTTTTCGGATCATTCATATATCTGCGCAAATCGCGACATCCACCGGGTGTATTCGTCATTTATCTCCTCACCTTAGCCAATGAGGTCTTTTTTCGTCTTTTAGTATAATTTTCTATAATTTAAGAACTTTTTAAAGTTTTTCATCGACAAAAAACAATGGCTTCAGGCCAAAATAAGCCAAATCGACGCTGGTAAAACTAAAAACACAATAGGTTGTATTGCTATTCGAGGATATACAAGAGATTGTAGACGGAAAAATGGGCAAAAAAAGTAAAAATAGATGAGAAAGGAATAGAATGATTATGGAAAATCATTCTATTCCCCCGAAAGTCTTTATTTTTTTAACGCTTCATAATTTAAATACTTTATGTTGTTTGCTTATAATGTTTTGTTAATATATTTTAACATAAGACTAATAGAAAACCATTTAAAACAATAAAAACAAGATAACACTAGGATAAAATGACAGAATTTTCAAAAATAAAATTCAAAAACGGATTAACTTTTTTATTCGAAAAGAGAGAATCTAATGTAACGAGCGTGGTAGTAGCAGCAAGAACTGGAGCTATTCACGAAAATCTTCAAGATAAAGGCATTGCTCATTTTTTTGAACATATGCTTTTCAAAGGGAGCAAGAATAGAGGTCAGAAAGAGATAAGCAAGAGCATAGAGAATGTTGGTGGCATTTTAAACGGATTTACCGCAGAAGAGGTTACCGCTTTTTGGTCAAAGCTTCCATCAAAGCATGCGCTGATAGCCTTAGATATCTTATCTGACATGGTCCTGAATCCCAAATTTGATATTAGAGAACTCGCAAAAGAGAAGAAAGTGATAGTAGAAGAAATAAAGATGAAGCATGATCAACCAATACAAGAAATTTTTGATAGAGCAAAAGAATGTTTGTATGCAAAACCTTTTGGCTTATCCATTTTAGGCTCAGAAAAAACTATAAGTACCTTGACAAGGAAGGACTTGTTGAAATGGCATTTAATGTATAATCCAAAAAACATCATAATCTCTACTGTCGGAAATAGTTGTTTTGATGATTTTATTGATAAGACAAAAAAAGATTTTGGAAAAAATAAAAAAAGTCAAATAAAAGATGTTAATATAAGAAAAATAAACAATAATTTTACTGAAAAGAGAAAAAACATAGACCAAACTCATTTTGCTATCGCTTTCCATGCCTCCCCATTATCACAGCGAGAAAGATATGCCACTGATATTTTCAATACCATTTTGGGCCGTGGAATGTCTTCAAGATTATTCCAAGAAGTCCGGGAAAAAAGAGGATTGGCGTATAATATTCATAGCTTCCTAGAACAAGAAAAAAGTTATGGGCATTGTATAGTTTATGCTGGTATAGACAAGAAAAAAATAAAGGAAGTAAAAAATATAATTCTGAAGGAAATAAAGAAATTAAGGACCATGTCATCAAGAGAGCTTGACGATACGAAAGAGCATTGTATCGGTGGATGGCAGGTTAAAAATGAAAATTCTGATTCTGTCGCTGTTAACTTATTGTTTGAAGAGATAGCTGGCAGGGCAGAAAATCATTATGGCTACATCGATAAAATCTCAGAAACAAAGCTTAATGATGTCAGAAAAATATCAAAGTTGAAGAAGTATAGCACAGCAATAATATTGCCAGCTTAAAATGAAAATAGTAAAAATTGGATTTATTAATGGCTTGGGAAAGACAAAAGGATGCGAAAAAGCATCAGATGCTGTCATAGCTAAGTTCAAAGATGTATGGTCTAAAGAGAATGCAGACGCTCGGGAATTTGATATATCTGAAATAAAGGTGAATAACAGCAATATAGAAGAAAGCGAGAAAAAAATATTCAATGGCGCGACAAAAGAATTTTCAGCCAATGAAAAAATGATTTTTTTAGGGGGGGATCATTCTGTTAGCTTCAATTTAGTCAATGCATTTAACTCCAAGTTCAAAAAAGCTGGCTTGATTGTTTTAGATGCCCATGCGGATTGTATGGAGCCTATGAAAGAGCCAACACATGAAGAATGGCTTAGGGCTGTGATTGAGAAGGGTTTTGATCCAAAAAACATTATCCTTATTGGCTTGAGGAATGTATACCCAACAGAGTTAGAGTTTTTGAAACAAAAGAAGATAAACTGCTTTTGGGTGAATGAGCTTTTTTCTGAATTCGAAAAAAGCTGCGATATGATAACAGAACAAGCTAGAAAGTTTGAGAATCTGTATATAAGCATAGATATAGATGCTGCAGACCCCGCATTTGCTCCAGGAACAGGATTTATTGAACCAGCAGGTCTAACTAGCCGGCAACTATTATACTTGATTCGACGTTTGGCTTTGCTGAAAAATATCAAGGCCGCAGATGTTATCGAAGTTAATCCCGAAAAAGATATAAATGATATGACAGTTAGATTAGCAGCAAAGATTATTACAGAATTATCATAAAAAGAAAAAAGAGGCAAAATGAATAGAACACTGAAATTATTGGTTTTTTCAGATATATTTGTCTTGACTGGCTTTGGTCTGATTTCGCCTATAATGGCTGTTTTCATTAAAGAAAACTTGATTGGTGGGACAATTGCTGCAATTGGTATAGCTGCTGCGATAACAACATTAATCAGATGCATATTGCAGCTTGTATTTGCCTACATTGCAAAGCCTAATCATCGCTATGCTATGGCAATTACAGGAACTTTCATCATTATGACAGTTCCTTTTATCTATTTATTTTCAACAAATGTTACGCATATCTACTTAGCTGCTTTGGTTAATGGGATAGGGGCGGGCTTAGCAAATCCAGCATGGTTTTCATTATTTGCCGCTAATCTGAAAAAGAATGCGCGAGGCTGGGAGTGGTCAATTTATTCTAGCTCTGTCGGCATAGGCACAGCTATAGCAGCTTTTGTCGGCGCGCAGTTAGCAACAAGATTCGGATTCCAACCCGTCTTCATTGCTGTCGGAGTTCTATCTTTTGTAGGATGCCTAATTCTACTAGGATTGACAAAGAAAGAAATAGCAGATCATGAAATAAAGACTGTTTCAGCAAAACAAAAATTACACTCAAGTCATCATTAAAATGAGATGCTTTCTTGCAATAGAGTTACCAGAAGAAACTAAAAAAGAGCTTTCAAGAATACAAAAAGAAATAGCAGACAGTAACGTAAAGATGAAGTTAGTTGAAAAAGAGAACTTGCATCTTACATTAAAATTCTTTGGTGAAGTCAGCGATTACCAAGTCAATAAGATTAAGGAACTATTAAAACAAGTCAGATTCGAGAAATTTCAGGCGAATCTTGGTATTTCGGGAGTTTTTCCTTCTTCGAGTTTCATAAGGGTTGTTTGGGTTTCTTTAGAGCCAAGCGAAAAAGTGAAAGAGCTCCATGGCAAGATAGACGAGATGCTTGAAAAAGAAAAATTCAGGAAAGATAAAGTGTTCGAATCGCATGTCACATTGGCGAGAGTTAAGTTTGTTAAGGATAAGCAACAGATCATGAACAAGTTAAAAGAGATTAAGGTCAAGCCCATGAAATTTCAGATTAGTTCATTTGTGCTGAAAAAATCAACTCTGACAGAAAAAGGCCCGGTTTATGAAGATGTTGCGAGATTTGATTTAACTTGATTTATATTTTGTTTCTATAATCTTTTTCATGGCTGCTATTTTGTTTTTATTTAGCCTAGCTTTTAAAAGATCTTTTTCGTTTGCATTAATTATAGCCTTGATTGTCTTGAATTTTTTTAAAAGTGCCTTGGCTGTCGAAGGCCCTATTCCTGGAAAGCCTTCAAGAATCATCTGCTGCTGGTCATAGATGTTTGATGTTTTTCTTCTGACCCTCAAGCTAATGTCTTTTTCACCTTTTTCTTGCCTTTTTTCAAGCAAGATTAAGAACTTGGCAGTGTCTGCATAATCTTTTGTGAAAATTATTGGCACTTGGAACTTTAGGACTGTGCTTAACAACATGCCTCTTATCGCATTTGGATTAATTCCAGAACTCTTGTCGTTGTCACCATAAAGTTCTTGTTCGTTAAAGCCCTCTATTATCAACAATTTTTTAGGATACTGGCCCAAATCAACAAGCTGTCTCAGCAGCCTTTTGTTTAACATACTTGAAATAAAATCAGATATCGTTTTTCTTTCAATCGCTATATTGCCGATAACATAGTCTGCTACCTGTAATTGCCTGAACTCAAAACTGATGTTTTGCTCAGCAAGTTCTGAAATAACTAAAGAGTTCTTTTCCCTCGAATCTATAATAATCATAATTTTTAAAAACTACTCTGCTTTTAATATTTTAGTGTTATAGCAAAATGTTTGAAAAAATTCTTGGCGCAGTAGATATCATTATAGCCATCATATTATTCTTGATTATGATAAAAATAGCAGTCCCCTTGGTCTTGATAATCATCGCCATCATTGTTCTTCTTGCAAAATCTCTGCCATTTATTGCCTCATTTGATATAGGCAGCATTATAGATTTTATCGTTGCAGTCGTGCTTTTGGTTAATATATTCTTTAGTTTGCCTATTTGGATATTGCTTGTTGCGGCAGCGGCAATCGCCCAGAAAGGAATATTCAGCTTTTTATAGCTATAGAGTACATGTAGCGCAAGCAGAACCACCAGAATAATGCAATTCAGCTATTGTAAGTTTCTTTCCCTTGCCTATGTAAAGGACTTGCTCTGGCTTGCTACCATATCTATAGATTGTTATACCCTTGCATTTAAGTTTCCATGCAAGCATATAGATTTTCTTTATTTCATTGACAGAAGCATTTTCTCTCAGATTAACTGTTTTGCTTACAGCATTGTCTGTATATTTCTGAAACGCTGCTTGCATCTTTACATGCCATTCTGGCGCAATATCTAGGGCTGTAATGTAAACTCTTTTAATATCCGGGGGCAGATTTGTATTTTTTATAGAGCCAGTAAGCGCAATCTTTTTTATAAGTTCATCTTTGTAAAAATCCCTATTTATAGCAGCAACCTGGAAATCATGATTCACTTCAACAAGCCTTTTACCTTCCATAATCTCGCGGACAAAGGCTATTGCAAACAAAGGCTCTATGCCAGAGCTGCATCCGGCAATAATGCCTATACTGCCTGTTGGCGCGATTGTTGTGCATGTGGCATTTCTCAAGCAAGGATATTTTTTTTTGTATATGCTTTTTTCAAAGTTAGGGAACGAGCCCCTTGTTTTTGCGAGCTCGCCGCTTGCTGCATGGGCTTCTTTTGATATGAATGACATGATTTTTTCTGCCAAAAGTAATGCCTGATTTGAATTATACGGGATTTTTAACTTAATCAGCATGTCAGCAAAGCCCATTACACCTAATCCAATTTTTCTGTTCGCTTTTGTCATGTCTTCTAGCTGCTTTATGGGAAATTTGTTCGCATCAATTACATTATCAAGGAAATGAACAGCAAGGTGAACAGTTTTCTTTAATTTATCAAAATCTATCTTCCTATTAATCACCATTTTTGACAAGTTTATGGAGCCCAGGTTGCAAGATTCATATGGCAGCAAAGGAACTTCACCACAAGGATTTGTTGATTCTATCAAGCCTATCTGTGGTGTTGGCTGCTTTCTGTTTATTTCATCAAGAAAAATCATGCCAGGATCGCCTGTTTGCCATGCTGCTTTGCAAATCATGTCAAATATTTCTTTTGCATTAACAACTTTTTCAACTTTTTTGTTTCTTGGATTGATTAGATGAAATGCCTTGTTATTTACCACGGAATTCATGAACTCATCGTTTGCCGCAACACTTATATTGAAGTTAGTAAGCTGCTTTGAACCCTGCTTTGCCAAAATGAATTGCTCAACATCAGGATGTGTACAGTGCAATACCGCCATGTTCGCGCCTCGGCGTTTGCCACCTTGTTTGATAACCTCGGTTGCAGAATCGAAAATCTTTATGAAACTTACGGGCCCAGAAGCAACGCCTTTTGTGCTTCTGACAATGTCTCCTTTAGGCCTTAGCCTTGAAAATGAAAAGCCAGTGCCGCCGCCACTCTGTTGTATTACTGCCATATATCTCAAAGTTGTAAAAATACTTTCGAGACTGTCTTCTATTGGCAACACAAAACAAGCGCTTAGTTGGCCTATATTTGTGCCAGCATTCATTATTGTTGGCGTGTTCGGCAAGAAATCTAAGCTAGACATTGAATTAAAGAAATCTTTCTCTAGCTGCCTAACTTGTTCATCTGTTTTTTTGTATTTTAAATCTACTGAAGCTATGGCTTTTGCAATTCTTGCGAACATTTCTGTTGGCGTCTCTATTATCTTGCCTTGCTCATCTTTTAACAGATATCTTTCTTCAAGGACTTTCAGCGCATTAGCGCTGAATTTCATATCATCTTGAATCTTGAAAAACTGCCTTATATCTCGGGCAATATGTCTCGAGCGTCTGTACAAAGAGTATATCTTGAATAAACGAACATCATTTTTTTCTAGGACTTGCTCGACTGTATTCTGAATCTGCTCTACAGTCGGGATATTTCTCTCGAAGCTGTTTATATTTTTGTTCAAACTCCCCGTAACTTGGCCTGTCAGCTGCTTTGCCATTTTTCCGTTTGCTAAGCCCAAGACATCCATTGCCTTGAAAATAGCCCTTTCTATCTTAGATGCATTAAAAGAAACAATTGAACCATCTCTTTTTCTGACAAATGTAACATGGACTTTCTCTAACCCCTTTTTCATTAAACTATCAAGTTATTATATTTTAAAAGTCTTATCTTTGTCTATTCTCTTTGTCTTTCAAAATGATCCGAGCTTTTTCTGGTTTTTTTCATGAAGCTGTTTTTTAAAACCTTGTTGCATATCTTCCAGAATGCCGTACATCCTCTTTTCCTTGTGATAAGCAGCCCAGTAATAGCTTTCATCCCTTGTATTCCTAGTTATTAAGATGATTAGCTTGCCTGGTTTTAGCCTAGCTGTTCGACCCTGTCTTTGTATTTTGCGTATTGCGCTCGGAATAGGCTCATAGAATACGACCAAGTCGACTTCTGGCAAGTCCAAGCCTTCCTCGCCTATGCTTGTCGATACTAGGATGTTTATTTTATCTTGCTTGAACTCGCGCAATATGGCTTGCTGCTCTATCTGTGTCAAGCCGTCTGTCTTTCTTTTTGCCTGCCCAATGAAGGTTTTTGATTTTAAGCCCATTGCTGTAAATATCTGATTTATCTTATATCCCGTGTCTCTGTACTGTGAAAAGACAATTGCTTTCAAGTTCGCCTTTCTTTTTATCTCCTGCAGAATCACTTCCTTGAGCTTGGCAAACTTCGGATGCTCTATATTTTTTTCATGAAGCTGTATCAAAAGCATGTAAGCATTGCCAAGTTCTTTGCTATTTGCTAGTTGCTTGACACCCTTGCTCTTGCCTTGTCTTGCCTGTTCGAACAAGTCCTTGATATAATTATGGCAAGATTCTATGCCTTGCGTTTCCAAAAGTTCGAGGGCATGCTGTATCTTTATTGCCTGGGCGCAGACACTCATTCCCCTAAGAGCATTGAAATGACTGTTGCCTGAACTTATGTTTCTTATCAATTTTTTCTGCAGCTCTATCAAGTTTGTTTTTGTCGGCGGCCCGAAAAGCAGTTGCCTGTTTTTCAGCTCTTCTATTTTTTTCTTGCAAAGCTCTTGCAACAAAACTCTTATTTCTTGCATTTCTTTTGTCAAATCGACTTTTATTACTTCATGGTCGAGTTTTTGCAAATAAGGCTTGACATCTATACTCTCGCGAGTCCTTATCTCGACTGCTTCAACACCCAAGTTTTTGACGATATCTTTGATGATAGAGGCATCGCTTCCAGGCGATGCAGTTAGGCCCAAAAGTCTAGGGTTTTTTGCTGTTTGCAGATAACTTTTTGCAACAGAAGTATAGGAATAGTTTTTCAAGCATCTATGCGCCTCGTCTTCTATCAATAGGCTGACATCTTCTATATCAATCAAATTATGCTTTAGGTCATTCTCTATGCATTGTGGCGTAGAGAATATGATCTTTGCTTTCTGCCAAAGTTCTGATCTTATCTTTGGGCTTATCTTGCCCGTGAAAATATGCATCTCTTTTTCATCTCGTTTTAGATATTTGTTGAAATAGTTGTAGTGCTGTTCGACTAAAGGTCTTGTGGGCGCGAGAAAAATTATCTTTGAATCTGGATAAAGGTTAAGACGATGCTGCGCAAGCATCATGGCAACAAGAGTCTTGCCCAGGCCTGTTGGCAGCACAACTAGAGTGTTATGCTTTTTTGCTGTTTCAAAGATAGCTTGCTGATAAGCTCTTGGCTCTATCGGTTCCATTATCATGAAAAATGTTAAGAGTTTATAAAGAATTCGCGATTTTTTTAGCTATTTTCTTCATCTCTTCTGGCGCTATCTTTTTTATTTTTGTTGGATCTGGGCCTAGCGGATGCTCGTCGTTCTTGAATTTTGGAATCAGATGAATATGTGCATGGCTAACACCAAGGCCATAAACAACATAAGATACTAATAGTGGATTGAGAGCTTTTTTAATCACCTTAGACAGTTTTCTTGCAGTTTTCCAATAATCGCAGAAAGGCTCGTAATCATCAACCCACTGGACATGCTTTTTTGGAACTAAGAGTGTATGACCAGGATTTAAGGGATTAATATCAAGAAACGCGAAAAAGTTTTTATCTTCATAGACTTTTTCGCAAGGTATTTTGCCTTGAATAATCTTGCAGAAAATACATTCAGACATTTTAATTTATCAAGCTTAGCCAATATAACTTAACGACTCTGTTTTTTGCTCTTTCTCAAGTTTTTCCAGCTTGTCGAGCTCGGCCTCAAGTTCTTTTAATCCCTGATTCTCTTTGCCTTCTTTTACTTTTTTATTGACTTTCACTTTTCCTCTTTTTTCAGGATAATCTTATGCTGTTGGATTTTTTAAATGTTCCTAAAAAACATGATCTTCGTGTACTAACTTGTAATTATTAATCTCATCTTTTTTGAACCACAATGAAATCTCTTTTTCAGCTTCTTCTATTGAGCCTGAAGCGTGTACTACATTATAACCCTTATTCACAGCCTTGCAGTATTCTTTACTTGCATGTGCAAAATCACCACGTATTGTTCCAGGCATGGCATCTCCGGGATATGTCGAACCACATATCTTTCTGACTGCCTCGACAGCATGAATACCTTCAAGAACCATGGCCACTACAGGGCCCATTTTAATAAAATCGATAAGTACTTTTCTTACATGTTCACCATGTCTCTTGGCTATATCTTCTCCATAATGCTCTAGCAATAGTTTGTCATCAGCATGAAGCATTTTCATGGCCACTATCTTCAAGCCACGCTTTTCGAAACGAGATACACATTCTCCGATTAAGCCACGCATTACGCCATCTGGCTTGACAAGGACTAGGGTTTGTTGAATCATTTTAGAATTATATCTTGATTACATCAACCAAGTTTTTATGCAAATCTATTATCACAACACAGTTCTCTTTTTTCAGGTCGCCAAGGTAATGGCTGCCTGGATTTATGACAACAACACGGTTGATTTTTTCAACTTTCCTTTGATGAGTATAGCCATGTATAATGAAATCATATTTTGCTCCCAAGATAGTTTCAACAACAGTTGGCCTATGGGCTAGGGCAAACCTTTTGCCAGCCAACTCCATCTCACCAAAGCCACCTATGAAGAACTTGCCCCCTATCTCAGATATTTTTGTCTTCAATCCCTCGACATCACCATCGCAGTTGCCCTGGACAAATATCATGTTTAGGCCCTTAAAAAGCTCTACTGTCTTTGGAGCGACTATATCCCCACAGTGAATTACAAAACTGACTTTCTTTCTCCTGAAAAGCCTTATAGCTTTCTTTATGTTAGGAATATTGTCGTGAGTATCACTGATAACACCTATTCTCATTCTGAATTTATCATTACCCCCTTACAGAAAAACGATATGCCCTGAGTTTATAATCTTTTCTTTACTTTGATATAACTTTTCAATAATTCATCCTCTTTTTTTGTTTATTTTTTCAGAAATGGACCCGTCGGGATTCGAACCCGAAACCTCACCCATGCCATGGGCGCATTCTACCATTGAACTACGGGCCCTAAAATTGAGAAATATAGAATATATTTAAACTTAAGGTTTGATTTTTGAGACAGATGCTGTTATCTGCTGCAAGCCTTGGTTGCCTATTGCTATATAGACTGTTGCGATTAACAAGGCTATGAAGAAAAACTGTTCAAATATGCTGCCTGTTGTTATTGGCCCTTTTATATGGCCAGACTTCCATAGCCAGTTTATACCAGAGACTGTGAAAGAGTCTGCTGCAAGATGCAAGAAATATCCTATTGGCAAGGCTATGGCATAAATAAAAGAAGTTTTTATGAAATAAACTGCGACAAAGGCTATAACTGCAAACAATAGAATGCCGAATATGCTATGAAAAAAGCCGCGATGTTCAGAGAACGCGGAAATGCCCTGGCCTATTCCGAATAAATATTTTCTATTTACAAAACTGCCAGGAGAATCTACATCTGGCAATATAGAGCCGAAACAAATAACTAGGGCAAAAATTATTGGCGATATGCTAGCCGGAAAATTGAAAGAGAAAATTTTCATGAACAAAAGAAAGAAGAATAGTGCAAATATGATGTGCGTGCGAAACATCATTTTCTTAGCTCTTCTTTGAGTTTTTCTATCTTAACGCGGACTTGTTTCATAGAATCCCTCGCCCTTATTGTGACTGTGTTGTCTTTCATTGTCTGGCCGTCGACTGTTATACAATAAGGAGTGCCTATCTCATCTTGTCTCCTGTATCTTCGGCCTATGCTGTCTGTTTCGTCATAGAAGCATGAAAAATCGTCTTTTAACATGCTGTAAATATCTAATGCTTTGTCTGGCATCTTTTCTTTAGACACAAGAGGAAATATCGCTACATCTACTGGCGCGAGGGTTTTGGGAAAAGTGAATAATGTCCTTTCTTTTTCTTCTTTGTAAAAAAGATCTAGGAAAGCCCATACGTCTCGGTCTACACCTAAGCTGACTTCAATAACATGCGGGATGAATGATTTGTTGTTGAAGAAAATATGCAAGTTCTCTTTGCTGTGTTTTTCATGCCCGAGCAAGTCATGGTCTGTTCTATAATGTATTCCGCCCATCTCCCTAAAGCCGCCCAATGTGTCTAGCTCGAGTTCCATGTCCCAGTGTATTTTGTTGTAAAATGCGCGCTCTTTTTCACTAAGCTCGCGGAACCTGAACGATTTTTTCGGTACTTGCAATTTATCAAGATAGAATTTCTGTGTTAGAGCCATGTAATAGAGATAGAATTTTGGAATCTTCAGCTTTTTGTTTGCTTCTTCACATGTCGTTTCTGTTATTGCCTTTGCTTTTTGTGGCAAGAGAATAAGGTTGTATTTGGAGATATCCTTCCATTTTCTGTCTTCTAAATTATTTATCTCATCTTTATCGAAAAACATTTGGAGTTCGGCTTGTGTAAATTCTCTTTGTCTTGTCAAAAGCTGCCTTGGAGATATTTCATTTCTGAATGCCTTGCTTATTATTGCTATCCCTAATGGCAGTTGTTTTCTTGTGGCTTCGAACTCCCGCTTGAATGAAAGATATGAAGCTTGGGCTGTTTCTGGTGTCAAGTATGCTGTGTCCTTGACTCCTGCGGCGCCTAAGGCTATTGGAAACATCATATTAAACCATTTTGCTTCGCCAAGATGCCATGAGCCGCATTTAGGGCATTTAAGCTGCTTTTCTGCTATTATCTTTGTCATGTCATCTATCGACATGTTTTCTGTCTTTATGTTATTGTCTTCAAGAAACTGATCAGCTCTGAATCTGAAATGGCATGTTTTGCATTCAATTAGCGGATCATTAAAATTTTCTAAGTGTCCTGAAGCTATGAATACTGGTTCTGGCAAAATGCAAGAGCCTTCTATTTCATAGCAGTTTTCTTCAAGAAAATGCAGTCTCCACAAGTGCTCGAATTTTTGTTTCAAAGCTTTTCCCAGATGACCATAGCTATAGAAGCCAGCCTTGCCGCCATATATCTCGGCTGTTGGCCAGAAAAAGCCTCTTTTCATTGCTATTGTGGTTATTTTGTCAAGTTTCTCTATTGCGCCTGTCTCTTTTTTCATCATGATTAAGCGAAGTCTAAAGTTTATTTAAATTTATTCTTTCAATATACTTTAGTTATAATATTAATCTAAGCAAATAGCATGCTGTGCCTGCTGCTAAGGGCACAATAAGATTGTCATCTGCCTCTGTTTCCCCTAACTTTATTGACAATGCCTCTATAAACATGCCGAAAACCGCGGCAACGAGGGCGTACAAGGGCTCTATGAAAATCAAGGCTATAAGGAATGAGACAGTTGCGCCTATTATTGTGCCATAAATAGATTTGTATCTGCTAAATGGCCTTGTCTTGTATTTCAATCCTAGAAATCCGGCTAAGGTTGAGATGGAATCGCCGAATGTCAACACAACTATAGATGCCAAGGCAATGTTCTGGGGAAATAGCTTTATTGTAAGCAAACAGCCGGCTATGAAGAAAATAAAGCCCTTACCTGGAAACTGCTCGAGTTTCTTTTCACGACCCATCTTCTCAAGAAAGAAGCTTATTATGGGCACTTTAAATTTCATTGAGACTATTGAAAATAGCACGCTTACTAGGAACAAAATGAAAAGTGTGATTAAAATAATTTCTTTGCTTATAAAATATAAAAATAACAATACGAAGATGCCAAAAATGAGATGAAAAGGCTGTCTGTAAAGTTCTAGGTTCTTGTTCATTTTCTTTTTCTCTTGATTTTTCTATTTTTCCTTTTCTGTATTTTTCTGCCTGTTATTTTTTCAAATATACCCTTGACAATGAACGAGATACCGAAACTAAGAACTAGGCTAGCCATTACATCGCTCAAGTAATGATAACCAAGCCATAATCTTGCCAGTATGAAAATTATTGAGGCGATGAGCCATAATATAGTTATCCACTTGAAATTCTTTTTTTCCAGAAAAGGCAATGAAGTAAATAGCAAGGTTGTATGACCTGATGGAAATGACTTGTCATCTACCATGTCCGGCCTTGGCCTTTGAATTGTGCCTTTTAAAATAAAGACTAGGCTTAAGTTAAGAATTATGCTTATTATATAAGGCACAAAATTTTGCCTTTTTTTCAGGACAAGCAAGGACATAGTCAACAAGATTACAATGACATAAAAGGCAAAGCTTTCCTCTACTATCATTAAAGATGAAAAGAATACATCAAGAACAGGATTTTTCAACAAATTGAAAAATGCAACAACCGGTTTGTCAATAAGAAATGAAAGTAAGAGGGCTATTACCAATACCCCCATAATTATTGTCCTCTTTAGCCATGTCTTCATTATGGATTTTGGCTAAAGATATTTAAATAAATTTTGTTTTTCCATTTGATGAAGCCTGCAAACGAGATATTGTTGAGATATCTAGTCATGGTTATAATTGCAGTAGTTTCGCTTACTGTTCCTGTTTTTTATGTTATTTTTAGGCCCTTGACAGTATGGCCCACAGCATGGATGTTACAGCTTTTTTACAATGTTTCTGTTAGCGACATCAACATGATGGTTAATGGCCATGGCATTGCAATAATAGATGCTTGCATCGCAGGAAGCGCTTTCTTGCTCTTGCTTTTATTAAATCTGCTTACGCGAGAAATAAGCCTGAAGAAAAGGATATTCATATTTGTAGTAGATGCTATCGTGCTTCTTATCTTGAATATAATTAGACTTGTTATCTTAATAGCCTTGTCTGTGAACAACTCCATATTCTTTGACTTCACACACAAGTTGTTTTGGTATGTCCTTAGTACAGGGTTTGTTGTCATTATATGGATAGCTAGTGTCAAGATATTCAAGCTGAAAAAAATACCGTTCTTTTCTGACCTGGCTTTTTTATTAAAAGCTAAAAATAGACAGAATAAACGGATTGATTAAAAGAAGTCCTAACTAAGCTTATGGCTAGTGCTAATAGTCTTGCACATTAATATGGCTATATTCCTAACCAAATAATGCCGCAAGACCTTCGGCAGCTTCCTCATGCCTTTCTTCTTCTTTCTTCTCTTCTGCTTTTGCTGCAGCTGGCGCGGCTCCTTGAGCTGAAACTGGCATCGCAGCAGCTTCTTGCAACGTTTTCTCTATGTCAACACCCTTTAGACTAGCCACTACTGTCTTCAGCCTTGCTTCATCAACATGGCTGCCTGCGGCTTCCAAAACTTTCTTTAGGTGTTCTTCTGTTATCTCTTTGCCAACCTTGTGCAACAACAAAGCAGCGTATATGTATTGCATTTTTTCTCCTATTTAACTAAACCATTCAAGGCATTTGCCTCATGGTTTAGTTTCATGATTAACATTTTTATATTGTCTTTTGAAGGATATTTTATTTCTACTGAAAATGCAAGAGCCCTAGAAGCAAATTCTTTCAGTTCTTTTATTGTCGCTTCCTTGTCTATCTTAATCTCGCCATATATCTTTTGCGATTTGTTATCATAAGCTGCCAAAGGCATTAAGCCAATTGTGATCGGATTAATCTCGAGCTTTGCAAGAACAGAAGCAACATCTTCTGTTACAGCTTGGCCTTTCTTTGCGACTAAGCTTGATTCTTTTATTGATATCTTGCCGCCTTCTATTCCTGCTTTTATCTTTATCTTAGTGAGCTCTGATATTGCAGGCCCTGCTGGCAAGTCTGTTGGACCTGCTGGAATAATAATGTCTTCTGGCGCTATCTGTCCTGGCTTTATCTTCGAAGGCGTTTTGTTTTCTGAAAGTAATGCGGCAAGCTCAAAAGCATCTAGCTGCGAAAATAACACAGCAAAGCTCCCTATGAGTGATTTCTCAAGCTCTTTGAGATGCGCTCTCTTTTCTTCGAATTCGCGCATCGCCTTCAACATTATATTTTTCTTGACTATCTTGATAGTTGCTTTGCCCTTGATTACACCTTTCATCTTCAGGAACTGCAAGGCTGAAAGATTGGATGTCGAAACTATCATTACTGTATTGTTCGATTCTATTAGCTTTGCAAGTTCTGCTACTGTCTTTTTCTTTTTCTCTGGAACTTGCCTTTCTTTCGCTATTTCTTTATTTTTTTGCTTTTCCATTTTATTTTTTCACCTTTATCGGCTTGCTCATCGTAAATTTAAACATGACAGATTTGATGTTAAGTTCTTTTTTCGGAAGAGCCGGAATGACTGCCTTAAGAACAGCATTTGCATTTTCTATTAGTTCTTCATTTACCATGCTTTCTTTCCCTATGGGGACTTTGATGCTCGCTTCCTTTGCCCTTATTTTTACCATCTGCAAGAGCTTATGAACCGATTCTTTTATTGCAGCCTCGCTTTCTTGCATCACGACACCGCCCATCTTAGGGTCTGGCATCTTGCCAGCTATGCCCAGTATCTTACCGAATTTTGTTGCAACAACTGGCATGAGCTTTGCGCTTGCTATGAAGAAGTCATATTCTTTTGTCAACTTTTTCAAATCATCTGCCGTTATCTTTTCTATATCTCCTTTTGTTATGACATAATCCACTGCCTTTGAAGGATTTTCGAGAAAGGCGCATATTTTCTTCTTTTTACTTATATGCGGAAGTATGGTTGATGTGTTTAATGTATCTCTGCGTGGATCAAATCCCTTGAAATTTATGATTAAGTCTAAAGTCTGATCAAAATTCCTTTTCTTGCTTTTTTCTCGCAGTTCTTTGAGTGATTCTGAAAAATTCATTTTTCCTCCTACAATTCCAAACTGGCTCGTAAGGTTGTAGTTTTAACGGAATAAAAGAAGTAGATAGTGGAGCTTTATAAAGGTTTCTTTTAGATTTATTCTATTTTATCGAGGTATTCTTTGATCCTCTCAATGATGCTCGCAACATAAAATTTTTCTATTTTATCCGAGAAAATTTCCTTTAAACTTGAAAATTCCGAAAGCCTGTACAGGTTGCTTTTCCTTTCTATTATCAATAAATCGTTTAATCTTTTTAGCTGACGTCTTATGTTGGAGTCAGCTATGCCCTTAAGTTCGAGATTTGCCTTCTTTCTTAGCTCTATCGCGCTGTTTTTTATTTCTTCTAGATTTAATTCTTTCTTGGCTTTTCTTGCTTCTATGAACGTTAGGAGAATATCTACGACAATATCACGAGAATCGCTTGGCTGTAACAAGCCTAGGCTAAGACATATTTTTTTCACAAGCTCGCGAGAATTTAAGTCATAAGGCTTTTCATATTTTCTCAGCGTGATTTCGCTAAGCGCTCTTTCTTTCATACAATAGTATATAGATAACATTATATAAATTTTTATAAATTGAACAAGATATATTAGAACATGGAATTAGTTGCTTTGATATCGAGCGGCAAGGGAAGTTGGGGACAGGTTGCCGGCTTAGTCAACAGAGGAGAATGGGATAATGTCATTCTTATAGTCAATGAGTTCGCCAAAGCAAGTATATCGAGCTTTGATTTCACCAAAAAGACAGAAATGATTGTTGTTAATTTTGATTCTCCAATTAAAGATGTAATTAGCGATATAAAAGAGAAGGCGAGGAACAAAATAAAAGGGATAGAAGTCGCTTTGAGCCTTGCAAGCGGCGAAGGAAAAGAGCACATGGCGCTGATTTCTGCCTTATTGCAGCTGCCAGTAGGCATAAAGTTTGTTGCGCTCACAAGAGAAGGGATTATAGAGTTCTAATTTAAGTGAAAATAAAAAAATAAAAAGAAGGAGAAAACAGAAATTAAAAAAATAAGAACAAGTTTAGAATTAATCATTATCTAATTTTATTTCTTCTTTTTCTTTTTCTTTGCCATTTTTGTTAACCTCTTTTCAATTTTTTTTAAAATAATATAATAAAATAAATACATCTTTTATTTAAATACTTTTTCTTTTTTTCAAGATTTTTCAAAAATAATTTTTATCAGGTTTTTTTGGAAAAAGTGCATATTTCCCGTATTTTTCAATTCCCGTCGATAAAAAATACAATAAAAAATTGAAAATGGACCGACTGGGAATTGAACCCAGAATCTTTTCCTTGCGAAGGAAACGTCTTACCGTTCGACTATCGGCCCATCCTTTTTGAAGATTAAATAGAAATAAAAATGTTACTAAAAATCATCGAACTATCTCAAAAGACCCTCATAAACCATATCACCATCATAGCCACTAGCAATAATATCACTAAGAAAGACGCTATTTTAAAGATAATTTCGGCAGCTTTTTCTGATTTTGTTACCCAAAGTGCAGTTACATACAAGAATCTGCCACCATCAAGTATGCCTATAGGAAGCATGTTTATTATAGCGACGGAGAAACAAATGATAATAAGCCAGAACAATAAGTCTCGGATGAATGTCAAGACTTCTGGATTGAATTTTGGCGAAGCGTAGCTGAATGGAGAGAAGAATGGCGAAGAGATTTTGGATATGTATGAGCTAAAGCCGCTTATTTGTGGGAATCCTATGCCCAGGTATGGCCTGGACTCGTTCAAGGGGTTTTTGTCTAGCGTTACCGAAACATTTTTTTCAGTTGTTTGTATTGTTATTGTGTCATTTGGCTTATAGGTTATTATCGCATTATGCAAGTCTTCTGGACTGTCTATTTTATATTCACCTAGATAGACTATTGCGCCAGATAAATTTGCCCTTAGCGCAGGACTGTCTTCGTAAACAATTATTGTCTTGACATCTTTTTTTACAACTTGCTTCAGTTCGTTGAATAATGTGAGATCCATCGGGCCTATGTAATATGTTTCATTGTCAGCCTTGATTTCAACCATATCTGTTATATTTTTTATTTTGTCATCGCTCAAGTTCAAGAATCCAGATAAGCTATAGTTGTTAATTTGTTCTACGCTTGAAAGATTTATTTGCTTCTGGGCAAATCCATAGCCAGCTACGCCCATCTTGTCATAGCACGCGAAGAAAAATAGTTGTATAACGAGCAAGAAAATTATTGCGAAGATAAAGTTAGAGAACGTTCCCGATGACAAGATTGCAAGTTGTTTTTTTGGTTTGCTTTTCTGCAATTGCTTTTCATCTGGTTCTACGAATGCAGCCAGGAAAGGTCCAAGAAAACCGAAGCCAGTTGCCTTAATCTTTAGTTTGTATAGGCGAGCAAAAATTCCATGGCTAAACTCATGGGTTACTGCCACTATTAAGATAATTATAAGCCAGTAGACAAAGTAAAAAGGTGGCAATGGCAGATTGAATATCTGCGGTGTATAGGGCACTAGCGGCATTAATGGCGGTATATTCGGCACAACAGCCATCGTAGCCATAAGCTCTGTGCTTTTTGCGAACAGGTAAAAAGCTGCGAACATTGCTAAGAATCCGAATGTTATAGAGAAATAGCTAATGACATGCAAGGCACGAGAGAACTTTTTACTGAACCAGTCTATAAATTTTATCCCAAATTTAGAACGATACAGCAAGAATATTTTTGATTCTACCTTAACCCTTTTTTTGTTCTTGTACAAAAATATTGCCACAAGTATACAACATATTACGAGAAAGGCTAAGTCAAAGTAAATAAGATTCATTTTTACTTCTTTGTTTTCTTGCTTTTAGGCCTTAATGCACTACCTTTACATTTTCGACATCTAATCTTGCCTTCAGCAACTTTTCTTGCCTGTGCCTTAATTTTCGCTCCACAATTACGGCAAACAAAAACACCAGTAAAAATTCTTGCGTGAGCTGCTTCTACTTTTGCCATTTTTTTATCAAGTTATGCGTTTAATTATCTTAGTGCCTTCGACGTTCCAGTATTCAACCTGGTCGCTTTCCTTTATTGTTTCAAGTATGTCCGAGGCTATTAATGTTTCTATTGATTCGAAATTTTCCAAGTCCATGATTGAAGCTGTTGAATTCTGCTTGTTGACGCTTAGCACCTGGGCTTTTCTTTTTTCTATTATAGGAACTTCTACTCTCTCAGCACCAGGCATTACTGTTATTCTTTTCTTGTCATCTATAACACCTATGGCTTCTATTCTACACTTGCTGGAGCCATGCTTGCCTGTCTTGCTTATATCGACATTTTTCACCACACATGGCGCTCCATCTATTATTGCGAAGTTACCTTGTCTTAAACTGTGGGCATCAACCAATTTTAAAGGCATCAAGAAACAAGAAAAAAGCAATTTATAAAGATTATGCAAAATGATGAAAAAGAATATAAACCAAGCCCTTGTTTTTTAAGAGAAGAGAATGAAAACAAAGAAAGGCGATTTTATTGAGATAGAATTTAAAGCTTACACAGAAGATGGAACTGTCTTTGATACTAATATAGAAGAAGAGGCGAAAAAAATAGGTGTTAAGGAAGGCGATTTTAAGCCATTTGGATTATGCATAGGTCAAGAAATGATTGTTAAGGGCATGGACAAAGCGCTTGAAGACAAAGAAACAAGCAAAGAGTATACCGTCGAGATTGCACCTGAAGAGGCGTTTGGCAAACGAGATGCTAGATTGATTAGAACATTGCCATTAAGCGCATTCGGCGAGATGCCGAGGCAAGGGATGTTTGTCAATATAAATGGCCTTGTTGCTAAGGTTGTTTCTGTTACAGGGGGCAGAGTGCTTGTAGACCTGAATAATCCTCTTGCCGGCAAAAAAGTTACATATGAGTTCAAGATAAGCAAGATTATTGTAGATAATGAAAACAAAATAAAGATAATAGCTGAAGAATTCGGCCTGTATATAAAAAATATAGATATGACCAAGACACTTGTAGAGATTGAGCTGAAAGACAAGAAACACGAGAAAGCAAGCAAGGAATTCGTAAAAAAAGTTAAAGAACTCTTAGCCTTGGAAGTTAAGATAATATGAAATAAATACTAAAGAATACTAAAATTTATATATCGAGCCTTTTTATATTTATCAACAAAAGAAGGTAAAAAAAGCATAAGGAAAATGGCTGAACTGTTTGAAATAAAAGGTGATGTTGTTCATGAGATAGACAAGGAGCTTGAAGCGATTATTGCCAAGCAACGCGCGGCTATAAAGGTTTTTGGATGCGGTGGCGGTGGCGGAAATACATTGACCAGGATGAAAGAAATCGGTATCAAGGGTGCGGAGTTAGTTGCCGTTAATACAGATGCTCAAGATTTATTGTATACATATGCTGATGCTAAAATTCTAATTGGCCGCGAGCTTACACATGGCTTAGGTGCAGGAAGCAATCCACAAGTAGGCGAGGAAGCTGCTCGTGAATCAGAGCAAGAGATTAAACAAAAGTTAAAGGATTCTGATATGGTTTTCATTACGTGCGGCTTAGGCGGAGGCACTGGCACAGGATGCGCGCCAGTAGTTGCGGAACTTGCTAAAAAAGTAGGCGCTTTGACAATTGGCGTAGTGACTTTACCTTTCACAATAGAAGGCCAAAGAAGATACGAGAACGCGATGATAGGCCTTGAGAAGATGGAAAACGCTGTTGACACTTTAATTGTTATCCCTAATGATAAGCTGCTCGAACTCGCGCCAGACTTGCCCTTGCACACTGCTTTCAAAGTTGCAGACGAGATTTTAACAAATGCTGTCAAGGGCACAACAGAGCTTGTCACAAAGGCCGGCCTAGTAAATTTGGATTTTGCTGATATACGCGCAGTTATGTTAAATGGTGGAGTAGCTATGATAGGTGTAGGTGAGAGTGATTCTGCAAGCAGGGCGCAAGAAGCTGTTGAAAAAGCTATCGAGAATCCCTTGCTTGATGTTGACATAGCAAATGCATCGGGTGCATTGATAAATATTATCGGCGGCCTGGACTTGACACTAGACGAAGCTAAGAAAGTTATAGAGACTGTTTCGAAAAAGATAAGCACTAATGCAAAGATGATATGGGGCGCTCAGTTAAGCGAGGACATGGAAAGAACTCTTAGAGTCTTGCTTATTGTTACAGGAGTGAAATCACCACAAATCCTCGGTCCTGGTGAAAGGCGAGGAGATAAAGAGAAGCATGAGATTGAACGAGAGCTTGGCATAGAGTTCGTTGATGAACAATAGCTATCATAAGGTTTTTAAGTCCTTTTTCTCTAAATTTTAGATGGAAGAAGAAGTTAAGAAGAATTTGTTCCAAAAAACAGGAGATTTTTGGGGCAAATGTGTCAGAGTGTTAAAAGTAGCCAGAAAGCCGACAAGAGATGAGATAAAACAAGTTTCAAAAGTTTCGGCTTTAGGCATTTTAGCCATAGGCGTGATAGGATTTATAATAGGCATAGCATATGTACTGCTCTTCACTTAATAAAATGGAAAATAAAACAACTATTGTCATTGGAATTTTATTGTTATTAACGCTTTTATTGTTAGGTGCTGGCTGTGGAACTATTGCAATAAAAGATATTTTAAACGAACCAGACAAATACATGGGCAAAGAGGTTATGGTCGAAGGTACTGTACAAGGCACAGTAAAGATAGGCTCGTTATCTGGCTTTACTCTTGTAGATGGAAATGACAAGCTTGCCGTTTCAAGCCGCGACTTGCCTGCAGAAGGTAAAAGGGTTGTTGTCCAAGGCACTTTGATGAAAGAGATTTTCATAGGCTACTATATTTATGCTACAAAAATTTATGAGAAGTAAATAAGGAAAATAAAAAGATGATATTTGTTGTTCGCGTGACTACAAACAAGGAAGATCAAGCAGCAGACTTAATTGCAAATAGGGCAGAAAAGCTTAAGTCAAATGTTTTTTCAGTTTCTAGGCCGCATGGCTTGCGTGGCTATATCTTGCTCGAAGCTTTGGATACAGAAAGCGCTGAGCAGGCTGTCTTCAATTTGCCTTATGTAAAGGGCATTATAACAAAACCAATAACTTACAAGGAAATAGAGACAATGATGCAGCCTGTTGTTACTGCAATTAATATAGAAAAAGGTGACATTGTTGAAATGTTGACAGAGCCTTTCAAGCGCGAGAAAGCAAAAGTTGTAAGAATAGACAAAGCGCGAGAAGAAGTTGTTGTAGAACTTCTTGAGGCAGCTGTTCCTATACCAGTTACAGTAAAGATAGATAATGTCAAGGTCATAAGAAGGACAGCAGCAGAAGAGGAAGAAGAAAAATAATTGTCTAGCTATTTCTCATATAAAATATAATATGCAAGCAAGGCTATCGCTGCGAACAAAACTGCAACTACGATTGTAACGAAAGTGCTTGTGACTTGCATTAGTACAAGCATGGCTAAGGTGAAGACAAATGCAAAGAACCATAGCAAGCGCGAAGTCATTAAAAGCTTGTATCCATAGCCAATTGGTATAAGAGCAATGAAAGCGAACCACAAACATAACAACGCGAAACTGTTAAATCCAATGATTCTTGAAATAATTCCGAGGGCGATTACAGCAAGAGGTCCGGCTATAGTGACGCGGGCTATATCACCTTCTGTCAACTCTGAAAATCTTTTTCTTGCATGAGATAGTTTAGGTTCTATATCAAAGCTTGTTGTGACAAGCCATTTTACATAGCCTAGGGTTGCAAAGAAAAGCAAGAAAGGCCATATAAGCCAAGCAGGAAAGTCAAACTGGAATATGTCATGCGATCTAAAACCAAATCGCCTGAAACTTATAAGCTTGGATCTTGTTTTGCAGTTAAGGAAATAAGCAACTGTTTTTTGCGTTCCGATGAAGACAAAAAATATTAAAAGAGAAAGAAGGAACATGCTTCCGAATTCTGCCCATCCAAATGTTAGTACAGGCCATTTAAGATCAAGGGCAAGAACAAAGCCAGATATGAGAGAGGCTACAATCCAAACTAATAACTCGTTTAACCATTCTTTATCTCGAAATATCTCATCAAATTTCATTTTATCCTTTTTACTGACTTAGCCTATATGATAGTAGTATATGTCTTATTTATAATTTTTTCTTTTTCAGTTCTTGCTGGAGCCATGCTTGCCATTGACTGAAAACCCGCTTGCCTTGAGGCACGCCAACCTCTTCGCGGATTTTGTCGCTTATTTCATGGAAAGCGTTATTTGATTTTACAACCCAGGCAGCTTCTATAATCTCTGGCATTTTTGCCTTGACACTTGCCTCTACTAATGCTTGTTTTATCTTGGCTCGCAAGAGGATATTGTCCCAGACAGCATCCCAAGAGCCAGCCCATCCCTTGACTTGGCCTGCTATATCCTTGAGAACTTCTGATTCTCCGTTAATGAGGTCATCTGTTGCTATTAAATCATCTTTTGTTACATCATATTTAAGCAAGTCTACAAAGCCGTGCTCTGTTGCAGGATCCATTGACCAGTGCTTGCGGACTTCTGTCATCTGCAGCACTCGACGCCATCTGTGCATGCCATCTGCACTTTTTATTGGATTGACTATTGTGATTATGTCTGTTGCCTTGAAGCTCGTGGCAGGGACTTTTAAGTCATTGACTACACGGTCGAATACACCATATGGCGACGCTCCGTGTATTGTTCCTGCGACTACATTTGCCAAGGCGCCGACTCTCATGGCTTCGTACAATGACAAGGCTTCCTCGCTCCTGACTTCTCCAACTATCAAGCTAGAATCTCCAAGACGCAAACTAGTTCTTATGCCCTCAGCTGCGCTGAACTCTGTACTTTCTCGCGTTAGAGCTTCTCGAACTTTCATTCTTAAAATGTCAAAGCCTAAATCGCGCATAGCATCAACAGGCAGCTCTAAAGTGCCTTCGCATACAATAACTCGATATCTTGGCATAATCTCAACCATTAATGCGCCTAACAAAGATGTTTTTCCAGAACTTCTTGTTCCTGCGATTAATAGTGTTCTTGCTCCATCTATCAAGAAAGAGAATAAGCCTGCTGCAATTGGATTTAACATTCTGTTTTTTATATATAATGGCAGGGTCCAAGGGCTTTCTCTATGTCTTCTAAAAGCATATGCTAGGCCATAAGGGCTAAGAGGTTGTTGGATTATTGCTACTCTTGCTCGCGCGGTTCCTATAATAAGTTCTGTGTCAAGAACAGGATTTGCCTCGTCTAAAGGTCTGCCAGACATCATCCTGAACTTTGCAGCCCATGATTCAGAGTCTTCATGGCTTGGATAAATGTTTGTGTCGCATTCGTCATAGTCTTGATGTCTTACAAATATAGGAATAGAGCCTATTGGCGAATTAATCATAATATCTTGTAGTTTATCATCCTGCAAAAGAACTTCAATAAGACCAAAGCCTATGGTATGCCTGACAAGTATTGTTGATAGTTTGTTTAACTGTCTGTAGCTAAGAGATATCCTTCTTGTGTCGCTCAGCTCGCTTAGCAAGTCGCGCGCTATGTTAAAGAAAACCTGTCTTATACGGCCAGGGTCTGTAAATTCTTCTGCCTTTGGCTTGTGTTCGAGCAACACATTTCTCGCCAAATTGACAAGGGATTGCAAGTCCTCGTTTAATGTAAATTCTGGAGCAACGAGATGATACATATATTTTGTAGAATTCGGCACTTTCAATATGGTTACAGAGCTTCTGTCATGTTCTGGACCTATTTCATATTCATCTATAATTTCAGCATCAGAAGGCATCTCAGCCATTAACCTCGTAAACGTAAAGTTAGGAACTATCTCTGGTCTGAACAGGTCAGCATACAAACTTCTATCTCCGAGCTTGTAGCCGAGGAGTTTGTCTTGAGCAGCTTTTACTATTCCTAGATTCTCGAAAGATGAGACAATCTTGGCCAAGAGTCTTAGATAATGCATCTCACATGCTTGTTCGTCTTTTGGCATACTTTTCGCGGCGATCCTTTCTTCCCTCAATAATCTTTTTGCCTCGACATAACAGCCAATAGGGTCCTGTTTCAGCAATGTTAGGACAAGATAGCGCATTGTGTCATAACGCTGCGCAATATGCCTTTTGCATTTGTAAGGTTCTAATGCTTCTGCTGAAAGAACTTTTTCTTGTTTTATCAGACTAACATAAAGCTGGCCAACTTCAGAAAGCATAGTAACTTCGTGAAAATCATAGCTATAATTTCTTTGCTGCACGAAAACCACTCGTGTTATTGTCGGGGATTCTATAAGATAGTCTATCGTTCTTGCCATAACAACAGGCGAGTCTGACATGCTAGGCACGTAAGGTGCACCAAGATAGTTAACATACATTATATCCTGGTTAGCCTCTCGAACGACTTCGTAAGCGTAAAGCTTTGTCCCCTCTTTAAACATCATGTTAGTTATTCTAAAGCCATAATGTTTTTAATTCTTACGTTGACCCTCTTGCCTCTTTATTCGTTAATTATTTAAATCAAAATTTCTTTTCAAATAAAGAAAAAGGGGCAAAATGGATGAACAAGAATTAGGCGCGGTTTCAGCACTTCTGTCTGATTTCAGCACAAGGATGAATGATTTAGAAGAGCAGAACAGAATAATAAAGGAAAGATTAGTTGTTATAAGCCAAACACTTTTGAAACAAAATGACAAGCTGAACAAGGAGATTAGCGCGCTTAAAGAAGGGATGCGAGAGCTGAGAGATGAGATTGACAGATTGAAAGAGGCAATGGAGCATATTGTAAGTGAGAGCTCAGAATTTGCCAGACGCGAGGAAATCAAGGTTTTAGAGCGTTATGTAAAAATGTTCGAGCCATTAAAATTCGCAACAGAAGATGACGTCAAAAGGATTGTAAGCAAAATGATAAGGGAGAAAGACAAGGGCATTATTCCAGTTGAGGAAGAATAGTAAAGATGGCGAAAAAAAAGGTTCCTATTGATGAAATTTTGAACATGTCAAACCAAGGCTATACTGATGCTG